>Ga0187887_10002095_pt1 | contig 16330 bp, 12 predicted proteins | sample June2016WEW_7_10_FD_132977 | JGI IMG/M metagenome (GOLD analysis project Ga0187887, IMG submission 132977) | Peatland microbial communities from SPRUCE experiment site at the Marcell Experimental Forest, Minnesota, USA - June2016WEW_7_10 | ecosystem: Environmental > Terrestrial > Soil >...
CGACTGCGCCGAATATCTGATCGCGGAGAAGTGGACCTCGAAAGAGCGCCTGGTGATCGAGGGCGGCAGCGCCGGCGGATTGCTGATGGGCGCAGTGGTCAACATGCGTCCGGACCTGTTCCACGCGGTACACGCCGCGGTGCCCTTCGTGGATGTGATGAACACCATGATGGACGCGTCGCTGCCGCTGACGGTCGGCGAGTATCTGGAGTGGGGCAACCCCAACGAAAAAGAGGCGTACGATTACATGAAGACGTACAGCCCTTATGACAACCTCGAGAAGCGCGCCTATCCGGCGATTTTGGTTACGACAAGTTTCAACGACAGCCAGGTGATGTACTGGGAGCCGGCGAAGTATGTGGCCCGCTTGCGGACGTTGAAGACCAATGACACGCCGCTGCTGCTGAAGATCAAGATGGAGCCGGCGGGACACGGCGGCGCCTCCGGCCGGTATGACCGGATGAAGGACCAGGCGTTCGAATATGCCTGGCTGCTGACGCAAGTGGGGATTACGAAGTAGATGGAGGGCGGACAATTCTTCCCGCAGCCGCCTTTCAGGCGGCCAGAGCCGGCTAAAAGCCGGCTGCGGCCAAGATTGGCCGCCCCACAGAGCAGCATGGCCGCAACCAAAAGAGGCGGCCTGAGAGGCCGCCGCAGGCCGAGGGCCTGCCCCACGAAGAATCCGCGCATGCTGCGAAGATTCTGAGCAGTTGTAATAAAAGCGAGCTACAGTATCGCGATCACGGCGCTGCTGCTGGCCGCGGCACCACCTTGCGCGGCCGTCACTTTGATCTCGTAGGTGCCGCTATCGAGGCCGCCGAGGCCAATCTGGCTCAACACCCTGATGGAGCCGTCCGGCTCGGTCGCGGGCAGGCTCGGCTGCGCCGCGGTAACGACCAGCTTCCCATTATGTGAAACCGATATCCGCACGTCCGGCTTCGCGCCAATCCCGGGACTTGGGTACAGAACGAAGTAGACGCCTTCCGAGGCTGTCGCCGATTTCGGAATCGCCGCGTTCAACTCGGGAGTAACCTGGCCGCCCTGAAAGTCGAGCGGGTCCAACGCATCGTAGCCGTCGGTATCGGGCTGGACGCTGCGGACGAACACCAGATCGCTCAATCCGAAGTGCCCCGCTGTAGGCACAAAGAATGCAATCTTGCGGGTGCTGGCGGTCTGTCCCTCCGGTTCGATCGCCACTGCTTCCATGCGGTAACGGCCTGGCGGAAGACTGAAGGGAAGCGTAACGGCCGTTTCGCCGCGTTCGAATTCCGGACGTTTGCCGCTGGGCGCCTGAAACTGCAGGTCGCGCGAAATCTTGCGCACGATCTGGTCCTGCTCATCCTTGATTAAGGCGACGAACGACACATGCGTGCGAAAGAGCTTGCTCTTGGGGTCGTCCGTGAAAGCGAGAACGCGGCTGGGAACCGAGAACACGGCCAGGCACTCCGTTTCTTCGCGGGCACTGCGAAAGCGCAGCGCCCCGGCATGAAACTCGAAGGCATGCGGAGCAGGGTCGCTATGCAGCGCCGCCAGCGCGGCGAGCTCGAACGGCGCAACCGGTTCGCCATTCAGCATCGGTAGCGCGAAGTAGCCCTTCCTGCTTTGTATCGCGAGTCCCGGCCTTGTGGTTCGGACTTCAATGGTACGGAAGTGACCGTCGTAGTTCGTGGACGCCGGCGCGTACGCCAACTCGTAATGCGACCGAACCTCTTCCATCACGCGGCGCAGAGGCAACCGCATGTCGTTGGAGTTTTCAATGGCAAAGCCGCCGGTATCCTCGGCGAGCGAGTGCAGGTTCTCCTGGTAGTTTGTGGCGAGATCGGCCCCGCCCGGCCCGCCCTCCTCTTCACTGGAGAGCGCCTCATGGATCGTGCGCGCCTCGCTCACCCTCGACACCGTATCCAGCCCGCTGGCGTCCACCGTGTAGAAGGCGATGTTGGCGCGATTCGCGTCGCTGATCAAGGCGCGAAAGCGTTCCGGCTGCTCGGGCGGCAGGATCAGGCCTTCGGAGAAGTAGACGACGGTCTTGCGTCCTGGAAGGTGCGCTTGCCCGCGAATCAACTGGTGCAAGCCATCGATGGATAGGTTGCCAACCTGGCTGGAGAGAATCGCGAGGGTGAGGGATGCCATCTTGCGTTGAAGCGCCGCAGCCGCCGCGTCGGAATGGGACGATGTGCTGATGGCTCCTTTTTCGTCGGCGGAGCCTGGCTGCATGGCGTTGAAGCCGCCGCCGGATGCCAGGCTGTTGAGGATAGCCACCTGGGTCTGCATGTCCTTCATGAACGCCTGGGAAGCCGCGCCCGCCTCGCGATCCACGGCCTGATTTAGCAGGTTGAGGTCGTGCGTGTACTGTTGCAGAAGCGCCAGCCGGTGGTTCAGAGTAAACACTCCGATGTAGGTGTTGGGGCGCAGTTCGCTGCCCAGAAAAGCCTTTGCGGCCAGGGTCGCGCGCCTTCGGCTTTGCGCGCTCATCCCTTCGAAAACCAGCGACACCACGTTGATATCGCGCAGCGGGCTGTAGGTCGACGCGGCGCCGGCGGCTGGCGCGGCCGGACCTGTTTCCTGAGTCTGGTCCTGTCCGCCGCGGTACTGGAAGCTGCGCGCCTTTTGACGAACGCCGTCCTCCAGGATTTCAACTTCATTGGGGCGCAGGTTCGTAACCAATCGATGGTGCTTGTCGCGGGCGATGAAATCCAGCAGCACTTCCTGGGTGGTCGAACGCAGGACGATCCCGGTGCCGGGCGGGGGCTGGTTCGGCTGAGCGCGCCCGATCAGCGCGAGCAGCGCGACAAGCACAAGCCGGCTAAAAGCCGTCCCCAGAGGGGACCCCGGCCAAGATTGGCCGCCCCACATTGCGGCAAGCCGCAAACGGTTGGAAGAGGCGGCCTGGGAGGCCGCCGCAGGCTGAGAGCCTGTCCCACACTTCGAACAGTAGTACAATTTCCGCCTCACCAAACACGCACGCGGCTGCCCGGCGCCAGAAACAGTTTCTGCGATGGTTGCACCGAAAATGCCGCATACCACGCATCCAGATTTCGAACCGTCTGGGCGCGGTACTGCTCGGGAGCGTGCCCATCGGTGACGATCTCCCGGCGAAGCGCCGCATCGCGCACCTTCGATCTCCAGCTCTGGGCGAAGCTGATGAAGAAACGCCGATCATCCGGCTTGCCATTGAGAGACAGCACGTAAGCATCGTAGGCGACCATCAGCCCCGCCAGGTCGGCGATATTTTCGCTGAGCGTCTGCTGTCCATTCACTGCCAGATCGGGAAACGGCCGGTAGGTATCGAACTGCGCGGCGAGTGCCTGGCCGGCTGCCCGGAAATGGTCGAAATCCGCCTTGGTCCACCAGTTGGCCATGCGCCCTTCGGCATCGAACTGGCTGCCTTGATCGTCGAAGCTGTGGCTGATCTCATGGCCGATGGTCGCGCCCATCGCTCCGTAATTGTGGGCCGCATCGGCATTACCGTCAAAGTAAGGTGGCTGCAGAATCGCCGCCGGGAAATTCAGGGCGTTCTGCAAGGGAAGATTGACCGCGTTCACGGTTTGGGGAGTCATCCACCACTCGCCGCGGTCGACCGCCTGGTGGAGCTTGCCAAGTTGGTGGCGATATTCGAATAATTCGGCGCGCCGCGCGTTGCCCAACGCGTCTCCCTTGACGATTTCAAGACCGGAGTAATCGCGCCAGCGATCGGGATAGCCCACGCCCACCTTCAACGTATCCAGCTTCGCCTTCGCCTTGACCTTGGTTTCGGGCGACATCCATGCAAGCGAGTCGATACGCTTGGCGAACGCCTTCACCAAGTCGCGCGCCATGGCTTCCGCTTTCGCCTTGGTTTCCGCGGGGAAATAGCGTTCCACGTACATCTTGCCGACTGCATCCCCCAGCGCGAAGTTGGTCAAATCGATTCCTCGTTGCCACCGCGGACGGATTTGCGGGATTCCGCTGAGCGCCTTGCCGTAAAAGTCGAAGTGCTCGTCGCCGAACGCTTTGGGAAGAACCGCCGCGGCGCTTTCGATGGCGTGCAGCGCGAGCCAGTCCTTCCACCGATCGAGCGGCTGCTTGGAAACCAGCGCAGCGAGGCCCGTGACCGCTTTGGGGTGCCACACGATGATCACCGGGGGCTCGCTCAATCCGGCGGCTTCCAGCAGCGCCGGCCAATCGAGCCCGGGCGCCTTCAACGGCAGGTCCGCCCATTTCCATGGGACCGCGGAGTGCACGTCCTCCGATTCGACGCGCGTGGCGTGTACTCCTGCCATGGCAGTCTCCAGGGCGAATACTCGCGTGGCGCGGAGGGCCGCATCGGTGAAGCCCGCGAGCTGGAACATTCGCTCGATGTGCTCCAGGTATTGCTTCCGCAACTGCGCCATTTGCGGCGACTGCGAAAGATAGTAATCGCGGTCGGGCATCCCGAGACCGCCTTGCAGCAGATAGGGGTACGTATGCGATGGATCTTCGAGGCCCTGAGTGACCCAGATTCCAAACAGATTCCCGGTCTCGAAGTTGGTGCTGTTCAGCGCGTCCACGTCCGCGCGCAGTTGTCCGCCGATGGCGCGCGCCAGCGCATGACCGTCCGCGATGGCCGCGAAGGCGTCCAGTTGCGGTTTGAGCGGCGCGATTCCTTGTCGCTCGATGGCCGCTTCGTCCATGAAGGTGGCGTAGAAATCGCCCACCTTGCCGGCATCCGGGCCGGCCGCGGCACCGGCTTTCGCCGCATCCTGGATCAGGGACAACGTCCGCTGCCGGGTTTCGTCGGTCAGGATGGTGTCGATGCCGTAAGCGGCCTTGTCGGCGGGGATCGGCGTCGATTTGATCCATCCGCCATTGGCGTATGCGTTGAAATCGTCGCCGGGCGCCACAGACTTGTCCATTCCAGCCAGATCGATGTCCGCGCTTTGCGCCGGCTTCTTCGTGCTGCACGCCGAAGCTGCGGCAAGCATCGCGGCGAGCAGCCAGGCGGGTGTTTTCGGATGCCTCATTCCCTGAGGTTAGCGCACGACGGGATAATGGAGTAGATGATCGATATCTACCGGTTGCTCATCCGGATATCGGCAGCCGCCCTCTTCGCCGCGCCCGCCGCCGCGCTGGCCACCACCCCCATCAACGTACCTCTCGTCAATCCCGGCTTCGAAAGCCCCTACCTCGCCGTCTCCGGCAACAACGGCACCATAACCGGGTCGATCGCCAACGGCTGGGCGGACAACTCCGCGTGGTCCGATTCCACCGTTCAGTACGCGCAGGAATTCAACAACCCGCACAGCGGCGCATCCTGCCAGAAGATGGCCGTCGCATCCATCGGCAGCGGCGAGGCGCAATTTCAGCAAGGCATGCCCGTTGTGGCGGGGTCTCTCTACACCGCCTCGGTGTGGGTGCGCGGCGATCCCGGAACGCAAGTCATTTTCCGCATTCAGGACGGCTCCGCGCCCTACGAATCCTACCTCGATACTTATGCCGCGCTCACCGCGGACTGGCAGCAGATTACCATTCACGGCTACATCGTCGTCTCGACGGGCGCGTATTTTATGATCGCCCTCAGCGCGCCGGGTACCGTCTGGATCGACGACGCCAGCGTGTCATACGTTGCCGGCAGCGCGCCACCCACGCCAAACCTTGGTCCCATCCGACCATCCTTCTTCGGTATCCATGTCGCCAATTTCCTCGAGAGCGTGCTCTCGAATCCCGGCTTTGAGCCGCCCTTCGTTTCCGTCGGGCAGAACAACCCGATTTCGGGCAACGTCGCGATCGGCTGGAACGATAACTCGTCGTGGGCGGATGTCACCGTCGCCTACTCTGAGGACGCCACCAACCCGCACGGCGGAGCCGCGGCGCAGATGGTCGACGTGCAGGCCGTCGTCAGTGGCGCGGTGCAATTGGTCGAGCCCATCACGGTGATTCCAGACGCGACCTATACGTTCACCGTCTGGCTGCGAGGCCAGCCGGGGATGACGGTCAACGTCATCCTGCAAAACCAGAACACGCCTTACAATTACTACGCCAGCACGCCCGCGCAACTCACCGCCGATTGGCAGCAGTTCTCCGCGGCGGGCGAAATCAACGATACCGGTTCCGTGCTGCTGATGATTCAAGCCACCGCACCCGGAGCATTTTCCGTAGACGACGCTTCGTTCACCGACGCGAATGGACAGCCGGTCTCCGGCGGCGTCCCGTGGCCCGCCGCGCGTTTCGGTACCCTGCGTCTCTGGGATTCCGGCACCACCTGGACGGCCCTTGAACCGCTCCGCGGCGTATGGAATTTCGCGCCCCTGGATACCTGGGTGGCGGCCGCGCAGGCCAACGGCATACCGGACATCATCCTGACGCTCGGCCAGACTCCCGCCTGGGCGTCATCCAATCCCGACGACGTGAACTATGTCGGCGCGGGCGCGCCTGCGCCACCCACGAACATTCAGGACTGGAACGACTATGTCACCGCCGTCGCCCAACGCTATAAGGGCCGCATCCGCTTCTACGAAATCTGGAACGAGCCGAATGACAACACTTACTTTACCGGCACCGTCGCGCAACTGGCGCAACTGACGCAGAGCGCCTACCAGATTCTGAAAGGCGTGGACCCGCAGAACACGGTGAGCTCGCCCGCCGCCTATTCCGCCGGTTACCTCGATACATTGCTCGCCGCCGGCGCGGGGCAGTATGTGGACGTCATCGGCCATCACTTCTACACAACGCCTCCGGAGACCACAGGCCCTCTGATCGCCAATGTCCGCCTGGTGATGAATAAGTACGGGCTCGGCGCGATGCCCCTGTGGGACACCGAAGGCGCATCCGGCGACACCACCACGCCGCCGGACCAAGCCGCCGCTTACATGGTGCGGAAATACCTCACCGACCTGGCCTACGGCTCGGGACGCTACGACTGGTACACCTGGGGCAGAGCCACTTCCTTCTGCGTGGGAACCGAACAAGCCGATCCGCGCGCGCTCACTGAGGCGGGGCAAGCGTATCGCTACCTGTTTGATTGGCTGTTGGGCGCATCGCTGACGCAGGCCGTCATCGACCAGTCCGGCACGTGGCAAATCTGGCTCAAGCTGGCTACCGGCGACCCTGCCATGATCGTCTGGAATCCTTCCCAGACCGTGCAGTTCACCATCCCCGCAGCGATCCAGGCGCGCACCGTGCGCGACATTTTCGGAGGCGCAGCGGCCGTCCAGGGAGCCACCATCACCGTTACCGATTCGCCCGTCCTGCTCACTGCGTGTTGCCAGACGACGCCCGCCATCGGCGCGGTCACTAACGCCGCCAGCTACACGGACGCTGTCTCGCCCGGCAGTCTCGCTACCATCTTCGGTACGGGATTCGCATCGCAGCCAGCCGCGGCCGCGAGCCTGCCCCTGCCCGAAGACCTGGGCGGCGTGAGCGCTTCCATAAATGGCTTCTACAGCGCGATGCTCTACGCGGATTCCGGTCAGATCAACTTCCAGGTGCCGTTCGAGGCGCAGGCCGGCAGCGCCACGCTGTTAGTGCGCTCGCCGCTGGGAATGAGCATCGAATATCCGCTGACCATCGATGCCGCAGCGCCCGGCATCTTCCAATGGGACGGAAACCTGGCAGTGGCCACCGACGCTGCGGGCACGCTCCTCGCGGCTGACCATCCGGCCTCCGCGGGTTCCGTGATCGTTGTGTATCTGACCGGAATCGGCAGCCTGACCAACACGCCGCTCGATGGCGCCGGGGCTCCGGTGAGTCCCCTGGCGAAGGCCACGCTCTCCGCGACGGCGACCATCGGCGGTGTCAACGCCCCGATTCAATTTCTGGGGCTGACGCCCAATTTCGTGGGCCTGGCACAAGCCAATCTCCAGGTGCCCCAACTTGCGGCCGGGGACTATCCGGTGGTCATCACCGTCAACGGAGTGGCCAGCGCTCCCGCCATGCTGTCCGTGGGGCAGTAGCCCTGCCCCACAGGCTCAAGCGGTTGCCCCGGATCGTTGCGGCTCAATCTCTACCTTGGTATGCAGCCGCGCCATGAGTGCATCGAGGATTTTGGCGGCCCGCTCGAGGGTAATACCAAAATACTCGTTGCGCTCGTCGCGCGAGACCTGGGACTCATGCACCTTGAGCCTCTTTGCCAGTTCGCGCTGCGATACTCCCTGGGCGATGCGCAGTGAAATCAGCAGTTGTCCCAATCCGCGAAGGTTGTCGAGATCCTCGAATTCACCGCGTTTGATCCGCTCGTAGCTCTCGACCTCTTCTTCCAACTGAAGGTGGAACGATTCCATCGGATCGACAACTCGCTTAATCTCCTCCTTACTGAGGCCGGCCTCCTCCAGCCGCGCCCGGTGGTCGGAGAGTCGCTTCCGCTCGTCCGTCAGCCGGGCGGATGCCTCCTGGTATTCCGTCTCATTTCGAATCATCGCTGACCTCCATATTGAATCCTCACGATTCCCCTTGGTTTTCCGCCAAGCCGGGACTGGCGAAAGGCGGAGGGGAATTCAAGCTCGTGGCCGTGCTTGTCGCGAATGCCGCAGCCGAAACCCAGGCCCGGCACATGCGGATACAACTCTACGCGGTACCTGTGCGGCATGCAACAGATGGGAAGCTGTTTCTTCGGATACCCACGGTAGGGCTTCCGTGAGGCCGGGTCCCATGTCCAGATCTTGAGAGGATCGAGCAGGTTTAGATGCCGTACCAATTCGCCGGTCCTCAGTTCGGTCAGGCCGCAAACAAAGTATCCATCGATGTCGTTGGGGTGGTCTTTGTCTTCGGCAAACGAGCCATCGGCAAACACTTCGCGGATACCTGCCTGCCAGAGCTGCCGCGTGAGAGTCTCAAGGTTGCTAACCAATTCGGCCCGTCATGGCGCGTCCCAAGAGGGGTGCTCGTTCCGATCGCCCGGCCCCCGCACCAGCAGCGACTGCCGCAGGTCCTCGAAAGAGACCTCGTAATCGCCCGGCGGCAGGAGGCCATCCGGACCGTAAGGTGGAATCGTTGCCATGCTTGTCATTCACCGCACATTTATGATATTAGCTTAACTTGACAAAAAAGTCAAGCGTCGCTATTTTGGCCTCCTGATGGGCCCGAGCCAGCCCGAGCCCGCCCCTCGCGGCGCCGCGTCTTCAAGCTATACTGTTCCGAGTGAACCGACAATATCACAAGTGGTACAGTCCCCATCTGCAACGAGATATGGAGCTGCTGGAGTACGGGCACGCCGGGATGCCCGTCATCGTTTTTCCCACCTCCATGGGCCGCTTCTACGACTACGAGGACCGCGGCATGATCGGCGCCATCGGCTATCAGTACGACGCCGGCCGCCTGCAGGCTTTCTGCCTCGATAGCGTCGATTCGGAAAGCTGGTACAACCGCAGCATTCCTCCGCGGGAACGCGCGCTCCGTCATCTGCAGTACGAGAATTACGTGATCCATGAAGCGCTGCCGTTCATCCGCACGCGCAATCCCGAGGCCCGCATCGCCGTCACCGGCTGCAGTTTCGGTGGCTATCATTCAGTCAACTTCGCGCTGCGCCATCCCGATCTGGTGGGCCCTTGCGTCAGCATGGGCGGCGCCTTCGATATCCATCAATTCCTGAACGGCTATTACGACGACAATTGCTATTTCAATTGCCCGCCGGATTTCTTGCCCAACCTCACCGACGAGCGTTATCTGAGCGAGTACCGCAACGGCATGAAAATGGTGCTGGCTACCGGCGAAACCGATATCTGCCTGAATGAGAATGTGCGCCTGGCGCGCATCATGAACGGCAAACAGATTCCCCACTGGCTGGACGTCTGGGGCGACGGCACCGGTCACGATTGGCCTTGGTGGCAGCGCATGGCCGTCAAATTCTTCGGATAAGTGTGGGGCGGGTCCCAGGGCGGGTCCCCAGACCCGCGCCGAGCCCCCTGGCTCGGCTGCCTGGCGCACGTAGTCTTCGTTGGCGACGGGCAGGGCGACGCCGCCCGCGGGTTGGCATCGCCAGCCGAACCATTGGCGCACTGTTTCCTTTGCGGCGATCTGCAAAACGCGCCGAAGATTCTGTGTGGCCCGTCATCGAAGCATCCTGCCAATTGCCAAGTAGCCTGGCGCGAGGCTCCCGAGGCAAACTGGATCGGGTTTATCTCCAAATAGACCAATCCTGCGAAGTAATACTCGCCTGATTCCTCAGCGCGGACGCTCCTCGGCAAGACAAATATGACGGAAGGTGTCGGGAATGGCCGGTTAAACTAGTAGCATGAACCTGGACTACAGCCCTGAAGTGGTGGCCATTCTGGCGCTGGATGGCGATGGCGAACGGTTGATGCCGCTGGTGATGGAGCGGTGTTCGTCCGAAGCAGCGCGCGAACGGCTGCGCACGGCTTCCGCCGCCCGGTTGTTCGCCGGAGCGCGCGCACCGGAAGCGGCGCTGAGCGGGCTGTATGTGTACTTTTCCTGCTTCGAGGAGGCGCACACCATCGCCCAGGACATCCCCACGCCGGAAGGCAGCTGCTGGCACGCCATCGTGCACCGGCAGGAGCCGGATGCCGGCAATGCGGCGTATTGGTTCCGGCGCGTCGGCGCGCATCCGATCTTCCCCGCGTTGGCGCGCGCCGCGGGCCAGGATGGCCCCTGGGATCCGTTGGCGTTCATCGAAATGTGCGAGCAGGCGCGGCGGCAACCGGGTTCGGAGCTGGAGGCTCGCGCGCAGGCCATCCAGCGCACCGAATGGCAGCTTCTCTTCGATTACTGCGCGCGCCCGGCGGAGCCTAGCCCGCGCGCGACGTGAGTCCCATCGGCGCGCTACAGGGCTGCAGCCGGTAGCCCAGCCCGAAAACCGTCTCGATGTGCTGCCGGCTATATGACCCCAGCTTGACCCGCAGGCGGCGCAGATGCACATCCATGGTGCGCGTATGAATCTCCGGACCATAGCCCCACACGTGCAACATCAGCACATCCCGCGGCACGATCTCACCCGCGGTCCGAGCCAGGTGGGCCAGCAGCGCGAATTCCAGCCGCGTCAGGTGTACGGGTGCGGCGTCCAGAAACACGGCCTGCCTCTGGAAATCCACTTCCAGGCGGGCGTCCCGATACCGCTCCCCGCGATTGGGTTCCATCTGAATCACTTCCATCGAGTGTCTCCTTTCCGATAGCCGGCGCCCAGTCGCCGCTAGCCCTGCTGTTGCCTCAGCCGCCGCACGGCCGCCATCCGTAAAGCCCAGCGGACTCGCCGCCGCAAGTTCACCCCGAACGAATGTCTGTTACGCATCGTTTTTGTTCACCTCCACGCTCATAGTGACGCGATCCCCGCAGCGCCGCAATAGATTCCAAATGTAATCGAAGTTCACCGGTAATACATTGAAAAAACAACAGATAGCCGACAATCTGTCCTGTCGTTCGACGATCTCCGGACGTAGCTCACCTGTACAGCTAAACAACTGTAATCAAATGACTTATTCGGTCACCTGTACAAGTCCGCTGTGGGGCAGGTTGCCAACCTGCGGGCCGATTGCTAATCGGCCCCCCGCAGTGCGACCATTGCTGAGGGATGGATCGTAGCGACAGGGTGCTCGCGCTGGACTGGCTCAGGGGCCTGGGCGTCCTGATCATGCTGCAAGGGCACCTGTTCAATTCCTTCGCGCGCGCCGACCTCCACAATCACCCGGTTTACGTTCTTTCGCAGTTCATCGGCGGTATGCCGGCGCCCATCTTTCTGTTCCTGGTGGGCGTGACGCTCGGGTTCCGGCTGGACCGCGGCGATCGCCAGGGGCTGCCGCCGACCGCCCGGATCGGGTCCGCACTCAAGCGCGCGGCATTTCTCGCCGCCATCGCCTTTGCCTTCCGGCTGCAGTTGTGGGTCTTCGCGTGGGGCAATCCCTGGACGGAAATCGTCCGCGTGGACATCCTGAACTGTATGGCGCTCGGCGTGGCAGCGCTCTCCCCCGTTGCCCTGCTGGCGCCGCCCAGGAGGATCACGTGGTGCGCCGCCGCCGGCCTGCTCATCGCCGCGGCGGCACCGCTGGTCAACATGCTGGACTGGTCCGGCGTTCCCTGGCTGATCCGCAACTACCTCGTGCCCAACAAGGCTTACTTCAGTTTCTTTCCCGGCGCGGCCTACATCGCCTTCGGTGTCGGCTTTGGCGCGCTGTTGCGCACAGCCGCGCCCGCCCGCGACCGCATCATGCAGTGGGCGGCCTGCTTCGGCCTGGCGCTGGTGGTCGCCGCCCATTATTTTTCCAACCTGCCCTTCTCCATCTACCCGAACTCCGATTTCTGGCTGAACAGCCCCGGCCTGATTTTCATCCGCTTCGGCATCGTGCTGGTGCTGGCGGCGGCCGGCTACGTGTGGACCGCCGGGCAGCAGTCCGAAAAGCTGGCCTTCATGCGGCGGCTCGGCACCAATTCGCTGCTAATCTATTGGGTCCACGTGGAGCTGGTCTATGGCCGGTGGTTCTGGTTCGCCAAGGAGCGCTTGACCATCGGCGAATGCGCGGCGGCCAGCGTGTTGCTGATCGCACTGATGTACTCGCTCGCGACCCTGAACCTTCCCACGCGCGTCAAGCGCCGGTTACGCCGCTGGATGCCGGCCGCGCCGGTTCCGGAGACCGCATGGCCCCGATAGCCGCCGCGGCGCCCGGCCGCACGTCCGTGAAGGCGCGTCTGCGCCGGCTGGAAGTGGCTGCCCTCGTGGTACTGGTGGCGGGATTCATCGGCATACGCCTCTGGAACCTGACGGCATTCTGCCTCGATTCCGACGAAATCTTCAGTCTGCTCTGTGCGCGCTACCACCTCGGGCACCTGCTCGAATCCGTGCGCGCCGACGTCGTGCATCCGCCGCTTTTCTACCTTCTGCTCTGGGTATGGGTGAAGATAGGCGGCGAATCGATGCCCTGGTTGCGTCTGTTGCCGTTCCTGATCTCGATCCTGGCGCTCGGGCCCGTCTGGATCGTCTTCCGCCAGCTCCGGCTCGGCGCCCCCGCGCGTATCGTCGCGCTGGCGCTGCTGGCCATCAACGATTACCAGGTGTTTCACGCCCGCTACGTGCGCATGTATGCGCTGTTTTTCCTGCTGAGCCTGATCTCGGTGGCGCTCTACAACCTCCTGCTGGAGGGCGCCACCAGGAAACGAGTCGTCGCCCTTACGCTAGTCAATCTGCTGCTGGTCTACACCCAGTACTTCGGCTGGATGGTGATCGGAATCGAAGGCCTGCACCTGCTGTGGATGGATCGGCGCAAGCTGAAACCCTTCCTGCTGGGCACGGCCGTCATCGGGCTACTGTTTGCGCCCTGGGCTTACACGGCGACACAAGCCGCCATCGCCAAAGGCGGCCTGGCGCCGAATCTGGGCTGGATCAGACATCCGAAAATCGGCGATGTCTGGTGGTATTACGTGGGTTGCAATGGCCCGCTCTGGCCCATTCCGGTGGCCTCGGCCATGGTCTTCTTCCTGTTTGGCGCCATGGCCGCGGGGCTTTGGCGAGTCTTTCGCGCCGTCCGCACCCCGCTCGAAACCAGCCGGCTGCGCTTCGCCGCGCTGCTGGCGTTTCTGCCGCCGTTTACGGCTTACCTGGTGAGCAACGTTTTGCGCAATTCGATCTGGGGCAACCGCCACTTGATCGTTTCCGCCGTCCCGTATCTGGCGCTGCTGGCGATGGGACTGGTCGCGCTGCGGCCCAAGTGGCTCCGACTCATCGTCCTATCGATTGCCGCGGCTTGGGGAGCCTTCGGCGTTTACCGCGTGACCCTGTATCCGGAACTTAGAAATAACATGGACGTGCTTACCGGCCAGCTAATCGAACTGAATGCGCGCGCTGGCCCGCCCTCGGGCGCGCCGACCGTCGAGTTTCTGGACCCCTATCTGGCGTTCCCCATTAATTACTACCTGGAATCCCATTACCACCAGAAGTGGAATCTGGTAACTGTTGCCGGCGTTGACCAGATTTCGGGCGACCGGGTGTGGGTGGGCTATAACCGCAAGTCCTGGAAGCAGGCCCGCAGTCCCGAGGACCTTCTCCGCGCGCGCGGATACCAGATCGGCCCCGGTGTCTGGGCGGGCGACCGGTGGGATCGCATCGCCATCTTCCTGGCCAGCCGCCTTTCTGGCGGCGTTTCCGCCACAGCCCAACGCAAAACTGTGGCACATTCGCCACAGTCCAAAACCTCGAACTAATTGACCCCAAACAACTTCTCCTCATGGCGTTACGCGTGCTATCTAAGATGCGCCCTTAGAATCGTGATGCATCATCCGGAGATCCAATTTGTGTTTTGAGACGACCGTCCAACGCCCCGTCCAGGCTTCCGGCGTGGGCCTGCACAGCGGTGTCGCAGTTTCCATCCGCATCCTTCCCGCGCCAGTTTCCACCGGTATCGTGTTCCTGCGCACCGATCTGGACAATTTCCCGATCCCGGCAAGCTGGCGGCACGTGGCGCGCGTCAGCTACGCCACCAGCCTGATGCGCCAAGGCGTGCTGATCTCGACTACAGAACACCTGCTGAGCGTGTTCTACAGCATGAATATCGACAACGCCTTCGTCGAGATCGACAACCTGGAAGTGCCCATCCTGGACGGCAGCGGCCAGCCCTTTGTGGAACTGATCCGCCAAGCCGGCATCCGCCAGTACCGCCGCAAGCGCAAGTATCTGCGCATCCGCCGCCCCATCTTCGTGGAGGAGCGCGGCAAGCGCATTTCGATCCTGCCGGCGGAGAGCTTCTGTCTCACCTGCGAGACCGACTACGGCCACCCGCTGGCTGGACGCCGGTCCATCGAAATGGAGGTCACCCCGGAGCGCTACGCCACGGAAATCGCGCCCGCGCGCACGTTCGGCTTCGCCGACGAGCTCGACCAGATGCGCAACATGGGCCTGATTCGCGGCGCGTCGCTCGATAACGCCGTCTGCTTCACCCGCGACGGCGTCATGAATCCGGGTGGGCTGCGCTTCCCCGACGAGTGCTGCCGCCACAAAGCGCTCGACCTCATCGGCGACCTGGCGCTGCTGGGCAAGCCGCTCTTGGGTCACGTCATCGCCGAGCGAGCCGGACACGCCATGCACACCGCGCTGGTGGCCCGCATCATGTCCGACCCGTCGCTTTACGAGATCCTCACCTTCGACCAGTTGGCCGGCCGGGTGGCGCAGGCGCTGGTAACGTCGGCATAGCTATCCCCGCTTGCGCGCCGCGATGGCCTGGTTGATGAATCCCCACACCTCCGGACTGATGCGGAATGGCTGCATCTGCTGCTGCGCCTGGCTCGGCCAATTGGCGCTGTCCGCATAGAGCTTCTTCAGACCGCCGGCGACCTCCGGATCGCCGCCCGTGAACTCCTCCACCAGGCCGGTCCAGCGTGCGGCCAGCGCTTGCCCTCTGTCGCCGGCGGGATCTTCGCCCAGTGCAGCTTCCACATCCCGGATCAGTTCCATCCACTGGCGGCTGACCCGCTCCTGCAGGTCCGGCGACCATTCCTGGCGGCGCTCGGCGAGCTTCGCCTGCGCCGCCTCGTTGTAGTACTTCATCGGCCATTCCGCATCGTTTTGCATTTCCATCACCTCGATAATTTTGGTAAGAATCGCGGCGTCCGGCCGCTGACCGGCGCCGGCTGCCGTTTCGGCCTGGCGAATCGCGTCGATTGCCTGATCCAGCAAGCCGCGTTTGGCTTCCAGCACTCTGCGCTGCATCCGCAGGGCGCCGGCGAGATCGCGGCCATCGCGGTCCAGCAGCGCTTTGATCCGCCGCAAAGGCAGCCCCACGAACTTCAGGGCGACGATCTGCTCCAGCCGCGCCAGATCCCGCTCGCTATAGGCGCGGTATCCGCTGGCAGTACGTTTGGGGCGCAGCAAGCCCAGGCGGTCATAGTGGTGCAGCGCCCGGACCGTCACGCCGGACAACTCGGCAAACTCCTTCGCCTTATAATTGCGGATTCCACCGCCGGCCGCTGCCACGATCCCTCCTCTCCTATATACTCGGACCTGACGTTGCGTCAGAGTCAAGCGGAATTTTGCGCCCTCGACAGATAAACGCCGGTGTGCTGCTCGGCGGTGCGGTACGCCAGTCCGCGGTGGCGGCGCTCGCCGATGGGCGCAGTTCGGGCGGATTGCTCTCGCCGCAACAGATAGTGACCTCAATGCGCATTGGGAAGCTGCCGCGCGAGGCCTTCCTGGAATTGATCGATGGAGACTCGCCCTCTACCCCGGACCCCGAAGCCGGTTGACCACGCGTCGGTCGGCTGACAGTTTTGCCGAAGCAGTTCCAAGACTTAGCGCATCGCCAAGCGAAACCGCTAGCGATATTGCCTGACAACGCAGCCTTAACGGGACGCGGGCGGCAGGTTCCGGCGGGCAACCTCGTCGAGGTAGGCTCGCTTCATACGCTCGGCCCTGTCAAGCAGAGCACCCCAGAAATCTTCTGGGGCC
>Ga0187887_10002097_pt1 | contig 16316 bp, 10 predicted proteins | sample June2016WEW_7_10_FD_132977 | JGI IMG/M metagenome (GOLD analysis project Ga0187887, IMG submission 132977) | Peatland microbial communities from SPRUCE experiment site at the Marcell Experimental Forest, Minnesota, USA - June2016WEW_7_10 | ecosystem: Environmental > Terrestrial > Soil >...
CCCGTGCCCGACAAGAATACCGTGATGGCATTGCCGGCGCAGACCGCGGCGGCGCAGATCGTCATCGTGGCGCTGGCGGATCCCAATTGAAAAGGCTCGAATTGTACGATGAAGTCCAGCGTGCCGGTAGGGTTGATCTGGATGGGCAACTGCTGCGTCGAGGCCCCGCCGCACAGCTCTGGCGACAGCCCGCACACCACGGCGAAATAGGGCGTGGACGTGGGCGAAGACGGTCCAGCCAGCGCAAGACTGGTGAGGTAGACTGGCTGCGATCACGTGTTCTCCAGTTGGAACTCGACGTCCGCTACACTTCCCAATGCCACCGTGCCGAAGGGGTAAGCCTGGCCGACAGGGGTTACCACACCACCCTCCACGGTCGAGAGCGTCACCTGCGCGGAGGCGCATGCCGCCGCCGCGAGTAGTACGAATAATGCGGCGGGCCGGCTCATGGGTTCCCTACGGTGATGGTGGGTGTGCCAATCCCGGCGGCGCCGCTCGGATTGGACGCACTGGCGCCCTTGGCGCGGCTGACGCCCACAAACGCCACCCCGGCTGCCGCGGCGGCGATGGCTCCCAAAATGATCCACTTCTTATGACTCCCGGAACCCATCTTGGTGGTGGTCGGCGTAATCTCACCGGACTTCGCCGTCGCTGGGGGCCGCGTGGTTTGCGTTATGGTGGCCTCCGTTGGGTCGGCTGGCGTGGCGGGGGCTGGCGCCGGCTTGTTGGAAATCGGGGCCGCGGCGGCGCGGTCCCCGCCGATGTATTGGATGGAAATTGCCCCGGCGCGTGCCTGCTCCTTCACCGCTGTGATGCGGATGCGAAACTGTCCGCCGGTGCGGTTGAGCTGCATCGAGTGAATGGCGGCCCGGCCGGACGCGTCGGTCAGGACCAGATCGGTACGCAATCCGTTCGAAAACAGGCCGCTGGGACCCTCGGGCGGAAGCTGAAAGCTAACTGCCGCGCCGGCCACCGGCCGTCCCGTTTCGTCGGTCACTTCCACGGTGAGGGGGTGGACAATGTGCCCGCCCGCCGGATGCACCGTCCCCTCGCCATCCAGGACTTTGATCTGCAGAACGGCGATTTGGGCTATCGCCACACATGGCAACAGCGCTAAAGCGAGCGCCCCTGCCAGGAAAGCCTTCATATTTGAAATCCGATCTGGCGGGGCGCCGGACGCCGGATCGGTCACTCACAGGCCGAAGCCCGTGCTACCTCACGCAGCCCGCAGCAGCACCGCGGTAATATTGTCCGGCCCCCCGGCATCTCGCGCGGCCGCGATCAGCTCGCGGCACTTTTCTTCCAGCGACTGTCCCGGCGCACCGTCGCGCAGGATGGCGACGATGCGCTGTTCCTCCACCACGCCATGCAATCCATCGCTGCACATCAGCAGCATGTCGCCCGGTTCCAGGCGGATGTCGTGATAATAATTGATCTCCAGCGCGACGCCCGCTCCAATAGCCATGGTCAAAACGTGCCGCATGGGATGCGTGCGCAAGGCCTCTTCATTCAGCCCCAGCGGCCGGCCCACTTCGTTTACCCAGCTCTGGTCCTCCGTGATCGCACGGAAGCCGCCGGCGTCCAACAAATACGCGCGGCTGTCGCCCACGCTGGCGATCAACAGTTCATCGCCCACCTCCAGCGCCGCCACCAGGGTGGTTCCCATGCCCTCCAGCGCCGGATCGTTCGCGGCCGCCTCCAGCACGCGCCGGTTGGCTTCTTCCACCGCCACCAGCAACGCCTGGGAATCCCGGCTCTGGGCTTTCAACATGCTCTCCGATACTGTGTCGACGGCCAGCCGCGAGGCGCGTTCGCCCGCTTTGGCGCCGCCCATTCCGTCGGCCAGCACGTACAATCCCATTTCCCGATCGATCCGGGAATAATCCTCGTTATTCGCCCTGACGCAGCCTTTGTCGCTCAAGGCACAAGCTTCCAGCATATGACGCGCTCCCGAGTGGAATCAGCCACACTACGCGTCTGTATTTTAACCGAAAGCCGGGACGGCTTTCGCAGAGCATTTGTAAAACGGGTAGTGGGTTTACGAAGGAGATACTCTCACGGGGTTTTTCGGAGGCGAAGGCCTTTCGATATATAATAGCCGGGAAGTCCTGGTATTGGAGATGCATCTTTATGACGGCAAAGCCCTTTCATCGGTCGATGCGTTCGTTCTGTAGTATTGGAGTCTTAGCCCTGGCGGGATACGGCAACGCGCAGGCGGTGCGCCCGGTATCCTTCAACGCTCCTGGGGTTTACGCGGTCGGAACGAATCCTACCGTGCTGGCCGTCGGTGACTTCAACGGCGACGGGACGCCGGACATCGCCGTCGCTAACGCCACCTCTAATTCGGTCTCGATCCTCTTGGGAACTCCCGGCGGCGCGTTGCCGGCGGTGAATTACCTTGTGGGAACCTTCCCGGTCTGCGTTGTGGTAGGCGACTTCAATGGAGATGGCAAGCTGGATCTGGCAGTCGCCAACAACGGCTCCGCCAGCGTCTCAATCCTGATGGGCAATGGCGACGGCACATTTCAGCCGGCGGCGGAGTTCGCGGTCGAGTCCGATCCTTTTTATGTAGCGGTGGGAGACTTCAACGGTGACGGAAAGCTCGATCTGGCCGTTACGAATTGGGGCTCCGCCACGGTCTCGATCCTGCTGGGCAAAGGGAATGGCACATTCCGCCCGCAGGTGGCTTACGGCGTGCAAACGCGACCGGAAGGAATAGCCGCTGGCGATTTCAACGGAGATGGAATCCTCGACTTGGCCGTGAGCAACTACGGTTCCAACACGATCTCGATGCTGTTGGGCCTTGGAAAAGGCGCCTTTGCCCCGGCCGTCGACTATGCCGTGGGATCGGAACCTTTCGTCGTCGCGGCGGGGGATTTCAATGGCGACGGGAAACTGGACTTGGTGGTAGCGGACGCGGCCAAGAGTTCCTCCAGCGTTTCGGTCCTGTTGGGCAATGGTGACGGCACTTTCAAGCCATCTGTGGAGTACTCCGTGGGCAAAGATCCCTTCTCCGTGGCGCTCGGAGACTTCAACGCCGACGGAAAACTGGACGTCGCGGTCGCAAATATCGATTCCAATAACGTGTCGATCCTGTTAGGGAACGGCGATGGCACGTTCCGGCCCGCGGTGAATTACGCCGTGGGTAGCAGCCCTGGCTCCGTAGCCGTCGGAGACTTCAACGGCGACGGCCTGCCCGACCTGGCGGTAGCCGACCTAAACTCCGACGATGTATATATCCTGTCAAACAAAAAGGATGGCACCTTCCTGCAGGCGACGGGGTATGCCCCCTCGAACCCAGGCGATGTTGCCGTCGGCGATTTCAATGGAGACGGAAAGCCGGACTTGGTCGTGACCGACAGCGAAGGGGATAGTGAGACCACGGTGTCCGTCTTGCTGGGAAAGGGCGGCGGTAAGTTCAAGCCGCCGGTCGCCTACGCTGCCGGGGCTGTCCCTAATTCAGTGGCAGTGGGAGACTTCAACAACGATGGGAAGCTGGATCTGGCAGTTTCCGACGGTGGGGCGTCTCCGGCGATTTCGATCTTGCTGGGCAATGGCAATGGCACGTTCCAACCGTTGATCGGCACCGCAGTGGCGAGTTCTCCTTATTTCCTCGCCGCCGGGGATTTCAACGGGGATGGCAAGCTCGATCTAGCCGTGGTTCTCCCGAGCAACGGCGCCGTCTTGATCCTCCTCGGCAATGGCGACGGCACCTTCCGGACAGGTCAGATGTATGCCGTCGGAGATTCTCCGATCTTTGTGGCCGTGGGTGATTTAAATGGCGACAAGAAACTCGATCTTGTGGTGTCCAACTACGGATATGGAGCGGACGGCTTCATCTCGATCCTCCTCGGCAATGGCGACGGGACCTTCGGGCCGTCCACGCAGTACGCCATGGGATCTTATCCCCTGGGCGTCACCATAGCCGACCTGAACGGCGACGGCAAACCAGATCTGGCAGTCGCGAATAACAGCCTGTCGATCCTGCTGGGAAACGGGGACGGCACCTTCCAGCCGCCGGTGAACTATGCTGTGAGGGCGCCATACATGGCTGTGGCGGCAGACTTCAATCTCGACGGGAAACCGGATCTGGCGGTGTCCACCTCCGATGGCCAGGGAACGGTTACGATGCTGCTTGGCAACGGCGATGGAACCTTTGCCTTTCCGCCCACCAGCGTCTACTCCGTCAGCGGGGCTTACTCGTCTTTTCTGGCCACTGCGGACTTTAGCGGCGACGGAAAGCCGGACCTGGCGGTGTCGTCCAGCAAGGTGTCAGTCTTGACGAATACGACCGCGAAGGCGACCGGCGTTAACTGAAGCCACGGGCCTCGCGGGCAGGCAGTGCTTCTTCCGATCTGCTTGACGCCGCGGCCCAGATGGCGATGCAGCAAGAGTCCGGAGAGCTACGCCATCCGAGTATCCCACTCGCGCGGCGATCTCTTCGACGCTGGCATAGGTGGTTTTCGGTTTGTGGAAATATGACAACGGCGACCGTCCCAGCACGGCTTGCATGCGGCGGGCCAGCGTTCCTTTGCTCGCTCCGGCGGCCGCCGCGGCGTCGTCGGATCGCTGCCGCCGACGCGCGCGGGCTTCATCCCTATCGAGGCTAAGGCGAATTTCTCGCGTCCCATCACGCACAACACGGGCCTCGCGCGCGCCGAGGCGCGGGTGGTTCCCAAGGACGCCGGATTATTTCGACCGAAACGCGCCTGGTGGTGCCGGATGGCCCGCTGCTGGCGCACGCACATCGACGATTATGGTGTTGGGCACCGGACGGTAGACACGGTTCGCCGAAGAGCGGGGTAGCTCCCCGCGCCGGCTGAAAAGACAGGCAGGGTGAGCTTCAGATTGCGACCCGCAACTACTTCTGGTGGGAAAGATGCCACCCAGCGCCGACAGCCCCGCGCTACTGCCACAATTCGAAAACGGTCCCCATATTGGCCGCCCCGCCGAGGGAGGTGGTCCCATACAGCGCCCCACCCGAGCCTACAGCCAGGCCTGCCAGTGGATGTGATCCATCTCCCACGGTTGGCTCGAAGGTGTGCAGCGTGGCCTCCTTCCATAAAAGCTTCGGGTTCGCGGCCGGGGTCAGGCTGTAGACCGTGCCCGTGGAGAGCGACGTCGTACCCAGCAGCCCTCCATCTGGCCCTATGACGACTCCGCCCAACGGATTCCCTGCGAGCGGAGGGCCCCCGAGGAAAGATATCACCCTCTCGGTCCACGCGCCGCCATCGCTGCCTCGCGGCGTGACCGCGAAAACTCCGCCGCAGCCTTCGGGGATGCAGCTAGGTAGCCCGCCGGTGAAGGTTGTGCCGTAGAGGACACCATCCCTGCCGATGGTCACACCGCCAGGTTCCTCTAGAGCGTCCGGCAAATTTACAAAGAAGCTGGCAAGAACGTCTTCGCTCCACGCTCCCTGACCGTCTGCGTGCAAAGCGAACACATACAAACCCGCCGCGCCATAGAGGGTCCCGCCCTTGTCGATGGCCAATCCCCCGTTCGGATTGGATCCATCGCCGGGATACCCTGCGAAGCTGTGCAAAATCTTCTCGGTCCACGATCCGTCCGGGGACGCCGGCGGCGCTAACGCGTAAGCCGTGCCAAGATCCTGAGCCCCTCCTGTGAAGGTTGTGCCGTAGAGTGTTCCATCCTGGCCGAGGGCCAGCCCAGCAAACGGCTGCGCGCCGTCGCGCGCCCCTCCCGCGAAGCTGTGCAGGATGGTTTCAGTCCAGGCCGAGCCGGCAGTTGCGTCCAGGCCGGGCGGCGTGAGGACGAACACGGTCCCCTGATTTTGAGCGCCTCCTTGGCTGGTTGTGCCGTACACCGCTCCGTTGGCTCCGAACACCAGGCCCGCTGTTGGATAAGCCCCGTCCCCATTTACGGCGCCAAAGCTATACAGCACGGTTTCCTTCCAGGCGTCGAGCGGCGATTCGGGCGGCAACAATTCAAATATTGTTCCGCATCCTGTGCTGGCGGACGCCGTGCATGGGCCGGAACCGCCGAATTGAGTCGTGCCGAGGAGGTGTCCGTTCTTGGCGACGATCAACGCGCCCGGAGAGGCGCCGTCTCCGTTCTGGCCAGTGAAGCTATACAAAGTGGCGTACTTGAGCGGAGCTTGCGCCGCTGCGATGCATGTTGAGCCTAGCACCAAAGTCAGAAGGAACGGGTAGGTCGTAGACATGGCCAGAGAGTACTACGTCTGCGGGTTGTAGGATGAGGAGATTTGAGAAACGGGTACCAGTCAGCAGGTACTATTCCATGACTTCCTACGGCTCGTTCTTCGACGCAGACAAGATCAACCTTCCGCTTTCTGACGGTTGACCAGTTTTTCCGAATGGTCTTGTACATCGTCCAGTTACTTCTTCATATATCGATGTCACGGCCAAAAAAAGCCATATCCGCTCTGGCTGAGAAGTGAGTATGGCGCTTGTGGGGCGGGCAATCCTGCCCGCAGCCGGCTTTCAGCCGGCCTTTGCGACGAGGACGAGGCGCCGTGAATGCAGGAGCCGCCTGAAAGGCGGCTGCGGCCATGATTGGCCGCCCCACGGTGCAACCGAACTACCGGTATTCTATAAAGGCCCCGCATTATAGCCATTGACAATATATCCAGTGTGGCTATAATCAAGGAATGACCGATGCCCCGCACCCAGAGGCGTTTCTGCCTCTACCTCCGGCCACCTTCCATATTCTGCTGGCCGTGGCCGAAGAAGACCGGCACGGCTACGCCATCATTCAAGACGTGGCCGCGCGCACCAACGGCGAGCTCAAGCTGAGCGCCGGGACGCTTTACCGCTCGATCCAGCGGATGCTCGAACAAGGATTGATCGTCGAGACGCAGGATCGTCCCGCGCCGGAGCTGGACGACGAGCGCCGCCGGTATTACCGGATCACAGCCTTCGGCGCCGACGTGGCGCGGGCCGAGGCGCGCCGGCTCACGCAGCTCGTCCGGATGGCGCGCAACAGAGGATTCGCGGCGGGGAGGGCATGATGCCGCGCGCTAGCGTGCGCCCCGCGTGGCGCTTACCGATTCTGCTGGTGTTCCTGTCATGCGCCTTCGCCCAGCCGTCCATCGACTCCACGGAGTATCAGGCGCGCCGGCGCGCCGCTATGGAAAAGATCCCGGACGGCATCATTCTTCTGCATTCGGTTTCGGGCCTCAAGCGTTGGGATGAATCGGGGTTCCATCAAGACGCGAGTTTTTATGCGTTCACCGGGCTGGCGAATGCGCTTGACGCGATTCTGGTCCTCGACGGAGCGGAAAGGCAGTCGTGGCTCTTCCTAATGCCGCGTTCCCGCGCGTTCAGCGCCGATCTGCAGGGACTCGACGCGGTGTTTGTCGATCCCGGTGCATCCGCCGAAGCCGCTCTACAGATCGACCATGTCGTTGCGTGGGATACATTTGTTGCGTTCGTCGATGCGCGCCGCAAGAGCAACCCGAAGTTGGTGCTCTATCTTGACAGCGCCGGCCAAACCGGGGGCATGTCGGGCGAAGTGAGCAACCCCGCGGGGATCGCCGCCATCGAAAACCCTCACAAGCTCTGGCGGGATGCCATTCACCAACGGTGGAACGATCTCGAAATCAAGGACGCCTTTGCGATTCTTGATGAGGTGAGATGGGTAAAGAGTCCCGCCGAGCTGGCCTTGCTGCGCAAGGCGGCGTCCGTCACCGCAGAGGGCTTCTGGGCCGGCGCGCGCGCCATCGCGCCCGGTAAGACGCAAAGGCAGGTGGAGGGCGAAGTGATCCGCGCCTGTCTGAATGCGGGCTCCGACGGCTTATCGCTATGGCCGTGGGTCCGTTTGGGACCGTTTACCATGCCTGCGACGCTGTTCGAGGCCTTCGCGGATTACCGCAACATGGATCGCACCATGCAAGCCGGCGAGGTGGTGCGTCTCGATCTCGGATGCGATTTCCGGATGTACAAAGGAGATTTTGGACGCACGCTGCCGGTGACCGGCCGCTTTGACGCGGGCCAGAGGGAGACCATGGGACTCTTGAACGGCGCTTATTTGGCCGGCGTTGACGCCATGAAGCCGGCCGCAACCCCCGGCCAGGTGCGCCAGGCCTTCCGAAGCCACGTGGAGAGCCATCAGAGTGGTCTGCAGACGCCCCTGGCGCGCGAGGCGGCTTCCGCGGCGCTCAAGAATCCGATGCAGCCTTTGCATGGTTTGGGCGTGGACATGGCGGAAGGATCGCCCAAAGTGTTTCATGAGGGCAACGTGGTGTGTTACGAGCCGGGCTTGATCGCCGGCCAGCAATATTTTGTCGAGGACACCATACTGATTACGCCCGGCGGCCACGAAATTCTGAATCCCGCACTGCCTTACGCGCCGGCCGATCTCGAGCGCGAGATGGCCAAACGCCAGCCGTAACGAGGATTATGATGCGGGCTTACGATCTTCTCCTCAGACTCTATCCGGCTTCATTCCGCGGGGAGTACGGCGCGGAAATGCGCGCCATCTGGTCGCGCCGGCGCCGCGACGCCTCCGGTCCGCTGGCGGTACCCGCCCTATGGATCGCGACGGCGTGCGAGGTTCTCATCAACGCCGCCGCGGTGCATGGGGACATTCTGCGGCAGGATCTGCGCTACACGGCGCGCACGCTGGCCCGCTCGCCCGGATTCGCGCTCACGGCGATCCTGGTGCTGGCGCTGGGCGTGGGCGCCAATACCGCGGCGTTTTCGGTAACGGATTTCGTGCTGATCCGGCCGCTTCCCTTTCCCGATCCGGACCGGCTGGTCAGGCTGTGGGAGAAGGTGGCCGCCTACAGCCAGATGGAACTATCGCCTGCCAACTATGTGGATTGGAAACACATGAGTAAATCCTTCGATGGCATGGGCGCGTATTTTGAAAATCCGGTAAACCTGGTGGGCCAGGGCGATCCCGAGCGTCTGGACGGAGCGGCCATCACCGCCGACCTGTTCCCGCTACTGGGCGTGCAACCGTTGATGGGGCGCCTGTTCATGCCTGCCGAGGACCGCGAAGGCGCTCCGGGAACGGTGCTGCTGAGCTACCGGTTGTGGCAGGCGGTGTTCGGCGGCGACGCCGGTGTAATCGGGCGGCGCGTGAATCTGGACAACGAACCGTATGTCGTAATCGGCGTGATGCCGCGCGATTTCCACTTTCCCAGCCGCGACGCCGAACTATGGACGTCCACGCGATTCCAGGAGCACAGCGACGATTTTCGGGACCGCAACAATAACTATCTGAATGTCGTGGCGCGGCTGAAGGCGGGCGTTTCGCTGGCTCAAGCCCAGGCGGAGATGGGCGTGGTGGCCGGCCAACTGGAGCGGCAATTTCCAAAGGAGAACAGGCAGACCACCGCTTCGCTCTACCTGCTGCGCGACGACATGCCGCAGCAGTCGCGCCTGTTGCTGCTGGCGCTGAGCGGCGCGGCGATCTGCGTGCTGCTGATTGCCTGCGCGAACCTGGCGAATCTGCTGATGGCGCGCGGGCTGGCCCGCCAGAGAGAGTTGGCTGTCCGGGCGGCCATGGGCGCGGGGCGCGAGCGCCTGGTACGCCAGTTGATTACCGAGAGCCTGGTGCTGGCGATGGCCGGAGGCGCGCTGGGAGTGCTGGTGGCGGCCGCCGCGGTGCCTTTGCTCGCCAGGCTGGTGCCTATGTCTTTACCGATCGCGCAGTCGCCCTCCATCGATTTGCGGGTGCTGATTTTCGCGGGGATGATATCCGGTCTGACCGGGATCGCTTTTGGCGTGCTGCCGGCGTTGCGAGCCTGCCGCCAATCCGATTTCAGCGCGCTGCGGGAAGGCACGCGCGCCGGTGGAGGACGCAAGGAGCGGCTGCGCTCCGCGCTGGTGGTCGCCGAGGTCGCGGCCTCGGTAGTGCTGCTGGTGTCGGCGGGTTTGCTGGTTAGGGCGCTGTTGCGGATCGAAGGGACCGATCCCGGCTTCCGCACCGGCGGCGTGCTGACGCTGCAGACGGCCCTGCCGACGCCTAAGTACGATCCAACCGCGCGCCGCGCGGGGTTCTACACGCATGTGCTCTCCGCGGTGCGGGCTTTGCCGGGGGTTTCGAGCGCGGCCTATATCAGCGGTCTGCCGATGGTGTGGGGAGGCGGGATCTGGCCGGTCTTGGTGGGTGGCGAATCGATCGATTTGCAAAGATCCGGGACGCATAACGCCAGCCTGCGGTATGCGACGCCGGGTTTCTTCGCCACCTTGGGCATTCCGCTCAAGCGCGGGCGCGACGTTGCCGAATCCGACGCCATCGATGCGCCGTTCGCCGCGGTGGCCAGCGAATCGTTTGTGCGCCGCTATTGGCCGGATCAAGATCCGCTCGGCCGGCACTTCCAGATGGCATTTCACGACCGGACAGTGGTGGGGGTGGTGGGCGATATCAGGGTGCGCGGGTTGGAGCGGATTAGCGAGCCGCAGGTCTATCTGCCGTACAAGCAGGTGCCGGATGGCTGGTTATCGTTTTATGCGCCGAAGGAACTCGTGATTCATTCCGCCACCGGGCCGGGGGCGCTGCTGCCGGCCATACGCCGGATTATTCGCAGCGCGGACGCCGAGCAACCGATATCGGATGTGCGCACCATGGCGGATATCGTGGAGGATCAGACCGCGTCGCGCACGGCGCAAGTACGCGTGCTGGGAGCGTTCGCGGCGATTGCGTTTCTGCTGGCGGGCGTGGGCATACACGGATTGCTGTCGTTCGCGGTGTCGCGGCGGACGCAGGAGATCGGGGTGCGTATCGCGCTGGGGGCGCAGCCGGGCGGGATCGTCAGGATGATCGTGCGGCAGGGCGCGCTGCTGGCGGGCGCCGGCGTGCTGCCGGGCGTCGTGTTGGCTTACGCCGCGGGCCGCGCGATGGAAGGGCTGCTGGCGGGCGTGCAGCCGGGCGATGCGCCGACGTTCGCGAGCGCCGTAGGGCTGTGTGTGCTGATGACCGTGTTGGGCAGCTTCCTGCCCGCGCTGCGGGCCGTGCGCATCGACCCGATTGCGGCGATCCGGAGTGAGTAGGGCGGCGCCATGCGCCGACCGGCAGGGCACGGCCCTGCCCCACTTGTAGGGCGGCGCCATGCGCCGCCCGGCATGGCCCTGCCCCACCTTTTGCTGAGATCTTCAGCCCCGCTCCGCTACTATCCGGTGTGTCTTATTATGTCCGTCATCTCCCCCATTGGCACCCGGCGGATGCCGACTTTTTCGTGACTTGGCGGCTCCACGGGTCTCTCCCAAATGTTCCTGTGCCAGCCCCCCGATCCGTGCCCGCGAGTGCGGCGTTCGTTGCTCTGGATCGTCAATTAGATCAAGCCGCGACTGGCCCGAAATGGTTAAAAGATCCAGCCGTGGCCGAATGTGTCAGCCGGGTCCTGCTGTCGGGCGTATCGCCCTGGGGCTTCTACGAGCTCTTGGCCTGGGTGGTTATGGCCAACCATGTCCATGTCCTACTGCGACCGCGCATACCGCTCCGGAAGGCTCTCATGAACATCAAGAGCGCCAGCGCGCGAGCCGCGAATGCGGCCCTCGGGCGCAAAGGAGAGCCCTTCTGGCAAAATGAGTCGTACGATCATTGGGTACGGGACGATCATGAGCGGAGATCGATTATCCGCGACATTCACTTCAACCCGGTCACTGCCGGTCTGGTGATCCACTCCGAGGAGTGGCCTGGTCGAGCGCCGTGGCAGCGCATGGCGCTGCTCCGCAAGTGAGGTGGGGCAGCGCATGGCGCTGCCCTACTAAAACGTGAACTTGGCGGCGAACTGGAAGGCGCGCGGACCGCCCGATCCGAAGACATTCCCCTCCGCGCTGGATGCCACTCCGAATCCCGCGGCTTGGGCGGAACTCGTAGGCAGGTTATAGCTGTACCCGCCCAAATTGGCGATGTTGAATACGTTGAAACACTCGCCGATCAGGGACAGCTTGGCGCGTTCGGTCCCCAGGTTGATTACCTTGGTCAAGCGGATATCCTGCGAGTTGAAGCTGCGGGGGAACGAAAAATTCGCAGGCAGCACAATGGGTGCAATCACGCCCGTGGTGGTGGTCTTGCCGGCGTAGTTCTGGTTGAACGCATTCACCGCCGAAATCAACGCCGCCTTTCCTTCATTGACGCCGAGCTGATTGTAGCCGATGCCCGGCAGCGGCGACCCGCCGGTTTCACCCGCCTCGACGGCGCCGTTGCCGTTCAGGTCCACTCCCGGAAGGAACGGTTCGATCGGCCCCACGCTTTGGAATGCAGTGATACCCGAGATGATGATGCCCCAGGGCAGGTCCGCGGTAATCGATCCGGTCAGAATCTGATGGCCCGCCTGCGGTCCCACGGAAGCGAACCAGTTGCTGTCGTCCACCAGTCCGTTGTAGCCGTTCTGGTCGGAATATGCGTAGGACAACTGCCCACTGGTGCGGTGCGAAAAACGCTTGTTGGCTTTGAGCAGCAGTCCCTTGTAATTGGAGCGCGCGCCGCTGACGATGCCCTGAATGACGCCGGTGGAGCACTCCGCCAGTGGATCGGCCGCCTGGGCCGCGCTCGTGCAGGCCGGAATCACTGGACCTTGCGCGCTGAAGAAGTGGTTGAGGTCGGTGTCGCGAATGATCTGGTGCAGGTAGAGCCGGTACACGAAATCCGCGGTGACCACGAGATCGGTGCGCAGTTCGTGTTGAACGCCGATGCTGACGTGCTCGGAATAAGGCGCCCGGAAATTGTGGGCCAGCAGTTCCTCGCCGGTCTTGAACACGTTGATGTTCCGGACCGCCAGGTTGGTATTATTGGGAGGTCCCAGTTCGGCCTGCGCGTCGCCATAGAACGTCGGGATAGCGCCGACCAGTTCGGCCCCGCTAAACGTGGTGGGCTCGCTGGCCAGCGAGGTGGGCTGCAGCGGTGGGGGCAGATTAGCGAAGCCGTTGGCCTGCGCGATGGCGGAGAAGAAAACGCTATCGCCCAGCAGCACCCGGCCGGTGCCGTTCGGCCCAATCATGGCGCGCTCGATCAGGCGTTCTTCGAGGTTGATCGTGTCATAGTATATGCCGGCGCCGCCTCGGATCACGGTCTTGTTATCGTGCCCCACGTTCCAGGCAAAACCCAGCATGGGACTGAAATTGTGCGGCGTGTGGAGCTCATTTCCCAGCCCGCCCTGGCCGTAGAGTGGCGCCAGATACTCGGGCTTGGTCATATCGTAATTGAGGGCGTTGCTTTCGTAAGTCCAGGCGAGCCCATAATTCAGAACGAACTTGGGCTTCACGCGCCAGGCATCCTGCCAGTAGAAATGGAACGTATTGTCGTGGTCGGCGTTGCCGTGGTTATAGGACGGCGGCTGGTTGATATCGCCGACGCCCATCTCAAATCCGGCCACAGGAAGCGCCAGGATGTCGTTGATCGTGCTGAACGAGGATGGCAGCGGGAGTTGGAACGGCGCCGGCACCTGGGAATTGAAATACTCCACGATCTCCGGCGAGAACAACTCGGCCGCCGCGGGGGCCGCATAAGCGTAGGTCCCGGTGCCTTGCTGATACTCCCAGTAACCGCCGAATTTCATGTTGTGAGTGCCCTTGGTCTTGCTGATGTTGTCCTGAAATATGTTCCGGCGCAAGACGCGGCTTTGCGGCGCATTGGTGGCATTGCCGATGGTGAAGTTGGATACCCCGTAGATGCTGATGTTCGGCATTCCCAACCCCAGGCAAGGCGCCGGGCATTGGGACGCCGTGGGCGGATTGTTAGTATTCGACCAGTAGGTGTAGGAGTAGCGGAATTCGTTGGTCAGGCTGGGGCTCAGCGAACTGGTCAGCGCGAACACGCCGGAGTCGGCCCAGTTCGTGTTGACGTCCCAATCCGACGGCAGGTCGCCGCCGCCGGGCGGGGCGTAGCCGTTGTTGCCATCGTGGGAGTAGCGCAGAGAAGCGCTGTGCTTGGGGCTGATGAGCCAATCCAGCCGCACGTCGAACTCGTTTTCGTGGAAGGGACTAGCGGCATACGACGCGAACGACTGAAACAGCGGGTCGCTCGGAAACGCGCTGTAGACGCCAGTCTGATTGGTGTGCTCGAGCGAGGTGAAGAAAAACAACTTATCCTTCTTGATCGGTCCGCCGACGTGGAAGCCCGATTGGCGCCGCGCAAAAAACGGACTGGCCGGCTCGTAGGGATCCCGCTGCAAATACGGATACGCCGAGAAGTCGTGGTCGCGGTCGAAGAAGAAGATTTCGCCATGAAAATCGTTGGTGCCGCCGCGCGTCACGATATTGACCGCGCCGCCCGCGCCGATCGCGTTGGAAAGGTCCAGATTGGTCGACGACAGTTGAAACTCCTGCACCACTTCCTGGGAGAAGTTCTGCTGCGTGCCGCCGGTCACCGAGTCGGCGATGGTGGCGCCATCCACAGTGATGCGCACCGAACCGTTGCCGGAATCGGCGCCCAGGATATTCACGTCGAACAGCCGGTTGTACTGGCCCACGCTATTCGCGGAGACGGTTACGCCCGGCTCCAGCATCGCCAGGTTCAGGAAGCTCCGGCCGTTAAGCGGCAGGTTCTCGATCTCCTGGCGGGTGATCACGCCCCCGATGGTGTGGCTGTCATAGTCGATCTGCGCGGCTTCGCCTTGCACGCTGACCACTTCGGTGGCCGCGCCCACCTGCATCTGCAGATCCACGGAGGTGGTCTGGCCGACCTGCACCGTGGCGGTTTCAATCAGGGTCCGGAATCCCGACGCCGCGGCCCGCAAGGTATAACTTCCCGGAAGCAACGGCGCCACGCGGAACGACCCGTCCACCGCCGATACCACCTGGCGTTCCCGTCCCGTATCTCTATTCGTCACCGTGACGGTGGCGCCTTGCATCACGCCGCCGGTCTGGTCGTGCACGGTGCCGTTCAAGGATCCTACGGGCACCTGTGCCAGGCTCTGAACCGCTCCCGATGCTGCAATGCACAACAACGACACACTGAGTCGCACTCGGTTGAACATCTTCTCCCCCTCCAAAGCGTGGTGCGGCCTTAAAAAGACGCACGTCGGGTTAGGTTAATCACGGTTGAGTCCCGTTGTCAAGGGGGGTGTGGTTTGAGTTTGAGGGGTGGGGTTTTGGTAGTGGGTCATTTTGGTTTCGGAGGGCGGGCAATTCTGCCCGCAGCCGGCTCCGCCGAAAGGCGGCTGCGGCCAAGATTGGCCGCCCTCCGAAACCAAACCCGATTGTCCGTAAACACACCGGCGGGCGGCTTAGCCGGAACCGTCGCGTGCCGCCGGGTCGTCAACTAATTAGGACCGGCGATGCTGCGGCGCGGAGCGCCCGTATCGGACTAGCGCTGTGGGCCGTCGCACGTGGCGGGCTGAATGAAGGTCGCCGGAGCGCAAGTGAGTGCTGGGTGATTTCACCCATCATTTGGTGGCGGCCGCAACCCCAAGTCCTTATATTTCAATAGACACATCGTGGCTGCACAATTGCTTCTTCTTGCATCCCAGTTGCAGGAAGAGGAGAGCCGATGAATTTTGACCAAGCACCCATGCTCGTGATATGGGAAGTGACCCAGGCATGCGACCTGGCCTGCGTGCATTGCCGCGCATCCGCCCAGTCCAGCCGCGATCCAAGGGAACTGAACACCGCGCAAGGCTTCGAACTGCTCGAACAAATCAAATCGTTCGGAAATCCCCTCATGGTTTTCACCGGCGGCGATCCCTTGAAACGCCCGGATCTCTATGACCTGATCCGCCACAGCGTGAAGATCGGGCTGCGCACGAACGTCACACCCAGCGCCACCCCGCTATTGACCGAAGCCGCCATCGACCGCTTCCAGGAGTGCGGCGTTTCGCGCATGGCCATCAGTCTGGACGGACCGGACGCCCAGTCGCACGACGATTTCCGCGGCATTCCGGGCACCTTCGACCGGGCCATGATGGCGCTGTATCACGCCAAGAAGATCGGCCTTGAAACGCAGTACCAGACCACCGTCACGCGCCGCAATCTGGCGCGCCTGCCGGAGATGGCCCGGATTGCCGAGGACGTCGGCACCAAAATGTGGAGCCTGTTCTTCCTGATCGTGACCGGGCGCGCGCTGGAGAACATGGACTTGGCGGCGGAAGAATACGAGCAGGTTTTCGATTTCATGTATGAGCTGTCGAAGACCGCGCCGTTCGCCATCAAGACCACGGAAGCCATGCACTACCGCCGCTATGTGGCGCAGCGTATGAAGGCCGAACACCGTTCGATACCCGAGAACGAGAAGACCGGCGCGGTGATGTGGCGCACCGCCGGCGTGAGCGATGGCAAAGGATTCGTGTTCGTCTCCCACACCGGCGAAGTCTTCCCTTCCGGCTTCCTTCCGCTGAGCGGCGGCAACGTCTTGCGCGATCGCCTGACCGACGTGTATCGCAACTCGGA
>Ga0187887_10002099_pt1 | contig 16314 bp, 14 predicted proteins | sample June2016WEW_7_10_FD_132977 | JGI IMG/M metagenome (GOLD analysis project Ga0187887, IMG submission 132977) | Peatland microbial communities from SPRUCE experiment site at the Marcell Experimental Forest, Minnesota, USA - June2016WEW_7_10 | ecosystem: Environmental > Terrestrial > Soil >...
CACTGGCGTTATCTGCGTGAGTCCGGCACTAAGGAGCCTCGTGACCGCCATTTCTTACGAAGTTATTACGGTCACTAGTTAATGCCTGGACAGATCGCTTCGAGTCTTAATCAACAACGCTCTGAGCTGCGGGGATGATGACTAAGCCTGAGCTCGTCGCCGCTGCGATACGGGCAAATCTAAAAAAATCTTGATTCTGTGTCACATGGCACAACGGCAGGACTACTGTGATCGCCCGGGAGCAATACCCGACCAAAAGGGAACGGTGTCGTGTCGTACAGAAGTAGAGTCTTTAGTCATGATCGCAAGTTTGAGCCGCGGTCGCGGACCCGGCTCCTTGCGATAGTCGGGGCCGTGGCCGTGGTGGGCGGGGTCGGCGGGGCGTTGCTGATTCCGAACATGGGCAGCGTGTTCGGCGCGAGCAACGCGGCCAACGTAGCCGGGACCTGCGCCACGCCGTCGGCGACCAGCACGGCGGCCGGGACCACCGCGGCCGCCGCCGCCACGCCGAGCAGCACCGCCGCGACCGTGGCGCCCACGCCGAACGGGACCGCGGCCACGCCGGTCGCGACCGCCGCGGCAACCACGGGCGCGGCAACCACAGGCGCGGCAACCGCGACCAGCGCGGCGACCACGGGCGCGACGGCGGCGGCAACCGCGGCGACCACGGGCGCGACGGCGGCGGCAACCGCGTCGGCCACGCCGACGATCTGCCCGACCTCGACTGCGACCACCACAGCCACGGCCACGCCGACGGCCACCGCGGCCGCGGCCGCCGCCGCGGCCAACGTGTCCTGCGACATCATCGTGCCGGCGAACCCGCTGACCGCGCAGGGCCTGGCCACGCCGTTCCAGCTGACTGGGACGGATGGCGCGACTCCTGCGGCGTCTGGCTGCAACATGGTCAACAACGGCAACCTGGGCGCGTTCGTTCAGGCGACAATCCTGAACCCGGCCACCGGGGCCCTAAGTGTGTACGAGCCTCTGGTCATCACACAGGGCACCACCCCCGCGGCCGTGCCGGTCGTGCCGACGCTGCCGGCCAACGCGATCGTCACCATCGACTTCGGCTTCAACGGCACGAACCTCACTCAGGTGGGCGCCACGCCGAACGCGCTGGCCCAGGGCCGGTGCGTGAACGGGCTCGGCGGGTCGATCTTCGGGCAGGTCTCGTTCTGCAACGGCACCCAGTTCTTCCGCGCCGTGGCCCGGGCCAAGGCGGCCGGCAGGCTTGTCATCCCGCCCCTGGGCACCGCGGCCAAGACAGGCCAGCCGTGCCTGACCACGCGTAACTTCGATGTGGTTGACCAGGACCCCAGCGACAACGTGACCACGACATACCTGCTCACCGCGAACGGCGAAACCGCGCAGGACAACGCGACCAATGTGGCCGCCCTGATGGGTGCGACCCCGGTCGTCAACGGGAGTGACAACAAGCTGCTCGACTCGTTCCTCGACCCGACGATCGGCTGCACGCCGTTCGAGGCGCCTGACCTGACCATGGGCGGGACGCTCGGCACCTCGCAGGCCCTCGATGAGATCTCCGCGCAGAACCAGGCGGCGCCCGTCGCCCTCGTGCCGGAGAACGATGAGATGGTGCTGGTCAACGACGCGTTCAGCGTGGCGAAGACCAACCTGTACCGGGAGAACCTCGGCCAGGCGCCCGTCTCCGCGGCGAACAACACCACGAGCAGCCCGGCGAACTTCTGCCAGAACATGGTCAACATCCAGACCCCGTTCCTGGCGAACAACCAGGCCCTGCTGGCTACCGACACCTCACCGGTACCGGCGGTAGGTAACAACCTGCTGACGTTCATGGCGAACCGGCTGAACATGTCGTTCACCAACCTGAATTGCCAGAACTTCGGGCTGCAGAACCCGGTGACCGTCACCCTCGACGGGAACGGCGTTGCTACCGCCGCGACCTTCAACACCGCGCAGCAGACGGCGACCGCTGCCACGACCACTGCGGGATCCGGCGCGACGGGCACCGTGATGCCCGCGCCCGGGCAGCGGATGAGCCGCAGGCACCACAGGATGATGAACCCGTCCGGGATGTAACCGTCCTCGCGGGATAGTCGGGTAATTCCCCAGGTGCGGTGGCCTCCAGGCCCCTGGAGGCCACCGCACCCTTCCGCAGGGAGATGGGAGATGCAGGACAAAAGCAACGAGCAAGGCCGGCCCCAGCCCAGCGGCCCGGCCGCCCAGGAAGGGGCATCGGCAGACGCAGCGGGCCCAGCCGGGGATATCAACGAGGCAGTAGGGGCGGGTGAGGCCGTTCCGGCCGAATCAGCTGATCCCGTGCCCGCATCCGGGACCGTGCCCGCATCCGGGACCGCGACAGACTCCGGGACCGTGCCCGTATCCGGGACCGCAACGGACTCCGGGACCGCGACGGAGCCGGTCTCTCAGGAGAAACCTGCGGCGGCGGTCGGCGAGTCCACGGCGGAGACTCCGCAGCCGCCCTGGTGGCAGCGACGGTCCCGGCTGGTCATGGGGGTCGGCGCGGTCGCTGTGGTGGCCGGGCTAGCCTTCGTGGCGTTCGCTGCGGTCGGCGGGCTGTCCAGCTCGTCGCAGGCCTCATCGGCGATTCCCAGCCCGCCGCGAGCCAACAAGATGTTCGTCGAGGACGACGACGGAACCGGCGCGGACAACCAGGAGAACATCGTGCAGTCGGCGGCGCCCGGGCTGGTGCACATCGTGTCCGCGTCCGGGGCCAACGTAGGCGTGGGCGTGATGCTCACCCCCTCTGGCCTGGTACTGACCAGTGGCCAAATCCTCGGCGGAGCGGGGCGCGAGAGCGTGCGGACCGTGCTGGCCGGGCGGCGATTCTCTGCCAAGATGCTCGGTGCCGATTCCGCCGAGGATCTGGCATTGCTCCAGATCGAGGGCGGTTCCTCGGCATTCAAGACCGTCGCCATCGGGAATTCCCTGGACTTCGCCGTGGGGGCAGCAGTCACCGCCGTGGGCAGCAGCGGCATCACCAGGACGATCGCCCTCGATCTCGGGAACCTCGCCAGCCAGCACGGTACCGCTACCGTCAGCGGTAAGAGACTGACCGGGCTGCTCGAATCGAGCCTGCAGTCACTGCCCAGCGAGGAGACGGGTGGCCCGCTGGTGAACCTCTCCGGCCAGGCCATCGGGATCACCGTGGCCGGGGCAGGCAGTCCGCTGCACTACACCGGCTTCGCGGTGCCCATCAACGAGGCGCTGGCCGTGGCTAAGAGTATCCAGGCCTCGCATGCGTAACAGGCAGTGGTCGCCAGCGGGTGCGCGGGGGAGCCGGTTCATGCTCATCGCCGTCCCTCTGATCATCATGATGGCGGTCGGCCTGGTCCTCGGTCTGCGGCTCGAGGGCGAAAGAGATGCGAGCCTGAAGCTCTCGGCGCAGCACGGCCGGACCGCGGCGGCCACTCCAGCCGTGAGCGCCACCGCCAGCCCGGCGGCCACGGCCAGCCCGGCGGCCACCGCCTCGGTGACGGGCCCGGCGGGAGCCGCCAACCCAGTGGCCCCGGCGAAGCCCAGGCGCAGCCAGAATCCGGCCCACATGTGACCGGAACTCCCTGTTGGAGGGCGTGAGTGCCAGGCCGACCGCTACCCGCTCCTTGCCGGGGCGGCCTCACCCGGGGCCGCCCCACTGGGGGGCCGCTGGAGGCGGGCCCAGTGGGACGGCCGGACGGGCGGACAAACTCCCGGGAAACCGTGTTTCCGGGACGAGACCAGCGTGTCGTGACCAAGGTCAGCAGTGCAGGCCGTGACCACAACTTGCCCGTTCATTACAGCAGGTAATTGTTACGGTACGTGTTGTCAATTTGTGATCTACCCCACATTGCTGGTTGCCCCGCCGTCACAACTTTTTCAGCGGAAGCGGTTGCAGACCCCTCCCTCGCCTCTGGCAAGGTAGCGCCGATGGTTCAAGGCCTTCCGCCAAGCACGTTCTTGGTGACTTAGTTTCTGCGGCTGGTATTGGCAGAGGAACTGGACCACGCGCTGCCCGTAGGCGCAGCGGTCTGCTCCAGGGTGTCTCGCCCAGGAGTTCGGCCCACGGAAGGACAGCCTTGTCAGAACACCGGAGGCGAAGCCCCGGAAAACGACGGGCGGCACGCCGTAATGGTGTTTTGTTGCCCGTCACCGCTACCGCGGTCACCGCGGTCACCGGAATCGCCATTGCGGGGTACCTGGTGGTTGTGCGGCCTGGCAATGTGCCGAATTCCGGGGCGGCCATCGCCGCCGCGGCCGTGTCCGGGAGCCAGGCCGTGGCCGTGCTCGAGCAGCAGCGGCAGCAGATGATCGTGCTGTCCGCCGCATCGCACAGCATGCACCTCGTCGGCGCGCCTAAGGTCGCCTCACAGCCCCTGAGCGCAACCGGGACCACCTCCGGAGGCACGAGTGGCGGTACCACCGCAGCGGTCGCCGCGGCGCCGCCTAACCCCGGTACAGCTCAGAGCATCGCCTACAACATGCTGTCCTCGTTCGGCTGGAGCCCAGGCACCTATTTCAGCTGCCTGAACAACATCTGGACCCGGGAGAGCGGCTGGCGGTACAACGCCGAGAATGCCAGTGGCGCGTACGGGATTCCGCAGGCACTCCCTGGAAGCAAGATGGCTACTGCGGGCGCGGACTGGATGACGGATCCGACCACCCAGATCAAGTGGGGACTGGGCTACATCCAGTCCCGCTATGGCGACCCGTGCAGCGCGTGGTCTTTCTGGCAAGCACACGGTTACTACTAGGTAGCAACGAGTTAGCCCGCTTATCCGGCCCTCGCGTCTGAGTTCTGATCATTACCTGGCGTGTGACAAACGTTACTTACTGTTGAGGGCTGTCTCTCGGTCCCGCGACCCTCACCTCAGCTGGATGGCCGGAAAAGCCTACGATTAGTAGGACCTTCAATACGGAATGTTACTTTGTGATATGTATCACCTGGTATGTCAGGTTTCAAAGAGCTCGTGATGATCACCAAGTTGAGCCCCTAGAATCGAATCTAGGTTCTATCGCCCGGACAAAGAGTGTGTCCTAGGTCATAGCGTCCTTTTTGATGTTTCGGGCAGAACTAATTGCCGGTATTGGGCATCGTAGGTTGTCGGAAGCACCCGGGCGTGTCTGATGGTTGCCACCCCCCGCAACCTGCCGCCCTGACCCGCGGCACGTCGACGCGCCGCTGTGGCCCCCCAGCACCCCCTGCTGTGATCCGCAGTGCCCCCCGGGTGGAAGCCGAGCGCACCTCGTGCGCCCGATCGAAGGTCAACCTTGTCCATCCCCAGGACATTCACGTTTCGTAAATCCAACCGCAAGCCCACACGCCTCACGTTCACGGTCGCGGGAACGACCGCCACGGCGGCTGCCCTGGTCGCCGTGGGGCTAGCCACCGCCAGCCCAAGCGGTGCAGGAGCAACCGCAGCGCTCAGCGCGGCCCTGGCCACGCACGGCGGCACCAGCGCGCTCCCGCTGGTCAAGATCTCCCTGGCCCAGACGGATGGCGCGCTCGAAGGTGAGGACGGCCATGCCTCCGCGCACGTAGCGGCCGGCATCCCGGCCGTGACCGCAAGCGGCCGGGCCATCCTGGCCTCCGGCTTGGCTGCCACCCAGGCGGCCGCCCGGCCGGGCAAATCCGGGCCCGCGTCCCGGCCCGGGAACCGCGCGCCCGCCGGGCACCCGGCCAAGGCTGCTGGCCAGCATGCCAGCGGCGCGCGGCCGGCCCGGCACTGGCAACTGGACGGCTCCGCGAGGAACGCCCAGCACGCGGCCCCCGCGCAGGGGGCTCAGCCGGCGCACCACGCGAGCCCCCGGCGCACCGGACCGTGCGCGTCGTCCACCCTGCACTGGTGGATCTGCTCCGCCGAGCACGCCCTGGAGGAGCACGGCGTATCCCGTGGGCTGCTCAGCACGACCGCGGCCTACATCGTGGTGCAGCACGAGTCAGGCGGGAACCCCGGCGCGTACAACGGCTGGGATTCCAACGCGGCGGCGGGCCACCCGTCCGAGGGTATCGCCCAGGTGATCGGCCCGACGTTCCAGGCCTACGCCCTGCCCGGGCACCACAACATCTGGAACCCGGTGGACAACATGATCGCGGCCTTCCGGTATGCGATCAGCCGGTACGGCTCCATGAACAACATCCCCGGAGTCCTGTCTGTCCGGCAGGGCGGCTCCTACATGGGGTACTGACCCGCGTATTGCTGTTGAGGTGCTGGCGGCCTGCCCGTCCGGGGAGGCCGCCAGCGTCATGAGCGGGCCCGGAACGTAATCAGCGCCTGCCGGAACACGGGCTGGCTGGCCGCCCACGCGGCGGCGGGCGCCGATTCGCGGACTTGGTAGCCCTGGCGGCCGGCCGGGGTGGTGATCCGGAACGCGATCTCCAGCACCTCCATCCGGCCTCCGCTCCCGGGCTGCCAGGTGAACTGCCAGGCCACCCCGGCCCCGCCCTGGAAGGCGAAGGGCCGGCCGCCGATCGGCTGGTAGCCAGGGAAACGGCCCTCCTGCAGGACCCGGGCCAGCTGCCGGCGCACCTGCCCGGGGGCCGTCACCCCGCCCGCGGCCGTGGGGGTGACCAGAATCGACACGTCACCCGCCGGGCTGGTGAAGGCGGTGCCGGTTCCGCGTCGCGCCGTCTGCCACCTGGCCGGAACAGTCATGCTGAAACCAGCCGGGGACCCGGCCTGGCTCGCGGTTACGGCCTGCGAGCCCGCCGCCCCGGACGCGGCGCCTGTGCCGCTGCTCCCGCGGGTCAGCGCCACCCCCACCAGGATGCCAGCGCCCACGATGGCCAGGGCGCCAACGAGGGCCAGCAGCCCCCGGCGCCCGCGCGGCAGCATCGCCGCCAACTCGGCCGCCAGGCCGCGCCCCCATCCTGGTGCGCTGACGCCGTGCCGGCCGGCCTGCGGTGCGGATGACTCCTGAGCGGGGGCCCGTGGTGCGGGGGCCCACGGTGCGAAGGGCTGTCCTCCGGGGGTCTGTGGTGCGGCGGACGGCGGCCGCGGGAATTCGGGGCCCAGGGATTCCGGCCACGGCCGGTCGATCCACGAGCTGTCCGACGACGGCCTGTCCGACCACGGCCTGTCCGACCACGGGCCGCCGGCCGACGGTGCGTCTGGCCAGGGGTCGCCGGCCGACGGTGCGTCCGGCCACGGGCCGTCCGTCCACGGGCCGCCGGGCCACAGCGCTCCCGCCCACCGGCCGTCTGGCCGAGGAGCGTCGGGTCCGGACCCGCCACCGGCCGGGGCCTGAATCTGCGGCCCGGCCGAGGCCAGGTTCAGCGGTGCGGTGAGCAGCGGGGCGCCGGCCCCGGCGGGCCGCCTGCCGGCGTCTCCAGCGAAGGCGTTCGCCGAAGGGGCGTCCCCGCACGAAGCGGCGCCGTTCCCGGCGCTGGTCCCGGCGGCCGCCAGCAGCCGGCCCACGGCGGCGGCGTCCGGCCGGGCCTGCGGATTGCGGTGCAGCAGGGCCTCGATGACGGGACGCAGCGGGCCGGCCTGCCGGGGCCGCGGTGCTTCCCCGTTGGCGATGGCCGCGAGGATTGCGATGGAGTTGCCCCGGTCGTCGAAAGGCCCGCGTCCTTCGACCGCGGCGTACAGGGTTGCGCCCAGCGACCACAGGTCAGACGCCGGGCTGGCCGGATCGCCCCGGATCCGTTCGGGCGCGGTGAAGCCGGGGGTGCCCATGACCATCCCGGCCTGGGTGAGGCCGCTATCGCCCTCGAGGGTGGCGATGCCGAAATCGGTCAGCACGACCCGGCCGGCCGGGCCGAGCAGCACGTTGCTGGGCTTCACGTCGCGATGCAGGATGCCCGCCGCGTGGGCGCAGGCCAGCGCGCCGAGCACCCGCACGCCGAGGTCGGCCACCTGATGCGGGGCCAGCGGGCCGTCCTCGGTGAGGACCTGGTCCAGGGACCGCGCCTCGACGAGTTCCATCACGATCCACGGGCTGCCATCGGCCTCGACGACGTCGAAGATGGTCACCACCGCGGGATGGTTCAGCCGCGCCGCGGTCCGGGCCTCCCGCAGGGTGCGCGCGTAGAGGATCCGGGTTTCCTCGGTCATCACCGAGCCCGTGGTCACCGGGCCACGGACACGCACCTCTTTGACCGCGACGTCGCGGGCCAGGACAGTATCCCGGGCTCGCCAGACGGTCCCCATGGCCCCGCGGCCGATGGTGGTCTGAAGGAGGTAGCGCCCCGCGACCACCCGCCCCGTGCTGGCCACAACGTGCATGACACGGGACGATACACGCGGCATCCGCCGGGTTTGCTGTGAAGCGCGTGAGAATAACACGTGTGTCGTGCCGGGATTCTCCCGGCCGTCACCGGCCCGTCACGCACTGATCCCCGGACGGGCCCGCTGTGCCCGCCCCGCGGCCGGATTCCAGGCCGGCCCGCTACCGGCTGCCGATGGTGAGCAGCGGCGGCTGCGGCTCCTCGGCGTAGAAGTCGTTCCCCTTGTCGTCCACGATGATGAACGCCGGGAAGTCGCGGACCTCGATGCGCCAGACCGCCTCCATGCCGAGTTCCGGGTACTCGAGAACCTCGACCTTGGTGATGCAGTCCTGGGCCAGCCTGGCCGCCGCGCCGCCGATGGAGCCCAGGTAGAACCCGCCGTGCTCGCGGCAGGCCGCGGTGACGGCGGCAGAGCGGTTCCCCTTGGCCAGCATGACCAGCGAGCCGCCGGCCGCCTGGAACTGGCCGACGTAGGAGTCCATCCGGCCGGCCGTGGTCGGGCCGAACGCCCCGGACGCGTAGCCTTTCGGCGTCTTGGCCGGGCCGGCGTAGTACACGGGGTGGTCGACGAGGTACCGCGGCATGGGATCGCCGGCGGCCAGCCGCTCGGCGATCTTCGCGTGCGCGATGTCGCGTGCGACCACCAGCGGTCCGGTAAGCGACAGCCGCGTCGCCACCGGATACTTGGTCAGCTCCGCGCGGATCTCGCTCATCGGCCGGTTCAGGTCGATCCGCACCACGTCGTCGGCGAGGTCGCCCTCGGTGGTCTCGGGCAGGTACTGGGCCGGGTCGGTCTCCAGCCGCTCCAGGTACACGCCCTCCGGCGTGATCTTGGCCAGCGCCTGCCGGTCGGCGGAACACGACACCGCGATGGCCACCGGGCAGGACGCGCCGTGCCGGGGCAGCCGGATCACGCGCACGTCGTGGCAGAAGTACTTGCCGCCGAACTGCGCGCCGATGCCGATCTTCCGGGTGATCTCGAGTATCTCGGCTTCGAGTTCGATGTCACGGAAGCCATGGCCGGCCGCTGACCCGCTGGCGGGGAGGGTGTCCAGGTACCGGGCGGAGGCGTATTTGGCGGTTTTCAGCGCGTACTCTGCGCTGGTGCCGCCGACCACGATGGCCAGGTGGTACGGCGGGCAGGCGGCCGTGCCCAGCGACCGGATCTTCTCCTCCAGGAACGCGTGCAGCCCGGCTGGGTTCAGCACCGCCTTGGTCTGCTGGTAGAGGAAGGACTTGTTAGCCGACCCGCCGCCCTTGGCCATGAGCAGGAACTTGTACTCCTGCCCGGGGGTGGCGTAGATCTCGACCTGGGCCGGCAGGTTGGTGCCGGTGTTCCGCTCCTCGAACATCGACAGCGGGGCCAGCTGCGAGTAGCGCAGGTTCAGCTGGGTGTACGCGTCGTAGATGCCGCGGCTGAGATGCTCTTCATCCTGCCCGTCGGTGAGGACCTGCCCGCCCCGCTTCCCCATCACGATGGCGGTCCCGGTGTCCTGGCACATGGGCAGCACCCCGCCGGCCGCGATGCACGCGTTCTTCAGAAGATCCTCCGCAACGAAACGATCGTTGCGGCTGGCTTCCGGATCATCGAGGATCGCGCGCAGCTGGCGAAGGTGCCCCGGCCGCAGCAGGTGTGCGATGTCCCGCATGCCCTCGCGGGCGACCAGGGTGAGCACCTCCGGGGCCACCTCGAGGAAATCCCGGCCGAAAGCCTGCCGCCGGGTGATCCCGTCCGCGGTCAGCAGGCGGTACTCGGTGGCGTGGGGGCCCAGGGGGAGCAGGTCGGTGTACGCGAAGTCGGGCATCGTGAGCACGTCCTCGTCGAGGGTGTGATGTCGTTTTCATCGTAGATCCGTGCTGGCGCCGGCGTGCCGCCTCAGCCGTGTGGGCCTGGCCATAGGCAGTTGACCAGCGGGTCCCGGCCGCTCCGGCTGCATGGCCGGCCCGCGCCCGGGTAAGGGTCTGCCATCCCGGCGGTGGTGGTCCGGGGGGCGACCCCCGGAACCCCGGGATCGCTGGCTCGGAGGGGACACGCCTGCGGCGCGCCCCGCCCCGCCAGCAGATGGAGCGGGTCCGGGTGAGGAGGGGAGAGGGCCGTGAGCATCCCAGACAGTGACGAGCAGGCGACGAGGGTCCGCAGCAGCGACGAGCAGGCGATCAGCCTCGACGAGGCTTCGCGTCAGCTCGAGCTGGCCGTGCACGACGCCCAGGTGTCGTTCGACTGCATCGCGCTCGGCAACCTCGACCGCGCCCACACCAACGCGGTCACGGCGCGCATCGCCGCCGACGCGGCCGAGACCCTGCTGCGCACTGTGCTGGGCCGGGCGGCCGAGCCGCACGAGGGCCCGGTGCCTGAGCCCCCCGACTGACCAGTGCGGGCTACCCGGCGTGGCCGCCTTCGTCGCTGGCCTGCCTGACCAGGGAACTCAGGAACCCGAAGGACTTGTCATCCTCCGCGGTCCCGGTGTGCGTCCGCCGGAAGCGGCTCACGTCCACCGCGATGTCGGCGATGTCCCAGCGCAGACGGTACAGATCCAGCACCGGGGACCGCGGGCTGATGCCGGTCAGGCCGGCGTAGGCCTCCAGGATGGACCCGTCGCCGGGGTCGAGGCTCCACAGGTCACGCTCGGGCGGGGCGGCCAGGGCGGTGTCCCAGTCGATGAGCAGCCACCCGCCGGCGGTCAGCATGGTGTTGCCGGGATGAGGCTCACCGTGGGTGAGGACGGTCCGGGAGGACTGGGTGCCGGCGGCCGCCACGAGGTGGTCATAGCGGGCGAGCAGCCGCTGGAGAGGAGCGGCATGCTGCTGGACCAGGCGTGCTGCCGCGCGCGAGTATGGTCCCCGGTCGGGCGTGTCACCACCGGCCTGGCAGGCGGCCTCCAGCTCGTCCCGGTGCGGCACGCGGAAGTCGTCAGCCAGCGCACGCCGGCGGGCGGCGGGCGGGGCGGTGTGCGTGGCGACGAGCAGGTCGAGCACGGCGCGCCGGTGCGCGGGCGAGGAGAAATCCGCCCACTCGCAGCTCTGGCCGTGAACGAACGGGTAGACCGCGACGCCGAACCGGTTGCCTACCCGGGCGAGCGGCTCGCCGTCCCGGCCGGGAACCGGGGCCACGACGAAGGTACGGCCGCATTCCCTCAGGTCCGTGGCGGCGGACAGGGCTGCGTGCAGCCGCCGGAACCCCGCGGCCAGCGGCTCCGCCTGCGAGAGCCGCTTGTTCTCCAGTTCATCGGCGGTGACGAACCACCGTGCCCCGGCCTCACCGGAAACCGCCCAGTGGTGACTGCCCCAGCCGACGGGCCGGTACTGCACCGACGCGGCTCGGATGCCCCAGCACCGCTCCAGGGCCGGCATCAGTACGGCCTCGGGCAGCCCGGCGGGCGGGGTCATCATCTGGCCACGGTAGAAGGCGGACCCCCGGAACGGCTACGGGCAAGTGGCGGCGCCCATGATCAATGTGACCAGTGGTGCGGGTGAGCCTGCGGAGGAGGGGCGACGGGGCTGGGCGGGTGGCAATCTAGCGGCGCGAGTCGCGGCCAGGTCTGTCCCGGGACCCGTCAGCGCGGGCCGCGGGGTCAGCCCTGCGCAGCGGAGCCGGCCTCCGCTGTCCTCGCCTCTTCGTTCCGCGCCCGCCGCGCCCGGCCCGGCTCGAACCCGGCGGCCAGCGCGATGATCACCAGGGTCAGCACGAGCGGCGCGGCGTAGGCGGCGCGCCAGCCGGCCGTGCCGCCGACCCCGCCCGCGATCCCGCCGACCAGCGCAGCGCCGAGCACGAAGCCGACGTAGTTGAACACGTTGACCCGTGAGATGGCCAGGCCCGACCCGGTGGGATCGAGCTTCGAGGTGGCCGAGAAGCACAGCGGCGGGATCACGCAGAAACCGAGGCCGGTCAGGGCGAAGGCCGCGATGGCCAGGTAGGGGGACGGCGCCAGCACCACGCACAGCAGGCCCAGCCCGGCGACCACGGCCCCGGTCCGCACCACCGCCGTGGCGCCGAACCGCCGCACCGTATGGTCGCCGATGGCCCGCCCCGCCACCATCATCGTCTGGTAGGCCGCGAACGCCAGCGGGAGCAGCGCCTTGCCCCCGTGCTGGACCTTCGACATGTAGACCGAGCTGAAGTTGGACACGGCGGCGTCCCCGATGTACATGCAGCACATGGCCACGCCGATGTAGATGATCGGCCGCCACGGGATCTGGATGCCGGCCTTCTTCGCCGCGGCCTCGGATGGCGGCGCGACGTCCGCCGCCTTGCCGAACAGGCTGGGCCCGAGGACCAGCGTGGCGGCCAGCCCGGCCAGCCCGGCGATCGTGAACGCCACGCCCAGGGACAGGCCGAGCTTCCCGGCGGCGGCGTTCCACAGGCCGCCGAGGATTCCGGCCGCGCTCCAGAAGCCGTAGAACGCGGTGATGACGCTGTAGCCGTAGCGTTTCTCGGTGATCGCGCCCTGCATGTTCATGGTCGCGTCCACCGCGCCGAGGAACAGCCCGAACAGGCCCACCGTGACGTACAACTCGGGCCGCGTGCTGGCGAACCCGATAGCCGGGAGGGTCAGGCAAACCAGCGGCTGGGCGACGCGCAGCACCAGGCCGCTGCCCACCCGGGCCGCCAGCGGGCCGGAGAGCACGCTGCCCACCCCGGCGATGATCGGGACGATGAGCAGGACCAGGGTCAGCTGGCCGTTGGACAGGTGAAACTTGGTCTGCAGGACCGAGACGCGGGTGACCACGACCGCGAAGCAGAGGCCCTGGACGAAGAACGCGGCGCTGGTCGCCATCCGCCCGCGGCGGTCACCGGCTTCCCGCGGATCCATGCCGTCCAGCTTCATGCCCCGCTCCCAGGCTCGCGAGCCGCCGGCGGTGCTGGCCGCGGCCGGGCCCGTGCTGTCAACAGCGTGCGATCAATACCCGTGCGATCGATACCGTGCGATCAGCACCGTGCGATCGGGCTGATCCCGCCCGGCAGGGCCGGACCAGTGCGGTCAGGGTAGGGATTGTGCCGTCCGGGCGTCAAGGCGGCTATCGTCAGAGGGTGAATCCCCGGCAGAGCCCGCGTGACCTGCGTGCCTCGGACGCTGACCGGGAGCGCGTGGTGACCCTGCTCGCCGAGGCGGCCGGGGACGGGCGGATCACGCTCGAGGAGCACGCGCACCGGGTGCAGAGGGCTTACACGGCCAGGACCCTGGGCGACCTGGCCGGGCTGACCGATGACCTGGCGCTGCCCGGGGCCCAGCCACTGCGGCTGGACAACTCCCGCACCGTGACCGCCTTCTTCGCGACCGAGCGGCGCGAGGGCCGGTGGGTCGTGCCGGACCGGCTGGTCGTGACCGCCGTCGGCGGGCAGGTCGTGCTGGACCTGCGGGAAGCACTGCTGCAAGGGCAGCGCACCCTGATATACGCCAGCGCGCTCGGTGGCCAGATCAACCTGCTGGTGCCGCCGGGGATCACGGTCATCACCCGGAACCTCTCCGCGGCGCTGCCCGGGGCCCGGCCCGACCCCCGCCCGGAACCGCTGGTCCCGCCCGGGACCCCGGTCATCGAGCTGCACACGCTGGCCATGCTGGGACGCATCCACGTCCGTACGCCGCGGCCGCGGCGGGCTGGCCTCTTCAGCCGCCGGCCGCGCTGAGCCCGCCGTCCCGCCGCCCCGCCCGCGCTGAGCCCCGCCGCCCCGCCCGCGCTGAGCCCCGCCGTCCCGCTGGACGGTCCGGCCCAGGCGATGAGGACGGTATCAGCAAGGGCTGTCGAAGTTGATCGAGCTGTAGGCCCGCAGCTTCCAGAGCTGGTGCTCGCTGTGGATGTTGCGGATGGTGCCCGACCGGGCCCGCATGACGAGCGAGTGGGTGGCGGCCCCGCCCGCCCGGTACCGCACACCGGACATCAGCTCACCGTCGGTGATCCCGGTGGCCGCGAAGAACGCGTCCTCCGACGTCACCAGGTCGTCTGTGGTCAGTACGTGGCCGAGGTCGTGGCCGGCCGCGAGGGCCTTCTCTCTCTCAGCCTCGTCCCGCGGCGCGAGCCGGGCCTGGATGACGCCGCCGAGGCACTTGATCGCGCACGCGGTGATGATCCCTTCCGGCGTGCCGCCCACCCCCAGCAACAGGTCGACGCCGGTTCCGTCCGTCGCCGCCATGATCGCCCCAGCCACGTCACCGTCGGTGATCAGCTTGATCCGGGCGCGGGCCTCCCGGACTTCGGCGATGAGCCGCTGATGCCGCGGCCGGTCCAGGATGACGACGGTGACATCCGATGCCGAGCAGCCCTTGGCCCGGGCCACGGCGGCGATGTTGTGCGCGGCCGGGGCCTCGATGTCGACCATTTCCGCTGCGGCCGGGCCGGTGACCAGCTTGGACATGTAGAACACTGCGGATGGGTCGTACATGGACCCGCGCGAGCTCACGGCCAGCACCGAGATCGCGTTCGGCATGCCGTTGGCGGTCAGCCGGGTGCCGTCGATCGGGTCCACGGCCACGTCGCAGGCCGGGCCGCTGCCGTCACCGACCTGCTCGCCGTTGAAGAGCATGGGCGCGCGGTCCTTCTCGCCCTCGCCGATGACCACCACGCCGTTCATGGACACCGTGCTGATCAGGGCCCGCATCGCGTGCACGGCCGCGCCGTCGGCGCCGTTCTTGTCCCCGCGGCCGACCCACCGGGCCGCCGCCATCGCCCCCGCCTCGGTGACCCGGGCCAGTTCGAGGGCTAGGTTCCGGTCGGGCGCGTGCGTCGCGGCATGCGCGGTCAGGTCGGCCGGGTCGATGCCCCCGGGGACCGCTGTCTCGTTCTCGGTCATCGCAGAGACCGCCTTCCCTGTGGGCCCGTGCTCCCCGGTGGGGAGGTGCCCCCCGCTACGACCATGCCGTCATCCTCGGTACCTGACGGGCGGGCGTAGCCTTGTCGCGTAGGGCGACACACCCTGGCGCCAGACGTGGGGAGCGCTGCGCAGGCGGTGACAGGCGAATGACAGCAGATGTTCCGCAGCCTACCGTGCGGTCCGCCGATCGCGGCGCCGCCACCAGAGCCGCTTTGCTGACCGCCGCCCGTGAGGTGTTCATCTCGGCGGGCTACGCGCAGGCCGGGGTCACCGAGATCGTCGCCCGGGCTGGCGCCAGCGTCGGCAGTCTCTACCACCATTTCACCGGCAAGGCGGACCTGTTCGTCACGCTGTTCGAGGAGTTCCACGAGGGGCAGGCCTGGCGGGTGCGCCAGGCGGCCCGCGGCGCGCGTGAGGACCACGTCCGCGAGCCACGGCAGCTGTTCCTCGCCGCGGCCCGCGCCTACCTCGACGGCTGCCTGGAGGATCGCGAACTGTCCCGGCTGTTCGTGTCGGGGGATGCCCCGCCCGGGTTCGACCTGATCATGCGCCAGCGGCTGCGCGAGTGGGCCAGCCGCAACGCCGATTTCTTCGCCCGCAGAGCCGAGCCGATGGACGAGGCGGTGGCGGTCGTGATGACCGGGGCGCTCATGCTCGCCGTGGCGGAGGTGTCGCTGGACGAGGACGCCGCGCACGCCCGGCTGCTGGCCTGCGGCGTGCTCGATGTGCTGTCCGGGGTCGGTCCCTGGGTTCCGGGCGTGACCAGCCGGCTACGTTAATGCCGTGAGCGCCGAGGCAGATCCGGCCGGGAATGGCGGTGCGCGTGCCGCCGGGGACGATGGCCCGGCCGCCGCACTCAGCTATGAGCAGGCCCGCGACCAGCTCACCGAGGTGGTCCGCCGCCTGGAGGGCGGCGGGCTGACCCTGGAGCAGTCGCTGGACCTCTGGGAGCGCGGCGAGCGGCTGGCCGCCGTCTGCGAGCAGTGGCTGGAGGGCGCCCGCGCCCGCCTCGCCGCCGCTATGGCGGCCCGCGCACCGGGATCCGCCGATCCGGCCGCCCCGTTTTAAATTCTCCGCAACGAAAACCGTCCCGCCCGGCTCACTCAGCCTGGCGCGGCATCCCAGGCGTGGCGGCAGGGATCCCGTGCGCCACACCAGCCCCACCAGTTACACACTGGCTTCGTGATCAACCGATTGGTGCTGCCCCAGGGACACCAATCAGTTGATCACGAACGCCGGCCTGGGATTAGTGGGGCTGGTAGGGGCATTGCGGCTGGCGGGGCAGGAAGGCCGCCTC
>Ga0187887_10002101_pt1 | contig 16303 bp, 13 predicted proteins | sample June2016WEW_7_10_FD_132977 | JGI IMG/M metagenome (GOLD analysis project Ga0187887, IMG submission 132977) | Peatland microbial communities from SPRUCE experiment site at the Marcell Experimental Forest, Minnesota, USA - June2016WEW_7_10 | ecosystem: Environmental > Terrestrial > Soil >...
AGCGGGGGCAATAGCTTCAAGGTCACCTGGCTGAGAAGCAACTGACCCTCTTACCGGAATGGCCCCGGCAGCGCTGGCGCTGCCGGGGCCGATCCATGTCCGCGCCGTCCGCGTAGGTTTAGGGGCACGCTCATACCGGGCGTGACGGGCGGCCCGCTGGCGGCCCGCTGGCGGCCCGCCCGCCGCGAAGGAGACATGCATGAGTGCCGGGGTCCGCCGCATCGTCCTGCTCACGCTCGGCTGGGGGGACGTGGCCAAATCCGTGTCTGTCGAGGGCGCGCCCGATGACCAGATGCTGCGTGAGCCGGTGCCCGGGGTGCTGCTGCTCTGCGATGGCGGCTGGCTCCTCCTGGACACCGGATACAACACCGCCCTGATCACCGATCTGGCGCTGCGCGCCCGGTTCCACCGCGATCCGCTGGAAGTACCGCTGCTACCCGGGCCGGGCGAGCCGCTGGCCGAGACGCTGGACGCGGCAGGCGTGGACCTGGCCGACATTCATGCCGTGGCCGTCAGCCACCTGCACTATGACCATGCGGGCGGGCTTAAGCACTTCGCGGGCCGGGTGCCCGTGCACATCCAGCGGGCCGAGCTCGACTACGGGATGTCCAGCCCGCCCGGGCCGGAGGAGAACGGCATCTTCCGGGTGGACTTCGACGATCCGCGGATCGACTGGCGGACGGCGGAGGGGGACGTCGAGATAGCGCCCGGCGTGACCGCCGTCCTGACCGCCGGGCACACGCCCGGTCACCAGAGCTTCGTGGTCCGGGTCGACCCGTCAGCCGGCGGCGGGGGCTTCGTGTTCGCGTTCGACGCGGCCGACCTGACCGAGAACATCGACCGGGAGGTCGCCGTCGGCGGGCGAATCGGGGCCTCGGCGGAGCAGAGCGTGGCCCAGATCCGAAAGCTGAAGCGGATCGCCGCGGAGCGGGGCTACCGGCTGGTACCCGGCCACGACCCGGACGTCTGGCCGGCGCTCACCGCCCAGCTTGCCGGGGGAGCCAGGCCCGCTGCGGGACCCGCCTAGCAGGCGCGGGGCCGGCTCAAGTCAGACCTGAGCAGGCCCAGGTGGCCGGGCCCACCACCGAGATTTGTGCGGATAAGGCCGCCACTTGCGAACGATGCCGTCCGGCTCGGCCGGGCGCACCGGCGCATCGCGTCACCCGGGCATGGCGGTCAGGCAACGAATGACTATCGAAGCCCCCGCTGCCGTTCGGCTGGCGGATGAGCGGGCACTATGGATCGAGGGAAAGTAAAGTACCCCGGGTAATCAGTGTGGCCAGAGAAATTCCTGAGGACTGGCTTCGGCGCGTGTGGGCAGGGGGCCGCGGTGTCTGACGAGACCCCGGCGTATGGCGGGTTCGGCGTCGGGTCCCGCCTCGCCGGGTACCGGCTCGACGAGCAGATCGGCCGGGGCGGCATGGCCGTGGTCTACCGCGCCTGGGACAGCCGTCTGGATCGCCCCGTCGCGATCAAGGTCCTGGCGCCCGAACTGGCCCGGGACCAGGCGTTCCGGCAGCGGTTCATCCGGGAATCACGCACCGCGGCCGCTGTGGACCACCCCAACATCATCCCGATCTTCGAGGCGGGCGAGGCCAACGGGGTGCTGTTCATCGTGATGCGCTTCGTGCAGGGGCCGAACGTGCAGGCGCTCGTGGAAACCGGGGGACCGCTGCCCGTGGCCCGGGCCTGCCACATCATCACCCAGGTCGCGGCCGCCCTGGAGGCGGCTCATTCCCACGGCCTGGTGCACCGGGATGTCAAGCCCGGAAACATACTGCTTGATGCCGCGGGCGGGGGAGACCATCCGGGCCACGCGTATCTCTGCGACTTCGGCCTGAGCAAGCGGGCCCTGTCGGTCAGCGCGCTGACCTCGACCGGCCAGTTCCTCGGCACGCTGGACTACGTCGCGCCCGAGCAGATCGAGGCCCGGGCGGTAGACGGGCGCACCGACGAGTACGCGCTGGCCTGCTCCGCGTTCACCATGCTCACCGGGCAGCCGCCGTTCGTCAGGGACGAATCGGTCGCGGTCATGTGGGCCCAGATCTCCGCCGAGCCGCCCACGCTGACCAGCCGCCGCCCCGACCTGCCCGCGGCCGTCGACGAGGTGATGGCGAAGGCCCTGGCCAAGGTCCCCACGGACCGGTACGCCACCTGCCCGGAGTTCGCCGTCGCGCTGCGCCGGGCCTGCGGGCTGGACTCGTCCGGGACCGACCCGGGACATGCCGCAGATTTTCCGGACCCGCCGCCCCGCGAGGTCACGCGGATCGTGCCCGGGGTCCTCGCGGATCCCAGGCTGGCCGCGGCGGGGGACACCTCCGCCGGGTCCGGGGACGAGCCAGAGCCCGCGACCGGCCAGCCTCCCGCTGACCTCCCGGCAGGTGCTACGGGCCCCGCCACCCAGGTAGCCGGTCACGCGTCCAGCGAGTCCTCACCTCAGTCCCCGCCGCATGGGACCCAGCTGGGTGGATCCCCGGCGGGTGAGCCCCCGCAGGCGGAGCCCGCGCCGTGGGAGTCCCTGTACCGTGGGCCCCGGTCGCGTGAGGCCCATGAGCGGGGGGCGGACCCGCGCCCGGCTGCCGCCGCGGCCGGTGCCGCGGTGCCGGCCGACGAGACCCGGGATGTCCCATCCGTCGGCCCCGGCTACCCCGCCCGGCCGCCTGGGCCGACGCCAGGCTTCAGCCGGCGGGCCTCGCCACCGCCGGGCGCCCCGGCCCCTCGGCGCCGGGGCCGGTGGGCGCTCCTCGCGCTGGCCGCCGTCGTGATCCTCGCAGCGGTCGTGGTCTTCGTGGCCAAGCCCTTCTCGTCCGGTGACAAGACCGTCGGGCCTCCCCAGGCGCTGCCGCCGCTGCGGGTGCCCGGCTGTACTACCCAGGCGGCCCGCGCGTCGCAGCTCAGCCACGTCACGAGCCACATGGTCTCCACCAGGGGGCACCCGTTCGACGTGGCGGTCACTCCCGGCTTCGCGTTCGTGTCCGGCGCTGGCAGCGGGCTCGGCGTGATGAACGCCCAGAAGTCCGTCCCGGCGGGGATGTGGGACAGCGCCCCGCTGGATCACGCCCAGGGGGAGGCGCTCACCGCGAACGGGCAGTTCCTGGCCGTTACCGGCGGCAGCGGGATCACCGTGTTCCGGGTCAGCGACCTGGAACAGCGGGCCGGGGCCACCGCGATGGGGTCGCTGGTGAGCCCGGGCCAGACGCACGCAGAAGACGTGGCCATCACCCCGGACGGGAAGTTCGCGTTCGTCACCTTCCAGGACAGCGCCAGCGTGGGGGTGTTCGATCTGCAGCGCGCGCTCTCCTCCGGGTTCGGGTCCGGCGATGTCATCGGCCTCATCCCGGTGGGCCCCCAGCCGATCGGGATCGCGATCCCTCACGACGGCCAGCACGCCTACGTGGCCAGCGAAGCCTCCACCCCAGGGTCGGGGGAGTTGAGCGTCATCGACGTGCGCCAGGCGGAGCAGCATCCTGGAGCCTCCAGTGTGATCAAGAAGGTGCCAGCTGGGTGCAAGCCCAACCGGGTCGCGTTCTCGCCGGGCGGGCAGAACCTTTGGGTGACCGCGACTGGCTCCAACGCCCTGCTCGGGTTCTCGACCGCCAAGCTGCTGAGCGACCCCGGGCACGCCCTCCTCGCCCGCGTCCCGGTAGGCCAGTCACCGCTCGGGCTGGCCGTCATCAGCAACGGAACCCGCATCGTGGTCGCCGACTCCAACAAGGTCGCCCAACCGGGGTCGGAGCCCAACCTCGCGGTGGTCAGCGTGAGTAAAGCGCTGGCCCGTAAGTCGGCCTTGCTCGGCTACGTGCAGTCCGGCTTGCAGCCCCGGCAGTTCGCGGTCAGCCGCGGCACGCTGCTCGTCGCGAACACCAAGTCGGCTCAGGTCCAGGCCGTGCAGATGGGCACCCTTCCCTGACGCCCCCTTAGGCTGCCGTCATGCTGACTGAACCGTCACGCGGAACCCGTGTCCTGGCCACCCCCGACGGCCGGCAGCTCGAGGTGCTTGACGCCGGCCCGGACGATGGCCTGCCGCTGATCTTCCACAACGGCACCCCCGGAGGCCTGGTGGCCTTCCCGGCCATGGTCGCTGAGGCTGCGGCGCGCGGGCTGCGCACCGTCCTATACGCCCGACCCGGCTACGGCGAGTCGACCGGGCAGCCGGGGCGCCGCGTCGCGGACGCTGCGGCCGACGTCACGGCGGTGCTCGACGGGCTCGGGGCGCGGCAGTTCCTGACCGTCGGCTGGTCCGGAGGGGGCCCGCACGCCCTGGCCTGCGCGGCGCTGCTGCCCGGCCGGTGCCTGGCCGCGGCTTCGCTGGCCGGCGTAGCGCCCGCGCGGGCCCGGGATCTGGACTGGGTGGCCGGGATGGGTCCGGAGAACGTGGCCGAGTTCACCGCGGCCGGCCAGGGCGGGGCCGCGCTCACCGCGTTCCTCGGGGAGGCCGCAGCCGGACTCGGGCAGGTCACCGGCCCGCAGGTGGCCGAGGAACTGGGCGGGCTGATCGCAGCCGCGGACCGGGCCGTGGTCACCGCGGAGTTCGCGGACTACCTGGCCGGGTCCTTCCGGGCCGCGCTGCGCGGCGGCATCGCCGGCTGGCGGGACGACGACATCGCATTCGTCAGCGACTGGGGGTTCCCGGTGGACCAGGCCGGCACCATCCCGGTCGCCATCTGGCAGGGAGACGAGGATCGGATGGTCCCGTTCAGCCACGGCGCCTGGCTCGCCGCGCACATCCCGGGAGCGCGGGCCCACCTGGCTCCCGGCGAGGGCCATCTGACCCTCGCCGCGCGCTCGTTCGGTGCCGTGCTGGACGACCTGCTCGACCTCGCGGGCCAGCCGTCGGCCGGACGAGCCCGCGGGGCGTTACGCCCACCGTCGGCGGAACTTCTGCGCCCGCTATGAATGCGCCAGGCGCCGCTGAATGCGCCGCCCCCGGCGATCAGGAGTGCAGCGCCAGGCCCTTGCAGACCTTGACCACCGCGTTGCGTGGCCCGTACACCGCGACCCCGGCCAGCCGCAGGTCGCCGGCGGCTACGCCCCGGACCACGGCCCGGTTGGCCTCGTCGTGCCCCGTGGAGAACATTTCCTCGGTGTAGACCGCCACAGGCATCTGCCGGGCGACCGCACGCTCGCGGACGGCGCCCAGGCCTGGTCCGTCCGCAGCGTAGACCAGCACCGGCTGGCGGAACATCTCCAGGTAACGGTGACCTGATCCGTCCTCGTACGGTTTCCCCATGGTCTCGCCGCAGGCGGCGGCCACTCCGCTGGCCAGGAACGCCGTCACGTTCAGCCGCTGCCAGGCCGCCAGGTCCCGGTGCACCACGATCGCGATCTTGGTATCAAAGCGCATGCCCCCACCCTCCCAAGGCATCCCCGGCGGCGTCTTGAACGCCCGAGCGCCCGCACAGCCACCTGACGCCGATGGTGACTGTGATCATGAAGGGGCGACCGGGCAGCGGGGCGAACATCGGCGGACCGGGCCGGGCCAGCCCCGCTGGGCCAGCACGCCGGCGATCTGGGCGGCCACCTGGCAGCGCTGGCTGGTGACGTCAGACCAGCTGTAGCGCAGGGTCAGCATCCCCAGGCCGGCCAGCGAGTTGTCCCGGCGGATGTCGCGCCAGCGCTCGGTTACGGGGTGCGCGGCGGCCCCGTCCAGTTCCACCGCGAGGAGATAGTCCTGGTAAAGATTGTCGAGGTAGCGGCGCCGTCCGCCGAGGGTAACCGGGACCTGGCGCCGCGCAGCGGGCAGGCCATGCGGCCGCTCGACCCCCTTCACGTAGTGGTACTCGAGTGGGGAGAGCACGCCGTCCGCCAGGTCACTGACTGCGGCCCGCAACTCGGCCCGGTATCGCAGCTTCCTTCGAGGTGCGAGCGCCTCGCAGATCATGCTGGCGGTGCAGAGTCGGCTACCGCATGCCTGGCTGAGCCAATGGAACGCCTCATCGAACGTGGGTGCGCACTGGGTGAGGTCCACAACGGTCTCCTCGATCCGCGTGCGCGGGGGCAGCAGGACAGGGTGCCGCGACCGCACGATCCGGTCCGACCGGTGGATGATCAGCGGCGGCGTTTCCCGCCTCGAGCGGTCCGTCCTTCGCAACTGGCGCTCTTCCGGGATCGCCACATGGATGGCCCGCTGGGGGCGCCGGCCGAACTGGTACAGCTCGGCGGCAGTCTGATGGCAGACCACCGCGCCCGGCCCGGCGGTCAGCAGCGCCGCCCAGATGAAGGCCAGGCGAGGCGGCTCACCGCTATAGGTGGCATAAGTCCCTAGGTACAGCTGCTGCCACCGGCCGCTGTCCAGCCGGACGCGTATCGCCGACTCGGGCATCCCGGCATCCAGCGCTTGCCTGCGAGACACGACGTGATGTTGCTGGTCGAGCACTTCGCCGAGCCCGGAAGATAGTGCTGCCATAGGCCCAGGGTGAATGCCCCGGTGCCGTCCTGGCAGATTACCTTTCCCGCCTGTGGATAACCCGACTGATTCTGGCCATCCTGTGCATGACGTCCGCCTACATGTCGTCCCGCCGGCGTACCGTATGACGTTTTCATGATTCTGGGCAGCTACTGCGAAATAGCAGCACCAAGTGCCCAGGATCATGGAAATCGCGGGGCGGGCGGGATACTTGGGGGTGAACTGGGTGAGGGGAGGTGGGTGAGGTGAGCGGGGACTGGTCTCGGTACTGGCGGTCGGCGGATGAGCCGCTGGAGGCCATGCATGCCCACTTCCGGGAGCACGTGTACCACCGGCACAGTCACGACACTTACTCCTTCGGGGTCACCGAGTCCGGTGCGCAGTCGTTCACCTGCCGGGGCGCCGCGTATACCAGCGCGGCCGGGATGGTCATGGCCTTCAACCCCGACGACCCGCACGACGGCCGGGCCGCCACCGGCCAGGGGTTCAGCTACCGGATGATCCACGTAGGCCCTGGCCTGTTGGAGGAGGTGCTGGCGGACACCGGCGGCCGCCCCGCCGGGCGGCCGTTGTTCGCCACCCCGGTCGTGACGGACCCCGGGCTCGCCGTGGCGCTGCGGCGCCTGCATCGCGCGCTGACCGGGCCTGGCACCCCGCTGGAGCGGGGCGAGCGGCTCACCGCGGCACTGGGCCTGGCGGCCCGGGCGGCGGCGGGGCGGCCGCCCGGCCCGGGCCGGGTCGGCGCGGCCGAGACCCTGCGCATCGCCCGGCAGGTCCGGGATCTGCTCGACGGGAAGTACGCCGCGCCGGTCTCCGGCAACGACCTGGCCGCTGCCGCCGGGTGCAGCCGCTACGCCGCGTACCGGGCCTTCCGGTCCGTGGCGGGGCTGGCGCCCGGTGAGTACCAGCGCCAGCTTCGGCTGCGCGACGCCCGGCGGGCACTGGCCAGGGGCACGCAGGCCGGGCAGGCCGCGGCGGACGCTGGGTTCGCCGACCAGGCCCACCTGACCCGCTGGTTCCGCCGCTGCTACGGGATCACCCCCGCCGCCTACGCCCGCGCCGCCCGCTGACCACCCCCCGCCCGCGCCGGCCAGCCGCCCCGGCCAGCCGCCCCGGCCAGCCGCCCCGGCCAGCCGCCCCGGCCAGCCGCCCCGGCCAACCTGCCCGGCCCAGCCGCCTGGGTACCGCACTCGTGCTGCCGGGGACGACATCGGTGCGGCACCCACGGGGCGCGGCGCCGCGCGCTAGGAACTGGCCGGGAGGGTGAGGTTGTAGACCGTGACGCCGCCGACGGTCTGCTTGGTGAAGTGCGATTGCACCCAGGACGTGATCTGTGTCGCGTCCCCGGAGCCGCCGCCGAACGTGTGGCCGTTCGCGCCGATGAAGTAGTGCACCTCGTGCGCAGCGACCATCTTCTCGAACTCGGCCAGGCTGGGCGCCTGGTCGGTGCCGTTGAACCCGCCGATGGCCATGATCGGCTCACCGCTGGCCAGCTGGAACGGGGCCGCGCTCTCCGCGCCGACCGTGGCCGCGGCCCAGCGGTAACCGATGGCACCGCTGGTCAGCAGCTTCGTGATCGCGCTGGAGACCTGAGTGCTGCCGCCGAGGCCGCCGCCGAGGCCACCACCCTGGCCGGAGACGCGTCCCGGCCGCCCGGACGTGCTGCCAGAGGTACCACCCGGGACCGCAGCCGAGCGACCCGGAGCCGGGCCACCCGAGCCCGGGCCACCTGAAGCCGGGCCACCCTGGGCCGTGCCGCCGGGTCCGCCGAGGCCGCCGCCCGGGCGGGTGCCGCCGAACCCTGCGCCGGGACCGCCGCCCGGGCCGCTGAAGGGCGTGATCGACGGCCCGGCGGTGGGGAGCGCGCCGGTATGCGAGGTGGCCGCCGTGTCGACGCTGTAGGCGAGTGGCCCGGCCAGGGCGGCCACCAGCGCCAACGGCGCCACGGACAGCAGCACGGCCCGCCCCGGCAGCCAGCGCTCGGCGATCACCGCCGCCGCCGCGGCCAGCCCGCAGACCAGGACCAGGGGCCGCAGCCAGGGCAGCCAGCCGGCCGACCGGCCGAGCAGCACGTACGCCCAGCATGCGGTCACGACCAGGCCCGCCGCCAGCACGGCGCGGGCAGCGAGCGGCCGCCCGGCCACCATGCTGCGCCGGGCCCGCCAGACGGTGACCGCGCCGATGCCGGCCAGCGCGCCGATCGCGGGGGCCAGGGCGACCGTGTAATAGGGATGGATGATGCCGCTCATGTAGCTGAACACCAGGCCGGTGACGATCAGCCAGCCGCCCCACAGCAATGCCGCGGCCCGGACGCGGTCGGTCCGCGGCCGCCGCCAGGACAGCCACACCAGGGCGGCCAGGGCGATTAGCGCGGCGGGCAGCAGCCAGCTGATCTGGCCGCCCATCTCGCCGCCGAACAGCCGGCCCAGGCCGGTGGATCCGCCGAACGCGCTCCCGCCTCCTCTGCCGGCACCGCCGCCTCCGCTGAACCCGACCGATCCGGTCTCGTTGCCGTCCAGCCGGCCCAGCCCGTTATAGCCCAGGGCCAGCTGCAGCACGCTGTCGTTGGTCGAGCCGCCGACGTAAGGCCGGTCCGCGGCCGGGATGAACTGCACGATCGCCACCCACCAGCCTGCCGTGACGAGCAGGGCCGCCCCGCCGGCCAGCAGCTGCCAGGCACGCCGGCCAAGCCTCGGCGGGCCGGCCACCAGGTAGACCAGCGCGAACGCGGGGAGCACCAGGAACGCCTGGAGCATCTTGGCCAGGAAGCCGAACCCGAGCAGGGCACCGGCGAGCGCGATCCAGCGGGTCCGGCCGGACTCGGTGGCCCGCACCATCGCGTACGCGGCTGCCGTCATCAGCAGCACCAGCAGCGCGTCGGGATTGTTGAACCGGAACATCAGCGTGGCCACCGGGGTGACGGCGAGCGCCCCGGCCGCGATGAGCCCGGCCACGGGACCGGACCAGCGCCTGACCGCGGCGTAGAGAACCGCCACCGACGCGACGCCCTCGGCGGCCTGCGGCAGCAGCACGCTCCAGTAGTTCAGCCCGAATACCCGGGCGGACAGCTCCATGACCCACAGCGAGGCCGGGGTCTTGTCCACGGTGATGAAGCTCGACGCGTCGAAGGAGCCGAAGAAGAACGCTTTCCAGCTCGTGGTGCCCGCCTGCACGGCGGCGGAGTAGAAGTCGTTCGCCCAGCCGTTGCGGCTCAGCCCGGCCGCATACAGCAAGGCGGTCAGCGCCAGCACCGCGAGCAGGGCTGGGCGGGCCCACCGCGGATCAGCCGCGGGGCCGCGGAGCAGCCGGCCAGGTCCGGACCGGCCCGCCGCGGTGGTCTGGCGTGGGCCCGTGCTGATGGCGCTCATGACCCGGTCACTTTCGGCGGCAGCGGCGCGTTCCCCTCAGTCGACAAGCCGACATTCAGGCGCCGGATGCTCCAAGCGGGATCCTGGTCGTCGCACCGCTCCGGGACGATGATCTCAAGGTGGGAGGCGGCCGTGGCGGCCGGGGCCCATGGGTCCTCTGGGCCATGAAAATGCTGCGGGGACGTCATGCTCCCACAGTGGTGGCAGCGGCTGGACCAGGACTGCAGCCGGTCTCTGCCGCGGCTATGAACCCGCACCAGGTGAGGGGACGGGCGGGCGTTACCCGGGCACGCGAGGAGCCGACCGGGGCGTTACCCGGGCACGCGAGGAGCCGGCCGGGGCGTTACCCGGGACGGAAGGAGCCGGCCGGGGCGGTTGCCACCCTTCCCCGCGAGGACGTTAAGCCGTCCAGCCGGGGCAGCGTGATGATGAACCGGGTCCGGCCCGGCTTGCTCTCCAGCCGCACCCGCCCGCCGTGCGCGGTGGTGACCGCGTCGACGATGGCTAGGCCGAGGCCGGTGCTGGCAGCCCCGCCGGTTCCCCGGGAGCGGGAGGAGTCACCGCGGACGAACCGCTCGAACAGCGTGGGCTGGAGCTCCGGCGGGATGCCCGGCCCGTCATCGGTCACGGTCAGCTGCACGGTCCCGGGCGCCTCGCCGGCCGCCAGCGCCACCGTGACTACTGTGTCCTTGGGCGTGTGCTTGGCCGCGTTGCTCATCAGGTTAGCCAGCACCTGATGAAGCCGGTGCTCGTCGCCGCGGACGATGACCGGCTCGTCCGGCAGTTCCAGGAGCCAGCGGTGGCCGCTGGCGGCGACCCGGGCGTCGCTGGTGGCGTCGATGGCCAGCCGGGTCAGGTCCACCGGTTCGCGGGCCAGCGGGCGGCCCGCGTCCAGCTGGGCGAGCAGCAGCAGCTCGTCCACCAGCACGCTCATCCGCTCGGATTCCGACTCGACCCGCTGCAGGGCGTGCTCGATGTCGGCGGGAACCGGGCCGGGGTGGCGCAGCGCCAGCTCGGCGTAGCCGCGGATGGAGGCCAGCGGGGTGCGCAGCTCATGGCTGGCGTCGGCGGCGAAGCGGCGCAGCCGGGCCTCGCTGGCCGCGCGGCGGCCCAGCGCGGACTCGACGTGGCCGAGCATCCGGTTGAACGCCATGCCGACCTGGCCGACCTCGGTCCGGGGATTGGCATCCGGGACCCGCTCGGCCAGCCTCACCTCGCCGCTGGCCAGGGGCAGCTCGGTGACGCGGGTGGCGGTGGCCGCGACCCGGCGCAGCGGACGCAGGGACAGCCGGACGAACCCCGTCCCGAGCAATCCCGTCAGCACCAACGCCGCCGAGAAGACGGCGACCTCGGCGATGCCCACGTCGCGCAGGGTGGAGTCGATCGGCTCCAGTGGCAGCCCGGTGATGTTCGTCGTGCCGTCGTGGCCCGGGCTGGCCATCAGCTGGTACTTGCCGAGGTTGGAGAAGGAGACCGTGACTGGGCCGTCCGAGCTGCGCAAGGCCTTCACCGCCACCATGTCAGCCGCGTCCAGTTTGCACGGACCGTTGGCCACGGCCGGATTCTTCACCGCCGAGCCCTCGATCCAGGCGCTGAACGTCGCCGGGCCGGTGCGCTTCCCGCACTGGGCCGCGCCTTCCGGGACATTGTCGTTATCGTGGTCGCTGTCCGCCGGCGGCTTGCCCGCCGGCGGCTTGCCCGCCGGAGACGGCTGTCCGTGATCCTCGTCCGGTACGCCGGACTCCAGGCACTGCCCGTACTGGCTGCTGGTCGCGGCCAACTGCGTGTTGAGCTGGCTCATCAAGGCTTTGTGCAGGACCAGGTAGGTGACGAGGCCGACGGCGGCGCAGGCCAGGGCGAGTAGCGTGACGAGGCCGGCGATGAGCCGGCCTCGGAGGGTGCGGCCGGCGAGCCAGCGGGCGGGCGCCGTGCGCCGTCCGGCCTCGTTGCCGGCCTCAGTCATCGATGCTTCCTCAGCTTGCTGGCTTGAGCACGTAGCCGACGCCGCGGACGGTGTGGATCAGCGGCTCCCGGTTCGCGTCGATCTTCTTGCGCAGGTAGCTGATGTACAGCTCCACGACGTGAGCCTGGCCCCCGAAGTCGTAGTTCCACACCCGATCCAGGATCTGGGCCTTGGACAGCACCCGGCGGGGGTTGCGCATCAGGAAGCGCAGCAGCTCGAACTCGGTCGCGGTCAGGTCGATCAGATCGTCGCCGCGGCGGACTTCCCGCGCGTCCTCATCCATGGTCAGGTCGCCGACCACCAGCTGAGTCTCGCCACGGGCGCGGGCCAGGCCCGCCCGGCGCAGCAGCCCGCGCAGCCGGGCCAGCACCTCTTCCAGGCTGAACGGCTTGGTGACGTAGTCATCACCGCCCGCGGTGATCCCGGCCACCCGGTCATCCACCGCGTCCTTGGCCGTCAGGAACAGCACGCACACGTGCGGGGACTCCTGCCGGACCCGGCGCAGCACCTCCAGCCCGTCGAAGTCCGGCAGCATGATGTCCAGCACCACGGCGTCAGGCCGGAACTCACGGGCCGCCCGGACCGCTGACGCGCCGTCCCCGGCGGTCACGATGTCCCAGCCCTCATAACGCAGCACGCTGGCCAGTAGTTCAGCCAGGCTCGGCTCGTCGTCGACGACCAGCACCCGGATCGGGCTGCCGTCCAGCCGCCTGATCGGGGCCGCCTGGCCGGTGCTGGCCGACTGGCCCGGTGCGGGCTGCACTGCCTGCGCGTCACTCATCATTATCCCAGTGTGCGTGCGGTATCTAGGTGGTTATTCTACGTTGCTTCTGAGATTCCTCTCAGGATGCGGGCAGCAGCTTGAGGGCCAGGACGGGGCAGTCGGTCACAGCCCGGCGGACATGCCGGTCCAGCGAGCGCGGCACCAGCCCGCGGGCCACGATCGGGTAGCCCCACTCGTCCAGCGTGATGAGCTCGGGCAGCAACTCCGCGCACAGGCCGTGCCCGGAGCAGGCGGTCGGGTCGACCCGCAGTTCTCTTTTCATCGGTGCTTCCTCAATCTCAGCTCCAGTCCGCCGCGTCAAGCGCGGTGTCCGCGGGGAGTGGCAAGAACGGTTCCCGGGCCGGGTCCACGCACCGCCCGGCTGAGTGGTTCCGGATCTCCTCCCGGAAGACGTGCAGGGCGCTGCGGACGAACCGGGTCGTGCCGTCCGGATGGTGGCAGGCGCCCCGGCCCTCGACCAGCGCCGCCCAGCGGATCATGTCGGTGACCGCGCGCGGGTCCGGCCGGGGGCTGGCCACCTCGTCCAGGGCAGCGGCGATGCGGGGCAGGCCGTTGAAGCACGGCCCGCACTGCCCGGCAGACTCCAGCGCAAGGTAGCGGGCGACCCGCGCGGTCTCCGCGATGCCGCAGCGGCCGGCCGGCAGGGCCACCAGGACCCCGGCGCCCACGAAACCCCCGGCGGCCTTGAGGTCCTCGTTGCTGAGCGTCATGTGGGCCGCGTCCGCCGAAGGCACCCAGGCGCCGTGGTAGCCCCCGCTGAGCACGGCCTGGGTGCCTTCGAGCTGGAGCAGGTCGCGCAGGGGCGTCCCGAGCCCGGTCTCCACCACGCCTCGGCGCCCGTCGGCCTGGTGCACCGTGCACAGCATGCTGCCCGGCTCATCCCGCGTGCCGACGGACCGGAACCAGGCCGGCCCGTACCGGGCGATCAGCGCCATGTGGGCCAGGGTCTCCACGTTGTGCACCAGCGTCGGGCGGCCGACCACGCCCCGCTCGAACACCCGCGGCGGCTTGAACCGGGGCATGGCGGGCTGGCCACTGATCCGGCTGGCCAGCGCGGATTCCTCGCCGGCCAGGAAGCGCGGCGGCGCGTCGATGATCTCCACCGGAGCCAGGTCGGCCCGCGCCGCGGCGCGTTCCGCGACCGCGGCCCGCAGCCGCTCCTGGAGCCGGGCGTTGCGGTGCACATAGAGCCCGACGGCCTCCGAGCCCACCGCCTCGGCGGCCAGTTGCAGCCCGTCCAGGACAAGGTGCGGCGAGATCCACAGCAGCGACTTGTCCTTGTCGCTGGCGGGCTCGCCCTCAGCGCCGTTGCCGATGACGACCGGCCGGGTCCGGGCCTCGCCTACGGCCTGGAGCTTGCGGTGCACCGGGAACGCAGCGCCGCCGCGGCCGGTGAGCCCGGCCACCTTCAGGACCGGGATGAGCTTCCCCGGGTGCCCGAAGTACGGCGGGGCCCCGTAGCGCGACAGGTGGGTGCGCAGGTCGACGGGCACCGCCCCGTGCACCGGCAGCAGCCTGGGCAGGTCGGGCGCTTCGGATGCGGTGCCGGCCGGTGCTGTGCGGGCCCTGTCCTGAGGCCCGGGGGAAGGGGCGGGGTACGGCACGGTGGTGCCATAGGTCATCGCGTATCGGCTTTCGTGAGTCGGTCAGCGGACGTTCTCCGGGGCACGGTTCCCTGAAGCAGGGGGCCGCGCGTCGTTGCGTGGGGTACCACGGGTCTCGGGGGCTCTGGCGGGGGACATCCTGGCCAGGGTGGCGGCCGCGCGTTCCTCGCGGGGGATTTCCCGCCCGGCGTGGGTGATCCGCCAGGCCACCGCGGCGATCACGGCCAGAGTGCAGGCGATCGCCATGTAGAGCAGGACGCCGCCGTGCAGGTCGTTGCTGCTGCCCAGGCTGTGTACCAGGGCAGAGACCCAGGCCACGTAGCTGAGCCAGTGCAGGGACCGCCAGAGGCGGCGGCTCATCCGGGCGCGGGCCAGGCTGGTCAGGATCAGCGCCAGCACCACATCGAGGGAGATCGCGCCCAGGCCGAGCCAGAGAGGCTTGTACGCCGACGCGAACGGGATCACGATCGAGACGATCCCGATGGTGACGTAGGGATCGAGGACGGCCGTGATGACGTGGATCGCCACGAACGCCACGCCGAGCAGCGACAGGTTGCGGTGCAGCCCGGTGACCACGAACCGGGGCAGGCCGGGAAGCCGTCCCTGGCGGTTGACCAGCACGCCCAGCAGGACGACCGCCGTCAGCAGCAGGAGGCTCACCACTCCGGTGGCCCTGCTCGCGTACCAGAGCGCGGTGCTCTGGGTGATTCCGTTCATCGATACCTTTCCGGCGGTGGCCCCGAGCGCGGGGGGCGCTTCCGGCCAGGGTGGTGTTCCGGCTCTGGGACAAGAATCGCCGACTGGGCGCAGGCCGCTCTATGGCGCGCCTCTCAATTTCCTCTGAACGCTGCCGCCTGCCGCGATCCGACCCCGGGCCGGATCCGGCCGGCTAAGCGCGCCACGGGCGGCGGCCGGCGGGCGGCATAACGGGGCCGGGTCAGGAGCCGCCGGGTCAGGAGCCGCCGGGTCAGGAGCCGCCGGACACGGCCTGCGGCGGCGCGGTGGTCGGCGCCGGCGCCGGTGCCGGGGCGGCCGGGGCGGCCGGGACGGTACTCGCGGTGCCCGCTGAACTGGCTTGCCGGGCGTGGTGATGGTGATGCCTGGCAGGCTTGGCCGCGGCGCCGGACGCACTGGCGGCCGATGCCGCACTGCTGGACTCGCCGCTGGCCGGGGTGCTGGCCGCGGATCCGCCGCTGGCGGGCCTGGCCGCCGCGGGGCTCGCGGCGGCATGCGTCGAGCCAGGGAGGATGGCCGCGACCACCCCCGCTGTGACCACGCCCGCGGCGCCCACCGTGACGGTGACGGCCCGCAGGTGACCCTGGCTCCGCTGCCGCTGGAACACGGCGGCGCGCACGTCAGCCCTGCGGTGATTCATGACAGTCCTCTGCGCTCGGTCATTCCCGGCCAGGCGGGGCCGCAGACCGCTGATCAGACCCAGGTCAATGGGTCTCGGCGGGCCATCCGCCCACCGTCCGGACAGTACCCGCCACATCGACCAGGCGTGCCGGCAAGCCGAGCTTTGAGAGCCAATCCAGAGCCTCGGGGCCGCGGATGATCGCGGCGGTGCTCGCCGTGTTGGCGTCTGTGCAGGTCGCAGCGGCTACGGACACGGTGCGCCAGTGCACGGCAGCGGGCAGGCCGGTACGCGGGTCCAGGATGTGATGCAGCACGTCACGGCCCCGCCGCCAGCGCCGCGCCATGGTGCTGGACGTGGCCAGCCCGCCTTCCCGGATGGCCACCACGGCGGTCGGTCCCTGGGGCGGGTCCTCCGGCCGGCCGGTGACATCCTGTACCCGGATCCGCCAGCCACCCTTGGGCGGCGGCCCCGCCACCGCGATGTCCCCGCCCAGCCCCACGAGCACGCCACAGCCCAGCGCCGCAGCCAGCCGCGCCGCCGAGCGGTCCGCGGCCCACGCCTTGGCCGTGGCCCCGAGATCCAGGTGCACGCCGGGGGGGAGGGTCAGCAACCTCGACGGCTCGTCGAAACCGACCTGGCGCCAGCCGGGCACCGCCCGGACGGTCAGCCGGACCGGCGGGCCGGCATCGGGCAGCAACGCGAAGTCACGGTCGTAGCCGAGCGCCGACATCGCGTCGGCGACAGTGGGATCCACGTCCCCGTCGGTCAGCCGGGCCGCGCGCAGCGCGACCGCGATCGCTTCCGCCAGCAGCGGGCTGACC
>Ga0187887_10002106_pt1 | contig 16253 bp, 15 predicted proteins | sample June2016WEW_7_10_FD_132977 | JGI IMG/M metagenome (GOLD analysis project Ga0187887, IMG submission 132977) | Peatland microbial communities from SPRUCE experiment site at the Marcell Experimental Forest, Minnesota, USA - June2016WEW_7_10 | ecosystem: Environmental > Terrestrial > Soil >...
CATGGCGCCCGAAAGGATCTCTGGCACGGCGCCCACACGCGAAGCGATCACCGGTCGGCCCGTTGCTAGTCCCTCAAGGACGACACGGCCGAAACCTTCCTCAAGCCACGTCGGGAAAACCACAAGATCGGCCGCGTGGAGAAACGGAACCACATCATCCTGCATTGGAAATAAGCGGATTGACACCGGATTGAGTTCACGGAGAAGTTTCGCCAGTTCGGGGTCGTCCAAAAGCGTCGTTGAACCGACAAGGACGAGTTGCGCCCCGCGATGACTTGGGCCGAGTTCAGCCCAGACTTTGAGCAAAGTACCTACACCCTTCTCTCTAAGCATTCGACCGTAGTAAAGAACGACATTTACATCTTCGTCAATACCAAGCTGTCGCCGCGCGACCGCGCGTTCTAAGAGACCTCCCCGTGGATACCCGCCGGGAGGCAACGCGTTGACGATCACGCTTATGCGTTCCGGACTGATGCCGGCATCAATCCATGCATCTCGCATAAAACTTGATACCGCGATGAAGTGCGCAACCCGGCGATGTAAACGCGAGAGACGATATTGGTTCGGCATGTGGTGAAGTTGGCACACGATTGGGCAGCGTGATCTTGTAGCTATTGTGGTAGCCCAGTAGATGTCCTCGAACCGATTTATTAGGAGGATGTCAGGGCTTCTTGAACTCGCCCATCGGGCCTGTCCCAAAAAGGGGGCGATGCCACTCAAGGGGTGACGGACACTGAAGTCAAACGATACTGGTCCCTTGAGGCCGATACCCGCCTTTTCGAAACGAGGACGAAGGAGTCCGTCATCTTTGTACATGACATCAATCGTGTGACCTCGTGCCGCTAGTGCAAGTGAATCCTCCAAAGTGCACATCTCTATTCCACCGAGAGGGTCGAGAGACATGGTCTCCGTAATAATCCTGAGCGCGACGGAGTGATCTTCATCCGTTCTGGTTGGGCGTTCCCCCTCATTCGGCTCCTCCATCAGATCTGAATCATGTGAAGAAAAGCCGGATCGAAATTTCGATCCAACGAGGAATCCATGTGACGATCATAGAATAAGTAACGTGAACCGACCTTTTCATAATCCCCACAATGATCGCGCAAGCGTAGGAAATGTTTTACCCGGGTTGCGGCGCCTCTTTGCAACATCGCTCAAGACTGAAAATTCGCCCGGGCTCGCATCTACGACCTCGTGTCTTCGAGCATGAATTTTCGTCAAAACGACGCTGGAGACGCCACTGGTGTTCCTAAGTCCCTCGAGGCGATGGCGAGGCAAGCCGGTCCCGCTCGAATAGTGATCATTGACTCCGAAGAGCCGCTCCCTCTTCTGGAGGCCGATGAGCACTATAAGAATGCTTGGGTCGTTTTGCTGCAGGCGAACATACCACGATGCATGGTAATGATCGATCTCACTATGGGGGCGACAGCCATACAATCCCGACTTCGGGAAATGATCGGCAGGCCCGACATATCGCGGTCCAATTTTGTCGAGACGACGCCTTTCCCTAACAGCGCTCTGCCTCGTATATCGGTGGTGGTGCCGACCATCGTTACCCGGATTGAAGAACTAGGGCACTGCATTGAAGCCATAAGGCAACTCGACTATCCCGACTTCGAAGTACTAATAGTTGACAATCGCCGAGAGTTGCCGAAGAAAGACCCGCTTCCAATGCTCGTGGAGTCAAAACCGTGGCTAAGGGTGATCCGCGAACCAAGACCCGGTATCTCTGCGGCCCGAAATGCCGGCGTAGCAGAGGCAACCGGCGAAATAATCGCCTTCACTGATGATGACGTTCGCGTAGACCCTCAATGGTTGCGAGCCATCGGGACGAGAATGACCTCATTCCCGCGCATCGAAGCAGTCACAGGTCTCATACTGCCCACTGAATTGGAGACACCTTCACAAATCTGGTTCGAACGATACTTTGGAGGATTCGGAAGTGAAAGGACTTTCGACCCGATTACCCTTGAGAGCGCACGCAGTCGCCAACCGCTCTTACGCGGTAGCAAAATCCTGGTGAGGAATGCGGCGGATGAGGAAGTGCGCCAATTTTCGATCTACGGAGTCGGTGCGTTCGGTGCTGGAGCCAACATGGCGTTCCGAAAGTCCACGCTCGAACGAATCGGCGGCTTTGACCCCGTCCTTGGAGTCGGAACGCCCGCACCCGGGGGCGAAGACGTAGTGGCCATCATTGACATTCTTTGGTCGGGCGGCCAAGTCGGTTACGAACCCTCCGCATATGTTCACCACCGCCATAGGCGCGAATACGGTGAACTACTCAAACAGATTGATGGCTATGGGCTGGGATATACGGCGATGCTGATAGCGCTAATTCGGAATGACCGACGGCACATAGTGAGCATTCTCGCCCAGATCCCCGTCGCATTCAAATGGAAAGCGAAGCAAGGCTTTGCACGGCTAAGGGCAAGAAACGCCGGCACTTCGACAACTTTTGCTTCGACATCGCTTTACCCGTCCACCCTCTTCGCTCACGAGGTTTGGGCGTTTACTCGCGGGCCACTTGCGTATGCACGGAGTCGAAGAAAATGGATGTCGATTAACTCAACTGATTCAAAGCTCGACGAAAAGATGTAGCCCTAAGGATCTGCGATTGGAACCGTACCCGTGGCTCCGTTCTTAGGATCCTCTGAAATCATCTTCCTATAGCGAGTGATCAAAAGTGGCAAGAAGAGGGCGCCCTGGAGCACTGACGTCACCAACTGCGCGATTCCAATTGCGAGTATGCCGTGGCGACCGATAAGGACGAATATCAAAACGAAATACACAATCGCACTTAAGGATTCACGGACGGCCAGCTTCCAAACGCGTTTGTCCAGCCACGCGAACGATGAGTAAAAGGCCACGACCGCACTTCCTGGAAGGCTCAGGAGAAACATTCTAAGCAGCGTTGTTCCGTTCGCCTCATACGATTCTCCGAAAATCTTGAGAATCTCCGGAGCGAAAATGACGCCGAGACTGACGCTACTAACTAGCACAACTATTCCCGCCTTCAACGCAGATCGAGCGTGACGGCGTAACGCTCCGCGTTCTGACGATGCCTCTACTAGGAATGACCGATCGATGCTCCATAAAGCAACGGACGCTCCTCCTGCAATTTGTGCTGGCAGATAGTAGTGAGCACTTGCAACGGCGCCCAAACGATCAATCACGATCAATGACACGATTGAACCAGAAAGCACCGTGACGAGAAGTGTGGCGTACTGAGCACCGGTGAGGACAATAAGTTCATGCAGCGAGGGAAGCTTTTCAGCCACACCCCTTAATGCTTCGTGCATCGGTATTCGCTTACGAAAAAGGTACCAGTTGACCGTGGCAATTATCGCCACGACGGGCGTCAACCACGCGAGAAAGATTCCCTGACTTGCACTTAGCGCCATGAATGCCGGTATCAAGGAAAGCTTCACGAGCGAATAGAGAATGTTCTCCACTGGCACCCAACGAGTGGCCCGTAGACCAATGAGCACCGAATCTTGCAGCGCAAAGATCGTCCAGAGAACAACTGAAAGGATGAAAAGGACGCGCCAACCGAGTGATGTCGGTAAAAAGCTATGACCAATGCCCAACACGACGTAAAGCGTGGCTATCACAAACGAGATGAAAGCGCACAGTGAGTAAGCGCGAATTACGAAGGCTCGAGTTCGATTGCCAGCAATCGGGAGAAATCGTTCAAAAGTCGAACCAAAGCTAAGTTGTGCAAGTGTGGCCAACAAGGTCATGGCTGCAATCTCTGCCGAAGTTCGGCCAATGTTCGCTGCTGTCGCAACGTGCGCCGCGACGCCCCAAAATACAATTCCGATTAAGCCGGTACCTCCCCCAGATACGATCAACGCGACAGCATTCTGAACAAGACGCCCGGCTCGAGGGCGTCTCAGTTGAAGCCTTTTGGCGTTGTATTTCACGTCGTTCTCATCATTGGACTTAATCGCTAATTGTACTGAGGTATTGGCTCAACTTCAGTCGCGAAAGTAATGAACCAAACTGCAAGATCTCATTTGGCTCGCCCTCTGAACGATGGCATCTCAGCTTTCTATAGACGAACTTTCATGTCGACACCTTGCCAACAACGCGAGTGCCTGCTCACAAAAGACGAATTCGGCAACGTAACACATGACGAACAATCTCAATCGAACAAAGCAATAGCAAACTTGATTGACAATAGGCTGGGCTCGTGCCGGCGTTCATCTCAAAGACTTCTGAGTGAGGAGAGATCTCTGATGACGTGGTCAATTGCCGGGAAAAATCGGAGGAGACTTCGGACTAGGGAGAACAACGAACGTGGTCTAACACCCTCACATCAGGCAATGACGAGACAGGCTGAACCGGTTCGGATCGTGATCATTGACATTGACGAGCCGTTGCCCGACCTCGCCCCCGACGAACGCTATGAGAAGGCATGGGTTGTGTTTTGTCATCATGGCATGCCACGACGCATGACCACACTCGATCTCACGATCGGCGTGCCCGAAGTGCAACATCTCCTTCAAGCGATGGTGGCACAAGTCCAGGAATCAAAGGCCGACCTGCTAGACGGTCCATCGCTGCGGGCAGTCGCCTTACCAAGCATTTCTGTGGTCATCCCAACCATTGTCAGCCGCGTTGAAGAGCTCGGCCACTGCATTCAAAGCATTGAGCAGGTCGACTACCCGGATTATGAAGTCATACTCGTTGACAACCGTCGATTATTGCCTGCCGATGATCCCCTACCATCACTCGTACTCGATCGACCATGGTTGCGCGTTGTTCGCGAGGCAAGGCCAGGAGTTTCTGCGGCACGAAATGCAGGAATTGCTAACGCCAACGGCGAGGTGATCGCGTTTACTGATGACGACGTACGTGTCGACACGCGATGGTTGCGCAGCATTGGTCTCCGGATGGCATTGAATCCGCAGATAGACGCTCTCTCTGGCCTGATATTGCCCACCGAATTAGAGACTCCAGCCCAAATCTGGTTCGAGCGGTATTACGGGGGATTTAGTGGTCAACGTACATTTACACCGGTGACGCTTGAATTATTGCAAAAGAGAAAGCAACCATTGCACGGAAGCAAAGTCATCGTCCGAAACGCGAAGGGAATCGAGACTCAACGCATATCTATTTTGGGTATTGGCGGTTTTGGCGCCGGTGCAAACATGGCATTTCGGAAGACGGTCTTGGACCGCATCGGCGGATTCAATATCCACCTAGGCGTTGGTACTCCAGCGCGGGGCGGCGAGGACCTCTTTGCAATGATCTCGATTCTTTGGTCCGGAGGAGAAATTGGCTACGAGCCGGGAGCGTTCGTGCATCACCGCCATCGTCGCGAATACACGGAACTTCTCACACAATTGGGAGGGTACGGCGAAGGCTTCACGGCGATGCTGACAGCGCTGGTACGAAATAATCCCCAGCACAGTTTGAGCATCTTCTCTCAACTTCCTGAAGTCTTGAAGTGGAAGACGGTGCAAGGAATCGAACGTATAAGGGGAAGAAAATCTGACGGGCCAACCGAGCAATGGGCGCGGCCCCTCTATCCTCTGGAACTACTCATCCGCGAGTGTAAAGCGTATTTCAAAGGACCCGCTGCTTACTTTCGCAGTCGAGCAATGTGGAGAACAATATCTACCGAGCAAGAATCCCCCTGAACATAGGAATCGTGATGTCCCCGACGGCGCCTAGGTGGTTGGCGATCGAAGATCGAGGAAGGTAGCAGGGCATTGTCGATAGCTAATTGAAGCCTCCATCTCGAGGTTAGATGCGAGCTAAGAGAAGCACAGGAGGCGACATAGCACAAGCCCTCGTCGCGCGGAAGCAATGAACGTTGTCAGCGTGTCTTCCAAGTCGGAGTTCGTTGCCATCTCCACCAGTGACCATTTACGGACTGAAGCTGCCAGATGTTGTCAACTCCCGAACTCGCGAGTCGCTCATTCATTCGTATGATCTCGGGTGCCACCGCGTAAGATTCCGCATTTTGATTCCAGTGCACTACGCGACATGCATCAACGATGCCCATCCGCATGTTCTCGTCCTTCATTCGATACCACTCAGCTTCTATCCCCCAACCCATATCGTTAGTTTCTGGAAGAGGAAAAATCTTTTGGGCGAATAAAGGATCCGCGATTACGAGCGGTCCTTGCTCCACGTAATTCGTATCCCTCGCATTCATGAATGGTCTTGCCACATTAAACAACGCTGACCACCAACCCCAAAGGCTTTGACCAGGCTGTGCTAGCGAGAGATTGGCCCGCTTCATCATGTTGATGGTATCAACCAGGCTGCCTCTAATAAACAAGAAGTCATCGTCGGCGACCACTACCCACGAGCCCTCCTTAACGGGCGTTGCGTTATAAAGCTCATTGAGATTTGGGAAACGCAAGCCCGGTCCACATCCGAGCGTTTGCCTGGAGAGCGAAGGTGCAATCTGATCTAAGGCCCAAAGCCGAACGTCCGCATCTGTATCTACGTGACGGAGGAAGGCCTCCACAAGCTCGTAGTTCTTCGCTCGATATACCATAAGAATCAGAAGGGGCGGTGCATGACCTGGAAGACCGTGAGCCACCGAAAGTGAAGAGCGTGCCCTCTTAAGTTGAGTATTACGCACCTTCACTCGAAAGGTCTCGAGATGATGCGACACCTGATAAACCAATTTCGTCACTCCGATTCTGAGCGCGATGCTTTTTGGTGACACGCTTGGGAGTGTCACCTTCAAGCTTCCCGCGATTGAATCAGGTTCGAGACGTTCACAACGCTGAAGCATATCGAGCACCTTGGCCCGGTGATTTTCACCAACATCGGACATTGGCCTAAGGCCGCCCCGTCATAAAGTGAAGTGAATGAGGCTGACCTTCGTGCTTCCCCAGCTTTACGATCATCCAATCGGTGGGTACAAAGTCTTGTATCAGTATGCGAATCATCTAGCTAAGCGCGGCCACGAGGTCACGTTGGTCCATCCCATTTCTGACCACATGCGCCCGTCAACGAATGAATACATCGCACTGTTGGCAGCCAAGTCCCGCCAAGCCTTCACCCGCAAACCGCCCCTCTCGTGGTTCGAATTCGACCCCAACATCAATTCTGTTCTTTTGCCGTCACTTTCAAGCGGTTTATTGCCGTCGGCGGACATCACAATACTGACGGCGTGGAGGACCGCCGAACGCACTCAGGAACCAGCACTGCAGGTGGGAGTGTACGCCCAGATCGTCCACGACTATGAGTTCTGGAAGGTCGATGTTGACGTTCGACCGCGCATAAAGGCGTCACTAAGTCGCAAAGATGTGCGACAGATTGCCACATCAAGCGTAGTGCGTGCAATGCTTCGTGAGTTCGGGAGAGAGCCCGTGGACACGATTAGTGCGGGTTTGCTCGAAGGTGAGTTCGGTGTCGATGCTCCTATTGAAGGCCGCCAACGGGTCGTCTAATTCCAATCTAGATTGGAAGTCGCGAAGGACTTTCAAACGGCTCTCGCCGCAGTCACAATCCTCTTGAAGGAGGAACCCGACGTCAAGGTTGAGTGCTTTGGTTCCGCACTGAACGGTACGCTTCCGCGAAGCATGAAGAGTTTAGGAAGGGTAACGCCGACGCAACTTCGTGCTATGTATAACCGAACAAGCGTCTTCTTTTCCTCGAGCCGATACGAGGGCTGGGGGCTTCCAATGGCCGAGGCCATGGCCTGCGGCGCCGCCGTGGTTTCGACCCGAAACGGTGGCGTCGAAGACTTCCTTCGTGACGAAGTCAATGGCCTTCTCGTACCGATCGAGGATCCGCGGGCCATCGCCGACTCTATACTTCGGCTGCTGCGATCTGAGAATCTTCGAGTTCGCTTGGCCACACAGGGCTCTCAGGATACGGCCTCGCATTCGGTAAAGAAGTCAGGCGAAAGGCTCGAACGCGTTTTGCGGTCCTTGATCGAATGAGTTAACCCATGACTTAGTTAGCGTTCGAAAACAATGCATGGATTGATAAGGCGTTTCCAAGGATGGCGTTCTCATAGCCGAATTATCGTATGGACGCCGAAACGACCCGGCTCAAGGCTCGAATCGAAGGTGACACGAGAGGAACCAGTGCACTCGAACTCACCCTACCGGTCGCCTTAATAGTGACCGAGGTGTCGTGAAACGCCACCAGGTCGCGTCGAAGTATTACCGCCACATTCGAAGCCCTTGATCTACTTTCGGCGAGACCGAAGTTCAGAGCAGCGGATCTGTTGCTGTAACCAACGAGCGTGACGCGTGAGTCGCCGTTGGAGACAATTGTCCTAGCCAATTTGGCCACTTGTTCCTTGAGAGAATCTGAAAGCCGTACTGAGTTGCCTGAAAATGGACCCACCGTCACGAGCCCGCTGATCGACGGCTCGTATTCCGCTACCCAGTCAATTTGTGTTGACTGCGGCGTAAGCGGACAGGCTTGACCAGAGGAGCACCACGTCTGCTGCTGTAAATCAAGTGTCATAGGTTGGTCAGGGATGTCCGAGGCTACATTCACCGTGCCCCATACCTTGCCATCAACGACATACGAAATCAGCGTTGGAGTCCAAATAACGCCCCACGTATGCCACTTCGTCATATCGATATTCAGCAACTGGTGCACTTCGTCATTGGCGGATGTGAAATGTAGGGTCGCCATGGAGGACGAATCGCCTCCATATGTCTCACTAAAGTCAATCTCTGGTGGCCAACCGGAGACCGGCCAAAGGAGTTCGACCTGAGTCGGGCCGGGTCCGGTCATTCTCGATCGAACAAAATACGCCCCGTACGTCTGGGCAACCGAACACTGGCACAATCCTCCGGTAACCCATTCACTGCCGTAGGCAGGGTCTTTCCACGCGTTTAATTGAAGCAGACCGCCACTTACCACGACGTGGCTACTCGCCCACTGCGACCCAGGATCACTGCCCGGTGTACCGCTGAAAGCCGACCATCCGTCGGGCAGCGACGAGCCGCTGAAGTCGGTGACATAACTCTGCCTATAACCACTTAGCGCTGAAGCACTAGGAGGAGCTTCGCCCGAGGGTTCTGCATTGTTCGCAATGCCGATTGGATATGCGGAATCGGCTCTCGCTTTCTCAGGCGAAACGGACCCGGAAGAATGAGATGAAGCTCCTAAAGCGAAACTGGATGTTGCGTACGCACCCCTCGGAATCGAAGTTGCGGACGCCGTGGTCGAGCTGACGACCATGAAAGCAAGAATTAGCGGGATGGTGCTGCCCATGGCGCGTTTCGCGCCGCGCGCTCTACGTTGTCCTGCCCGCAATCGAGGTTTCAAGCGCAACGTCCATTCTCTTGTTTACACATCATTAACCTGTGCCAATATCTCGGTCAACCCTTGAAATTGGCCGATCTTCTCGATTATTTGCGCTTTCGAGCGGCGACCTTCGGAATCAAAACCGTCAGTATTGCTTCATGTTGGCACTTTCGGAATTCGTGGCATTTTGTGGCTCGCGATGACGCTCACCCGCCGAATTCGGATGAAAGGCCCTGTCCAATCTTGCGCCGCGGCCAGTTTAACGAAGTTCCGTTGGTGGTTTCTCTAGCAAGTTTAAGACTCGAATAAGGGTTTTCAACCTAGGGAAGGCAAGGGCCTCAAAGCGGTTGGGCCTCATAAATGTCCTTCTTTTCTTTCGATACCAATGAAACGCACCTGATGACGATGCCGCACCTGTTCAACACCGAGTAGATCAGAGGACAATCTTCTCGTAAGTCTCGAGTCGAAACATCGAACCCTTTGCTGTCTGAGCGACTGGAAATGAAGGCGAAGAACTCGATTATCGCGGCACTATTCATTCCGCCATCTTCAGCAATTCAACTCTGGCAGAGACCAGTGTGCCAACTTGCCCGTTCCGAGAACGAGTCGCAGCGGACTGGGGAATCATCCGCTCTTCAACGCCAGACCACATGAGCACTAATAATTCAGAAGCTGGGCGCCTAGCCATGGAAATCATTCGCGTTTGATTTCACTGTCGCTCGGTCACGCTACTGATACGGAAGGATTCCAGCACGGTCGCCGTCTGCCATCCGGCCACTATCTTGTATCCCTTACTCACGAGAGAGTCCTCCAGCGTACCTTCCCATCCTCTCGGATATCCAGCAACGATCTCTCCCCACGCCTCCTGGGATTGACTGAGAATAATGAATGCCGGGCGATACAACAACAGACTCGTGGTTTCTGAACCTGCTGAAGGCGTTCCTCCTCCCGAAGCCACAAAGACTTGCACAGAAGTAATGTCTCTTTGGCCAAATGGCAGATATGGTGCCACCACTCCCACCGTCTCACCGGGTTGTGAGTGGTCATACGCATAGTTCACCGCTGCTAATTCCCCCTTGGAGAAGGCCTCGTATGCATCATTGCCTCCTCGAACAATGGAGGTCGCCAGCGCGAAGGCGAGCACAACGGTGAAGACCAGCACCCGAAGTATCGGTCGGCCGAATCGGCCAAGCGACAGCTTAGGGACGAAGGGACGAATCGGACCGAATCGATTGGGAAGGACTGCGGACGCGGCGAGAAGGGAGACGAAGGGTAGACCGAAGAGCACCACTCGAAGCAACCCTTCGCCGCCATAATCCTGAAGAACCACAAGGAGGAAGGGAACACCGACAAGAATCTCCAGAACCCGCGAGTTCGGCGCTCGTCTTAGCACTCCAACACCGCCAAGGAAGTAGAGAGCGGCCGTCAGCAGAATACGAATGTCAACGACGTTCTTATGACTCGAACTCCCAATGACGCGACTCGTCACGTTGGAACTATACGAGGACACGACGTGCCCGGCCGATCCGAAAATATTCGCAAGATGGCCGACCCAGTAATTGCTCGCGCCGAGACTCAACCAACCCACCGCAAACAACGATGCGACGATGAGTAGTTCGGGTCTACCCATGCGGCGAGTTATCAGGCAGGCGGCGAGCGCCAGCATTATCGCGTAAGGCGTAAGTTGATGGCTCATCGCGGACGCCAAAAAGATGAGGCCGAGCATCAGAAGAATCCCCAAAACCACTGAGTTGCCAAGGGTGGTCACTGTGTCGCGACCAGCAACCCGAGTGGGAGTGAAGATGTCACGACCTTGAGAGAGCCGATCCAATAATCCCCCCCGAAACCTCCTGATTCGATGGCTCATCTTCGGTTGCCAGCAGAACAAGACGCTGGCTACCACCACGAGAAAGAATAGGTAATTAAGCGCCTGGGGAGAAAAGTAATCCTGGTAGATCCAATTGGACGAATAGAAAAGCGCAACGCCGAGGAAACCGGCGCGCCGTCCGACGCCACTGTATTTAGCGATGACCAACAACGCGGGCAAGTACAGCAACTCAATGATGAAAGGGAACCAGCGCAGGAAATCTAAAGCGTTTGTTTGCCCAGCGAAGGCCACCAGCACCGCACCTAGGGAGAAACTTCCTGGCCACGAAAATCTTGCGTCGTAGTTGATGAGCGGCTGTCCATGGACGTATATGTGCTGCACGAATCCGGCAACCACAAACGCTGATTGAGTTCCGGCAATCGGCTCGACCGCTGATGCGGTGGCGAAGAGAAATACCACAAGCACGACAATGAGAAAAACGAGCCGATTCGAGCGCAAGGGAGTGTGCAAAAGCTCAAGTGCAATCCCAGCCGTCACGAGGGCGAGCCCTGCAAAGTAAGGCCACCCCAAAACGCTCACTAGTCCGAGTGAACCCATGCTTAAGAAATTTGCTTGGTGAACCGCGACGGTCCACAGGACGAAGGCGACGATCCCCAATCCTGGAGAACCCACCAATAGACGACGTGTCGCGATGGCGCCATTCCGCGCAATTCTCACGGCTTCTTCCCGCTTAGGCAAGGGTCTTGAACCTAATGAAGACGAGAAGCAGGAAGGACACAACTAAGAGGGCGATCACCACGTCCAAGAGGATGGAGACTGGGCGCGTAAGTTTCAGATTGATGGTGCCGCTCCACGCTCGCACAACCAGAAGAACAGTTGCCGCGATGAGCACTATCAATATGCCGGGCGCCGACGAGAATTCACTGAAACTTATGGCCATCATTCCGTTCATCGCACTTGCCTTCTCGCTCGACGACGACCTCGGGACTGCCAAATGAGTGAGGGGAGACAGACTTCGCAGGTCACCTCTTCAAGTAAGACGAGGTGCCAGGCGTTCATGGTTATCAAGATCTGAGCAACGACCATTAGCAAAGCCAAACTCACAGCTACCGTAAGCCCTATTTCCAACCAGCCATTCCCGATTTTGAGTAATCCCACGATTGACCATCCTGGGACGAAGCATCCAAGGACAAGACCAAGCACGAGGCGAACCGGACCGTGCACGCTCCCCACGGTCATATCCAGCACGGTCAGGTCTACGGCAAGTAAGAGAAGAGAAACGAATGCTCTCGGGTCCCACGCCCGTCGCGCCACACGACGGTCTCGCCGATCTTGAACTCGAGTGTCAACAACTGGGTTCGCATCTTCATACTCACCGTCGGCCAAAGAACTCATAGCCGCGCCCTATCTCTTCTTATCGTCATCTCGGTACACTTTTGAGTCACTTCAACTTCCTGGTTCGTGACGTACTAAGCGCGTACGCCACTGGTCCATACGCCATGCCAGCGAGTTGAAAGGCGAACGTCCTTCGTGGATAACTGGACGCTACATTTGGAGCACGATCAACCTTCTCGCGAGTGAGCAATCGAAAGCCGGCGGGAAGTCTTCGAACCAGAGCGACGAGTTGTCGCGGGTCTCGCGCGACCAGCGCCGTGTACATGGCGGTGAGGCCGATCCCGTAACCGAAGACCTGGTGCATGAACTCACCTTGCGTACGTCGATGGGTATGTCGCACGAGGGCGGCCGGCTCGAAGGCGAGGGTCGCCCCAGACAAAGCGATCGCGATGAAGAGCGCTGGATCTTCGCCTCCTTTGGCCGGGGTGCCCGGACCAAGGCAAACATTGAAGCCGCCCATCCGCTGTAACGTCGCGCGTCGAAAGGCCATATTGCAGCCGGCTCCGAACACTCCCGGGGCGTAGGGAAAAAGAGAACTCTTTCCCTTCATCGAGTGCATGCTCATGGTGGTGCTGACAAACGACGGACTGAAGCCGCCGTAGAACTCCTCGAACCAAAGCTGAGGTGCCGACTTGAGCTCCATTGGCAAGACCAACCCACCGATGCCCTCGACCTCTTCGTTGAGGGCGAATCTCGCCCCCAACGCCCGCAACCAGTTGCGATCGACCACAGCATCATCGTCAGTGAAGGCCACGATCTCGCCCGTGGCCAGCGATATTCCTTTGTTGCGTGCGGCGGAAGCGCCGCGTGCGCGCTCCGAAGCCGTTCGAACGCGATCGTCTGCGGGGAAAACGGGCAGGGGGCCGTGGTCGTCGTTCGTTCGATTATCCACTACGAGGATCTCGAAATCCGGATAGTCCAGCGCGAGAAGGGAGGAAACCGTGCGCACCAACTCTTCGCTGCTTTCGCAGATCGTCGGAACGACAACGGTGGCCTTCGGAAGCTGGTCGTCACCCACCGTTCTGAACGACGAGAGTGCCACCTCGGAGAATCGGCTCATCGACTGTTGAATGTCCGATGGTTTCCAGCCGTCTCTTTCGACGACCATGTCGAGCACACCAACTACCTGGCCCTCCCGAACGGCTTCGATCCACACGCGATCTCCAGGCAACACGCTGGACGGTGCCGCGTTCGACGGCGAGTCAATATCAATCTGGACCAGCGTGATAGGGCGCCAAGAATTACCATTCTCGTTCAATGTGTCGCTCTTTGTCCTGGTTCCGGGCCACAACGCGGACATTTTCACAAAATAACCCTACCTGCGTGAAGAGAGACGAACCTAACCTTCTTCTTCCGCGTGCCCCGTCATGAAAGCGTCCAAGTCGCCAACGCCAACGGAGAGTGGAGTTCGACGCAGCGCAATTCGACCACGCAACAATCCTGCGACGGTGATCACCGAACCGGCGATGAGCAACGCAATCCGAGTACCGTTCGCGCGCGGCTCTTTTCGCAGGGAACGTGCAGACCGCAAGAACTCTTGAGGCAGAGCGTGGACGACGTAGTGGCGTTCGGACGAGAGGCCCGAGCCCGCGCCCGCCAACGACGTCACCGCGGCCTTAGAGAGTCCTTCAGCCCAGCACCGCGTCCAGAAATAGTGCCACGTGAGACGCGATCGCGGCACTCGATGATGGACAATCGCATTTCGAGCAAGTTCAAAACGCTCGCTCGGATGCAGCGAAATGTAGCGAATGCAAAGTTCTGTTTCCTCACAACCCAAGGGAATAAGACCCACGCGACCAATGCCAGACGTGAAGCCCCCGACGGAGGAGAAGACGCTTCGACGTAACGCCATACTCGCACCGATCGGATTTCGAATAGTCGACCTGTCCGCAGGCAGGCCAAGGTAGCTACAACCTATGACCCAATAAAACGTCTCCGGAAGCCAACGAGCGATGTCACCATCCCAGTTCGGAACGATCCATCCCCCCGTACCGGCGACGTGTGGGTCCTGAAGCGGAGCCACCAAGTGTTCAAGCCAGTCCGATTCGGCGAACGCGTCGTCATCCAAGAACGCGATGACGTCGCCCGTCGACACGACGACACCAGAATTGCGCGCACCCGAGAGACCTCGCGTCGATCGGTTGGCCACGACGCGTGCGTCTGTCAGCTCTAGTTGCGCACGAGTCACAAGTTCGTCGTTGTAGTCGATGACCACAACTATCTCGTGGGGTTTTAACCGCTGATCGGCGCATGAACGTACGGCAGCAACCAGGTCGTCCCAGCGATCCATGGTGTAGGCACAAATGACTACCGAAACGTTCATCAAGCCTGGTTCGTCGACTCCAGGACACCTGGCCGGGTGGGTTCGCGTTCGTGGGAACCATCCAGAAGCTGGGCAAGCTCAAGCCAGGCTTCGGGAGTCGGGAAACGTAGCTCCGCGAGTCGCAAGGCGTGCGTCAGTGCGACGTAAATCGACGCCGGCTTTCCGAGCTCGGCCATCAGCCCACCCACGTATCCTCGCCCCGCCAAAGGAAGGAGCGCCTTGGTTAGGACCACCGTAGCGATGCCACAATCGACGGCCGTTGAAAAGGCACGGGAATCGAGGGCGGGATCAGCGACGATCAAGGCTGACGACGTGGAGCACAGTTTCTCAAAGTCAAGCGTGGAGATGTCCTCGCCAATGAGCCGTACGTGGTCGAAGTGATAACTGCTCGCAACCATGGCGGGTATCGCGATGTCGCTGTTGCGCATCACGACTTGGAGTTGATAACCCTCAATCCAAGCCTCAGGGATGGCATCGAACGCCGCCAGCAGCGAGAACAACATGTCGCTGTCGTCTTTGGGGAGGAAGGCCGTGATCTGATGCACTAACGACCGCCCACTGCGACCACCGAGCGACAGAGCCTGGTGGGCATCCACGCGTGTGCTCGACGATTCAAATGCTGCACGAAGCTCGTCGGCGTCAGACGGGTCACCAACGATGACGTGGTCGGCGCGACTCAGCATTGGAGCAAGTGACACCGCGCGTGTTTTCGCCGACCTAGGTGGACTCTCGCACAGCACGACAGTCTTGGCTTTTGCTGCCCTGGCGGCCCCGAAGAACTCATCGATCCAATCGTTATTGTTGCCCGGCCACGCGTACGCGATAGCCGTATGGGTGTCGGAACCTATCCATTCGCGAAAGGCCTGCGTGCGAAGGCGCGAATTGGCCGGCGCGCGATGGCGAACGATATTGCCGCTTCTTCCTTCGTCGTGTGCGGCCGCCAAGGACGGAGCTCGATGGATGCCCGCCTTGAAATGGAGCCCGAAGTCGACTTCGATGCGACGAACCGTATTCGACTGAGCAAGCGCTTGAACGATTTCGGTGGCAATGATGCCTGGGATGGTCAGCGACGATCCAGGTCCCGCCACCACGATGCCCGTGCGCACTCGTTGCGCTTCATCTTCAATGAGATCCTCAGGACGTTGGAACACGGTATCTCCGAAATCTTTCGAGCACGATCACGCGCAAAATCCGAAAGCCATCACGCACGGCGTTCAGATTGGAATTCCCATGAATTCGATGGGATTCGAAGCATGGGACTTCGACGATCTTCAGTCGTGCCCGACGCGCACGAATGTTGACGAGTGTCTCGACTTCAAATCCGTCGGAATCGATGTTGAGCCAGTCCAGCCGGTCGGCCCATACGGCAAAGTAGCCATACGTCGCGTCGGAACAACGTGCGCCAAACATCAACTTCATCAGGAGGCAGATTCCACCGTCACCGAATCTACGAAACGGGGTGATGTC
>Ga0187887_10002110_pt1 | contig 16241 bp, 17 predicted proteins | sample June2016WEW_7_10_FD_132977 | JGI IMG/M metagenome (GOLD analysis project Ga0187887, IMG submission 132977) | Peatland microbial communities from SPRUCE experiment site at the Marcell Experimental Forest, Minnesota, USA - June2016WEW_7_10 | ecosystem: Environmental > Terrestrial > Soil >...
ACAGCCGGGACATGCCGGCTGCGACGTGACAAACGGACATAGGGGGGGCATGGATGAGCGAAGCAACGCAGAACGTCGCGCTGGTAACGGGAGCTGCGCGTGGAATTGGGCTGGCTAGTGCCAAGCGATTCCTCGCCGATGGTTGGCGCGTCGCTTTGCTCGATATCGACGACGTGACGCTCGATCGTACGTGCGCTGCGTTGCCTAGTTCCGACGCGATCGTTGGCATTCACTGCAACGTCGCCGACGCGGACGGCGTCGCCCGCGCGCTCGCGATTGTGGCGGAAAAATTCGGCCGGCTCGATGCGCTGGTCAATAATGCGGGTATTGCGATCTTCAAGCCGATCCTTGACATCACCTACGAGGACTGGTCGCGCGTGCTGGCGGTGAACCTCACCGGGCCCTTCCTGTGTACGCGGGCGGCGGCCCCACTGATGCGCGACAGCGGCGGTGGCGCCATCGTCAACATCACGTCGATATCGGGTCTACGCGCCTCGACGCTGCGCACCGCCTACGGCACGAGCAAAGCCGGCCTGGCGCACCTGACCCAACAACAGGCGGTCGAACTCGCGACGCTCGGTATCCGGGTCAACGCCGTCGCGCCGGGCCCGGTCGATACTGCCATGGCCAAAGCCGTCCACACACCGGAAATCCGCGCCGCCTATCACGACGCCATTCCGCTCAACCGTTACGGCTTGGAGCAAGAACTCGCCGAAGCGATCTTCTTCTTGTGCAGCGATCGCGCCAGTTACATCACCGGGCAGACGATTGCCGTCGATGGCGGATTCGAGGCCACCGGCATCGGTCTGCCGGCGCTGCGCGAGGGTGGGCGCAACAGTTAGCCGCTTTCAAGCCGTCAGCTGCGCTCTCTGCCGCGGCGGCGGCGCTGCTGGCCGAGCCCCATCTGCTTGGCAAGCTGCGAGCGTGCCGCCGCGTAATTGGACGCCACCATCGCGTAATCGGCCGGCAGGCCCCATTTCTCGCGGTATTGATCGGGCGTCATATTGTAACGCGTGCGCAGATGACGTTTGAGCGACTTGAACTTCAATCCATCTTCCAAACAGACGATATGTTCAGGGGTGACCGAGCGCTTGATCGGCACCGCGGGCTTAAGCGGCTCTGCCGCAGCGGCCGCCGGGCTGCCCGAGACGCGTTTTAAAGCGGCGTAGACCTGACCGATGAGATTACCGATTTCGGCGCTCGGCACGGAGTTGTTGCTCACATAGGCGGAGACGATATTGGCAGTCAGCTCAATGTAGACGCTTTCCCCTGCATTCTCGGCCATGGCGCAATCTCTCGTTCCGAAATGCTATAGATAAACTTGATGTATATTACACGATATCAATAAAAGCAATAAAACGTCAGTGCGGCGAACGACGGGCCAAGACTCTGACCTGTATAATTCCGTTATTCAGTGGGTGTAGTGGGTCAGACCGAAGGCAAGCAAGGCATGACCAAAAATGTGGATCGTATACAAACTGCGCGCACCCGTCGCGCTTACGCGCTCTGCTCGATGTGATTGCGCAGTTCGGCGATCGAACCAAACCGCAGCGTCCCCTGTGGCAGTTCTGCTTCGATCGAGCCGTCCGAGAATAGCGTGTAAGTCATGCCGTCGACGACCCCGGTTTTGAGGATCGTCACGGCGACCGGCGCGCCGTCCAGCGCGACCGCGGGCGGCGATGTCTGGACTGACGCTGCGGCATTTTCCTCCGGTTCAGTTGCCGGTGCCGCGGCAGCCTGCGGCGGTGTTGGCTGCGCTGACGCCGGTTGGGCTGCCATAGACTGGGCTGCCCCAGACTGCACGGACCCGGACAGACCTGACCCAGATTGGCCCGTCCGCATCGGCCGCAGCCCGTTCGGCCACAGTGAATCGAATGACGGGCCCTTTGCCGGCTCGGATGAGACGGGTGAGCGCGGGCTTATGTCGAACCGCGGCGTGATCCTGGTACGCCCGGTGCCGTTGATCCGGCGGGCGGTCGCCACGTCGTAAAGCTCGCCGCTCTTGTCGTCAGCGCGCGACAGCTCCGACGAGGTCAACGATTTTGATAACAGCGATTTTGCCGCGACAGACAAATCAGTCTCCGCGACGGTCCGGTTGCGTTCGAAGCGAGTGGAAGCCGGCATCTTTTCCGGCGGCTTGTCGGGCGCCCTTACTGGAAAATCTTCGCCCGCCTGATCGTCGGCAGAAGCAAGCGGTGTGGGGCCTCGCGCGGAACTGTCGATGGCCGCAGCTTGCGGACGGGACACAGCCTTAGGCGAGAACGAGACACGGGCCGGCTCGCTCCGCAATTCACCCGCAGCTGCGGTTGCGAGCGCCATACCGGGGCGCGCGGGACGCGGCATAGGCGCCGCGATAGCGTTCTCGATCCGATGCAAGACGCGAAGAGCGAGCCCGAGGCCGATGAGAACGAGGCCGCCGATGACCGCAACGACACCGGGCGTCACGACCGCCGCGTCGAAGGCGCGCTCGTGGATCGAGACACCGGAAGCTGCGAGAACTATTCCCGCCGCGCTCAATAACGCGCCAAACACCAACAAAAGCAAATACATAAGGCTATCCCCGGCTCCAATGATCCGGCGTGAGAGCGGCCTTGGGTAACATATTTTGGCGGCGCTCACAGCACCACGCAAGGGCTATTATCCTGACGATGCCGACTGAAGAGGCAAATCTGCGGGTTTCGTTAATTGCGCAGGCGTTGCCCAAAGGGCGCGTTGGCCCTATCTAGGGGAACTTTTCGCTTTCCCACACGGTTGCACCGGCGCCTATCCGCCACTTCGGTTTCACATTGAGGAGTCGACCAATGGCATTCACCCTGCCCGAGCTTCCCTATCCTTACGACGCGCTCGCCCCGCATATGTCGCGCGAGACCCTCGAATTTCATCACGACAAGCACCATCAAGCCTATGTCACCGCCGGCAACAATTTGGCCAAGGGCACGGAATGGGAGAACAAGCCCGTCGAAGAGGTGCTCAAGGGTACCTTCGGCAAGATTCCGGGCCTGTTCAACAATGCCGCCCAGCATTTCAATCACATCCATTTCTGGAAGTGGATGAAGAAGGGCGGCGGCGGCGACAAGCTTCCCGGCAAGCTCGAAGCGCAACTCACCGCCGACATCGGCCCGCTTGCCAAGGTCAAGGAAGACCTCACCCAAGCCGGTATCACACAGTTCGGTTCGGGCTGGTGCTGGCTCGCGGTTAAGGACGGCAAGATCGTCGTCATGAAGACACCGAACGGTGAAAATCCGCTCGTGCACGGCGGCAAGCCGATCCTGGGCTGCGACGTTTGGGAACATTCCTATTATATCGACTACCGCAACCGGCGTCCGGATTACCTGAAGTCCTTCTTCGACAATCTGGTCAATTGGGATTACGTCGCCGAACTATACGAGGCGGCAACGAAATAAGCTGGCGGCGATCCTCATCGCGGGTGCGGGGCCTCCGGCCCCGCTTCTCGTCCTCGCCTCATGCTGGAACCTCGCCGCCCCTCTGCTCATTTGACGCATTGTTCTGCGCGCGATTGGGCTTCATGAGAATCCCCTTGCGGCATTGCCCGCGCCAGAGACCGGGCCGAACGTGCGCCAAGTTGCGGTGAGTTCCCTCGCATCGTCTTCGCAAACGGTCGCCCGCCGGTTCGATGCGCTCGCGATCTCAGTCCTGTTCCTGACGGCGGCGGTCGCTCTTGCGACCTTTCGTGATTACGGCCTGGGCTGGGACGACTATACCCATTCCCAATACGGCGACCTCTTGGTGTCGCTCTATCGGTCTGGCTTCGCCGACCGGCGCGCGCTGTCGTTCGTCAATCTCTACATGTACGGTGGTGGCTTCGACATGATCGCCACCGTGGCCGCGAAAATTCTGCCGTTCGACTTATTTGAGACCCGGCGGCTCGCCGGCGCCGCGATCGGCCTGGTCGGCCTATTCTTCACTTGGCGGCTGGGCCGACGCCTTGGCGGCCCGTTTGCCGGGCTCATGTCGCTGCTGCTTCTAACCGCGTGTCCGCTTTATTACGGCCACATGTTCATCAACGCCAAGGACGGTCCCTTCGCCGCGGTCATGATGATCGCGCTCCTCGGCATTGTGCGTGCATTCCAGGAATATCCGCGTGCGACGCCGCCAACGATTGCACTATGCGGGGTCGGCGTTGGCCTGGCCATCGGCGCGCGCGTCCTCGGCGGCTTCGCGGTCTTGGACGCGCTCCTTCCGCTTCCGCTCATTATCGCGGTCAAATCGCGCGCCGGCGGATTGAAAGCGGCGCTCGGCGAATGCGGGTCGTTTCTTGTCCCTTTCATTCCCGCCGCGGTCCTCGCTTATCTGGTCATGGGTTTGGTCTGGCCGTGGAGCGTGGTGTCGCCGCTCAACCCGTTCCGTGCCGTCGACTATTTTTCAAGTTTCTTCGACAAGCCGTGGCGAGAACTGTTCGACGGCCGACTGATCCTCGTTCCGGACATGCCGCGCAGTTATGCTCCAACACTGGAAATGCTTACGAATCCAGAATTGATGCTCGGTCTCGGCCTGGCTGGAATAGTCGGCGCCATCGTCGCCGCGGCGCGGGGCGGTAAAAACGTCGGCGATATTGGCCCCCGGGCCGGCCTATTGGCCGTGGTGCTCGCCGTGGTCCTGCCGATTTTCGTTACGGTCGCGACCCGGCCCTACATGTACAACGGCGTCCGTCACCTCGTTTTCACTTTGCCGCCGTTTGCGGTTCTTGGCGGCCTCGCCGCCGCGTGGGTTACACAACGCCTCCAGCGTCTCGGCATCGCGGCGACAATCGCCGGCGCATTGGTATTCGTGGCGGGCATAGCGTCGCCAGTGATCGAAATGATCCGGCTGCATCCCTATCAATACACCTACTTCAATAATCTGATCGGCGGCGTCGCCGGGGCGCGGCCCTATTTTATGATTGACTATTGGGGCTTGTCGATGACGCAAGCGTCACGGCAATTGCGCACGCTCCTTGCCGCGCGCGGCGAAAAGCCTCCCGGTGGTGCGTGGACCGTCGCGGTCTGCGGACCGCATCCGGCAGTCGTCGTCGGATTGGGAGCGGGATTCAACACAATCTGGGATCCGCCGGGCGCCGACTTCGCCATGATGCTGAACGAATTTTATTGCGCCGACCTCGATGCGCCGGTGGTTCTTGAAATCGTGCGCGACGGGATCGTCTATGCTCGCGTCTATGACATTCGCGGCCGGTCGTTTTCGACGTTGTTGCGGTATCCGACCGCCAATCCCTAGAGCTTCAGGCCATTAATAGCCCAGCCTGGTGTCCGCCTGATACGGTCTTTGTCACCATGATTGCCGTGTCGGAGAACGAGCCATGAGCGACGTCAAGCCTCGTGCCTATGTATTCGATGCCTATGGCACCCTGTTCGACGTGCACGCAGCGATCGCGCGTCATCGCGCCGCGGCCGGCCCCGATGCGGACCGGTTTTCCGAGATCTGGCGGCTAAAGCAACTCGAATATAGTTGGACGCTGACGCTCGCCGGACGCTATGTCGATTTTTGGACCCTGACCGAACGCGCGCTCGACTACGCCTTCGCGCGCGTACCCTCGGTAGATTATGCGTTGCGGCCGCAGTTGCTCGAAGCTTATCTCAGCCTTGATGCCTTTGGCGACGCGCGCGCGGCGCTTACCGCTCTCAAAGCGCGCGACCTCTCGACCGCCATCCTGTCCAACGGCTCGCCGCGCATGCTCGGGGCAGCCGTCGAAGCGTCCGCTATGACCGGGCTTCTCGATGCGGTGTTATCGGTCGACGCCGTTCACGCTTATAAGCCGCGGCCAGAAGTTTACGCACTCGTCACCGAACGCTTCCGAATGAGGCCTGACGAAGTCGTCTTTGTCTCGTCGAACCGTTGGGACGTCATGGGTGCCGCAGCATTCGGCTTTCGCCCGATCTGGATCAACCGCACACGCATGCCCGACGAATATGCCGAGCAACCGCCGCTGCGGGTAGTGCCCGATCTGTCGATCGTGGCGTCGCTTGGCTTTTAGCGGATCGGCTAAGCGTTAACCGCGACAGGCTCCGGCACGACCGGCTCGGGCACGGCAACCGCTGGCAGCAATTTTGGCGCGACAAAGCGGCCCTGTTCGAGATCTTCGATCTGGCGATCGATTTGCTTCATGACGTAGCGGGAATAGGGCCCGACATGCAGGTAGAAGGCCATCAACGTCACAATCGCGCGGACCGATTGCGGGTTCTTCGACATGCAGGTCGTGAACGCCTTCCAGAAGCGCTCGCGCCCCTCAGGCAGCCGCGACAGCAGCTCATGCACCATGTTGATGGTGGAGAGTCTGCGCCTGATGTCGCCCTCGGGCAGTTCTTTGCGGCGGCCGGTGCAATCGAGCATGGCGGCGAGCCGTTCCAAACGACCGCAGAAGGCATCGGGATCGTAAATTCGCTCCAGAACCTTTCGATAGTCGCGCAGAATCTCGAGACGCGAGCGTTTGGTCTCGTAATTGACGCCCGCGGTGCACTGGTCGCCCTTGCCGGCCGGCGCGGAATCGTGATCGACATGCAAGCGACCCTCGCGCGCGAGGCGACGCGTGAGTTGCGTGTTCGGCAGCGCGTAGAGCAGACCTACCATGGCAATCGGAATAGCCGCTTCCTCGATGAGCTCAATCATCGGTTCGGCGACCGAGCCCCTCTCGCTATCGAAGCCGACGATAAAGCCCGCTGTCACAAACATGCCGGCACGATAGATCTTGTGGACGCTGTCGCCGATGCTGCGCCGCGTATTCTGCTTCTTGCGCATTGCGATCAGCGTTTCCGTGTCCGGACTTTCAATGCCGACGAACACGGCAAAAAAGTTGCAGCGCTTGAGCATCGCCAACAGTTCGCCGTCGTCGGCGAGATTGAGCGAGGCCTCGGTCGTGAACTCGAACGGATAATCGTGCTGCTCGATCCACTTTTCCAGCACCGGCAGGAATGCCTTGATGGCCTTTTTATTGCCGATCAGATTATCGTCGACGAAGTCGACGTGGCCGCGATAGCCAAGCTGATAGAGCGCCTCAAGCTCGGCCAGCATCTGGTCGTGCGTCTTGGTACGGGGCGAGCGGCCATATAGCTCGATAATATCGCAGAATTCGCAGGTGAATGGGCAGCCGCGCGAGAATTGCACGCCGATGTAGAGGTACTGCTCGAACTTCAAGAGATCGAAGCGCGGGATCGGCGTCTTGGTGACGTCCACCTGAAATTTGGGCGCCACAAACATGCCCTCGCGGGCGCCCTGCTCCCAGGCCTCGACGAACTGCCCAATGATGTCCTCGACTTCGCCAAGAACGCGAAAATTGGCGCTTTCATAGCGATGAGGACTCGACGTCGCATCGGGACCGCCGACGACCACCGGCAGTCCGCGCGCGCGGCACATCTCGATCAGTTCCAGCGTATCCGATTGCTGGAATAGCATGCCGCCGGTCATCACCATGTCGGCCCAGTCGAGATCGCCCTCGCCGAGTTCCTCGGTATTGAGATTCACCAGCCGCACATTCCAGGACTTGGGCAGCAGCGACGCTACCGTGATGAGGCCGAGCGGGATCGCGGGGTAACGGGCGCCCACGAGTTCGCAGGCTTCGGAAAAGTTCCAAAACGAGTCCGTCATGAAGCGCGGGTAGATCATGAGTACGTTGCAAGGACTCGCTGCCAACGTGCTCGCGACGATGTTCTGCTGTTGTTCCAAGGAATCCCACCCCGTGCCGCATGGCACAATCGCCGCAGTATGGCGGTATTGCTCGATAATTCAAGGACAAAGCCATTTCACCACGGCTCGGTCCAAGAACCGAAAATTATCGCGCGAACATGGCGTTATCGCGGCTTGGCGCTCGCTCCCGGGCTGACCGCCAGCGTCGGTTCCGGTAACATTCCGCCCGTTACGCGTCCAGCCCCGGGAGGAAACGAAAATGCGCGCTGCCTACTACGAGCAGAATGGCGCTGCCCGCGACGTGCTCAAGTTGGGTGATCTCTATTCGCCCCGCCCAGGACCGGGCGAGGTCCGCGTCAAACTGGCGGCATCGGGCGTCAACCCTTCCGATGTGAAGGCGCGCGCGGGGGCGACCCGCAAGATCACATACCCGCGCGTCATCCCGCATAGCGACGGGGCGGGCGAAATCGACCTGGTGGGCGATGGCGTCTCCGCTGCCCGGCTCGGCGAACGGGTGTGGGTGTGGAACGCGCAATGGCTCCGCGCGTTCGGAACCTGCGCCGAATGCGTCACGCTGGCCTCTGCGCAAGCAGTCAAGCTGCCGCCGCGGGCGAGTTTCGAAGTCGGCGCCTGCCTCGGAATTCCGGCGATGACCGCCTATCACGCTGTTGCGGTCTCCCGCACCGCACCTGGCTCGACGCTATTGATCGCCGGCGGTGCCGGCTCGGTCGGCCACCACGCGGTGCAGTTCGCCAAGGCGGCGGGCGCCACCGTCATTGCCACCATCAGTTCGCCCGAGAAGGCGGATGCGGCGCGCGCCGCCGGCGCCGACCACACCATCGATTATAAGCGCGAACCGGTCGGCGAGCGCGTGATGGCCATAACCGATAAGAAGGGCGTCGACGCCGTCATCGAACTGGATATTGCCGCCAACGCCAAACTCTTGCCTCAGGTGTTGCGCCCCCGTGGCTTGGTCGTCGTCTACGGAACGGGCGCGGCCGAAGCCGCGATGCCGCTGATGTTCTGTTTGCGCAACGCCATCGCATTGCAGTTCATTTACGTCTACGAACTCGATGCCGCCGAGCGTGCCGCAGCGCTCGGCGGCATCGAACGCGCGCTGGAGACGGGCAGGCTTATCACCAATATCGGCACGACTTTCCCGCTTGCAGATGTCGTTGCCGCACACGAGGCGGTCGAACAGGGCAAGGTGCTGGGCAATGTCGTGGTGAATATCCGCTAGCTATGCGGCGTGATCCGCCGTTTCGCCGGTACCGGGACTTTTCAGCGCGGTCACGATCTGTCGCCGGGTCAGCCGCGTGCCGTCATCGCCTTCGAGTAGCAAAGCGACGCGACCGCCATTGTTGATATGCCGCGCCCAATTCATCGCCTCGTCGAGGATATGAAACTCCTTGTACAGCAAGCGATCCTTTTCCAATGGTGAAATCGTCTCCGAGCCGCGCGGGCCGGAATAGACGCGATAGGTCATCGTTGGGCCTCCATACTTGAAATTCGCACTTCGTTGCCGAGGAAAGCGGTGCGGACGGGTCCGCACCGCCTCAATATCGAACGCGAATGTGCCGCGCACATGTCGTTCGGCACGCGGCGCGTTGACGCGGCGACCAGTGCGTCGTTACCATTGCCTAGGCCGCTTCAGCGGAGGTGAGTTTTCATGCGCCTAATTCTTCAGCGATCCCTGCTTGCGACGGCAATTCTAACAGGGGCCCTCGCGCACTCGGCTTACGCGCAAGGCAATGCCGTCTATGTAACCACTTATGTCGAAGTCGGGGCGAAGGCGGAGGCTCCCGGCGCGGCTTTGCTTGAGAAATATCAAAATGTCAGCCGCAAGCAGGGTGGCAATTTACGCTTTGACGCATTGCAGGAATTCGGCCGACCAAACCGCTTTGCCATCGTCGCAGCGTGGCAGGATCGAGCGGCGCTTGACGCTCATGCCAAGGCCGCAAGTACCGTGCAGTTTCACGACAAGCTTAAGTCGATCGAAATCGCGCCCCTCGACGAGCGCATCACCAATGCGCTTGATGCCGCGCGGGGAAAGAGCGCGATCGCACCGCACGCGATCTATGTCGTGACCCATGTCGACGTCGTTCCTGCGGGCAAGGACGAGTGCATGGCGGCGCTCAAAGCCATGGCCATCGATTCCGCAAATGAAGCGGGCAACATCAGTTACGAAGCGTTCCAGCAGACCAACCGCGGAAATCACTTCACCGTCGTCGAAGCCTGGAGCAGCAAAGCTGCGCGCGACGCCCATGCCAGTGCGGCGCTTACCCGTGAGTTTCGCGAAAAGCTTACCCCGATCGCCGGCGCACTCTATGACGAGCGTCTCTACAAGGCGTTGGATTGACCGCCCGGGTTATTTCGGCGCGGTGAAGGATTGATCGCTATAGGGCAGCCAAGTCGGCCGCTGGATCGCGATAAATCCGTGATCGAGCGCATGGTGGCACGCATTGCAGCCCGCGCTCAGCTTGTCGAAAGCCAAGTCGAATCCGGCACGATCCTTGGCATCGATCGCTTTTTCGATGGCGGCAATCGGCGCGCCGACGTGACTCTCCACAATATCGCCGCCGAGGAGCTTGGTCACGTCATCGAAGCCCTCTTTCAACTCGCCGATTTCGTAGTCGGCAAGTGGCCAGTTTGCGGCATGGCCGGCAAACCACAGCTTGATGTGACGCATTTGCTGCAATGACATGATTTCGCCCAGGCCGGGGAAATCCGGAGGCTCCGCGGTCGATAATGGGTCGGCAGGCTTCTTGTCCTGCGCGTTCGCCGTGAGCGTCGTGACCATGACCACCGCGACGACTGCTGCAAAACATGGCCGCATGAAGCTTCTCCTTGAATGACACCGTAATGCGGGGCCCTTGCGTCAGCTCATCGGCGTGAGCGCCTCGCTGCAAGCCTTGGGATTGCTTTCCTGGCACGCCTGATAGAGCGCCGGACATGCTTTCGCTGCGTTGAGCGCCCCATCGATGCTCTTGACGCGGTTGCTCGCCGCGAGCGACTGCTCGTCATAAGTAAGAACGGCGTCGACCCGTTCGAGCCCACGATCGGTCATCAAAAAGCGCTCCGCGCCGCTGAAATAAGCGGTGGCGGTTTTGATCGCGTCATTGAGCTTCTTGGTGTATTCGGCATTGAGCTTGGGATCTGGCTTCACCGCGCGCGCGTGTACCGCGATGTCGGTATAAAGCACGTTGAGCTTGAAATAGATGCCGCCGCATTGCGCGAGCGCCAGCCAATACGGCCGGCCCGTGAAAGCGCCCTGCGCCGCCACGACACTGTCGCGCTTGTCGGCAGGCGCCGCCGGGACCGGATGTTCGACGTCCTTAGGCTCATGCTCGTGACGGCGGTGCGTTTGTGCGTCCGCGCTGGTCGCGGCTAGAAGCGCGACGGCCAGCAACATCATCCTAGTGACGGCTTTCGACATGGTTCGATTATACCCGGGTCGCAGCGTCAGATTCAGAACTTCTCAAGCCACGGCCGTAATTCGATCTCCCAGGCCCAGGCGCTGCGCGGCTGTTGCAGAAGATGCAGATAGCTCTGGGCGATGGCGTCGGGATCGAGCGTGCTGTCGGGCTTGTCCGGCGGATCGGGCCGTCTTTCGCTGCGGATGCCGCCATCGACCACGATGTGCGCTACGTGAATGCCCTGCGGCGCAAGTTCCCGCGCCAGGCTCTGCGCCAGGCCGCGCAGCGCGAACTTGCCCATGGCGAATGGCGCCGACTGGGGGTAGCCCTTGACGCTCGCAGAAGCGCCGGTGAATAGAATCGCGCCGTGGTTGTGCGGCAGCATGCGTCTGACTGCCTCCTGCGCCACCAAAAAGCCGCCAAAAGCGCTGACTGCGATCGACTTGGCAACTTCGTCGGGGTTGAGTTCCACGAACGGCCCCCGCGTCCGGTAGCTGGCGTTGTAAATGACCGCGTCGGGCGCCCCAAGCGCTGCCTCGACATCGGCAAAGAGTTTCGTCACCTCGGCGCGATTGGTCGCATCGCAGGCAAAGCTCTTGGCGCCGGTCTCCTCCGCCAGTGCCGCCAGACTGGCGGCGCGGCGCGCCGCGAGGGCGACCTTGAGCCCGGTCTTGCCTAACAGCCGCGCCAGCGAGGCGGACAGTCCCGACCCGACGCCGACGATGAGGGCGGTTCGATAGGCCGTTTGCGGCATCGGTCTTCTCTCCTCAATCGATCACGGCGATAGCGTTGATCTCAACCATGCAGCGCGGGTCGGTGGCAAGCCGTACCACCTGGACCGTGGTCGTGGTCGGCTTGGCGTCGCCAAAATACTCGCCCCAGACCCGGTTAAGCGCGTCCTGGTCGGTCAAGTCCGTCACAAAACGATCGGCGGTGACGATGTCGGCAAATGTGGCGCCGACGGCTTGCAGGCCGCGCTTGAGGTTCTCCAGCGCCGCCCTCGCCTGCCCCGCCATATCGCGCGGCATTGAGTCAAACTCCTCCGGCCGATGCGGATGATGATGATAAACCGGCGCCGCTGTCACGCCGGCAAGGTAGACGGTGGTGCCGCCTTTGACCTTGATCGCCGGCGCATAAGGCATCCACAAGTCCGGCGCGTCCGGCCAATGAATATGCTCGATGGTCTTGGGCATCGAAATCTCCTGGTTGCTAAGACGAACGGCGCAAGCTTTCACATTCGAAACACGCCGAATCGCGTCTCCGGAATCGGCGCATTCAGCGCCGCCGAATAGCACAGCGCCAGCACGCGGCGGGTTTCGCCCGGCGTGATGATGCCGTCGTCCCACAACCGCGCGGTGGCGTAATAGGGATTGCCCTCGGCGTCATATTGCTCGCGGATCGGCTGCTTGAATTCCTCCTCCTCGACCTGAGACCATTTTTTGTCATCGGCCTCGATATTGTCGCGTCGCACGGTGGCGAGCACGCTTGCCGCCTGTTCGCCGCCCATCACCGAAATGCGGGCGTTCGGCCAGGTGAACAAAAAGCGCGGGCCGTAGGCGCGGCCGCACATGCCGTAATTGCCGGCGCCGTAGGAGCCACCGATGATGACGGTGATCTTCGGCACCTGCGCACAGGCGACCGCGGTGACCATCTTGGCGCCGTCTTTGGCGATGCCGCCGGCTTCGTAGTCGCGGCCAACCATGAAGCCGGAGATGTTTTGCAGGAACAGCAACGGCACGCGGCGACGGCAACACAGTTCGACAAAATGTGCCGCCTTCAATGCGCTTTCCGAGAATAAAATGCCGTTATTGCCGAGGATCCCGACCGGCATGCCGTGGATATGCGCAAAGCCCGTGACCAGCGTCGTGCCATAGAGCGCCTTGAACTCGTCGAATTCGGAACCGTCGACCAGCCGCGCGATCACCTCGCGCACATCGTATTGCTTTCTCAGGTCGACCGGCACGATGCCATCGAGCTCGGCCGCGTCGTAACTCGGCTCGGCAGGCTTGGCGAGCGGAATGTCGATCGTCTTCTTGGTGTTGAGACTGGCGACGATCTGGCGGCAGAGCACGAGTGCATGGCGGTCGTTCTCGGCAAGATAATCGGCGACGCCGGATTTTTTGGTGTGCACCTCGGCCCCGCCGAGTTCTTCCGCAGTCACGACCTCGCCGGTCGCAGCCTTAACCAGCGGCGGGCCGGCGAGAAAAATCGTACCCTGGTTGCGCACAATAATGGTTTCGTCCGACATCGCCGGCACGTAAGCGCCGCCGGCGGTGCAAGAGCCCATCACGACTGCGATCTGGGCAATGCCGGCGGCCGAGAGCGTCGCTTGATTGTAGAAAATGCGGCCGAAATGCTCGCGGTCGGGAAATACTTCGGTCTGATGCGGCAGGTTGGCGCCGCCGGAATCGACGAGATAGATGCACGGCAAATTATTTTCACGCGCGATCTCCTGCGCGCGCAAATGCTTTTTCACCGTCATCGGATAATACGTACCACCCTTGATCGTGGAATCATTGCAGACGATGACGCATTCGCGGCCTGAGATTCGGCCGACGCCGGTGATGAGGCCAGCGCCGTGGATGGCGTCGTCGTAAAGACCGTTGGCGGCGAGCGGCGACAATTCGAGGAACGGTGTGCCGGAATCGATGAGCGTCATCACGCGTTCGCGCGGCAGCAATTTGCCGCGCGCCAAATGGCGCTCGCGGGCGCGCAATGGACCGCCTTCCGCGGCCGTGGCGCGGCGAGTTTCGAGCTCCGCGATCAGCGCGCGCATCGCCGCCTGGTTGGCGCGGTACTCCTTCGACGCGCTATCGACGCTGGTGCTGATGACGGTCATGAATCCCCCCTCTGCGAAGAGGATTTCACTATGCCGCGACCAACGCAACGCCTACGCGGGTTTCGCCTTAGGCCCGGACTTCCTGGCGCTGGAAGATCACATAGCCGATGACGAACAGCATGATCGCGGTGGCGATCATGCCGACGATCTGCGGCCAGGCGATCAAGACGCTCTCGCCCAGCGGCAGCGGCGCGCCGAGCACGGCGCCCTGCAGCTGGCTCAGATAGATTGGTCCCAGCGCCCGGGTGGTCGGATCAAGCAGCGCCACCACGACTTCGGCATATAGCGTCGACGGCGAGATCCGGGCTAGGATTTGCTCGAGTTCCGCCGTGCCGGGCGTCTGCAGCCCGAGCGCCATATAACGCGGGTCGGGCGGCACGATGATTTGCGCAAATGCACCGGCCAGCACCGGCCAGATGAAGGTAATGAGCAGCCACAGGCCGAGCGTGACCAGCGCCGCGGTCGCGGCCGAGCGGAACAGGATCGAAAATAACAACGCCAGCGCCAGCCAGACCCCGGCATAGACAATCGTTACCAGGAGAAAGACGAAGCTGCGGGCGATTTCCTCGGCGCCGGGCGGCACGCCGATCATGAGCAGTCCCAGCCCGACGACGAGTAGCCACAGCGCGATCAGACTGATCGAAAGCGTCACCAGGCCGGCCAGGAATTTGCCGAACAGCAAAGCATCCCGATAAATCGGCTGCGAGAGAATGCGTGACAGCGTGCGCCGATTATACTCGCTATTGACGGCATCGAAGCCGAGCCCGATCGCCATTAACGGCACGAGAAACGACAAAAACGCCACGAACGACGGCAGCGGCTCGCGCGAGGTCGTAAAAAGGCGCAGGAACAGGAAGGGATCCTCGGCTGTCGTGTCCTTGATCTGCTGAATCGCACCATAGAGTGCCGCGAGCGCGACCAGCACCACGAGCCATTCGAGCACCCGCATGCGGACGCTGGTCAGGTGGTCGGACAGCTCCTTGAGCATGACCACGCCGAGACCTTGAAAGGCCGAGCCCTCACGCCGCATGGCGCGCTCCTTCCTGCATGGCCTCTTCGGGCTTGTTTTCGAAATAGCGGGTGTAGATCGCCTCGAGGCTCGGCTCCTGAACGCCGAGATATTTCAGACGGCCCTGCATGGCGACGACCTCGACGGCGGCTTCCGGGCGCACGTCGCGATCGGCGTGCAGGCGAAGCTTGCCGATGCCGGTCTTCTCGACCCCGCTGACGCCGGGGATGAGCGCCAGCCGTTCGGCTAGTCCTGCTCCGTCGGCTTCGATGTCGACCACATAACCGCCGCCGAGCACTTCGCGGCCGAGTTCGGCCACCGTGCCCATCAGCGCAATTTTGCCGGCGCTAAACAGTGCGACGCGGTCGCACACGCTCTGCACCCGTTCGAGCAGGTGCGAAGACAGCAGCACCGACACGCCTTCGGCCTTGAAAGCGCGGATGATGCCGAGGAGCTCAGTAGTGGCATGCGGATCGAGCCCCGAAGTAGGCTCGTCGAGGATCGCGATCTGCGCGCCCTTCATCAGGATTTCGGCTAAGCCCAGCCGCTGGCGCATGCCGCGCGAAAAGGTGTTGACACGCTTATCCGCATTGTCGGCAAGACCGACGCGATCAAGCGCATCGGCGATGCGCTTTTCACGTTCGGCGGCGCGAAATCCGATCAGCCGCGCGGTGTAGCGGAGGTTGTCGGCCGCGGTGAGATTGTCATAAAAGCCAACGGTATCCGGCAGGTAGCCAACACGCCGCTTGACCGAGAGCGGCTCGCGTGCCGGATCGAAACCGAGCACGCGGACCTCGCCTCCCGAAATGTCGGTCAGCCCGAGCATCATCAGGATGGTGGTGGTCTTGCCGGCACCATTGGGACCGAGCAGACCGAAGATCTCGCCGCGCCCGACGGCAAACGAGATGTGATCGACCGCCGTCGCCGATCCGTAGGTTTTGGTGAGGCCTTTTGCCTCAATGACGGCATCGAGGCTCATCTCCTGACTCATCGGCGGCCAAACCTTGCGACCGCGCCGACCATCACCAACAGCGCAACGCCGATGATACCAACGCCGGCGATCCCCCACATGGTCGAGGTCGTCACTGTGACCCGGAAATTCGTCGAGGCCGACTCGCCGCGCGCCGAAGCGCGGACCGTCGTCACGTAATCGCCGGCGATCGCCTTTTCGGTCGGCGTGATCAGCGCCTGCACTTCCTTGTTGGCGTTGGGCGCGATGCGGTCGACCGTCTTCGGATCGAAGGTAACCTTCCAGCCGCTCGGCGCCGAGCCGGATAGTTCGACCTCGTCGGCCGGCGCAGTGCCGGTATTGGTGATGACGACCGGCACCGTCGTTTCCTTG
>Ga0187887_10002114_pt1 | contig 16227 bp, 15 predicted proteins | sample June2016WEW_7_10_FD_132977 | JGI IMG/M metagenome (GOLD analysis project Ga0187887, IMG submission 132977) | Peatland microbial communities from SPRUCE experiment site at the Marcell Experimental Forest, Minnesota, USA - June2016WEW_7_10 | ecosystem: Environmental > Terrestrial > Soil >...
CACCTGCTCGGGCAATATCGGCCGGACATGCTGTGGATGGCCGACGATGTTTTCACAATTCATCACGGATGGCTGTTCACGTATGCGAACGAGATGCGCCGCCGTGGATTGCATGTTCCTTTCGAATGCATAACGCGCGCCGACCGCGTGAACGAACGGGTCGTGGACACCCTCGCTGAACTGGGCTGCCTGCGGGTGTGGATTGGATCGGAGAGTGGCTCCCAGAGGATACTCGATGCCATGGCGCGCGGCGTCACCGTTGAGCAGGTGCAGAAGGCGGTGAACATGTGCAGGGCTGCGGGAATCGAAACCGGGATGTTCATCATGTGGGGCTACGAGGGCGAGCAGATGGACGACGTCGAAGCAACCATCGCACACGTGAAGAAGTGTAGCCCGGAGGTGTGCCTCACCACTGTGTCTTATCCGATTCGAGGAACGCCTTACTACGAAGAGATTCGTCCGAAGCTGGTGAATATCGGCACGTGGCGCGAGTCGACAGATCGTGACATCGCGGTTCGCGAGCGGCATTCGCGCCGCTATTACCAGTTCGCGGATGAGCTGTTGCGCGCGGAGACTTCGCCGCTTCCCGATATCGCGCGCATCGCGGCCGCGCGAGCCGCCCTTGCCGAAGCCATGCATGAGGTGGAGGCGTGACGGCGCCCGCTCCCTTCGATCGCATCGCCGCGGCCTACGACGCGTTGTGGACGGGCACGGAAAACGGCCGGGCGCAGCGGAGAATTGTCTGGCGCGCGATCGATTCACTGTTTAAGCCGGGCGATGAGATTCTCGATATCGGGTGCGGTACTGGCGAGGACGCGGTTCACCTGAGGCACCGCGGCGTGCGCGTCAGCGCGATCGATGCTTCGAGCGAAATGGTGCGGATGGCGGCATCGCGTGGCGTCGCCGCGACACAGCTTCCGGTGGAAGAGCTATATCGGATTCACGCACAGTACGACGGCGTCCTCTCCGATTTCGGTCCGCTGAACTGCATCGCGGATCTCCGCGAGGCGGCGAAAGCGATGGCCCAGCTTGTGCGCCCGCAGGGACATGTTGTGGTGTGCCTGCTGAATCGCACGTGCATCTGGGAAATGGTGTGGTTCGGCTTGCTCCTACAGCTAGGTAAAGCTTTCCGGCGCCTGGCACGAATGGCGGTGCAATCTTCACTTGGGATAGCCGTGTATTATCCGGCCGCGCGCGAGGTCTGCCGGGCGTTTCGACGAGATTTCAAGCTCATCAACAGCACTGGCGCTGGCGTCTTTGTCCCACCGTCCTACGTGCATCTCTCCGCGCGTACGATGAAGCGCGCGGCCTGGCTGGATTTGCGGCTCGCTCATCTCCCGGGTCTGCGGGCGCTCGGCGATCATCGTGTCTACGTGTTTCAGCGGAGGTCAGAATGCTAGCCGAAGCGCGCCGGCAGTTCCTCAATGAGTACGCGACGGTCCGAAACGCCGAGGGGCGCGGCGCTGAGGATGCCGCATGGTATTTCGAACTGCCTTATCGCGATCTCAGCGGAAGACTTTCGAGCCAATGGCGCATTCGAGCGCAAAGCTGGCGTTGTCTGGAGCGCCGCGTTATTCCAGCGCTTGCACGAAAAGCAGGGCGCAGCCTGCGCATTCTCGATCTGGGTGCGGGCAACGGCTGGATGTCATGGCGACTGGCGAACATGGGGCATCACCCCATCGCCATGGACATCTTCACGGATTCGCGAGACGGCCTGCGCGCAGCGAGGCATTACACCGCACAAACTGCATTTCCCGTTATAGAGGCCGAATTCGACAACATTCCGGTAGCCACCGGTTCGGCGGAGGTAGCGGTGTTCAATGCCTCATTCCACTACTCGGCCGATTATGAGCGCACGCTGACCGAGGTGATGCGGGTTCTTCGGTGCGACGGCGCCGTGGTGATTGTGGACACGCCTGTTTACAGGCTTCCGGAGCATGGCAGGCGAATGGTGGAGGAGCGCAAACGGCTTTATGAGCAACGCTTCGGATTCGCGTCCGATGCGCACCGAGGCATCGAATACCTGGATAAGGTCACGCTGGCGGCCCTCGGCCGCCGGTGCGGCCTGCGCTGGAATGCGTACACGCCGTGGTACGGATGGCGCTGGCACACCCGCCCCCTCAAGGCGTGGCTCCAAGGCAAGCGTCCGCCGTCGCGTTTTCAGGTATTCGTTGGCGAGCGGACATGATCGTCCTGCTCCATCCCCGCAGCACGCGCCCGCAGAACCGGCGCTTTCCGCTGGCCGTTCTCTCGCTCGCCGCGATGCTGGAAGGCCATGAGGAGTACGCAATCGTCGATGGCAACCTCGATTCAGATCCCGGCGCAACGCTGGAACGCATAGCCACCCAGAGCGGTATCGAGCTGCTGGCCGTATCTGTCATGCCGGGGCCGCAGATGGTCTCGGCCGTTTCGTTGTGCCGCGAATTCCGGCGGCGGCATCCCTCCGTTCCCGTTCTCTGGGGCGGATACTTTCCTTCGCTCTACACTGACGCAACTTTGAACGCGAACTATGTGGACATGGTGGTGCGCGGTCAGGGCGAAGAAGCCTTCCTTGGCGCAATTGAGGCGATCCGCGGACGGAAGAACCTCTATCAAGTCCCTGGCCTGTCGTTCAAAGACGCCTTCGGGCTGCACGTCCACAATGCGCCTGGTGCGTTGAAATCGCCAAACGACTTGCCGGAGTTGCCCTATCATCGGCTGGTCTCGCCCGAAAAGTATATTGCCCGCACATTCCTCGGCTCGCGGACCGCGGTGCATCAGGCGAGCATCGGATGTCCTTTCCGGTGCCGTTTCTGCGGTGTGGTGCCCCTGTTCGACGGGCGCCAAAAGATGGAAGCGCCGACCCGTACAGCAAACACGCTGATGCACCTGCAGCGTACCTATGGGATCAACGCGGTGCAATTTTACGACAATAACTTTTTCCTGCGCGAGGACTACACGGTGGAGCTATGCGAGCGCGTTGCGCCGATGAACCTCCGCTGGTGGTGCGAGGGACGAATCGACATCCTACTTCGATATTCCGACGCCACACTCCAGAAACTTCACGACGCGGGCGCCACCATGATCTTCTTCGGTGCGGAATCGGGATCGGACGAAACGCTGCGGCAGATGAACAAGCAATTGCGCGCGGAACAGACGCTCGAGCTTGCCGCTCGCATTCGACGATTCGGCATCGTGCCGGAGTTCTCGTTCGTCGTAGGAAATCCGCAGGACCCCGAAGGGGACACGCGGCAGAGCATCGAGTTCATTCGCAAAATCAAGAAGCTGAATCCGGATTCAGAGATTATCGTTCAACATTACATTCCCGTGCCGCATCCGGACGGATCGTACGGCGGCGGCGACCAAGTGCGTTTCCCGGACACGCTGGAGGAATGGGCCACGGAGCGCTGGGTGAACTTCGTCATTCGAACGGAGCCGAATACGCCATGGCTGCCGCAACGCGTCAAGCGGCGGATCGACGGTTTTGAGCTGGTTGTGAACTGTCGCTGGCCCACCATGCAGGACATTCACTTGCCCCGGTGGGGCCGCGTGCTGCTGCAATCGCTGAGCGCGTGGCGGTACAAGCTGGGCGTGTACGAGTACCCGTTGGAGCTGGAGTGGGCGCAACAGTTCATGAACCTGCGCAAGCCGCGTTTCGAGAGCCTGTGATGCGGGTCGGCGCGCGCGAGGGTCACGCGATTTGGTCCGCTGTGTACAACGGCACGCCGAATCCTCTCCTTGAGCTGGAACAAAGAACGGTCAGGCCGTGGTTGCCCGATCTCGCCGGCCAGACCTTCGTCGACGTGGCCTGCGGAACGGGACGCTGGGCTGCTCATGCGGCGCAGCGCGGTGCGCACGCGTTCGGAGCAGATTTCTGTGCGCCCATGCTGGCGGCCTCGGATGAATCGATTCGCAACCGTCTCATAGAAGCGGACGCGGGTTGTCTACCGTTTCCCGATCAATTGGCGGATTCTTCCGTTTGCGCGTTTGCGGTCGGCTACATGGACTCGCCTTCGCGAACAATTGCGGAACTGTCCCGCATCACACGCCGCGGCGGCCACGTCCTGATTACCGACATTCATCCGAAGGCCATCGCTCTTGGATGGAGACGATCGTTTCGCTGCGCCGATGAGGTGTATGAAATCGAAAACCACGCGCACCCCGTCGCGCAGTACCTGGCCGCTGCCCACGCTGAGGGACTGAGGCTGGAGCGAGTCGCGGAAGTGCCGTTCGGTGAACCCGAGAGGCTGGTGTTTGAGCGGCGCGGGCGCGTGAATATATTCGACAGCATGTGGCTCATCCCGGCGATTTTCGCGGTGCTGTGGAGGCGAATATGATTCTGCGTGGGGCGCGCGTCGCCTTAGCGCCGGAGCGGGCCGACCGCATGGATGTGTGCATCGCGCATGGCGCGGTCCGAACCATGGGCCCTGTTTCAGGACGCCGGGGCATCGATTGCAGCGGCTATCTCATGCTTCCGGGGCTTATCAACGCGCACGATCATCTCGAGTTCAATTTGTTTCCAAGGCTCGGAAATGGCCGCTATGAGAGCGCTTCGGCATGGGCCAGCGACATCCACAGCAGGTTCGGAGAAACGATAAAACAGGCGCTCGAGATTCCCTTGCGCGAACGCCTCATCTGGGGAGGAATCAAGAATCTGATCAGCGGCGTCACTACCGTGTGCCATCACAATCCGTGGAACAGGGTTTTCGAGGGCCGGTTTCCGGTTCGCGTGGTGCGCGCTCTTGGATGGGCGCATTCGCTGGAGTTCAGCGCGGACCTGCGGGAGCGCTACGTTTCCTGCCCCCCGAATCGGCCATTCATATTTCATGCCGGCGAGGCGACCAACGGCGCGGGAAAACGGGAGATGCAGACACTCGCCGGTCTTGGTTTATTCGCCGCGAACTCAGTAATGGTGCACGCCGTGGGACTCGATCGTGAATCGTTGGCTCAGGCCCGCGCGCGAAGGTGTTCGGTGGTGTGGTGTCCCAGTTCGAACCTGTTCACGCTCGGCAAAACGTTACCCGCCTACGTTCTGAAATCGGACCTGCCCATCGCGCTGGGAACGGATTCGGCTCTAACCGCCGAAGGCGACATGATTGACGAGCTGCGCGTCGCCCGGCAAATCTCCGGACTCAGCGAGGCTCGACTTTATCGAATGACCACTGAAACCCCCGCGCGCGTGCTGCGCCTTCCTCACGGGGAAGGGACGATTCAGGCAGGCGGAGTTGCCGACCTGTTGCTGTTCCGCGATCGCGGTCTCACACCCGCGCGAACATTGCTAAGCCAAGTGCCCGAAGCAGTTCTGGTGGGCGGTGAACTGCAAATGGTGTCCGAGGATCTGGCAACAGCCTGGCGGGCATCGCCTTCTCGCTTTCATCCCGTCACCATCCGCGGACGCGGCACGATGTATCTGCGCTCCGAGATTCCGCCGATTCGCCACGGCTTTTCATTGGCTGGCCGGTTGGTGACGGCATGACTCAGCGGATAGGGAAATTACCGGTGCTGGTGATCTCCGCTCACAGCCGCTGTAATTGCCGCTGCGGGATGTGCGATATCTGGAGAACGGCGGAGTCGCGGCAACTCACCTTTGCCGATCTGCAGCGCCACCTCGATGACATTCGCGACCTCGGCGTGGAGTGGGTAATATTCACCGGCGGTGAGGCGCTCATGAATCGCGACCTGTTCGGAATGGCTCGTGTTCTTCGTGGCGTTGGAGTCAGGGTTACCGTGCTCACTTCGGGGTTGCTTCTGGGCCGCTACGCGAATGAGATCGTCGCCCACGTCGACGATGTGATCGTTTCGCTGGATGGCCCGCGCGGCGTTCATGATCGCGTCAGAGGCGTAATCGGCGCTTACGATCAACTCGCCGGCGGGCTTCGCCGAATCCAGGCGCTCTCGCCCGAATACCCGGTGTCGGCGCGTTGCACTGTTCAGAAAGCTAATCACTCAGCTCTGGTCGATACCGCTCACGCGGCGCAATCGCTAGGGTTGAGGTCGATCTCATTTCTGGCGGCGGATGTCAGCTCGGATGCGTTCAATCACGTTCCGGACATGGTGAGCCTTCGCAGTCGGTCGCTGCTTCTGACGCCGCAAGAGACTTACCAGCTTGAGGCGGAGATAGGCCGGTTGAGCGACGATCCCATTGCGTCGATGGTTGCGGAGACGCCTGCGAAGCTCCGCCGCATTGTCGAGTATTTCCGGGCCTTGGAGTCGCGCTCGGAGCCGGAATCTCCGCTGTGCAACGCGCCGTGGGTTTCCGCCGTTCTGGATTATGATGGCGCAGTTCGTCCCTGCTTCTTTCACCCGCCCATTGGAAACGTGAACGATTCGTCCCTTCGGGAGGCGCTCAATTCCGAGAGCGCCCTGGCATTTCGCGGCGATCTCGACATAGCCTCCAATCCCATCTGCCGGCGGTGTGTCTGTTCTCTGCATCGTGAGGAGGCGGTCGCGTAATGCGCGTCGCTCTGGTTCATTACTGGCTGCTGGGAATGCGCGGCGGCGAAAAAGTGCTGGAAGCGCTCTGCCGCATGTTTCCCGAAGCGGACATCTTCACGTTGTTCTACGACCCGGCACGCGTATCGAACACCCTGCGTACTCACAGAATTCACGTTTCCTCGCTGAATCCTTTTCGCAAGGCGTATCGCTCACTCCTGGCTTTATGCCCGATGGCGCTCGAGAGCTTCGATCTGCGCGATTACGATCTCATCGTTAGCAGTGAATCCGGTCCGGCTAAGGGCGTGATCGCGCGGGCTGACTCACGGCACATTTGTTATTGCCATACGCCGATGCGATATCTCTGGGATCTCTATCCTGCCTATCGCAACGATTGGACGCGTTCGCGGCTAAAGCGTCTGGCAATGGTTCCGCTGACGAATTACCTGCGCCTGTGGGATTTCGCGGCTGCCGCGCGCGTGGATGAATTCGCCGCCAACAGTGAGAACGTTCGCCGCCGCATCGCGCATGTGTGGAGACGCGACGCCCGGGTGATCCATCCGCCTGTGGACACCGCGCGTTTTCACTGGGAACCTCCCGATGATTACTTTCTGATCGTGTCTGAAATGGTGGCTTACAAGCAACTCGATTACGCGGTGCGTCTGTTCTCGAGTTCAGGCCGAAGATTGCGGATTGTCGGTGACGGGCCCGAATACCGCACACTCCGGAACCTCTCCGGCCCCAGCGTGGAATTCTGCGGGCGTGTTTCGGACGAACAGCTGCAAACCCTCTACGCCCGCGCGCGCGCTTTTATTGTCCCCGGCGAAGAAGATTTCGGCATCGCCACGGTGGAAGCACTGGCCTCGGGCAAGCCGGTTATAGCGCTGGGGCGAGGCGGCTCCGTTGAGATTGTACCGCCCGATGTTCCATCCGGTGTCTTGTATGAGGACGCATCGGAGCAACGCCTTGAAAGAGCGCTTGCCGAGTTCGAGGCGGTGGAGACTCGAGTGAACCAGCACACGCTGCAATCCTGGGCTGATGGGTTTTCGGAGCCGTTGTTTCGCCGTGAAATGGCCGCACTGATTGCGGGGACTGCCCCGTCTACGCGCCGTTATGACCTGGAACTTCCGCGCCCGGGTCGTTCGCGGATGGCAGCCTCAGGCAGAATCGGGCTCCCGTGAGCACCGCGGCGTCGGACCACAACTCTCCACCGTTATCCGCGACGGTTTGCCGCGCCAGGGCGAGGCCGAGTCCCATCCCGCTCTTTTTGTTTCCGGTGGCGAACGGTTCGAAGAGTTTTTCGCGTATCTCCGGGGCGATGCCACATCCACTGTCTTCCACGTACATCAGCACGTGACCGTTATCCAATGACGCGCGAACGGCTATTCTGCCTCCCTCCGGCATAGCTTCGATGGAGTTGGCGAACAGATTCATGAACACGCGTTGCATGCGGGCCCGCTGGACGTGGATTGCGAGATCGGGGTCTATTTGGTTCTCGAGAGTCACCCCGCTGACATCGGCGCGGGTGGATAGAAACTCCCAGGCGCCCTCAATCAGCTCGTGCGCCGGACAAAACTCAGGCTCGCCGTGGCCTCCCCGCCTGAGGTCGAGCAGCTCGTCCAGCATGGTCTTGATCTGTAGAGAGGCGCGGTGAATGTTCGTGGCAAGGCGTTGCACTCTACGCGGTTCGAGTTCGCCCTCCGCCAGCATTTCCGACCCCGCGTAGATGGCCGCTAGGGGATTGCGGAGATCGTGCACCAGCGAACTGGAGAGGCGCGCCACTGCGGTTAGCCGTTCCTGACGGATGAGGTCCGCCTGCGCTCGCTGTAGAGACTCGCACATCCTGTTGAATGCCTCAGCAAGCCTCCCCAGTTCATCATGCGTTGTAACCGGAAGGCGATATCGGTAGTTCTGTCGACTCACCTCCGCCGCAGCCTCGTCGAGGCGTGTGAGCGGCCGCATCACGCGCTGTGCCAGAATCCATGCCAGCGCGAGGGCCGCAAGAAGAGATCCGCCCCACACCAATGCAAGATCGCGGCGAAGTATCCAGACAGCCTGCTGCTCGGCTTGGAAGGAACGCAGTATCCAAACATCACCGATGGTTTGGCCCCCCACGTCGAGCAGCGGCCGGCGCAACGCCAGATAATCTGTGCGGCCCGCGTTGACTCGCTCCGCTCTTGTGCCTTGTCCTTCCCGGAACAGCTGTGCGCTGCACGCGGCCACCTCCGCCGGGGACAAAGTCGACGCGACAACATTGTTGCCTACGGCGAACAGGAATTCGCTTCCACCCGTGGAAACGCTGAAACGGGAGAGCAGACTGTCGTCCACGCGGTAAGCCGCCAACAGAACATCAAGCAAAGCGGGATCTGACGGAGATCCCACATAGACGGGCGTGATCACCACCTGGTAAAGCCTGCCGCCCTGAAAAAGGAAACCGGTGCTTTGTCGCGGGAAAACTTTGGCTGCATCGCTCACCGCCTGCACGCGCTCGGAAACGGTGGCCGGTGGCTTTTCCCCAAACGATGCGATAACTACTCCACGCGGATCTGTTACCAGAAAGACTGCGTTTTCACGGGATAGTTTCGCCCAGCGCTCGCCAGCGGTATCGCGGATGGTTTCGGCATCGCCGGTGCCAAAGGCGGCCCGCACATCGGACATCCCGCTGAGTGCGAGGCTCACCGACGCCAGCAAGTCCGCCCGCGCGCGCCACAGCGATTCATAAGCCTCGAGGCTCGCCAGAGCCTCACGCTCCAAACCATGCGATGCCGTTCCCACGGTGCGCGACTCAATCACGAGTCCCGTGGGCACGAAAAGAGCCACAACGCTGGCCAGCGTGGCCAACAGGAACTTCGCGCGAAGTGAAAGATTGCCGAAAGTGCTCACGGCTTTAGGCCATATGTGCCGCTGTCTCCGCCGGACGGGTAATCGCGGCCGTATTTGTTCTTATGCGGCGCGGGGATATAACCCGTACCGGAAACCTGCAATGAGGGGAGCGACGTTCTCCCTTCACCCACCTCGACGCTACGCACAAGGCTGTCCAGTGTCTGCTTTGTCGCGCGCTCATAGAAGACATGCAGCGTGTATCCACCAGGAGGCACATCGGAGATCGAGTACGCACCCGATTCATTGCTCACCGCGAGCCACGGCGTATCCTCCACTACTATCACCGCATTCATCGACTCATGTATGTTGCAAAACACGCGAACGATGCCAACTTTGTGAAATACAACACGGCGGCTGGTTCCGGGCGGGTAAAGGCCCACGTCGAAAGGCTGGCCGTCGATATTGGAAAAGGCGTTGTGAAAAATCGGATCGAGATTGGGAAAATCCACGGCGGTCCCAACCTGAATCGCCAGCACGTGAGGCTCGAACTGCTTGTGATGTTGAGCCATGCGCACCGCGCCCGGATGACGATCTACCGCCGGGCCATTCTTCGGCGCAAGCCAGACGGCTGCTCCCGCATTTCCCGCTACGCCGCGCACACCCGTCACCTCTACATTCCCGGTAACCATTCCTGCGATGCCTGGCCCGGCAAGACCGATTAAATATCCGATACTAAAAAAAGTACGCCAGGCTGAGGTCATATAGGTTGTGCAAGCGGTATCCGGACGCGCTCCAATCGGTTCGCATTTGCCCCGCCTCAAACGCGGCGAAGACATTGGGAGCGAGTTGATAGTATACGTTGCCGGCAAAAGCAGCGCTGGAGGCGATCTGATCGCCCCCCAGATCCGATTCGCGATTACTCTGCTCGCCACCGAACAAATGGAAGGAGAGGCGCGAGGCGGGAATCAAAGTGAGTTGCAGCCAGCCCCCTTCTCCCTGCACCGGCTGCGCAATCCCATCGGGGAAAATGCTGAAGCCCGGTCCGGCGCCGCCGAGGGCCGCCAGATCCTGTCCGCCAAAGAAGGTGCCTTCGATATTCCACCAGCGCGCCATGCGATATTGGCCGTCGATAGAAAATAAATCGGAAGTGACCGTCTGTCCCGCCACATGCGTATCGCTGAAATGGAAGCCAGCCGCTATGTCGAAACTGGCATCGTCTCCGGCGCGATGGCCGAAATCAATTCTTCCCTCCCATCCCGGGCGATTCAACGCGAGAGTCGGCGCGTATTCGGCCGGAACGTAGTAGGGGGGCTCGTAAGTCGAGTACACGGCGGCCTGGAAACGCAATGTGTCATTATCCGAGACTTGAACCCTCTGTTCAAAGCGCGCCTGCGGCTCCCAGTACCAGAGATTTCCGGCGCCGCTGAGCGCGGGCACGGCCACCTGGGCCAATGAGTCGGGAGCGAGCGGAGATATGAGCGGCTTGTCGATGCTCACCGTCAAGGTGCGCGAACCCCAATCGAGCGAGATCTCGCCAGTTCTCAGGCGGGGCATCGGCCATTGTCCATACGGACCCGCGGCTGCGGACCTGCCAGGCGTTTGCGCATAGCTTGCATTGCCGAAAAAGTCGACGAACAAGTCGCCATGCACCTTGGCGCCGAGGATTGTGTTGGGGCTCTGGTAATCCAGTCCGATGATGGACTGATTCAGCGTACCGCCAGCCGGTGGGCCATACGGAGCCGAGCCGGGTGTTCCGGAGTACGGTCCGGCATAGACGTTGGTGTTATCGAATGCATTGAAGAGCACCATGCCAGTGATCCGCAGCGGAAGTTTATGTGCCGCTTCCACCTTGGATTGCTCCTGCTCGTCGATGCGCGCCTGTTGCACCGCGAGAGCATCCTCTGTAGCGGTTGGCGGTGCTTCGCCGGCACTTGGCGCTTGTTCGGCAGGCGTAGCCGCCGGCGCAGTTTTTCCCTGCAGCGCGTTCACTTGTGTTCGCAACAGCCGCACCTCCTCAATCAATCCTGCGTTCTGTTGTTCCAAACGCGCAAGGCGATCCATGATTTGATTCGTGTCGGCTGGCGATTGTGCCCGCGGCATTGGGGTGGCAAGAACCAGGACAATCGCGATCTTACAGACGGGCGGCATCTCTCTCATACAGGAGTTGCTCCAGGGTGGCGCGCAACTTCCCGGGCGACCATGGCTTCGGGAAAAACGCATTCGCGCCTGCTTCCAGCGCCCGCTGGGGCGCGTTCACATCGGTGGTTCCGCTGACCACGATCACCGGAGTTCCGGCATGCAGGGCGCTGGAGCGAATCCGCCGGATCAGTTCCAGGCCGCCGATCAGCGGCATATCCAGGTCCGTAATCACGGCGCAGACGCTCTGGCCTTCACCGCTCTCCAAGAAGCTCCAGGCAGCGGCGCCGTTTGATAACGTTCGCACCGAGGTGGCGTCAATATCGCTAACAACGATCTCCAGCGCTGCTGCCGACGCCTTTCGATCCTCAACAAGGAGTATAAGCCGTTCGGCCCCGTCGCCCCGCATCACGGAACAAAACGATAGCCGACGCCGTGCAGCGTCAGGAAGTGACGCGGCGTGGATGGTTCCGGTTCCAGTTTCTGCCGAAGCTTGACCACATGCGCGTCAACGGTGCGCGTGTTTGGGAAGGACTCGTAACCCCAGACCGAGTTAAGCAGAATATCGCGCGTCAACGGGCGGTCCGGATGGTTGAGAAAGTAAGTGAGCAGATTGTATTCGGCGGGAGTTAGCTTCAGCTCTTTGTCGCGACGGGCTACCGAACGCTTTTCCAGGTTGACGCTCACATCGCCGAACTGAATAACCTTGGGCTGCTCTGGCTGGGTGCGCCGCAACACGGCTCTGATGCGTGCCAGCAGCTCGCGGCCGCCGAACGGCTTGACTACATAATCGTCCGCGCCTATCTCGAGCAGCAAAACCTTGTCCACTTCCTCGCCGACGGCGCTAAGGACCACCAGAGGGGTTTTGATGCCGGAGGCGCGAATCTGTTTGCAGATGTCGATTCCGCTCATCCCCGGCAACCGGAGATCCACGAGGATTAGATCGGGGCGCGCGGTCACTGCTTCGCTGAAGCCGGCATTTCCGTCTGCTGCCGAAAGAACGCGAAAACCTTCCCGCTCCAGGAGCAACTGGACCGTATCCCGCAGACTGTCGTCGTCGTCAATAACAAGAACCGTAGCTGGAACCACAGATTGAAGTGTACAGCAGACGCACGTGAAAGTGGACTGTTTGCGGGGCCCAAAACAACGAGATGAGAGCGTTTTTACACGAGTTTTGCAGGGCGCTAACGTTGGGGGCCGCAACCACTAAACGACGGCGTCAGAATGACCATGCGAGGCTCGTGTATGCGGTATTCGCGTGGTAGTCGCGGATGGTGAGGAATTGTTCATTGTACCGATAGTACTGCCAGCCCAGGTTGAATCGCAGTTTGGCCTTAAGGGGCACCGTGACGCGCGCGAGCGGCGTGTCGTAGAGCAAAGGGTAGGTCTGAGCAACATCGAATGCAGTCACTGGGTTCGTACCGTCTCCCGCGGCAGTAGAACGGCCGTCGCCCGTGTCCTGAACCCTGCTGTAGCCGAGATAGATGTCAGCGCGTTTTCCCGCCGCGAGACGAACACCGACGTTGGCAAAATGAAGATTGCTGATGTAGAGAGACTCGGTCCCGGTGATCAATGTGGAGTCCACGAAGTAAGCCAGACCGCCCACTGTGTTCAGGTGCAGTTTGGAGTAAGTTGCATCAAACGTCAGCCACGGCTTCGGTGTCCATGCGGTCTCAGTCCCATAGCTGCGTGACTGCGAACTGAAAGAACTGATGGAAACAGAGTTGACGTTGTAATCGGCTTGTGCAGTGGCGGCGACTAATAGCGATCCGGCGCGGTATTGCACACGTCCGTGGAACGTATGGTAGTTTTTTTCGGCGATTGGATAAATCGGTCGATTGGTGTGGCCGAGTTCGCCGCTCAGGTTGATCGACAAGCGCTTCATCGGTTTCAGATGAAATCCGAGAGTCCCCGCGTTCAGCATGTTCGTCTGTTGATATGACCCCGCTGCGGGCTCACTGTTACCGGTAGCTTCCGCGATTGATTCAAAGCGCCGCGCGGAGATTTCGTATCCCGAGTCTAATCCGAGCCAATTCTTGGGCTGATAATTGACGCTCAGGTTGTCGGAAAGCCGGCGAATGCCAAGAAGCTGAAAGTTCAGGACAACCGAATCCAGCGTGCCTGTGTCGAACTGCACGTAAGTGTCGTTGCCGTTCATGAGCACTTGGTCGAAAGAGGCTTCGTTTGTAAGTGAGACTTTGTCGACTGGCGACCAAACCACGTTCAGATTAGCCGCCGTGGCGGGCCGGCTCGCTTCGCCGGTCACCAATACCTGCTGCGACGGCACTGTGGATGGCAAAGTATTGAAAGTCTCCTCGTCCACGCTGGACCCGTGCCCGGTCCCCTGATAAGTCACCCGGCCATTAACGGCGAGCGTCGCGCCAAAATCCCGCGAAAGAAACCCGCGCCAGCCGGGCGTGTCGCCATGATCCGGCTGAAGCCGAATAAACGGAGCCGGGCCGCCCTGATTGATATCTGTGTCATCGCGAAAGAATTCCCAGTCATGCAGGATGCTTACCTTGAATCCCCACACCTTGGCGTTCATGCCGAGCCTGTATTCGTCTTCGGTGCGTCTGACGTTTTCGAACAATGCTTCGGTACCAAGGGCGTCGTCAACAAAGCTGGTGAGGGCGGGGCCGTCCTCCGTGCTGCGGCTGAAGCCGAGTAGAAAACTGACCTTCGACTGCGGCAGCAAAGTCAGGTCGTGATCCTGTAAGTGATGTTGCAGGTTTTCGGCATCCACTCCGTTCGCGGTGGTGAGTCCGGGATTGACATAGTCGCTCAGCCGCCAGTTGAGGTCGTATTCATACCAGCCATGCTTCTCGACCTTGAATTGCGCCGATTCGTACGGATCGTTGCCGAGCCCTTCGGCCTTCAGGCTGAGCTGATCAAAGAACAAGCCGTTGCCGTCCTTTGAAGACGCTTCCAGATCGCCTCCGAACAACCGCAGGCCGTTTCCATAGTTCACCTGGCTTTGATAAGTTGCATCGTTCCCTGATACCGACAGCGCACGGTAACCAACCTTAAACGATTCCGTAAGTGTGTAATCGCCGATGGTGTCGGGATTCTGTGGCTCGGCGGACTCGGGAGTTGGAGTTACTGCCTGCTGGGCGAGGACCATGCCTCCGAAACATAAAAGACAGATTGTGCGCCAGGTCATCGGCAAAACCCTCAGCGCAGGAAAAACGCATCGGCATTGGAGCCATGAATGCGGACATGACATCCGGTGCAGTTCTGGTAACGTGGGTCCGCGAGGTTGTGAAAGCTGGCCGGGATGGGCATGCCCAGGCCGGTACGGCCCGACCCCGATCCGTTGTGACACTCCAGGCACATGGTGAAAACCACGGGCCGCTTCAGCAGACGGGCGTTTGGCGAACCATGCGGCATATGGCACGTTTCGCAGCCGTCGACGCGTACCGCGGTGTGCTCGAATACGAACGGTCCGCGTTTCTCTACGTGGCAGCCCAGACAAGCCTCTTCATTAAGAGATTTCTGCGAGACCATGTGAGGCCGATCGGCCATGCGCCATGTCGAAGCAAACGCGCCGTGCGGGTTGTGGCAATCGCTGCACTTCATGAATCCTTCATTGACGCGATGCTTGAAGGGCATCGAGAACTGCGCCTGAATGGTTGGATGGCAGGTGTAGCACAACCCTGGCTCCGCCCGAGCGAGTAAATCGGTATGCGCCGCTGACTGATGAATAGAGTGGCAGGATGTGCATCCGACGCCGGCGCGAGTATGTTGCGAATTGTGTATGGCAGCCCGGTTCAGATCGGTGCCGTGGCAAGTGAGGCAGCGCTCGGTGAACTCCTCCGCGGTGTGCGCCGAGGGCCCGAAAATCGTTCGCGGCGACGGTTTCCTGACGTGGTCGCTGGCCGGCCCATGGCATCCTTCACAGCCTGTGCCCTGCTCATGCTTCAGCGCCCAGGTTCTGAAGTGAGGATTACCCGTGAATTGTTCCCGGATATCCGGGTGGCATTTCTGGCAAACATCGCTACCCACATATGTGGCGGCAATCCCAACCGTGCCGAAGGCCAGCAGCGCGAGGCACAGGAGACTACTTCGTGACATTGCCACCTTCGCTTGCCGGCATCCGCAGTTTGTGCCGTTCACTTAGAGTCCACGCGGAGATGAGCGCGATCTTGTCCGCCGAAAGACGCGCATTGGGATGCATGAGCAGGTAGCGGCCAGGCGGCATCTGGTTGGTTCGTAATTCAGCCGCCATCTTAGTCAGTATTTCCCGCTTGTCGTCGAGCGAATACTGGCCCCAGCGCGAAAAGTCCATGTGACTGCGTGCCGTCGCTACATCGTGGTTCAGCAGCCAGCTCGCCGGAGGAATGCGCCCGTACCAGGGCCATCGCGTTCGGTCGGAATGGCAATCCTGGCACGATCTCGCCAGAATCATCGCCACAGCGGTGTCGCCCGTCACGACTTCCCCCAGCGTCCGTGGAGGTTCGTGTTCGCGAGAAGCGGCCATCATTCCCCACAAGCCCAGACCAACAAGCAGGATCACGGTTGATGTGGAGGCCAGTCTTCTCACTTCAGCGCAGCTCCTACTTTCCCGACAAGCTCTTCAAATAGGCGATGACGGCTTTCCTGTCTGCGCCGCTGTCAAGGTGGAACGCCATGTTATTGTCCGGAACCATTTTGTCCGGCTCCGTCAGCCATGTATTCAGAGAGATTTCGTTCCAGCTGATGTTCGACGCCTTCAGCGCGTCAGAATACTCAAACGAGCTAACGGAAGCAGCGTGCCGGCCGAATATGTCGCGCAGATGCGGCCCCTCCTTGTCCTTGTCGAGTGCGTGACATTTGGCGCACTTCGTGTCGAAGATTTCTTTGCCGTGCGATACCGAGTCG
>Ga0187887_10002120_pt1 | contig 16210 bp, 10 predicted proteins | sample June2016WEW_7_10_FD_132977 | JGI IMG/M metagenome (GOLD analysis project Ga0187887, IMG submission 132977) | Peatland microbial communities from SPRUCE experiment site at the Marcell Experimental Forest, Minnesota, USA - June2016WEW_7_10 | ecosystem: Environmental > Terrestrial > Soil >...
AGGACAACTGGAAGGTGTCTCCGCGGCTGACGCTGGAGCTTGGCGCGCGCTATGACTACGAGTTTCTGCCTTCGCCGGTGTCGAATCTGACCAGCGCGACGACGGGATTCACACCGTATGCGCAGCTGAACAATCATCCCAGCGACAAGAACAACATCGGGGCGCGCTTGGGCTTCGCGTACGACGTGTTTGGAGATGGGAAGACAGTGGCGCGTGGCGGGTACGGCATGTTCTACGGTCGCATTACGAATGGCGTACTGCTGAATGTGCTGCTGAATACGGGCAGTCCGAATGGACAGTACACCACGACGGTGAAGCCAACGTACACGAGCCCGGTGCCGCCGGTGTTTCCGAACATACTTGCGGGCGGTTCGGCTCCGGCGCCGAGCTCGTACTTCCTGGCCAAGAACCTGCAGAACCCGATGGTGCATGAGTTTGACTTGATTGTGCAGCAGCAGCTTGGGCGGGGAACGGTATTTCAGGTCAGCTACCTGGGTGCACTGGGCCGCGAACTGCCGAACTTCCTGGATCTGAACCTGGATCCGACGACGGTTGAGAATGTCACGATCACGCTGGTTCCGACCGCTGGCAACCTTGGACCGGCGGCCAAAGCGGGAACGTCGTTCGTAGTGCCCACGTACACCAAGTATGGCAATGTGGCATTGTTCGGACCGCAGGCGACGTCGTACCAGTCGATCACTCAGGTGACGAGCAACGTCAACTCGACCTACAACGCGTTTGTTGCCGAGATCCAGAATCGTTCGCTCAAGAGCCTGGAGTTCGACTTCAATTACACCTGGTCGCATGCGTTGGATTACAACCAGCAGGCGACGACGACGACAACCGGCAACAGCTGGTATGACCCGTTCGGCGATCCCCGGATCAACTATGGGAACTCGGCATACAACGTTCCGAACCGCTTCGTCGGGTACGCGATTTACTCGCTGCCTGGGTTGAGCGGGCATGCCTGGTATACGTACCTGAGCAACGACTGGAAGGTCGACGGATCGTTCCAGATGCAGAGCGGTTTGCCGTACACTGCCGGGGCAACGGGCTTCACCGGGCCGGGCGTAGTTTCCGATTGGAATGGTTCGGGTGGGACGACGCTGATCCCGGCGATCGGTCTCAACACGTATAAGCTGCCACGGAAGATTGTGCTGGATATGCGCGTGGAGAAGGACTTCAAGCTGTACAAGAACTACGAACTGCAGCTGTTCGCGCAGATGTTCAACGTGGCCAATCATCAAAACTACGACGGGATCAACACGACGGCGTACAAGCTTGGTGGCACCGGGACGGCTGGAACGGCGACGTACCAGTCGACTTTTCAGCAGCTGACCAGCAGCAACAACAGCGGCTTCCTCTATACTCCGCGGGAGATTGAGATTGCTGCTCGCCTGAGTTTCTAAAAGCAGGCTGAATGGATGGACAGGGCGATGGCTTCGGCTGTCGCCCTGTTTTTTGTGCAGAAATCGGAGTTCGGGGCCGACGCTTCGCTAAAAACGCGCAAATAAGTTGGCATTTACAGAACTGACATGATGTACAGTCATAGTATTCAAAGACCTTGTACCCACCTTAGCGGGATGATGCGCATTTCAGCGCAAGGAAATTCTGCTTTCAGACGAGAGTCGGCACCCATTAGACGCCACCGATACGGCATGTATCGAGGCCAGCTGTATTCACCTTCAGGAGAGTCAGACCTATGCGCAGATTTCTTTCGTTGCTGTTGTTTTGTTGCCTTCTAACCCTGGGTTTGACGGCGAGCGCGCAGCAAACCTTAGGTTCGCTGAACGGAACGGTGCTCGACAGTTCGGGCGCGGCGGTTCCGGGATCGACGGTGACGGCGACGGATGCGGCGATTGGCGTGACGCGCACGACCAAGGCGCAGGCGAACGGATTTTTCCAGATCTTCAACTTGCCGGTGGGCACGTATTCGGTCAAGGCCACGCATGATGGTTTCGAGACGACGGAGTTGGCGGGCGTCGAGGTACAGGAAGCTGGAGCGAAGACGTTGAATCTGGCGCTCAAGGTGGGTAACGTTGCCGAGTCGGTAACGGTGACGGCGACACCGCTGTTGAATGCGACGGACGATACCAATGGATACACGCTCGACAAGTCGCAGATTGCCCTGACGCCGCTGGCGACGGGCAGCTTTACGCAGCTGGCGGTGCTGAGCCCGGGTGTGAGCGCGGAGCTGCTGGCCAACCTGGATACGAACTCCGGCCTGGGCAACCAGCCGATCTGGGCCAATGGGCAGCGCGATACGTCGAACACGTTCCAGGTGAATGGTGTGGACGCGACAAACCTTTTCAACGGCAAGAGCTCGAGCGGATCGAACTCGCAGCGCTACGCGTTCAATATCGGGCAGAGCACACCGGTGGGTGGCGCGGCGGGTGTGGGCACGTCGGTTTACGGCTCGAACGGCAACAGCTTGCCTTCGCCTCCTCCGGAGTTTTTGCAGGAGTTGCGCGTGAACACGTCGATGTACGACGCGCAGCAGGGTGCGACCAGCGGCGCGCAGATTGATGCCAACACGAATAGCGGGACGAATGCCTTCCACGGCCAGGTGTATGGGTCGTTTGCGAATAATAAGCTGAACGCATCGCCGTTCTTCTTCAACCAGCAGGCACAGCTGACGACGATTGGTGTGGGCGCGTTTCCGGCGTACCTGGCGAATCCGGCGTTGCACCGCTGGTCGCTGGGCGGGTCGGTGGGTGGGCCGATCATCAAGGACAAACTGTTCTTCTTCGTCGCGTATCAGCACCGGTATAACAGCGATCAGTCGACGGGCCTTTCGCAGCTGACGGTGCCGAGCGGACTGACGGATGACCGTTCGGTGGCGGGCCTGGATTCGGCGGCTAGCGGCTATCAGGGCTACGCATTCACCAAAACGATTGATCCGATCGCGTTTGCCCTGATGAATGCGAAGCTGCCGAACGGACAGTTCCTGATTCCGTCGGCGCAGACTTCAGCGACGTATGAGTATGGCGTTCCGAACGTAACGCTGCCGGGCACCTCGACGCTGGTCGCGGACCAGGCGACGGCGGGCGTGGACTGGGACGTGACCAAGACTGACCGGCTGTCGTTGAAGTACTACTACCAGAATGATCCGGTGAACAAGCCCTATGGGTTCTCTGATACGGGCGGCTTCCCGGTAACGCAGAACAACGGTGCTCAGGTATTCGCGATCGACAACACGATCACGATTGGGACCAGGATCAACTGGGAACAGCGGCTGGGTTTCGACCGCATGGGATCGTATAGCTACTACCGGCAGACGCTGCCGCCGGATCCGACGCTGGGCCCGACCTATGGCATTAGCGCCGGGATCTCCCCCACGCTGATTCAGCCCAACACGCTTGCCGGCCTGACGCTGGGCGAGTTTGGCGCAGATAACTCTGCGGCGCCCGCCATATCGGTAGGACCTGCCAGCGCGTTTGTGAACACGGGGTACTATCAGAACCGCATCAACCCCTCGACGAACATGATCTTTGCGCTGGGCAAGCACACGTTGGTGGTGGGCGGCGGCTATAGCTATACGCAGCTGAACATCGAAAACAATCGCCAGGGAATCGCGGACGTTTCCACGACCAACTTTACTGACTTCTTGCAAGGCGAGGTCCACAAGTCAAGCGTGCTGGAGACGATTGACCCGCAGAGCGGGCGTAATAACGCGAACCGTTACTATCGCTCCAATGAGATCGCCAGCTACGCGCAGGACAAGTGGCAGGCGCTCTCCAACCTGAGCATCACGGCGGGCGTGCGGTATGACTATCACGGCGGGTTGACCGAGAAGTATGGCAACATGTTCAACTTCGATCCCAGCCTGTATTCCGTGACGGGTACCGCGGACACGGGATTCAACGTGGCCAACTCGGGCTTTGTGATTGCGGGCAACAACAAGTACAACCCGACGCCAGGCACCTCGAACTCGACGCTGACGGGGCGGCAGTGGGGCATCTCCCCACGCGTGGGTTTCGCGTACTCGCCGAAACACTTGAACAATAAGGTGGTCATCAACGGCGGCGCGGGTATGTATTACGATCGCGGCGAACTGTTCACGTACCTGTCGCAGCCCGCGGGCAGCGGCAATGGTGGACCGTTTGGTGTGACCGAGTCGGCACCGCTGGCAAGCTACGTTACGGGTACGGGCAAGAAGCTGGAGAATCCGATCGGAGGCGCCTTCACGCCCGTTTCCCAGGGCGGCACATATATTGGGCCGACGTCCGATCCGAGCACGATCACGACCGCACTGCAGAATGTGCTGGGTTCAGGGCCGGGTGGCGCGAATGGTTTGACTGGCACGCTGAGCCCGGGCTTTGGACCGAGCTGCGGAGCTATCGATAACCAGGTAAATTACACCGACTGCCTCGCGTATCAGCCGCTAAACTTTGGCGCGTATGACAAGAACAATAAGTTGCCGTACACGGTCAACTTTGCACTGAACGTTCAGTGGCAGCCGACCAACGACCTGGCCATCACGATTGGCTACAGCGGCAATCGTGGAAAGCACTCGGTGATTCCGATTCCGTTCAACGAGCCAGGTATCGCGACGCCCACCAACCCGATCCACGGCGAAACGGACACCTACGGCTTCCAGGTGTTGAACCAGAACAGCACGGTCAATGACTCGTATGGCGGCATCGACTACAACTCGATTGGAAGCGAACCGTGGGATACACCGGATGGCGGAAACACCGACTTCCGCGCACCCTATGTCGGCTACAGCCCGAACGCAGCGATGTTCGAGACTGTCGGCGAGTCCGCCTATGATTCGCTGCAGGTACACGTGGAGAAGCGGCTGTCGCATCACTTCCAGGCAGGCCTGAACTACACCTGGGGACATGCGCTGGATGAGCAGAGCGATATCGGTCTGTTCTTTACGGGCGACAATCCGGCCAAGCTGCGCGACTCGTATGCGTCGGCTGACTTTGATCGCACGCACACGACGTCGTTCAACTTCCAGGTGTTGCTGCCGAATGCTGCGGCTGCGCACTCGGTGCTTTCCTACTTTGCGAATGACTGGAGCGTAACCGGTCTGGGGATCGTGCAAAGCGGCGAGCCGTATTCTCTGTATGAGTTCTACGGTGCGGTTGGCAGCATCAACTTCGGCAACTATCCAACGCTGATGAATCCAGTGCTGCCGATTGCGAATCCGAAGGCCGCGAAGGGAGCGGCGCTCACCGGCAACCCGGGCGATTTCCGTGGACCGGCAGGCTCGTTCATCCCGGCGATCGATCCCAGCCAGATTGCCATCAACTATGTTGCGCCGGGTACGAACGGCGTTCCGACGGCGGCGCAGGGGAACGAGGGAGATCCCACGGACATCTACGAGACGAACTTTGCTCCTGAGAACCAGCGGAATATCTTCCGCCAGGCGATGCAGAAGCGGTTGGATATCTCGATCCGGAAGAACTTCCATGCGACGGAGAGGATCTCGGTGCTGTACGAGTTCAACATCTTCAACCTAACCAATACGACCAGCATGGACGTGCCGCAGAACCAGACGCAGATTCGGCAGAACGATGCCTGCTCCACCTCCGCGTTTGCGAACGAAGGCGCCAACTGCGCGCAGGGATATTTGCAGTATGGACAGATTGCGACGAGCCCCTCGACGGCGGATCAGCAGTCGGCGCTAACGAACCTTGACCAGAAGCCGTACTACACAGGGTCGGGCAAAACCATCCAGATCCCAACGCAACTGCCGAGTGGCATCCAGTCCTGCTCGGCTAACAATTACCTTCCCAACAGCACCAACTGCCCGAATAACGGAGCGAACTTTGGTTCGGTCACGGGAACGATTGGTGGTAACCGGGCGATCACGATGGCGCTGCACATCACGTTCTAACCAACATGCACTGAGGACGGGTGGCAGCCTCGGCTGCCGCCCATTTTCTTTGGGGGTGGGTTGCGTTGTATGTGAGGGTTGGGTGCGGTGGATTCCCGAAATGGGAATCGTAGTCTGCTTCCCAAATTGGTCATAGTTCGTTAGGCTCGAAGGTACACGGATACAATCTTTGATCGCCTGTCTGCCGCGGCGATTGCGCAATTCGGTCACTCCCCTCTGCGTTTCAGGAGCTCCGGCCTTCCCCGGAGCGGAGTTCGGCTGTGGTTTTACTGGCTCGCTGCGTTGCGGCTTCGGCTGCGCAATCCCCGACAAGACCTGCTTGTTGCAAGCGCGTATGCAGAGGGCTGCGCGCGTGGGGATCGCTGCGGTGGTTGCTGGTTGCTGGCGTGATGGTGATGAGTCTGCGGGTGTGGGCGCAGGGTCCTGTGGATGGTGCGATTCGGGGGCACGTTTCGGCGGTGTGTGGGTCGAATTCGCAGCGGTGCGTGGCGGGCGAGGTGCGGGTGCATCTGACGTCGCCGGACCAGGGCGTGGAGCGCGATGTGGATGCGGATAGTGAGGGAGACTTTCTGCTGCTGCGTTTGCCGCCAGGCGAGTATGAGCTGAGGGCGACGTCGCGGACGGAGGGCGGGCGAGGAATTGCGGGGATGGCGGTCGCGCGACTGGATCTGGAAGGCGGAGATCTTGATGAGGTGTCGCTGACGCTGGGGGCGCCGCGGCCGAGTCTGCAGGCGGCGGTGCCGGGGCTGTCGTTGGGTGGAGTGGGTGGGGAATCGTACGATCCGGCTGCGCTGGATCTGGCGAACCAAATCGAGGCGTTGCCGCTCGAGTCGCGGCGGTGGGAGGACCTGGTAGAACTGGACTCGCAGGCGAGTGAAGAGACTTCGGCGACGCAGACGGAGGAGAGCGCAAGTGATGACGAGGGCGATCCGGCGAGTCGAGTCAGCGCGGGGGATGGGGCGACGACTGCGGGAATGAGTTATGCGGGGCTGTCGTCGACGCAGGGAGAATTTTCGCTGGATGGGCTGTCGGGGAACCAGAGCTTTCGTGCGGGGCCGAGGGGATCGGCGACGGGAGGCGCGAGTTCGGGGGCGAGTTATAACCAGGGATCGGTGAGGAGCTTTCGGGTGTTGCCGCGAAACTTCTCGGCGCAGTACGGGATGGTTGGGGGGCTGGCGGTGGTGACGCGCGAGGCGAGTTCTGTGCTGCATGGAGCAGCGTTCGTTCGGGTACGCGAGAGTGCGTGGGCGGCGACGAATCCGTTCTCGATTGCTTCGGACTACAACAATGGCGTGGTGACGAGCGAGGCGGTGAAGCCGGAGGGATCGCAGGTGCAGTTTGGCGGGTCGGTGGGGGTGCCGCTGGGGAAGAGCAGCGGGAGGAAGGCGCGGGGGCGGTCGCGGTTTCAACGCGCGGTGGAGGGGCGCGAGCCGCTTTCGCTGTTTGCGTCGATAGAAGTGCTGCTGCGTGACGATCATATTGTTTCGACTCCAGCGACGGCGAATTTTTACAACTTGTCGGACGATCAGGTGTCGCTGCTGGCGAATCGTGGCGTCGGTGGGGCGGCAACGAATGCGGCGCTGGATTACCTGGAGAGCTTGACGGGGACGACGGAGCGGCATGCGTACCGGGTGATGGGGACGGTGAGGCTGGATGCGTCGCCGACGGCGAGAGATCGCGTGAGGGCGATCTATGCGGGCAACCGGTTCGATTCGCCATCGGGGGCTGCGCTGGGACAGGCTTCGGATGCGGTGGTGTCGCGGGGGATGGGTAGCCTGGGCGATAGCGTGGTGCATGTGGATGTGGGGAGTGGGCGTTGGCTGCATACCTTCTCGAAGCGATTGAACAACGAGGTGCGGGGGCAGGTCGCGCACGACCTGGACTACCAGACTCCACATGCGCCGTTGCCGCAGGAGCCGGCGATTGGGCCGTATGGGTACGCGCCGCAGGTGTCGATCGCGCCGAATGGATTTTCGTTTGGGACGCCGACGAGCATGGCGCCGGGTGGGAAGAATGCGTATCCGGATGAGACGCGATTTGAGCTGGCGGATACGGTGATGTGGCACGCGGGGCGGCATGTGCTGATGGCGGGTGCGGACTGGAGCCGGATTCATGATCGGATCGACACGCTGAGCGCGGAGGAGGGTGCATTCAGCTATGACAGTGGGACGACCAACGGCAAGGATGGCGGGCTGGTGGATTGGATTACGGACTACACGTTCAGCGTGCATGCGTATCCCAATGGAGCGTGCCCGAGCATTGTGGCGACGGTGCATTATTTTTGCTTTCGCAGTTTCACGCAGAGCTTTGGAGGGACGGAGACGCAGTTTGTGACACACAACGTTGCGGGCTTTGTGGAGGATGCGATACGGGTGCGGAGCAATCTCCTGGTGACGCTGGGATTGCGCTACGACTACACGCTGCTGCCGAAGCCGCAGACGGCGAATCCGCTGCTGGATGCAGAGATTGCGGGAATCGGCGGTGGGATTCATGGATCGACGGGAACGTTCCCGGAGGATCGGAATAATTTTGGGCCGCGGCTGGCGGTGGTGTGGGCTCCGCAAACGGTATGGGGATTGTCCAGGCGATGGAAGCCGAAGAGTGGGCCGATGTTCACGGTGCGCCTGGGGTACGGGGTTTTCTATAGCCATATTCCGGGGGCAACGGTGCGTGCGGCGCTGGTCGATACGGCGCTGCCTTCGACGACGACCCATGTGCGGATACGGCCGACGACGATCACGGATTGTCCTCAGATCACGGCGGTGCAGCAGGGGTTTGGATATCCGTGCGCCTACACGTCGGCGCCACCGGCGGCGGTTGCGACGACGACTTCGGCAACGGTGTTTGCGAGCGGCTATAGAGTGCCTATGGTGCAGAGGGGAACACTCGCAGTGGAGCGAGCTTTGGGACATCGCACGAGTGTGCGGCTGAGCTATGCGATGGCGATGGCGATCCAGCTGCCGGGAGCAACGGATATTAATATTTCGCCGTCGCCGGGGATGGTGAGTTACGAGCTGCAGAGCGTGGATGGCGGGCTGAGCCGGTACAAGGGGCTGCAGGAGGGTGAGACGTTTGAGGTGCCGCTGTATGACCAGCGGCCGATTGCGAACGTTGGACCGGTGACGGCGCTGGTGTCGAATGCGAATGCAACGTATCACGCGGTGACGGCGGAGGCGCAGGTGCATGGCTTGCCGTGGAATGGGTTGCGTGAGCTGGAGCTGCGCGGGAGTTATACGTATTCGCGGTCGATCGATTATGCGCCGCAGGCGTCGGCGGCGCCTTCGCTGGATGGGCAGTTCGATCCGTTTCGAAATGGCTATGACAAGGGGTTGTCGAACCAGCAGTTTCCGCAGCGGTTTGCGGGCGCGATGGTGCTTCCGCTGCATGAAAAGAAGGGGCCGAGGGCGGTGCGGCTGGTGCTGGATGGGTGGCGCGTGTCGGCGATCGCGACGGCGAGCAGCGGGGCTCCTTACAGCTACAAAGTCTTTGGGGGGACGTATTTGACGGGTGGGCGCGAGTCGATTAACGGGTCGGGGGGAGCGACGTACCTGCCGACGATCGGCCGGAATACGCTGCGGCTGGCGCCTCGGGGAAAGGTGGATCTGCGCCTGGGGCGAGAGGTGAAGCTGGGGCACGCGATGCATTTGAATGCGTTTGCCGAAGCGTTCAACTTATTTAATGCAGAGAACATTTCGAGCGTGGAGACGCGTGCGTTCCAGGTGGGGACGGCGAATACGATTGGGAACTCCACCGCAACCGGGCCCACGCCGCTGGTGTTTCAGAATGCGGCGGCGATTGCGACGGAGGGGCTGACGACGGAGGTGCCGTTTGGGACGCCGAATTCGTCGACGACGGGAACGAGCAAGGAGCGGCAACTGGAGTTGGGGGTGCGGCTGCAGTTCTGAGCGGAAATATCGGGGTGAGATAAATGCTGGCGCGGATCGGAGAGAACAGCATAGTATCTATCCACGCAGCCGAGCGGTCGACAAGTTACGGGCCCCGTGGGAGTTAGGTATGAACCTGCTGGAGTTGATCGGTCACCATGGCTATTTGGTGACATCGATTGTGGTGTTCAGCGCGTGTTGCGGTCTGCCGCTGCCCTTGTCGGTGGTGTTGTTGGCGGCGGGTGCGGCGGCACATGGCGGATCGCTGAATCTTGCCATGGTGATTTTGTGCGCATGGAGCGCAGCGCTCGCCGGCGATATGCTGATGTACCTCGGGGGCCGGTATACGGGGTGGTGGTTGCTGACAAATATCTGCAAGTTCAGCATGAACCAGGAGGCGTGCGTGTTTGGGTCGGCACACCAGTTCTACAAGCGCGGGCCGAGGGCGCTGGTGATTGCGAAGTTTGTGCCGGGATTGGCGGAGGTGTCGTCGGTGCTGGCGGGCAGCCTGAGTATGCGACCGCGCAGATTCCTGATGCTCGATGGGCTGGGGATCCTGTTGTATGTGACGAGCTGGAGCGTTGCGGGGTTTGTGTTTGCGCGGTTTCTGCGCGAGGCGATTGGATGGGTGGAGCGCGTGGGTCATTTGACGGCGGCCATGCTGGGTGGGATCGTCGTGCTGTATGTGCTGTGGGTGGTCTTAAGCCTGCTGCGCGAGAGCCGGCTTCCGAAGGTGGAGAAGATTGCGGCGAAGGACCTGCGTAAACATCTGCAGACGGCGAAGAACGATCGGCTGCTGATCATTGCGGATGTGCGCTCGCGGGGATATTACGATCCGGGCATGCAGCGGATCAAGAACTCGATTCGCGTGGACCCGGGGCGAATAAGGGAAGATCTGGAAGTTTTGCAGGAGTTCATGTTGCCGCAGCCGGACTGCGAAATCTATCTTTACTGCTCGTGCGCGCACGAGGCGACGAGCATGCGCGTGGCGCGGATGCTGCAACGGGAAAACTGTACGACCAAGGTGATTCGGGGTGGGCTGAAGGCGTGGGTGAAGGCAGGGGGGCCGGTGGAGCCGGTGCCGCACGACGATGTGGAGCACCTGCCGCGCTTCGAATAGAGCAGAGTGTAGGGGTTAGAGCGTAGAGAATAGTGAAAGACAAAGGCAAAGGCTAACGGTGAGACCAGGTGGTGAGTCTGGGTGGAGCGGAGCGCGGAAGAGGGGTACGGCGCGGCGGGCTTGGGCTGCATCCAATGGGGTAGCATCGAGGTAGACACACAAGACCCCTGGGAGTTGTTATAGATGAACCTGCTGAACGTGATTGCTCACCATGGGTACGCGGTGACATCGATCGCGCTCTTTGCCGCTTGCTGCGGTTTGCCGCTGCCGATTTCGGTGGTGCTGTTGACGGCCGGTGCGGCGGCGCATGGCGGGTCGCTCAACCTGGGAGTGGTGATCCTGTGCGCGGCCAGTTCTGCGCTGCTGGGCGACACGCTGATGTACCTGGGCGGACGCTATACAGGGTGGTGGCTGCTGACGAATATCTGCAGGTTCAGCATGAATCCCGAGATGTGCGTGTTCGCGTCGGCACGGCAGTTTTACAAGCGTGGACCGCGGGCGCTGATGTTTGCGAAGTTCATACCGGGGCTGGCGACGGTGGCGGCGATCCTGGCGGGTAGCCTGAACATGCGGTTGCGGAAGTTTCTGAGCATGGATGGGCTGGGTGTGCTGCTGTATGCGAGCGCGTGGAGCCTGTGCGGCTTCATCTTTGCGCCTTTCCTGCGCGTGGTCGTTGCAGGGGTGCAGCGCCTGGCGCATTTCACGGCGGCGACGGTGTCGGCGATTATTTTGCTGTACATTCTGTGGCTGGTGTTGAGTGCGCTGCGTGAGTCGCGGCTGTCGGTGGTGGAGAAGGTGGCGGCGCAGGACCTGTTCGAGATGATGCGCACGGCAACGCATGACCGGCTGCTCATCATCGCGGATGTGCGCTCGCATGGGTACTACGATCCGGGCATGCTGCGGATCAAGAACTCGATACGCGTGGAGCCGAGCCGGCTGAGAGAAGAGTTGGAGGCGCTGCGGGAGTTCATGCAGCCGGAGTGCGAGATCTATCTGTACTGCTCGTGCGCGCATGAGGCGACGAGCGTGCGCGTGGCGAGGATGCTGGAGAAGGAGAACTGCTCGACCAAGGTGATTCGCGGTGGGATGAAGGCGTGGGTGAAGGCGGGTGGGGAGACGGAGCCGGTGCCGTTGGGGGATGTGGAGCATCTGCCGCGGTTTGAGTAGGGGTGGCGCGTGGAGGATCGTGATGTTCGCTTATACGGTCGCGTTATAATTTCGCGTGGCTTCTGGGAGCATCGCCGAAGAAAATACGGGCGCAGGGTGGGCATGGTGGCAGCGCGCATTGTTCCGGTTCGCGGCGTTGTTCTGGGGCTATTGTTGCTTGTTCAATCCCATTGTCCTTTCGCAGCTTACATCGCTTGGGATCTGGGTTAACCGTTGGATCCTATCCTGGACCGTCTTTGCTTTGCTGCGGCCGCCTGAAATGCTCGAGGCCTGGTTTGCGACACACGTCTTTTACCTGACTGGTATCGCGGCGACTCGTCATCCTACAGGCTCGGGTGACACGGCGCGGGACTGGATTGGGATGCTGTCGTTGATCGTGTTTGCGGCGGTTGGGGCGGCAATCTGGAGCGTAATCGCAGAGTGGGGAATTGCGCGGCGGGGATGGCGAAGGGAGTATCGAACGCTGTATGCGTGGTTGCTGCTAGTGGTGCGCTTCACTCTGCTTAGCATTCTGTTTGCCTATGGAATCTCGAAGCTGTTCGATTTGCAGTTTTCACCGCCGGACGTTCGAGTGCTGAACGAGCGCTATGGCGATTCTTCGCCTATGGAATTGATGTGGACGTTTGTGGGCTACTCCGTGCCCTACACGGTCTTTTCCGGGCTGGTTGAGGTCATACCGGGAGTGCTCTTGTTGTTTCGCCGGACTGCGGTGTTGGGGGCGTTGATGGCCGTTGCCGTCATGCTCAACGTGGCCTTGTTGAATTTCTGCTACGACGTGCCGGTGAAACTGTATTCCACGTTGTATGTTCTTATGGCGTTGTTCCTTCTGTTGCCGGACATACCGTCGTTGTTCCAATTCTTTCTGCGCCGCCGCGGTACACGGCTGGGCGGCGTTTGGGTCAGGCGTCCGGAACGCAGGTCACTAAGGATAACGGGGTACTGCCTCTGGATCTTAGTGATTGGTCATCTGCTCTATCTGCAAGTGGGTGCTGATGCTAAACGATGGAGTCAGAGGCGAACGAGTACTCCTGAGATTTACACCGGATATCCGCTCATGACGAGGGGATTTCATTGGGTGCAGGAGTATCCGTACAGTCGGTAAACGCTAGACGAGCCTTGCTAGCGCGGTGATGAGGCTGGTGTGGGGTAGGCCGTCGGCGTAGGTTTTTAAGATGAGGGAGCGCATGAAGGGGAGGCGCATGGCTTTGAAGCCGCGCTCGGGCTGGGCGTAGAAGGCGCGCGCGGCGCGGTGGGAGAAGGTCAGGGTCTTGAGGAGCGGGGCGAGGTGACGGGCGTAGGCGGCGGCTACGTCCTTGGGGTGATCGTTGAGATCGCATTCGAGGATGGCGGCGGCTGCGGCCTGGCCGCTGACGATGGCGGAGTGGATGCCTTCGCCGGTGAGCGGGTCGACGAGGCCGGCGGCGTCTCCAACGAGAAGGACGCGGCCGCGCGGGATGTAGGTGTGGCCGCCCATGCCGAGCTGCTGGCCGGTGATGTGGGAGAGCGTGGTGACGCCGAGTTTTTGGTGGGCGTAGTCGAGGAGGAGCGCGCGGGTGACGTGTTTGAGGTCCCTCGATCCCACCCATGACGATGAAGCCGTCATGAGTGGGGCACCCGAACTTTTTGGTAAGGAGGGGGCGAAGGCGCCTACGCCGATGTTAATGTGGTCGGCCTTGGGGAAGAGCCAGCCGTAGCCGCCGGGGAGCGGGGCGAAGTCGAAGACGAGGTCGTGGGGGGCGGCGCCGTTGGGGAGGGTGGCGGGGAGCGAGGTGTAGGGTACGGCGGCTTCGAGGGCAAAGCCATCCTGCGAGGGGGCTTCGCCGTCATGATCTACGAGGCGACGGGTTTGGCCGTTGGAGCCGTCGGCGCCGATGAGGATGGGGGCGCGGAGAGTTTCGGGGCCGCGGGGGGTGGCGACGTCGAGCTCGACGAAGTCGGGGGATTCGCGGAGGGCGAGGATGCGGTCGATCTTGCGGAGCTCGACGCTGCCGCCCTGGCGCGCGGCAAGGAGGGTTTGCTGGAGGCAGAAGTTGTCGAAGCGCTCGCGCACGGCCATGGCGCAGATGGGGTTGCGGGTTTTGACGCGCACGTCGGTCCTGCGCGGACGGCGAGAGTCGGGCTCGGTGGCTGAGGCTTCGGTGGGTTGGAGGACGATCTCGTGGCAGACGCGCTCGGTGACGGGGTCGACGGAGTAGCGGAGGGCTTTGAGGGTCTTGCGGGTGAGGCCGCAGGCGCAGGGTTTGTGGCGCGGGAAGGTGCGCTTGTCGAGCAGGATGACGTGCTGGCCGGCCTGGGCGAGGTCGTAGGCCGCGGCGCAGCCGGCGGGTCCAGCGCCGACGATGAGGATGTCCACTTCGCGAATCATTGCTGGATAGAGTTTATTCCTGCGAGGGTGTGGACTGCGAGGCGGCAGGCGCCGCTGGAGGAACAAAGATCGCGCGGTGCGCGTAAGCCTCTATGCAGCCAGGAAATGGAGACCCGGATGGTGAGAGAGATGCTTGCAGGAGTAAGGATGAGGCGCGCGGTTTGTTCGGCGCTGATGTTGTTCAGTGTGGTGGTGGGTGCGAAGTCGGCGTTGGCCCAGGCTTCGTTTGACGCTGCCGTGATGCGGCCGAGCAGCGGAGAAGTCAAGTTCGAACGCAACGGGACGACCGAGGCTGCGTTCGGCACGTTGAAGATGCACGACGTCACAATTAGCAGCTGTATCCAGTGGGCGTATGGGAAACCGCAGGTGCTGATCAGTGGGCCGGCTTCGCTCACGGGCGCGCGCTATGACATTACGGCGAAGACCGATCCGCATGCGACCAAGGAACAGATGCAGGAGATGCTACGCACGCTGCTGGGCGAGCGTTTCAAGCTTGCGTTCCATATGCAGAAAAAAGAGATGCGGGTGTATACGCTCACCGTTGCGAAGGGTGGGATCAAGATGAAGCCATCGGCTACGGGCGTGGAGATGCATCACGAAAACAGCGCGACAGGGATGGTTGCGCAAGCGATCACGATGCAGGAGCTGGCGAACTATCTGTCGGATCCGCTGGACGCTCCGCTGACCGATGGCACGGGGCTGGCGGGGCGGTATGACTTCATCATCGACTTCACGCCGTACGTGAATATGGAGCAATCCGACGTGAGGCCGGACCCGGCGGCTGTGTTGAAGTCGGCGCTAAAGGGCGACCTGGGGCTGGACCTGGTGCAGGGAAAGGCGGTGGTGGACGTGATGGTGGTGGGCCATGTCGAGGCGCCGTCGAGCAACTAAACCGGTGGCCACGCAGGTGCTGAGCTAGTGAGACGGCGGCTGTGATTCGGCGAAGGCTGCGGCGGCTGCCTGCGCGATCGCGACGTCGTTGTCCTTGCTGAGGCTGGCGACTCCGATGGCTCCTACAACTTCGTTGCCCGCGAGCAGGGGAACGCCGCCTCGGAGGGTCATGAATCCTGAGGTGACGAAGGCGACGCGGCCCTTGTCGACATTGTCTTCGGTCTCTGCGCTGGGCCGTTGCAGCAGAGCGGAGGTTCGGGCCTTGCCGATGGCGAGATCCGGACTGCCGGCGCGGACGCCGTCCATCTTGAGGAAGGCGACCAGGATGCCGCTGCTATCGACGACCGCGATGGCGCAGGGGGCGTGGAGCTTTTCGGCTTCGTGTTCGGCAGCCGAGAGAGCGCGTTGCGCTCCGGCTTCGCTGATGACCTTTACGGTGATGGTAGGATCGACGGCCAGAGCGGGAAAGCTCCAGAGGGCCTGCAGCGCGAGGCATGCGGTGCATGCAATTTTCTTCACGGATATCGTCATGGGTTATTCCCCCTGGTGGGCGAGTTAGCGAGTTAGCGAGTTAGCACGTTGGCTAGAGGCCCATCGTTTCAGCGAGGAGAGAGTAGCTGCGCTTGCGGGCTTCGTGGTCGTGGGTGATGGTGTTGACCATGATCTCTTTGAGGTTTAATTCTGCGGCGAGGTTGCGGAGTTTTGCGGCCACGTGGTCGGGGGTGCCAGTGAAGTAGGTGGGCCACTCGTTGTCTTCGGGGGCGTCGAGGCTGCCGGCGGTGAAGGGGATCAACGGGTTGGGAGCGGCGGGCAGCGCTTCGAGCTCGCGGAGAGCATCTTCGGGGGTGGCGACGGGCCGGCGATCGTCCATGCGGATGCGGCGCTGGAGGAGGCGGACGGAGGCGTGGAGGCGCTGAGCTTCGGCATCGGTGTCG
>Ga0187887_10002121_pt1 | contig 16206 bp, 12 predicted proteins | sample June2016WEW_7_10_FD_132977 | JGI IMG/M metagenome (GOLD analysis project Ga0187887, IMG submission 132977) | Peatland microbial communities from SPRUCE experiment site at the Marcell Experimental Forest, Minnesota, USA - June2016WEW_7_10 | ecosystem: Environmental > Terrestrial > Soil >...
GCCGACTACCTGTTGCCGCGCGCGCCGGGCAAGCTGATCATCGCGAACATATCCAGCACGGCGCTGCTGGAAGAGATCGCCGCGCGCCATGGTGGCAAAGTTGTGCGCGTGCCAGTGGGCCGCCAGGCGGCCATCGACGCACTTTCCACGTACCGTCCGGAACAGATCGCCCTGGCCGGCGAAGGCACCGGCGCCGTGATGATGCCGCAGTTCCGCTTCGTCTACGACGGCATCGCTTCCATGCTCGCCGTGCTCTCCATGCTGCACGAAAGCGGCCGCACTCTGAGCCAGGTGCTGGCGTCTTATCCCAAGTATTCGATTCTGAAAGGGCAAGTGCCGCTGGTGACGCAGCGCATCCCGGCGCTGCTGATGGACCTGCGCGAGCGCTATAGCGACGGGCGCGTGAGCGTGCTCGACGGGCTGCGCGTGGATTGGCCCGGCCGCTGGTTCCACGTGCGCGTGAGCCAGACGGAGCCCATCGTGCGCGTCATCTGCGAGCAGCGCGGCGATCCGCCGAAAGAACTATTTGAGGCCCTCCTGGAAGAAGTCCGGAGCTTCGCCTGAACGGGGAGGGCGTGCTTTAGCGGGGCCACCGGCTGGGCCGGTCCGAACCTCTGGCGTAGACGGTCCTGCCGGGTGGGGCAGCCTCGCAGGCTGCGGACCCGCTCCAAGCGGGTCCCGGCGAGCGAAGCTCGCCCAAGCGCAATTGCCCCCGGAAAACCCGTGTGCAAAGAGGCCCCCCGTGATAGCTCCGGCGCCATTGATGCTCGCGGGTAGTGTTTCAATGCTCCCCGGCGGGTCGAAGGTTGTGAAGTTGCCTGTCGGGTCCCGCACAAAGCCATGGCGGGCGACGGTGTCTTCGTAAGATCCTACGCTGGAGCCGGTGGGGCTAATGCCAACCGGTTCGGTATCCAACCTTCCAGCCGGGTCGAAGACCGTGATGTTGCCCTGCGGATCCCGCCGAATTGATGCCCTGGACAAGCGTTTGGATACTTCCCCGCGGATCGAAGGATGTGAAGTTGCCTTGGCTTCGCACGAAGCCGTGGAGATGGCCGGCCGTCACCCTTAGATAGTCGCCCGCCGTGGCTCCATTGGCGTTGCCGCCGGCCAATGTTGCGAGGCTCCCCGGAAAATCGAACGTCGTAATGCCGCCGTGCGCATCGCGCACGTAGCCGCGGTCGGCACTGCTCGCGTCTTGATAATACCCCGCGATGGCGCCGGCCGGCTCGATGCTCGATACATGGGTGGCGAGGCTGCCCGGAGGATCGACCCTGAGGGTCGCGCACAAAGCCGTGGTATCTGCCGTTCGCATCGGCGTAGTAGCCGGCAATTGCGCCGGCGTTACCGGGAGACGTTTGCGAAAGAGCGGAGTCGCCAGCTCCGCCGCCATCGCGATTGCCGGCAGCATCGGTCGTTTCATCACTCCGCTCCTTGGCTGAAATCGGAAGTCAGCCCGTTTCAATGTTATTCCTGGGAGCGGCGGCTGCGCATGTCGAACTGTAAATGCTAAAAGAGATTTACAAAATCTCGAATCGGAAACTGTTTTGGTCGTCGCAAAAGCCGCGCATAACCCGGCCGTGGATCGGAAGGCTCCGTTGCTGCGCTGTCTACCGGTTTGATAGCGGCCGGGCGTGGTATTCGGCGATGCCGCGTCCTCAGGCGCCGGAAACCCGAGGCTGGACTTCCGCCGGCAGACTGAAGAGTGCGAACCGGCAGCGGCGGAGCTCACTGGAATTTGGCGCTGCGCGGATACTTCCCGGTTCGGCTTTCTCCGTGGCACTCGAACACTCGACTACGGTGGTTGGCGCGCCCACCAGGAACGCAGGTGGCATCGATCTAGGGGCGGTGTATGGAATCGGCGCACTACCGGCGCATGGCGCCGCCCCACAGATGCGATACTAGGAAAATGCTCGCTCCTACCCCCACTGCCGCACTGCGTGTCCGCAACCTGCGCAAGACGTTTAAGGACGTGGTGGCGGTGGACGGCCTGGAACTGGAAGTGCGGGCGGGCGAGTGTTTCGGGTTGCTGGGACCGAACGGCGCCGGCAAGACCACGACCATCGAAATTTGCGAAGGGTTGACGGAGGCCGATTCGGGCGATGTGGAGCTGCTGGGCATGCGTTGGAGCACGGACGCGGCGGAGCTGCGGCAGCGGTTGGGGATTCAACTGCAGGAGACGCAGCTTGCCGATAAAGTCACGGTGATGGAGACCATCCGGTTGTTCCGCAGCTTCTTCCGGCATGGTCCGGCGGCCGCCGAGGTGATCGCGCTGGTGCAGCTTGAAGAGAAGGCGAACGCGCGGGTGGGCGGGCTTTCCGGAGGGCAGAAACAGCGGCTGGCGCTGGCTTGCGCGCTGGTGGGCGATCCGGACTTTCTGTTTCTGGACGAGCCTACCACGGGCCTGGATCCGCAGGCGCGGCGGCAGCTTTGGGAATTGATCGAACGATTCAAGCTGCAGGGGCGTACCATTCTGTTGACCACGCACTACATGGACGAGGCGGAACAGCTTTGCGAACGCGTGGCGATCATGGACCATGGGAAGGTCATCGCGCAGGGGACGCCGCGCGAGCTGATCGTTTCGATCGGCGTGGAGCACATGGTGGAGTTTTCGGCGGGCGGCGCGGCAAAGGCGCTGGAGATGCAGGCGCTACGGCGGATGGAGGGCGTGCGGGATGTGCGCGCGGAGAATGGGACGGTACAAATGCAAGTGACCGAGTTGCATCGCGCGGTGCCCGCGCTGCTTGAGGAACTGGAACGGCAGGGCGTTCCGCTGACGGAACTGCGCACCCATTCGGCTACTTTGGAGGACGTCTTCGTGACCTTGACGGGACGGCATTTGCGCGATGAGTGACACAACGGCGGTCCCCGAAATTCGTGCGCGCGAGGCGGCGGACAAAATGCCTCGGGAGCGTGGGCTGGCGGACCATGCGCTGGTGCAGTTGACGCTGACGCGGTTCCGGGAATTTCTGCGCGAACCGGAGGCGCTCTTCTGGGTCTTCATCTTTCCGGTGCTGCTGGCGGGGGGCCTGGGGCTGGCGTTTCGCAACAAGCCGGCGGATGTATTGAAGATCGCCACGGTGACGCCGGAATTGGCGCAATCGCTGCGCCAGGACAAGCTGCTGGACGTGCAACAGTTGTCCGCGCCGGCGGCGGAAGAAGCGCTGCGCACGGGCAAGGTGGCGCTGCTGGTGGAGCCGGGAGCGCTAACGGGAACGGTGGTCTACCGTTACGATGACACGAATCCGGAAGGGCGCACGGCGCGCATGCTGGCGGATCGCGCGGTGGAGCGCGGGGCGGGGCGGGTGGATCCGGTAGCGGCGCGCGACCGGCTGATGCGCGAGCCGGGATCGCGGTACATCGACTTCCTGATTCCCGGACTGTTGGGCATGAACCTGATGGGCAGCGCGATTTGGGGGATGGGATTTGCGATCGTGGATGCGCGGCGCAGAAAACTGATGAAGCGGCTGATCGCCACGCCCATGCCGCGGCATTACTATTTGCTGTCGTTCCTGTTGTCGCGGTTGGTGATGCTGGTGATCGAAGTGGGGTTTCTGCTGAGCTTTGGTATTTTCGTTTTCAAGGTGCCGACGCGCGGCTCGCTGGCGGATCTGGCCGTACTGTGCGTGGTGACATCGCTATCGTTCGGCGCGCTGGGATTGCTGATCGCGTCGCGGGCGCGGACCATTGAAGCGGCATCCGGGCTGATGAACCTGGTGATGATGCCGATGTGGATCGTCTCGGGCGTCTTTTTCTCGGCGCAGCGGTTTCCGGACATGCTGCAGCCGGTGATCAAGGCGCTGCCGCTGACGGCGGCGATCGACGCTTTGCGGGCGAATATGCTGCAGGGAGCCGGCTTGGCGCACGTGTCATCGGAGCTGATGGTGCTGGCGGCGTGGCTGGTGGTGTGCTTTCCGGTGGCGCTGAAGTTGTTCCGGTGGCGATAGGGCGCCTTGAGTTTCTACATTCTGTGAGCCGTGGTGGGGCAGGACTCCAGTCCTGCGCGGGTTCTCCGGAACCCGCTCCTGGCGCGCGTACACGCCTGCCCCACCAAATGGCCAATCTTCAGCGCACGCTCTAAGCGTGCAGGGGCGAGCGCCATTCGCCTGCACGCGGGCGCTTATGGGGTAGTGGCGGAGACTTCGCTGGAGGCGGCCGAATCGTCTTTGCCCGAATCGACCGCTACCACTTCGTAGTAGTAGGTCGTATCGGGTTTCAGGCTCGCATTGGTGTATGTAAGCGCAGCGACCGTGGCGATTTTGGCGAGATCGCCGGAATTAGCGCCCCGCAGCACCTGGTAGGAAGTTACCGGGAGGCCGCCATGTACTATATTCTCCTGCCATGTCAGAACGATGGCAGTGTCCCCGGAGGCGGCCGCCGTCACGCCAGTGGGCGCGGCCGGCAGGGGATACGTGCTGGTCCAAGCGGCGGGGGACATATGCGAGGTGACTCCCGACTCCACCGCCGCGACGGCGAAGAAATTGAGGGTTCCCGGACTTAGCGATTTGGCGTCGTAAGTGGTAACCCCGGCCGGCTTGGTGCCTATCTGCTGCAGGCTGGAAGTCGAGGGCCCGGCATAGATCAGATACTGGGACAAGCCGGAGCTATCCTGCGGGGGAGCCCAGGCCAGGTCGATTTCGGTGGCGGAAACCGCGGTTACCACCAGATTGGTCGGGGCGTTGGATTGCGATTTAGCCGTTTGCACGCCGAGAACTTCCGACATCGGCGAGTTGTTATTGGCCAGATCGAAGGCTTGCACCTGGTAGTTGTAAAGCGTGTCCTCGGCCAGTCCTTGGTCGACATACGGGACTTGAGTCGCGTTGGTAACCCAAACGCCGGTGCATGACCCACCGGACTCGGACGGCGTACAGCGGTATACGTTGTAACCGGCCACGCCGACGTTGTCGGTGGAGCCATCCCATGTGAGAGTCACCTGGTTATAGGCGGACCTGCCCGTGAGATTAGTTGGCGTCGATGGCGGGGTTTTATCCGGCGGCGACACTAACTGTTTGGAGTAACTGAAACCGGTACTGCTGAACTGCGCCACCTGCATGGCACTGCTGGCGAGCGTGGTCTCCTCGTGCACGATGTTATAGTCCGAGCAGCTTTCGGTGGTGCAGGTACAGTTGGCGGCGCCGCCATTGGAAGCGGTTCCGCCGTAGGTCTGGTAGGTGATGAAATAGTCCGGGCCTTCGGGCGCGGCGTACAGCATATTGGTGTACTTGGCGAGGGCTTCGACGGTTTGCAGATAATAGGAGTCCAGCGGCCCCCAAAAGCTGAAGGGATCGCGGGCCCGGTAATCCTGGCCGTTCAGGACATTCCACTCGCTATTCTCCATTTTCCAGACCCAGCCTTCGCTCATGGCCACGGGCTTGCCCGCGAGGGCCGCCGTACTGGCGACAATTAAGGTGTTATCGATGAAACTGCCCTCCGGCTCGGAGTTGATGGGATAGAGGTGGAAATCGATATAGTCGAGGGGCAGGGCCACATAGGCGGTCAGGTAGTCGAGCAGGCTGCTGGATCCCTTGGCGTTGAGCCAGGTGCCAAACCCGGCGCCCAGTTTGATGGGCAGGTTCAGCGGGCGGACGGCGGCGATCATCCCGGAAATCATTTGGGCGGCGTCGGCCGGGTTGTTCATATTCGACTGACCGGTCTGCGCGGCTTCGGCGTCGGGCTCTTCGGAAAGGACCAGGAAATCCGGCTGCATGGTTTCGGCGACGGTAGCGGCCATGCTGGCGCGGGCGGCCATGTATTGATTCCAGTCGAGCGTGGCGTAAAAGGCGCTCAGGCCAGGCCATCCGGCTTCGATATCGTTAGATAGCAGTTCATCGTTCTCGACGATGAGCTGCAGACCCGCGGCCTTGGCGGCGATGGCGAGTTGCGAATAGAAGTTCAGGTACGGCTGGAGCGCCGCCTGACTGCCGAAAAAAGGCTCATAGAGAGCCGGGAAACCGACTTGCACCATCACGGCCTTGACGCCCAAGGCATGCAATTCCTGCATTTGGGTGAGTACCGCGGGCAGGTAGTTGGAACCGGAGATGCCAGGACCGGTGTTGGCATCGGCCTGTTGGAGATTCCCGGCAAAGATGGTAGGGCCGTTTCCGGTGATAGGATTCCAGACCGGAGGGATGGTCAGCAGGATGTTAAAGGCCTGTAGATCGCCATTTAGCTCATCAAGGATAGTACTGCAATACCCGGCAGGGGGTGGTGGAGGCGTCGGCGGCGCCGAGACATCGGCTCTGCACGGCGGCAGAGCAAACCAGAATAAGGCTGCTAAGATATAGAAAACGCACGGCTTGGATTTTATCAATTCAGTCCTCCTGGGTCAAGTATCCTGTGGCGCGCGCAGTCTTCGAGCTCGAGAGGAGCTCTGTCTGCAAGCGATGTCAGAATCCGTGGCGCGGGAAAAACTGTATGATCCAATCCTAGTCCTATTACGTCTATGTGTCAACCTTCACACTCAGTATTCCAGTACTTCGGTACTGGAGTGCTCGTGGCGCAGGCACTCTGCCTGCCGCGCTGACACTCTTGTCAGCGCAGGCGACCTACGCTCGCCGTTGGCGGCGCATGGCGCCGCCCCACGTATTCGCGCGACAATGGTACGGAGTTCTGCCTGCCGCATGCCCGACGCGACGCCATCGGAAGAGAAACCGAAGCCGGTACCCAGTTCCGGAACGCTGGGGGTGCTGCGTGTATTCGGCGTGCCGGTGCGGTTTCACTTCACGTTTGTGCTGCTGTTGATCTTTCTGCTGTTCATCGGCGTGGGGGAGCGGCAGTCGGGGGCCATGACCGCGCTGTACGTGCTGGCCCTGTTCGCCTCGGTTTTGCTGCATGAGCTGGGACATACGCTGGTGGCGCGCCAGTATGGCATCCGCACCACGGAGATCGTGATGTACCCGATTGGCGGGGTCTCGCGGCCCGAGCGCATCCCAAAAGGGCGGGAGGAATTCTGGATCGCCATCAGCGGACCGCTGGTTAATGGGCTGATCGCGGCGGGGCTGTTCGCCTGGCTGGCCACGCAGCACCAGTTCGTGGCCGTGGAACTGCTGCGGGATCCCACGGATGCCAACCTGGTGCAGCGCATTGCCACCGGCAATTTCCTGCTGTTCGTTTTCAATTTGCTGCCGGCGTATCCGATGGACGGCGGGCGGGTGCTGCGGTCGGCGCTGATGCTGTTTAAGCGGGAGGAAGAAGCCACGCGCATCGCGGCGGGTTCGGGGCAGGCGCTGGCGGCCATGTTGGGATTGTGGGGACTCCTGTCTTCCAACTTCATTATGGTTTTTGTGGCGATGTTCATTTATATCGGCGCATCGCAGGAGGGCGCGGCGGTGCGCGGCCGGCTGCTGACCACGGGCGTTGCGGTGCGCGCCGCCATGATCACGGACTATCGCACGCTGACCCACGGGGAAAGCATCCGGGACGCCGGCAATCTGCTGCTGGCCACATCGCAAAACGATTTCCCGGTCATGCATGGCGATCAGGTGTTGGGGCTGCTGACGCGCGCGGCGCTGGTGCGGGCCATGCTGACCGGCGGGCCGGATGCCTACGTGGCGTCGGCCATGGACCGCAATCCGCGGCGGGTTTCGCCGGACACGCCGCTTTCCGATGTGCTGCAGGATTTGTCGGGCACGCGGGCGTGCGCGCTGGTGATGGATGGGGAGAAGCTGCTGGGACTGTTGACGTCGGAGAACGTTTCGTCTTACATCCTGCTGCGGCAGGTGGCCATGCAGCAGCAGGCCAGGGCGCAATCGCGGTGAAGGGCGGCGAATCACAGGCTGAAGCCCGCGCTACCAAGGATCGGGTGGTGCTGGTGGGCGCGGGATTCGGCGGATTGTACGCGGCGCAGGCGCTGCGGGGCGCGCCCGTGGATCTGACGGTGATCGACCGGCGGAACTTTCATCTGTTCCAACCGCTGTTGTATCAAGTGGCGACCGGCGGATTGTCGCCCGGAGAGATCGCTTCGCCGGTGCGCCACGTGCTGAGCCGGCAGCGCAACGCGCGGGTATGGATGGCGGAGGTGCGGGACATCGACGTGGAACGCCGCCGCGTGCTGCTGGACGATGGAGAGGCGCCGTACGACACGCTGATTCTGGCGACCGGCGCGCACCATCATTATTTCGGGCATGACGATTGGGCGGCGCTGGCGCCGGGGCTGAAGACCATTGAAGACGCCACGGAGATCCGCCGCCGGATTCTGCGGGCGTTCGAATGCGCCGAGCGCGAGGCGGACGAGGCGGAGCGCCGCGCGTGGCTGACGTTCGCCATCGTAGGGGCGGGCCCCACGGGTGTGGAACTGGCGGGCGCGCTGGGAGAGATCGCCAACGATACACTGCGGCACGACTTCCGCAGCATCAACCCGGCGGAGGCGGCCATCCTGCTGGTGGAGGGCGCGGACCGCGTGTTGCCGTCGTTCCCGGCGGATCTTTCGGCCAAGGCGGAGCAGGCGCTGCGGGCGTTGGGCGTGCGCACGCGGACGCACTCCACGGTAACCGATTTGGACCGCGCGGGCGTGACAGTGCGCACCGGAGACGCGGTGGAGCGCATACCGGCTAAGACGGTGTTATGGGCGGCGGGCGTGGAGGCTTCGGAACTGGGGAAGGTAATTGCGGAGCGCACCGGCGCGCCTTTGGACCGGGCCGGCCGCCTGGTGGTAGAGCCGGATTTGACGGTGCCGGGGCATCCCGAGATTTTCGTCATCGGCGACCTGGCGAACTTCAGCCATCAAACCGGACAACCACTCCCCGGAGTGGCGCCGGTGGCTATGGCGGAGGGCCGCTACGTGGCGCGGTCGATCCGGGTCCGCATGCGCGGGGAGACGGCGCCGCCGTTCCATTATTTCGACAAGGGCGCGCTGGCGACCATCGGACGCAACAAGGCGGTGGCGGCGTTTGGCCGCGTGCACCTCTGGGGACCGATCGCGTGGTTCGTGTGGTTGTTCGTACACTTGATGTACCTGGTGGAATTCGACAACCGGCTGTTGGTGCTGACGGAGTGGGTGTACGACTACATCACGCGGAATCGGGGGGCGCGGTTGATCACGGGCGGCCGATAGTAGGGCGGCGCCATGCGCCGCGGAGCGGGTTCCGGAGAACCCGCGCACGGTCGAAAACCCACTGCGTTTCTACATTCTGTCCGCCGCCGTGGGGCAGGCTCGCAGCCTGCGCGGGCCTCGCAGGCCCGCTCTTCGGCGAGCGAAGCCAGCACCCGGCGGGGCTATAGCCTGGCTATAGCCTGGCTATAGCCCGCGGCGGCGCATGGCGCCGCCCCACGCAGGTTTTCATCTCAGGCCTGTAGGCCCGCCCACCAAAAGGCCAGCCTCCAGCGGCGCGCTTCGCGCGCCGAAGAGCGGGCCTGCGAGGCCCGCGCAGGCTGCGAGCCTGCCCCACTAATTGCCCGCCAGCGGCGCGAGCGCCACAACTTCGGTCCCGCGGCCGGGCCGGGAGCGGATGCATAGCGAGCCGTTCGCGGCCCGCAGGCGTTCCCGCATGGCGAGAATGCCCAAGCCGGACCCGGGTGGCACGGCCGCCGGATCGAAACCGGCGCCATCGTCGCGGATAGCCAAGCGGATGCCGCCGGCCGTCCGGCTCAGCGTTACCGCGGCACCATTCGCGCGCGCGTGCCGGGCGACGTTGGACAGAGCCTCTTCGGCAATGCGAAACAAAGTGACCGATATGTGCCCGGGAAGACGGGAGGAAATCCCGCGGTGGACGTAATTGACGGGGATGCAATGCTTACGGGCGAATTGCGCGCAGTATTCGCGCAGAGCCACCGCCAACCCGAAGTGATCCAACAGGGCGGGATACAAATCGCCGGAGAGATGCTGGATGTCGCGGCCCAGACCCGCCACGCGCTCTTGAAAGTCGTGGGATTGCGCCGCGTCGGCGGCGTGCGCCGCCAGGTATGCGGCTTGCAGGCTCATGGAGGCCAGCCGTTGGGTGAGCGTGCCGTTCAATTCCGCGGCCAGCCGCCGGCGTTCCTCCTCCCGCTCACGGAACAAGCGGGCGGCCAGGCCTTCCAAGTCCTCGCGGTGGCGCTGCAGGGCATGCTGCTTTGCCAGCAGGCTCTGCTCGGCCAGTTTTCGATGCGTGATATCGCGTGAATTCAAGATCACGCCAACGGCCGGGTCGGAGAGGAGCTTCCGGGCGACGCCTTCCAACATACGCCAGGAGCCGTCCCGATTGCGGAAGCGGTATTCGCAAAAGTGCTTGCGGTTCGGGTAGCGCAAGGAATCGCGCAGGAGCTTGCGGACCGCGTCCGAGTCGTCCGGGTGTACGAACTCAAAGATGGCATGCCCGGCCAGTTCCTCGGGCCGGATGCCGAGCACGCCGTCCGATGCGGGACTCTGGTATCGAATGACGCCGTCGGGCGCCAGCACGGTGGCTATGTCCACCGGATTCTCCGATAACGCGCGGCAGTGCGTTTGTGCATGGCGGAACTTTTCGGCGAGCAGCACGTGGGTGGTGATTTCGGAATGCAAGACGACCGCGCCGGCGTGGCCGTTGCGCAGAGGCCGGGCGATAAGCCGGAACCAGGCATTCCGCGCCGGCGAGGGGCAGGGATAATCCAGACTGAATTGGGGACATGCGCCCAGCAACACGGTCTCGATCCCGATAGCCGCTTCCAGAGCGCGTTCGGCGAAAGGCCCCGCGGCCGTGCGGCAGACTTGCAGGTAGTTGACTCCCGGCCCACAGCGAGCCGGGGTCGCGCCGTTTTCACGGGCGGACTGATTCCAGGCGTGGTTGGTCGCGACGATGGCCCCGTCGCGACCCAGGACGCAGATCCTTTCGCGAAGCGAGTCGAAGGCCACCTGGACGAGATCGCCGGGCTGCGCAACCTGACTTACCGCGTACATAGGACCAAGGCGGAGCGGTTCCTAGGCGCGCGGCAAGGGTTGACGTACGGCGCGCTCGGCGCGCAGCCAATCCTCTTGGGGCGATCCGTTCTGAAAACCTCGGGCCAGCCAGAACTTATATGCCAAGGCGGCTATTTCCCGCTGCTGAGCCGGCGAGACATGCCGCGGCGCGAGTCGATCGCAGGATCCTGAGTTAGCGCTTGTGGTAATTTTCAACATTTTATTCACGTTAATCCCCTCTCATTTATCGACTAATAGAAAGCATTAATCGTCAAACTACGATATCATATTTCTTCTATTCAGATAAACAATTTTGGGCGGGCTTGTCTGGTCAAAATCGCCCGGAACATGCGGGATTGTTAGATCAAAATTGCTCACATCCCGCTGTACGGTACTAAGTGGCGGGAGAAGGAAGGCGCGAAAGGTTTAACTCTTGAAAGGCGAGTCGTGCAGGACGATATTGAGAAGCGAGCTATGCACTTCAATGCCGCCGTTATAGTGGATAAAACCGAGCTTGCGGAATTTGTTCATGAAGAAACTCACGCGCGAGCGGGTGGTGCCGACGATGCCGGCCAGGGTCTCCTGGCTGATATCGGGAATCGCGCTGGAGGGAACGCCTTCCTTCCCGAAGTTGGCCAGCAGCAGAAGGACGCGCGCCAGCCGCATCTCACTGGAATTGAAAAGCTGATCCACCAGATCCTCCTCAACCCGAATGTTACGGGTGAGCACATAGGACAGCACCAGCCGGGCGAAGTTATTATCGTCGCGCAGCAGACGCATCATGGCCGGCTTGGCCAGGCGCGCGACGGAACATTCCGAGATGGCGGATGCAGTGGCCAGGCGTATGGGCGCCTGGCCCACTAAGGAAGCCTCGCCCACCAAGTCGCCCGCGGTCAAGATGGCAATCACCGCTTCTTTGTTTTGTTTGGAGACGACGGTGAGCTTGACTTTGCCTTTCTGGATGGAGAATACGGCGTCGGCCTGATCGCCCTGTGAGAAAAGGACTTGGCCCTTCCGGTAGCAAACGGTGGTGCCCTCCCGCGCGATAGTGGCCAGGAGAGTATCGGTATCTGGAGGTTTCACGTACTTTTCCTGCTTCGCTTTCCTTTGCTGGGCCTGCCGAGGGGAGGCGTCCGCAAGAACTCGCCTCTCCCGAAGTTTAGCGCATGCGGCCTTACCCCGCAATATAACATCAAGTGCGTCAAGTGGGACAGGTCAGGAGATCCGTTCCACTTATACGGCGCCGCCGGTGAGGCGAAGATGCGCAACGAGCCAGTCCGACGAGCAGGATACACAGGCTGTCCCGCCCTGATGCGGACAGCAGGAACGGGGGACGGCCAGCCCTACGCTTTCCGCCATCAATACCAGGAGCATCTTCGATTCGCGCAAACGATGCAACTCTCTCTCAATGTCCGCGGGCGTGGTCGCTTGCCGGCACGCCGCGAAATGGTTGCCGTCTCGTAACATTGAAGCCACCCCCTAAGACATACTGGAATTGGCGGCCCGGCGCAAGAGATTGAAGTTCTTTTTATTTGTCGTATAAACTCCGGATATTATGTCGTTGTTTATACTACATTACAAAATAGCACTCGTGGCGCACGCCCCCGGCGTGCCGTGTCGGCACTCTGCCGACACAGGCGAGCTTCGCTCGCCTTGGCAGCGCATGGCGCTGCCCCCACTGGGCCGATCAATCCATGAGGCCGTTGTGCAGCGCGTAGTGCATCAACTCGGCGGTATTCTCCATATTCATTTTTTCCAGGATGCGGGCGCGATAGGTGCTCACCGTGGTGGCCGCCAAGTGCAGATCCTCGGCGATCTGGCTCACGGTTTTGCCGGCGGCGAGCAGGCGCAGGACTTCAAATTCGCGGTCCGACAACGCTTCGTGGAAGGGCCGGCCGTCATCCTGGCGCAAGTCGACCGCGAGTTTTTCGGCCAGCGCGGCGCTGACATAGCGGCCGCCGGCCAGGACTTTGTGCAGCGCCTTGAGCAGCTCTTCGGGGGCGCTTTCCTTATTCATGTAGCCGGAGGCCCCGGCGCGCAGGACGCGTTTGGCATACTGGTCTTCCGGGTGCATGCTGAGGACCAGCACGGGAAGCCCAGGCCGGGCGGTCCTGATATCGCCGAGCACGTCCAGCCCGCTGCGGCCGGGCATGGTAACGTCGAGGATCAACAAGTCCCAGTCGCTTTCTTGAATGCGAGCGAGGGTCTCCGTGGCGTCCTTGGCCTCGCCGCAGACGGTGCCCTCCAATTCGCGCACCAGGATCTCTTTCAATCCACGGCGCAGGATGGCATGATCGTCGGCGATCAGCACGCGGATCACGGCTGGGCCTCCGGCCGTCCGGGATCTCCAATGGGAATGCGGACGTGCACGATGGTGCCGCCTCCCGGATCCCCGGCGATGGTGAACTCGCCTCCCAACAGCAGGGCACGCTCGCGCATGCCGAGGATGCCGAGCGAGGTGGAGGCAGTGAGCTGTTCTTGGCCGATGCCGCGGCCGTTATCGCGAACCTCGAGCAAAAGATGGCCGGGCTCCTGGGACACACGGATGCGCACTTGAGTGGCGCCCGCGTGACGCGCGATGTTGGTCATGGTCTCCTGGAAGATGCGAAAAAACGCGGTAGCTCGGTCGGGATCGAGCGCGGGATCCGCCGCGGGCAGACTGACCTGGCAGGGGACTCCGGTGCGCGCCTGAAAATCTTCGGCGGCCCACTCCAGAGCGGCTACCAAACCGAGGTCGTCCAGGATTCCCGGCCGCAGTTCGGTCGAGATTCTGCGCACCGCATGTATGGTTTCATCGACGAGCCGCACGATGGAGGCGATTTTGGCGGACACCGGGTCGCCGGCGGCCAACACTTTTACAGCCGCCAAGTCGATCCGGATGGCGGTCAGCGCTTGTCCCAGCCGGTCGTGCAACTCGCGCGCCAGGCTGGTGCGTTCCTCCTCCCGGCCACTCTGCAGTCGCGCATTGAGCGCTTGCAACTCCTGAAACGAACGCTGCAACTCCCGCTCCGCAACCTTCCGCTCGGTAATATCCTCCAGGACCACGGCGATGCGATCGACGCCGGAGGGACCTTCGATGGGAATATAGGTTGCGAACAGATCCCGCCTGCCAAGCTCGGGATACGTGTATGCCAGGTCGAATTTGACGACTTTACCCTGCAGGCATTCCTGCAATTTAGCTTTAACAAACCGGTCGAAATAGTCCTGCCCTAATAGTTCCGGGACCAAACGGCCGACGACTTCGTCCGGCCGCATGCGGCGGTAACTGAGGAACGCCAGATTGGCGATCAAATAACGGAAATCGCGGTCCACCACCACGATAATTTCCGGCAGGCTTTCGACGACTTTTTCGTATTCCAACAACCGGGCTTCCGTTCGCTTCCGCTCGGTAATATCCTCGACCACGGCCATGCCAAGAGGAGGGGTGGCGTCGGCGGCGGGGATGTTGGAAACCGTGACCCGCACCCAAATCGAGCGGCCGTCTTTGCGCCTATAGCGCTTCTCCAGCGTGAACTGCGGCAAACGTCCGGACCACATCTCCGCCAAGAGCGCCGCATTGGTGGAGCGGTCTTCTTCCCAGGTAAGGTCCATGAAGGATATCGCGCTCAACTCTTCTTCCGAGTAGCCCACCATTTCCCGGTAAGCGCGATTCGCGCAAATGAACTTGCCGCCCGGTCCCGTTACCGCGATGCCCACGCCCGAACTGTCGAAGATGGCGCGCCAACGTCCTTCGCTGGCGCGCTGGGCTTCCTCCGCTTGCCGGCGTTCGGTGATGTCGCGGTAGACGGAGTAAATGGCGGTCCCTTTGGTGGGCGATATAAAGGGTACGCGGCTGATGGAGGCGGGGAAGCGGCTGCCGTCCTGCCGGGCGGCCACCCCTTCGGTCTCCACGCGCTCGCCCCGCGCCACCAGGCCGGTTTGCCTGCGATGCTCGTCCCGCGATTCGGCGGGGACGATCAACTCGCTCAGGAGGCGGCCGGCGGCGGCTTGCGGAGCGTGGCCAAAGGCCGCTGTGAACCGCCGGTTGACGCGGAATATGCGGTCGTCCATGGTGGTCAGGGCCACGGCTTGCGGCGCTCCTTCGAACAGTTCATCCAGCAGCGTCTTCTGGACCCGAAGCCGATGCCGGAGGCGAATCAGCGCCGTGCCCGCGAGCGCCAACACGCATACGGCGCCAATCGCCGCGGCCAGGGAAAGCGGGATGTTCACGCTGGACGCGGGCGTAAAGGGGACCGCGGCGTTGAACGGGTGGCGCATGTCCAGCACTGCACCAATCGGGATTATTCGGTGCGGATGGACACCGAAAAGCGCGGATAAAGCAATGCCGGGGCGCCGGAAATTTGAGCCGGACGACAGAATACCGGCCAGCCACGAGCGGCGGGACATGCGAGGACGAAAAAAACCGGCGCCATCCGAATGCGGCATAAACTCGTCCCGATTTAGTTAAATAGACCCAAAGTGGTTGAGTATACATTCGGGCGCTGCAATAGGCGATTCGTTTTTAGTGAAAGGCTGAATTTCGACCGTGAGGGGTGTGAAACCCAGAAATAAGGGTCCTTTTTTCTACTGTTGAAGTTTTCAACAGTTGCGTGGGGAGCGGACCTACGAGGCCCGCGCAGGCTGCGAGCCTGCCCCACTAAGAAGCCCGCCCTCCATCTGCCGCGGCCGCGGCGCGGCTTTGGCGTTCCTGGCGCCATGCCGCACACGCCATGCGTGTCACGCGCAAGACCTCGCCGCGGTCAAAGGGCTGCGCCAGAACGTCGTAGCCGCCCAAGTTCAGGACTTCGGCCCAAAGCCGCTCGTCGGCCAGCCGGGAGGAAACGATCAGGTTCGGGGGATGCGTCCGGCATTGCAGATCGGCGAGGAGCATTTGCCAACTCCCGTCGGCGATTTCGGTATCGCAGATGGCGACCGCGATGCCCCGGCGATCAAGCATCCCGAGGGCTTCGGCGAAGGTGGCGGCTTCGCGGATTTCCCATTGCGGAGGCCTGAGGATGCCGCGCAGCGCGCGACGGCGCGAGTCGAGGGGGCCGATCACGAGGATGGCGATAGCGTCTTCCGGAATCATCGCCGTTTCTTCCGATAGAGCGAGTGAGGCCATTGTGAGGTTTTCAGGATTGGTAGTGGCCGGGGTGCGGGAAAAATCTCAAAGCTTTGTGGAGGAACACGATGCCACTTAGTTTTCCTGGTCCTGGTGTACTCCGGGCTCGATTGGCCATTCCAGTGGCAGGCCGCGTGGCGCACGCCCCCGGCGTGCCGTGTCGGCACTCTCCAGAAACCTTCCCCTGTAGGTTTACGCCGTTTGCTGGATAACTAATTGAAACCCAAGCTTTTTCGCCTTTTTGGTGAGGACCCGA
>Ga0187887_10002125_pt1 | contig 16183 bp, 17 predicted proteins | sample June2016WEW_7_10_FD_132977 | JGI IMG/M metagenome (GOLD analysis project Ga0187887, IMG submission 132977) | Peatland microbial communities from SPRUCE experiment site at the Marcell Experimental Forest, Minnesota, USA - June2016WEW_7_10 | ecosystem: Environmental > Terrestrial > Soil >...
CCGGCGGCCCGAGTTCCTGGAGAACGCCCGGTCGAACGTCGCCCGCGCCGGATGGGGCGACCGGGTCGAGTTCCGGCGCCGCGACGTCGCCCTGGAGGGGTGGGGCGAGGACGGATTCACGAGCGTCGTGCTGGACCTGGCCGAGCCGTGGGAGGTGCTCGACGCCAGCCGCACCTCGATGGTCAGCGGAGGGTACGTGGCGACCTACACTCCGACCTACAACCAGTTGGAGCGGACGGTCCGCCGGCTCCGCGACGTCGGGTTCGGTGAGGTGCGGGCGGTCGAGGTCATCGAGCGGGGCATTCACGTCGGCGACGGGGGGACCCGTCCCGAGTTCGAGATGCTGGGGCACACCGGATTCCTGGCCTCCGCCCGGAAGGTCGATTAGCCGTGGTGCTCCCCTCGCTCTCCATCGCGGCCGTGGTGGGCGTGATCCTCTCGGCCGGGTTCGTCTACGTCGAGGTGGGGCGGTACGCCACGCCGCAGGTCCCGGTCACCCTGTTCGAGGAGCGGCGGGAGATCTTCGCGTACACGGCGGGCCTGTTCGTCGGCATCCCGTTCGCGGTCGCCTTCCTGCTGTACGCCCTCGCGATGGTGAACGGGGCCCTCCCCGGCGCCCTCCTGTTCCTGCTGCTCCTGGTGGGCGGCACCGAGCTCGCCCAATGGGCCCTCCTCCGGAGCCGATACTGGGGCCGGACCGGCAGCTCCCCGTTCTACGCCCTCGGGTTCCGTGCCGCGATCGGCGGGATCATTTCGCTCGCGATCGTCGCCCAGTACCTGGGCGGCCCGGTGCTCGTGTGGGACGGAGTGCTCCTGGTGCTCCTCCAGTCGGTCGCGGTCGTGGCCCTCGAGGTGACGGGCGCCCTGTTTTCCCTGCCTCCCGGGGGTCCGGAGGAGCGTCGGGGCGGAGGTCCCCTGCCGGCCGGGATATTCGCCGCGGTCGGGTTCTTCCTCCTCGGCCTGGGGCCCCTCGCCGGGGAGGCCGGCAGCTTCGGGGGCGCGGGGCTCGCCCTTCTGGGGTCGCTGTACCTCTACCGACGGCTTCGGCTCCGCCTGGCGCTCATCCCCGCGCCGGGCGTGGGCCCCAAGCCGGAGCCCCTGCCGGAGTCGGCAGCGTACGGGCGGACCAAGGCGGGGCGCCGCTAACGCCCGAGGCGAGCGCGGTCGGAGGTTGCGCTCCTCGGATCGGGCCTAGACCGCGATGGTGTAGACGACCACCGACCAGGCCACGATGGCGAAGAGCAGGAGGATCGAGATCACTAGGAGGATGAACTCGCCCCGGCGGCGGGAGATGTAGACCCGGGTCTCCTCGGGAGAGGCTCCCGCGGCGAGGGCGGGTCGGAACTGGAGGTGGAGTCCGGCACCTACGGCGAGGCCGAAGAGGCCCAGCACGAGCAGGAGACGAGCGGCCATGATCGCCCAATCGACGTTGGCCGCGGTCCCGGCGTTGCAGCTGCTGGGGGTCGCGATGCATCCGGGGGGGACGACGCCGCCGGTCACGGCGATGAGGCCACCGACGAACAGCAGCAGGAGGCCGATCGACTGCGCGACGAATGCCAGGAACGACCACGGGATCTTCGCGGCCAGATGCTCCGGGGACATCCGCTGGGTCATGGGGACGGCGGGGGGAGGGGCGGACAGCGGTGCCGGAGGGGGCATCCAGTTGGCGGGTGGTCCGGGCGGCGGAGGCGGCATCGAACTGTAGGTGGGTCCCGACATGGGTATTGGGCGGACGTCACATAGGTTCTTAAGCGAACCTGCTTCCCGCCCCCCGAGATGGTGGACGAGGTAGCGAAGGAGCCCCTGAGCCACCGGTTCCGTACCGGGATGCGCGTGCACCGCGCCGTGGTCTCTGTCGTCGTGTTCGCCGTAGGGGTCTTCCTCAGCATCCTGGCCCTCGGATTCTTCACCCCCCTCTCGAACCTGTCGTTCTTCTCGTCCATCAACAGCGTCACCAACCCCTCGTACGCGAACTACAACCTCGTGTTCGTGATCGTCGGGCCGATCGTGGCGATCCTGGGGGCGTACCTCGTCGGTGCGTACTACTACGCCCGCCGAAAGTTCGAGCACCTCATGGTCACCAAGAGCAAGGCCGAGTTCCTCCGGAACATCCCCGAGCTCGAGGAGATCCTCTGGGACCTCACGCCCAACGACGAGGTTCGGTACGAGAACAAGCGCGCCGAGTTGCGCGTCCGCCGCTGAATCACCAACCCCGCGTCGGCCGCGTTAAGTACGGTCCCCCGGTTCTCGGGCCGTGTCCGCGCCCGCCTCCCGTTCCGCCGCCACGGGGTTCCGCATCCGCCGGCTCGAGAAACCGGAGGAGTTCCGTCAGGTGGACGCGGTCCATCGCGCGGTCTGGGGCGAGGACGCGACCGACGCGGTCCCGACCCCCCTCCAGCGAGCGGTCCAGGACAACGGTGGCCTGGTGCTGGGTGGCTTTGCCGACATCCACCTGGCCGGGTACGCGGTCGCGTTCCTTGGGTGGGACGGGGCGGCGCTCTACCAGTACATCCACTCGACCGCCGTCCGCCCGGAGTACCAGAACCACCACCTCGGCTTCCAGATGCACTCGTCCCTCCGGCAGGAGGTCCTCCAGCTGGGCCTCTCCGAGGTCCGCCTCGCCTTCGACCCGCTCCAGAGCCGGAACGCCTGGCTGTTCGTCCACCGGCTGGGGGGGCTTCCGGACCGGTACCTCCACCATTACTACGGCCAGCTCCCGGATGCGGTGAACCGGGGGATCGAGTCCGATCGGATCCGTCTCATCTGGTCGCTCGCGAGTCCCCGAGTCGAGCGCCGGCTCGAGGGGACCTACCCAACCCCCGCCGAAGACGAGGCACGATGGCGCTCGGCCACCCCGCTCATCCGGACCGAGCCCGGCGAGAGCGGGGTGCGACTCCCGGTCGAGGTGCAGGAGCCGAGTGGCCCGGTCGCCCATCTCGAGATCCCGTTCGACTTCGCCCTGGTCCGGGAGCACGAGCCGGCTGCGCTCGGCCGATGGCGTCACGCCACGCGCGACGCCTTCCGGGCCGCCGCCGACCTGGGCTACTCGGTCGACGACTTTGCGATCGTGAGCGTGGAGCACGAGCGTCGGAGCTTCTACCTCCTGAGCCCCACACCGGCGGCCGCGTCCGAGCCGGTGGCGGGCGGTCCCTCCCCCGGAAGGGGTTAATCCCGCCCCCGGGCTCGGTCGTGGGGTATGCCGCCGCGGGGATCCCGGCCTCGACCCTCGCTCCTCCTCCTGACCCTCGTGCTGTGCGCGCTCGCCGTCGGGGCGGCCGTCAGTCTGCTCGCCTCCGCCCGGACCGCCGGACCCCCGCCGCCGGTCGGTCCTACCGCCCAGATCGCCTTTCCCTCCTGGGTCGACTCGGTCGTCATCATCGGGTTCGCGCTCGCGATCATCCTGCCGGTCGTCTACGCCCGCATGCGCGTGACGAGCGCCGGACCATTGAACCGTCCGTTCGTCGTCGGCGCGCTCTGCTTCCTGCTCGCGGCCGTGATCGTGGTCGAGATCGCGCGCATCTTCGGGAGCGGCGGCGGAGGGTTCCAGACCGTCACCGGGGCCGGAGGCAACAACTCGACCGGCAGCAACGGAACCGGGACGCTGGGAAACCACACCGTCGCCCCGGGTCCGGGCGGGGTCCTGAACTCGCTCAACCTCTCCCTCCCGTCCTGGACGCTCTTCGTGGTGGTGGCGGTGATCTGCGTCGGGTTGGTCGTCGCGGCCCTGCCGCGACTCTCCGAATTCGTCCAGGGGCGGCGCGAGGGCCGACTCTACCGCGAGCGCTCGGCGCAAGTGGCGGCCCGGGTGCACGCCGCGCTGGGTGAGGCCGCACGGGACCTCGAAAGCGCGCTCGACCCCCGTGCGACGATCCTCGCGCTCTACGGCACGTTGCTCGTTCGCCTCGAGCCCCTCGTCATGGACCTCGACCGGGCCACGGCCGAGGAAATCCGGGAGCTCCACCTGACCCGCCTCGGGATCCGGGAGACCGCGGCCATGGACCTTACGCGGGTGTTCGAGGAGGCCCGGTACTCGAGCCACCCCCTCGGGAGGGCAGAGGTCGAACGGGCCTCCGCGGCGATCCGCGCGGCGATGGACGACCTGTCGAAGTCGGTGCCGGACCGATGAACCTCCCCCGGGGGTGGCCGCTCCTCGCGGTCGCGGGGGTCGCGGTCGGTATCGCCGTCTACGCCGGTCCGAACCAGGGGGTCGCCACCGCCGGAGCGATCGTCGCCCTCCTGGCGATCGGCATTTTCCTCATCGGACCGGCCCGACGCACGACCGTCGACCTCCGACCCCCGCCACCCCCTCGGGAGTTCGACGCCGCGTCCCCGTTCCGGGCCTCACTCGCGGCCGGTCGATCGGGCCGGACCGAAGTGGTCGCCCTGCTGGACGAGCTCGAACGCCGGTCGCACCGCCCGGACCGCCCGACCACGCTGGCGATGGAGGTCGCCCGGCTCCGGGGCCTCTCGCGGGCGGATTTTCGTGCCTACGTGCGGGGCCGCCTCGAGGAGCTCGAAGGAGGGAGCCGGTGAGCGCTCGGCCCCCGACCTCGGGACTCCGCTGGCGGCCGGCCGCGTACGTCCTCCTGGGCGCTGCGGTCGTCCTGTTCGGCGTGGGGATCGTGCTCCGGAGCCCGGTGCCCGTCCTCCTGGCGTTCCCGTTGCTCCTGGCGCCCCTCAGCGCCGGGCTCTTCGGCCCGCGCACATCGCCGCCCGTGCGCGTCGAGGGCCGCACCGACGGGAGCGGACGTTCGGTGCGCGTGACCGAGCTGTTCACCCCGGAACCCCCCGTACGGCCGGAGGCGCTGGAGGTGGCGGTCGCCGTCCCGCCGGGGGTGACGGAGGACCGCCCGCCGGAGAAGGTGGTCCGGGACGGGTACCTTCGGCTGACCCTCGCGTGGAGCGTCCCGGACCCGACGGTGATGACGGTCCCTGCTCCCGACGTGATCTGGCGCGACCCGCTCGGCCTGGTCGAGCGGCGGGCGCTGGTGGACGCGTCCGACCTGTTCGTAGAGCGCTACCCGCCCGAACTGCACCGGGCCGGAGCGGTGCGGCTGCGCCGGACGCTCGCCCTGCCGGGCGAGACCATGTCGCGCTCGGTCGGGGAGTCGGGGGAGTTCTACGGGATCCGGGAGGCCTCCCCGGGCGACCCGCCCCGACGGATCAATTGGCGGGCCACCGCCCGCGCGGGACGGCGGCTCGTGAACGAGTACGCCCTCGACCGGACCGGTGACCTCCTGATCCTCCTGGACACTCGGCCCACGTCGCTGGGTCCCGCGGTGGATGGCCGACTGCTCGCGGTCTCTCGGGGAGCCGCGTTCGGTCTCGCCGAGGCGTTCCTGCGCGAGAAGAGCCGGGTGGGCATCGCCAGTTACGGGGAGTTCCTGCGCGCGGTCCCGCTCGCGACCGGGCGCACCCAGCGGGTACGCCTGCGCACCCTGCTCCTGGAGACGACCGTGGCCGACCTCCCCGGCCCGGCGGAGCGGTGCGCGGTCGCCCTGCGCCGGTACTACCCTCCGAACACGACGACGGTGATCCTCTCCCCGCTCGCGAGCGAGGAACAGCTCGACCTCGTCTCGCATGTCCGTCGGCGGGGATTCCCGACCGTAGTGCTGAGCCCCTCCTACCTTCCGATGATGGCCCGACGGACGAACCTCGCCGAGGAGGACGAGGCACTCGCGGCCCGCTTCGCCCGGCTCACCCGCCGCGAGGAGGTCGCCCGGATGTGGCGGGACTCCCCGGTGGTCGACTGGGAGGACTACTGGTCCCTGGGAGGCTTCGTGGACTTCTTGCGGAGGCCCGCGGCCCGGGAGCGCGGAGGATGAAGGTTCGGCCCACGGCCGCCCTGCTGCGACGCGCCTTCGGTCCCGCCTACGGTCTGCTGGTCGCGGCGTCGATCGGCCTCTCGGTGTTCTCGGCCGTTCCGCCGATCGTCGGAGTTCCCCTCGCGGTCGGCTCGGCCACGCTGGCCAGCCTCCTGCGCGGGGTGGTGCCCCGACACTACCGGTTCTTCGGCCTGCTCCCGCCGATCGTCGCGCTCGGGATCCTCGCCAGCTACTGTCCGTTGGGGACGATCCCCGAGCTTGCCGCCGGGCTCGCGGGGCTCGCCCTCCTCCTGTGGTGCTCCGAAGACCCCGACCGCGACCCCGGGGCGCTCGGCCGCGGGCTGGCGGGGGTCGTGGTCCCGGCGACCGTCCTGGCGCTCGCGTGGGTCAGCTCGTTGCTCCTTCCGTCGGGGGTGGGCTCCCTCGGGATCGCCGCGGCCCTCCTCGTCGCGTGCGTCGTGGGGGTCGGACTCCTGCTCGGAGCCCCCCGGGTGTTCGACCGCGACCCCTCGGCAACCTCATAGCGGGGGCCGGGGTGACCCGGACGGTGCGGGTAACACCGTGCCCGGGTACCGTCGAAGGGTCCCTCTTGACTCAACGCGGACGGGTCGTCCGCAGAGGATGACGTGAGGACAACCCCGGTGTCCGACACCCCCGGCCGGGGTCAGACCGCGGAGACGGCGTGCGCCCAGCCATGAGGCGGATCGTTACGGCCGGGGAACAGCGGCGCGGCCACCGACCGGCCTTATAGGGAGTCCGCCCTCCGCTCGGGGGACCATCGATGAAGGCCGCCGACGCCGCCGCGCTCGCCGAACGGATCCGGGCGGCGGTCCGGACGGCGGTGGTCGGGCGCGACGAGGCGGTCGACCAGATCCTGATCGGGCTGCTCTCGGACGGCCACCTCCTCCTCGAGGACCTCCCCGGTCTCGGGAAGACCCTCATGGCGAAGTCGTTCGCCGCGGCGCTCGGCCTGCAGTTCCAGCGGGTCCAGTTCACCGCCGACCTGCTCCCGCACGACATCACGGGGGCGGAGGTCCTGGACGCGAAGAACGGGACGTTCGTCTTCCGCCCCGGGCCGATATTCTCCAACGTCCTCCTCGCGGACGAGATCAACCGCGCGCCCCCGAAGGTCCAGTCGGCGCTGCTCGAGGCGATGCAGGAGTACCAGGTCACGAGCGAACGGACGACCTACCCGCTGCCGCGCCCGTTCCTCGTCCTCGCCACCGAGAACCCGATCGAGCTCGAGGGGACGTACGCCCTGCCCGAGGCCCAGGTCGACCGGTTCCTGCTCCGCCTGCGGATCGGTTATCCGACCGTCGAGGAGGAACGGACGATCCTGGAACGGCGGCGCCTCCGCAAGACGGAGCATGTCGAGGTCCCCGCGGTGACCACGCCCGCGTCGTTCCTCGAGCTCCAGGCCTCGGTCGAGGAGATCGAGCTCGAGGCGAGCGTCGCCCAGTACCTCATCGACGTCGTCCGGGCGACCCGGGCCGACGCCCGCGCCGAGGTCGGGGCCTCCCCGCGGGGCTCGCTCGCCCTCCAGAAGCTGGTCCGCGCCCGGGCGCTCCTCCGGGGGCGGGATTTCGTCCTTCCCGACGACGTGAAGGCGCTCGCCCTCCCCGCGCTCGCGCACCGCATCGTCGTGAAGCCCGAACCGTGGATCCGAGGGATCCGCGGCGAGGAGATCGTCCGGAACGCCCTCGAAAAGGTTCCCGTCCCCAAGACCCGCTGACCGGCGCGGCGGGCAACCGTTTTCAAGCGTCCCGCGGTCCACCCCACGATGGGGGAGATGCGGAGGGTCGTGGTCGCCGACCCGATCGATGCGGGGGCGGTCGCGCGGCTGCGCGACGGCCCCTGCGAGGTCGACGATGTCAGCGCGGACCCGACGAAGCTCGCCGCGGTCCTTCCGACCGCCTGGGCCCTCATCGTCCGCAGCCGGACCAAGGTCGACCCGAAGCTGATCGCCGCGGCACCGCAGCTGACCCTCATCGCGCGGGCGGGGGTCGGAGTGGACAGCGTCGACATGGCGGCGGCGGGAGCGCGGCGGATCCGGGTCGTGAACGCCCCGGCGGCGGCCACCGCGAGCGTCGCCGAGCTGTCGATGACGTACTACCTGCTGCTCGTCCGCGGGCTGCTGCCCAAGATCGCGTCGACGAAGGGCGGTCGCTGGGAACGGGGCACGTCGGGCCGCGAGCTCGCCGGACGGACCGTCGGGTTCGTCGGGTACGGCCGGATCGCGCGCGAGATCGCGCGACGGCTGGTCCCGTTCGGAGCGAACGCGATCGCGTTCGACCCGTTCGTCCCCACCGCGATCGATACGACCGCCATCGTCCCGCTGGACGACCTGCTCTCCCGCGCGGACATCGTGAGCGTGCACGCCGCCCTCACCCCGGAGAACCACCACCTCCTCGATGCCCGGGCGTTCGCGCGCATGAAGCCCGGCGCCTTCCTGGTCAATGTCGCCCGCGGCGCCCTCGTGGACGAGGCCGCCCTGCTCGAGGCGCTCGGCTCCGGCCGGGTCGCCGGTGCCGCGCTCGACGTCTTTGAGGAGGAACCACCGATGAACCACGCTCTGCTCGAGCACCCGCACGTGATCGCCACCCCCCACCTGGGCGCGTCGACCGCCGAGGCCCAGGCGCGCGCCGGGGCCGACGTGGTCGACGAGGTCCTGCGCGCGCTGCGCGGCGAGCCGCTCCGGGCGGAGGTCGCCCCCCCCGGAGGTTCCCGATGACGTTCGACCCCGAGACCGCGACGTTCCTCATCGCCGGCCCCGTCCGGATCCACCCGAGGGTCCTGCGGGCGATGTCGACCTCCTCCCTCAACCACCGCGGCGACTACTTCCACGGGGTCGTCCGGGAGATCCGCGACCTCCTCCCGGTGATGTTCGGCACCACCGGCCACCAGGTGATCCTCAGCGGGAGCGGCACCGCGGGACTGGAGGCGATGTACTCCTCGCTCCTCCCCCGGGAGGGCCGCATCCTCGTCCTTTCGAACGGGAACTTCGGCGAGCGGAGCGACAAGATCGTCCGCCAGTACGCCACGAACGTCACGACCGTGACCGCGCCCTGGGGCCAGCCGATCGCGCCGGCCGCCGTGCGGGCCGAGCTCGAGAAAGGGGATGTCCGCGCCGTCTGCGTCGTCCATAACGAGACGAGCGTCGGGCTCACGAACGACCTCGGGGCGATCGCGGCCGAGGTGCGCCGCGCCGGCTCTCCGCTCCTGCTGGTCGACGGGATCAGCGCGGTCGCCGGGATCCCCATCCAGGTCAAGGAGTGGGGGATCGACGCGATCGTCGGCGGCTCGCAGAAGGGCCTCGCCGCCCCGGCGGGCCTCGCCCTCGTGCACATGTCCGACCGCGCGGTCGAGGCGCTCCACCCCGGCGGCTTCTACCTCGACCTGAAGGCCCACCTGGCCCCGCTCGAGAAGAACGACACCCCCTGGACCCCCGCCGTCCCGCTCTTCCTCGCCCTGCGCGAGGCGCTCCTCCTGCTGAAGGAGGAAGGGCTCGACCGACGGCTCGCGCACACCCGCCGGCTGGCGGAGGCGACGCGCGCCGGCGTGGACGGGCTCGGCCTCGAGCTGTTCCCCGAGCGCGCGCACGCGTCGGACACGGTCACGGCGATCCGGAACCCCGCGGGGCTCGGCGACCCGGAGGTCCGAAAGGTCCTCGAGAAGGAGTACAACATCCTGGTCCAGGGAGGCCAGGGGGCGCTCACCGGCAAGATCTTCCGGATCGGCCACATGGGGATCGCCGACTGGCCGGACCTCCTCGTGACGTTCGCCGCCCTCGAGCGCATCCTCGCGCGCACCGGCCGTCTCAAGACCCCCGGCGCCGCCGTCCGGGCGGTCGTCGACCACATGCCGTAGCGCGGGCCGCCCCCGGCTAGATGTCGACGATCACCCGGGCGCGCCCGGCCCGGGCATCGAAGACGAGGTGGTGAAGGGTCACCGCCTTCACCTCGGTCCGGACCGTGTGCCGCTCGGGGTCGAACGTCTCGCCCTGGAGGCTCGCCACGAGCGCGGTCGGCGGGGACCCGAGGGGCCGGACCTCGATCCGGCGCGCGAGGAAGCCGTCGGGCTCGTGGACCTGGAGGAGCTGCGTGAGGTAGGCGACGACGAGGCTCTCGGGATCGTCCCCCGACGCGCTCACCGCCCGCACTTCCCGGGGCCGGACGTTCCTCAGGTCGGTCATCAGGGCGAACAGGCCGAGCCCGAGCCCCTCCAGCAGTGACGCGGCATCCGGCCCGCGGGCCCAGACGCCGACGTCCGCGGTCGTCGGAAAGCTTCCCCATCGGCGGCGGCGGGGAGCGGCGGCCGCTCGAGGCGACGTGGCGCGCGGATGGGCGGGGAGGGGTTAAAGGGGTGTTCCACCCCTTGGCCCCCGATGCGCGCCTCCCTCGTCATCCCGACCCTCAACGAGTCGGGGTCGATCGGGGGGGTCGTCCGGACGTTCCGGGCCGCGGCGGACGCCGCGAACCGGACGGAGTTCGCGGGCGACCCGCTCGAATGGGAGGTCCTGGTCGTGGACGGCGCCTCGACCGACGGGACCGCCGAGGAGGCCACCCGCGAGGGGGCCCGGGTCCTGGTGGAACGGCGCCGGGGGTACGGGCGCGCCTACAAGACCGGATTCGCCGCCGCGACCGGCGACGTCATCGCCACCGCCGACGGGGACGGGACCTACCCCGTGGAGGAGATCCCGCGGTTCGTCCGGCAGCTGCTGGACGAGCACCTCGACTTCCTGACCGGGAACCGCATGGCGTTCCTCGACCGGCGGGCGATGACGACCGAGCACCAGATCGGCAACCGGCTGCTCAACAACTTCCTCCGGCTCGCCTACCACCACTACCTGCACGACATGCCGTCCCGGACGATCCTCGACAGCCAATCCGGGTTCTGGGTGTTCCGCCGTTCGGTCCTCGACCGGGTCGCCCTCACCCAGGACGGGATGGCGTTCAGCGAGGAGTTGAAGATCGAGGCGGTGCTCCGGGGGCTGCGCGTCGTCGAGGTGCCGATCCACTACGGCGAGCGCTGGGGCTCGCCGAAACTGTCGACGTGGCGGGACGGTCTCAACAACCTGCTCTTCCTGTTCTCCAAGCGGCTCGCGGTCGCCCGGGAGCTGAAGGTCGGGGCGCCGACCCCCTTCGCGCGGGACGCGGAGACGGGCGCACCGCCCGCGTAGAAGTCGCCGACTACGCGGTCTTGCCGGACCGCTCGCGCGACTTCACGCGGAGCCCGTGGTAGCCGCACCGCCGGCACTGGACCGCTTTGGGCGGGTTCCGGGCCGAGCAGTTCATGCAAATTTTCTTGTTGAGCAGTCGCTCGACCGCTTCGGGGAACGGCATGGGACGGCGGTGACCCTCCCTCGGCTATAAAACGGGGCCGGGGGCCCGCGATGCGGCTTTCCGCCCGTGAGGCCTAGGGGGGCCATGCTGTCTGCAGCGGATGGAGAACGGGCGGTCCACCTGGCCCGGATTGCCATCGAGCGGTCGCTGGACGTGGGTCGCCCCCGCGGACTTCCGGCCCCGGAGGAGGACACCCTCCCCCGCGTCTTCGGGGAACCCCGCGGCGTCTTCGTGACCCTGAAGCACTACCCCGACGGCGAGCTCCGGGGGTGCATCGGCTACCCCCTGCCGCTCCTCGCCCTCGGCGAAGCGATCCGCGACGTCGCGCTCGCCGCCGCGACCGAGGACCCCCGCTTTCCCCCGGTCGAACGGGAGGAGATGGACCACCTCGCGGTCGAGGTGTCGGTCCTCACGCTGCCCCAGACCCTGACGTCGGGCACCCCCGAGACCCTGGTCGGCGAGATCCGCCCCGGCCGGGACGGGCTCATCGTCGAGGGCCGCGGACGCAACGGGCTCCTCCTCCCGCAGGTCGCGACCGAGCAGGGGTGGGACGCCGAGCAGTTGCTCGAGGGGACCTGCGAGAAGGCCGGCCTGCCGCCGGACGCCTGGCGCGACCGGAGGGTGCGGATCCGCCGGTTCGAGGCGGAGGTCTTCGCCGAACAGCGGCCGAACGGACCGGTCGCCCGGGAGCCGACCGGACTCACGCCGCCCGTCGCACGAGCCGCGCACTGAACGCGAGACCGTCCAGGTCCCACTGGCGAACCTCCTCGCCCGGCGGGAGCGTCCCGTCCACGAGGTCGACGCGGTCCGCGAGCAGTTCCCGGGCGAGGGTCTCCGAGCGGGCCGCCACCGCGGCGAACAGCTCGCCGGTCGCCGCGAACGAGAGCTCGACGTGGTCGGTCGGGCGCAACCCGAGGTCCTTGCGGGTCTGCTGGAGGCGGCGCGCGACCTCGCGGAACAACCCTTCCGAGCGGAGCTCGGGCGTCGGCTGCCGGGGGAGCGCCGCGACGACCGCTCCGTTCTCCTCCCGCAGGACCCAGTCGGATTCGGGGAACTGGGACCGGTCGATCTCCGGGACCCGGCGGAGCGATTTCACGTTCAACTCCTCGACCAGCAGCCGCTCGCCCTCCGCGCCGAGGCTCGCGAGGGCACTCGAGGGAGGGCCGAAGACGACGAACTCCGTGAGCGGGATCCGGGCCTTGACCTCGGCCCGCTGACGCAACTCCCGCCCCACCTCCACGAGGCCCCGAAGCTCGGCCATCCCCTCCTCGAGGGCGGGGTCGCGGGCGGCGAGCTCGGTGGGCCACCGTCCGAGGTGGACGGAGTCGTCCCGGGAGGTGAATCCGCGTTCCCCGACCTCGTGGTGGATCCATTCGGCCGTGAACGGGAGGAGGGGCGCGACGACGCGAGCCAGTCCGAGTAGTGAGTAGGAGAGGGTGTCGTGGGCGGCCCGCCGATCCTCCGGAGTGGTCGCGCCCCAGAACCGGGGCCTCGAGCGACGGACGTACCACGTCGACAGGTCGTCGACCAGTTCTCGAACGGCCAGCGCGGCAGGGCGGGGGTCGAACGAGTCGAGCGATGCGGTGACGAGGCCGCGGGTCGCTTCGAGGCGGGAAAGGGCCCAGCGGTCGAGCACCGAGGGGGGCGTCGGGCGGGCGCGGGCCGGCGGGAGGTGGTCGGCGTGCGCGTTCTCCCGGTGGAACACGACCAGGTTCGCGAGCGTGCCGAGCGTGCGGCCGGCCGACTTCTGGATCGTCGCCTCCCCGATCCGCATCGGCTCGGTGAAGTCGACCGTGAGGAACGTCCACCGCACCGGGTCGGCGCCGAGGCGCTCGAGGAGCGGGATCGGTTCGAGGACGTTCCCCTTGGACTTCGACATCTTCCGCCCGCTCTCGTCGAGGACCATGCCGGTCGTCAGGGAGGACCGGTACGCGGGCCGACCGAAGAGGGCGGTCGACAGGACGAGCATCGTGTAGAACCAGCCGCGGGTCTGGTCGAGCCCCTCGGCCACGTGGTCGAGCGGGGCTCGGGGGTCGAAGTCGCTCGGTTCGAACGGGTGGTGGAACTGGGCGAACGGCGCCGAGCCGCTGTCGTACCACGCGTCGATCGTGTACGGTTCGCGCCGGGACAGCTGCCCGCAGTGGGGGCAGGGGAACACGATCCGGTCCGCCTGCACGCGGTGCGGGTCGAACGGCTCGGGCAGCGGACTCCCGTTCAACGAGGCCAGCTCGGCGAAACTGCCGACGCAGGTCGCGTGGCGCTCGGGACACATCCAGATCGGGAGCGGGGTCCCCCAGTACCGGTTCCGGGAGACGGCCCAGTCCTTCGCCTCGGTGAGGAAGTTCCCGAACCGCCCGTCCCGCAGGTGGGCGGGGATCCACTGGACGGTCGCGTTGTTCTCCACGAGCGCGTCGGTGAACCGCGAGGTTCGGACGAACCAGGAGTCGATAGCGCGGTAGAGGAGCGGGGTGTCGCATCGCCAGCAGAACGGGTAGGTGTGGCGGACCGTCTCGGCCCGGAACAGCCGTCCCCGCGCCGCGAGGTCCTTCATCAGGATCGGGTCGGCGGTCTTGAAGAACTTCCCGCGGACCTGGGGGACGGCGTCCCCGAAGACGCCCCGACCGTCCAGCGGGTCGAAGACCCCGACCTGCTCCCGGGCGCCGACCCGCTGGTCGTCCGGTCCGAAGCTGGGCGCGACGTGGACGAGGCCCGTGCCTTCGTCCGCAGTGACGAAGTCGTCCAGGACGATCCGGTAGCGGCCCGGGCCCGGACCGGCCGAGTCGAACGGGGGGGCATACATCTTCCCCGCCAGCTCCCGCCCGAGGACCCGCTCGACGATCCGCGGGTCGCCGGGGAAGTACCGCGCCATCGCGGCGGACGCGAGGACGAACTCTTGTCCTTCGTCGTCCGCCACGACCGAATACTCGAGGTCGGCCCGGACCGCGACCAGGAGGTTCGCGGGCAGGGTCCACGGCGTCGTGGTCCAGACGAGGAGGTCCCGCGGTCGGGCGGCGTCGGCGAGCGGGAACCGGACGGTGACGGAGGGGTCGGTCGCTTCCCGGTGACCCTGCGCGACCTCGTGGGAGGCGAGGGGCGTCTCGCACCGGGGGCAGTACGGGAGGACGTAGTGGCCCTTCTCGAGGAGTCCCCGGTCGAAGAGGGTCTTCAGGGACCACCAGACGCTCTCGATGTACGGGGCGTCCATCGTCCGGTACGCGTGGTCGTAGTCGAGCCAGTATCCGAGCCGACCGCTCATCTCCCGCCAGACGTCCGCGACCGCAAGCGTGCCGACCCGGCACTCCTCGCAGAACTTCTCGACCCCGTAGGTCTCGATCTCCTTCTTCGACTTGAGCCCGTGACGCTTCTCGATCTCGAGCTCGACCGGCAGCCCGTGGCAATCCCAACCGGCCATCATCGAGACGATCCGGTCGCCCCGCATCCGGTGGTAGCGCAGCTGGAGGTCCTTGAACAGCCGGGCGACCAGGTGGCCGAGGTGGGGGGCGCCGTTGGCGGTCGGAGGGCCCTCGGTGAAGCGGAACAGCGGACCTGAGGCCGGGACCTCCAATGCCCGGGCCACGACTCCGGTCCGGGTCCAGTAGTCGAGCACCCGCTCCTGGATCGACCGCGCGGGAGGGGCGCCCGAGCCGGTCTCCTCGGGCGACATGGAACGCTCGGACGCGTCTCCGGGGGATAAAAGCAGGCCGGCCGGAGCGGCTAGCGCGAGAGGCCGTACGGCGCCGGGCTCTTCGAACGCGGCCCGACCCGTGCCGTGGAATGGCGCCGGACGACGGTGCCCTCGACCTCGGTCACGTGCGCGTCCCGCCCGAGGATGACCTCCGGGGACCGCACGAACGCGACGTCGACCCCTTCGAGCTCGACCTTGTCCGCCTCGATCCGGGCCACCGGCGTCGGCGGCGAACGCCCGAAGACCCATTCGATCGGGTTGGGCGGAACGCGGATCAGCCGCACGGTGTGGGCACGGATCGTGCCGAACCGGCTGTCGCGGCGGATCCGCACGTCCACCGTGACGGCCTCCGTGTCTCCGGGGATCTCGACCGCGCCGTCTCCCCGGAACTCGTTGACGCGAACGGACGGTGCGGCGAACTGCCCATGGACCGTCAGCGACCGGTCGACCGTGACCGCCCGGCCGATGCGCGTCACCCCGAAGAACGACCCGCTCTGGGCCGTCACGGGTCCGACCGCATGGAACCTCCCGTCGGTGGACAGAGTTCCCCCCACGGAGACCGTCCCGCCGGCATCGAGCGTGCCTCGGCTCATGAGCGAGTCGGCAAGGATCGCGCCGCCGACCGCGAGCGTCCCCGTGATCGCGGCGCTCCCGACGTCGACCTCGCCGGTGACCTTGACGCTCCCGTCGACCGTCCACCGGAGCGCGTGGACCGCCTCCCGGCGTCGGACCCCGCGGTCGTCGAGCGCGCCGGAACGAGGCGGCCGAACGGGAGGAGTGGCCGCGGCGGGCTTGGCCGCGGTACTCGAGGGGGTGGACACCGCGGGTTTGGGGGGCGGGGGAGCGGCGGAGGCGGGAGGGTTTGCGGGCGCGGGAACGGGCGGAGAGGAGGGCGGTGGAGGGACCGCCGACGGGTCGGTCACGTGCGGTTCCCCACGGGCCCGATCCCCATCCGGCGGTGTTGGCTCATGAGGCAGAGGTCCTCGACCACCGTCAGGCCGGCCGCGCGGCCCCGGTCGGCCGCTTCGGGGTTCGAAATGCCGAGCTGCATCCAGACGACGGGGACCTTCCGCCCGATGGAGTCGTCCATGATCGCGGGGACCTCCTCCGGACGTCGGTAGATGTCCACGACGTCCACCGGAACGCCCGCCGGGATCGCCGCGACGCTGGGGTAGGAGCGCTCGCCGAGCACCTCGGTCACGAGCGGGTTCACCGGTACGATGCGATAGCCCTGTCCCTGGAGGTAGCGGCCGGCCTCGTTCGAGTCCCGGGTCGGCTTGTCGGACAGCCCGACGATCGCGATCGTCCGGGCGCGGGCGATGATGCCTCGC
>Ga0187887_10002126_pt1 | contig 16183 bp, 17 predicted proteins | sample June2016WEW_7_10_FD_132977 | JGI IMG/M metagenome (GOLD analysis project Ga0187887, IMG submission 132977) | Peatland microbial communities from SPRUCE experiment site at the Marcell Experimental Forest, Minnesota, USA - June2016WEW_7_10 | ecosystem: Environmental > Terrestrial > Soil >...
GGCGTCGAGCATGGTGTTCATCACGTCCACAAAGGGCACGTGGGAAACGACGGCGCGGAAGAGATCGGAGCGCAGGTTCGCAACCACGGCCATGAGCAGGCCGCCGGCCGACCCGCCCTCGATGGCCACGCGCGCCGGGTCGCCGTAGCCAGCGGCGGTCAGATGCTCGACGGCGGCGATGAAGTCGGTGAAGGTGTTGCGCTTGACCAGCATCTTGCCGGCGTCGTGCCAGGGCTTGCCCAGGTCGCCGCCGCCGCGGATGTGGGCATAGGCCATGACCACGCCGCGATCGAGCAGGCTGAGGCGGTTCCCGCTGAATCCGATGGGCAGCGCGTAGCCATAGGCGCCATAGCCGTAAACGTACAGGGGGTTCAGCGCGGGACTGGAGGCCCGCGCGACAGCCGGACTGGAGTCCGGCGCTACACGCTTGTCTTTGCGGTAGACCAGCGAGACGGGAACCTGCGCGCCGTCCGCGGCGGTGGCATGGACGCGCTCGCTGGCGTAGAGGGTGCGGTCGAAGCCGCCGGGAATATCGAGCTGCTTGAGCAAAGTGGAAGCGCCGGTGGCCAGGTCGTACTCGTAGACCGAGGCAGGCGTGACCAGCGACTGGTAGGCGTAGCGGAAGGCCGCCGTCTCAAAGACGCGGTTGACGTGCGGATGGGCGTCGTAGGCCGGTTCGGGGAAGGCAATCTCGCCGCCGGAAGCAGCTTCGGCCCCGTCGCCCGCGAAGCGCCAGATGCGCAGCCGGGGCAGGCCGTCTTCGCGCTCGCAGGCCACGAAGAAGCCGGCGAAGAGGTCCACGTCCTCCAGCATCACGCTGTCGCGGTGAGGGATGCGCTCCGTCCAGTGCTCGCGGTCTGGAGTGGTCAACGGCGCCGTCACCAGGCGGAAGTTGCGCCCGCCATCGTTGGTGCGGATGAACCACAGGCCGTTGCGGTGGTCGATGGAGTACTCGTGCTCGTCTTGGCGGGGGCTGATGAGGGTGAATGCTCCCAGAGGATCATCCGCCGCCAGCACGCGGGATTCGGTGGTGGTGTGGCTGGCCGACTCGACCACCAGAAACTTGCCGTCGCGGGTGCGGCCCGCGCCCAGGTTAAAGCGCTCGTCGTCCTCCTGAAGAACCAATGCATCTTCCGAAGCCTGTGTGCCGCAAGCATGACGCCAAAGCTGGAACTGGCGCTTCTGCTCCTCGTCCTCAACGGTGTAGAAGAGGGTCCGATTGTCCGCGGCCCAGACTGCCGAGCCGGCGCGCTCGACCTCAAATGAAAGCGTCTCGCCGGTCAGCAGATCCTTGATGCGCAGCGTGTACTGGCGGAAGCCCTTCGTGTCGGTCGAATAGGCGAGCCAGCGGCCGTCGTCGGTAATATCGGTGGCGCCGATGGAGAAGTAGGCGTGGCCTTCGGCAAGCTGGTTGCCGTCGAGGAGCACCTCTTCCGGCGCGTCGGCGGCCGGTTGAGGATCGTCGCTTCCCACCCTTTCCGCAGAAAGAAGCGGAAAGGATGGGGCACCCCGCATCTTTGAGGCCACCGGCGCGCCGGGCTCGTCGCGCTTGCGGCAGTGGATGGCGTATTGGCAGCCCTCTTCGGTGCGCGAGTAGTACCACCAGCCGCGATCCAGAAAGGGAACCGAAACGTCGGTCTGCTTGACGTGCGAGAGCATCTCCCGGTAAAGGTCTTCTCGCAGGCCGGCGTGCGGGGCCATGAAGGCCTCGGCGTAGGCGTTTTCGGCTTCGAGGTATGCGGTGACCTCGGGGTCTTCCTTGTTGCGCAGCCAGGCGTAGTCGTCACTGAGGACTACGCCGTGCAGCCGGGTCTCAGTGTGCTGCTTGCGGGCGATGGGGGCAGGCGGAAGCTCGGTCTGAGTCATTTCCTTCCCAGTGTAGTGCAAGGGCAGCTTTCAGCCGTTACCTAGGGCTCTGACCGCGTGGTTTCGTGCGTGGCGATTGAGTGCCGCGGTATCCCACCCTAGGCGCAAAAACAGAGGCGCGCCGAGGGTGGGGCACCCGCAACTTTCAGCCTCCAGCTAGAAGCTAGAAGCTAACAGCGAGAGGCTCGGAACCTTCCCCCGCCGTTCGCGTAAAATAGAAAGCAATGAAACCCTTTCGCCGCGCGTTCTTGCTCGTTTTCCGGCTGCTGCTGGCCGCCGCCGTCGGGATTTCCGCTACGGCTGCCTTGGCCGAGCGGGTGGAGGATCTGCCCCAGCCCACCGATTACGTCAGCGACTATGCCCATGTGCTGTCGCCCGAGGCCATTGCGCGGATCGATCGCATCTGCGCGCAACTGGACCACTCCCAGGCCAATGCGCAGATCGCCGTGGTGACCATCCATACCCTGGGCGGAGACGACTCGGCCGACTTTGCCACTCGGCTCTTCCATCAGATGAAGATCGGCGCCAAGGGAACGGACCGCGGCGTTCTGCTGCTGTTTGCCATCGACGACCATCGGCGCTCCATCAAAACCGGTTATGGCATGGAAGGCATCCTGCCGGACGCCAAAACCGGCGACATTGGCCGCGACATGGTTCCCTATCTGCGTGCCAACGACTTCGACGGGGCCGTGACGCTGGGCGTGAACGAGGTGGCGCAGGTGATCGCCGCCGATGCCAAGGTGACGCTCGACGAAGAGGCTTCACAAGCGCCCCCCGCACCCGCTCCCGAAGAGGACGAGCCGTGGTCGTTGACCACGAAAATTGTTACCATTCTGGTAGTGACGATCATTCCGCTGATCGTTTTCAGCCCATGGATTCTGCGCCCAATGATTCGTCGCGGCTACTTCAAGCGCTGGGGCTGGACCCTGTCTGACGGCTCCGGCGGTGGCGGAGACTCGGGCGGTGGAGGCTTCGGTGGCGGCGGAGATTCCGGTGGCGGGGGGGATTCCGGTGGCGGCTTTGGCGGCTTCGGCGGGGGCGATACCGGTGGCGGCGGTTCGGACGGAAGCTGGTAATTTATTCAAGTTTTCAAATTGGCCTCCCTGAGCGGAGGCCGGAGGAGAGTGGCACGGTATGAGTCGTGGGTTTTGGATAGCGTTGGGCGTTGCGGGCGTTCTGGTTTTAGCTTTGCTGGTCAGCTTTGTGAGCGCCAGGAACCAGATGGTGGCTCTGGATCAGACCGTCAAGAGCAAGTGGTCGGAGGTGGACGTGCAGCTTGAGCGGCGAGCCGACCTGATTCCCAACCTGGTGGAGACCGTCAAGGGCTTTACCAAGGAGGAGAGCGGCGTGTTTGGCGAGATTGCCGAGGCGCGCGCCGGCATGTTAAATGCGCAGGGGCCTCAAGCGAAGATCGCGGCCAACGGGCAGCTCGATTCCGCGTTGGGCCGCTTGCTTCTGCTCGTCGAAAACTATCCGCAACTGCGCTCCAGCGATCAGTTCATGCGCTTGCAGGATGAGCTGGCGGGGACGGAGAACCGCATCGGCGTCGCCCGCAAGCGCTATAACGACTCGATCCAGGACTACAACACTTTCATCCTTCAATTCCCCAACAACATTTGGGCGGGCATGGCCGGCTTCAAGGAAAACACGGCCTATTTCACGGCCAGTCCCGCTGCGCGGGCGGTGCCGTCGGTCAAATTCTGAGGTTGAGCTTCAGCGCCGGCGCGGCGGATGCGCGCGAAAAGGCCATCCCGGAGCGCGGGATGGCCTTTTCCACGATGGAGGCTCGCGGCTGGAGTCCAGGCGCGGTCCGGACCGATCTATCGGAAGGAGGCGATGGCGGCTGCCTCGTCGTCGAAGATGTCGAAGACGGTGTAGAGCTTGGTCAGCTGCAACAGGTCGTGGACCTTCTTGGTGAGCTTGAGCAGTTTGAGCCCTGCGCCCTGGTTGCGGGCCGATGTGTAGGCGCTCACCAGTTCGCCCAGCCCCGAGCTATCGATGTAGTTCACGTCGCCCAGGTCGAGCAGGATGCTTTTGTGTCCCTTGCCCAGCAGGTCGCGGATGGCATCGCGTATCTGCACGCTGCCCTCTCCCAAAGTAATCCGCCCGCTCAGATCCAGAACGGCGACGCCGTCCACTTCACGGGAAGCAATAGTAAGTGCCACGGAAATTCCTCCTTGTCGATGCCATGATTCCATTGTTGATACTACATCATATTACCTTTGCGGTTCCAGACCGCGGGAACGTCCCATCCAGCCCGTGAAACCGGCGGAAAGAGATGCCCCTCCCTGCCGCCGATGGCCCGCACGCAAACTGTGCTCAAGTCTAACCGTTTGCCGGCGCCAGATGTTTGACCAATGTCAACTCGGTTCCGGGATGCAGTTGTCGAAAGTGTACCTCATCCATGAAGGATCGGATGAGGAAGATGCCGCGCCCGGTGCCGCGCAACAGGTTTTCCGGCGCCAGGGGGTCGGGCAGCGTCTCCGGATCGAGGCCCTTGCCCTGGTCCGCGATGGTAAACACGAGCGCCTTGCCGGTGTTTTCCATGCTGACGGAGACGCGCTTGGCGGGGTCGTATTCGTTGCCGTGCAGCACAGCGTTCACGGCGGCCTCGCGCACCGCCATGGTTATGTGAAAGCGCTCGTCCTCGTCCAGGCCGGCCTCTGCGGCCAGCTTCTCCGCCGCCGCCTCCACCGCGTCGACGCTCTCCATGGTGGAAGCCAGCGAAAAACTTAGCCTGGTCTTGGGTGCGCTCACCGGGATTGAATCCGCCTCTTCCGGAACGGACCGGGGCACCTGCGCCCCTCCGCGCCTCAGCAACCTAGCTGGCAGTTTCATGGCTGGCGCGGAATTGTGTCAAGCGGAGGGCAAAGATCGGTGCGCGGTATTGGAGCGCAGCATGGGCTTCTCCGGCTCCCGCACACGGCTCAGTTACCAAGCCAAACACATCCACAGCCCCAAACCCGGCCTAAGGGAATACACTTTGCTCATGCAGCCCCGCACCACAGCCCGCGTCAGCCTGACTGCGCTGCTCGGCACCCCGGTGACCGATTCGCAGGGGCATCTGCGCGGGCGGCTCAAGGACATTGCCGTGGCCACCGGCCCGGATGCGGGCAAGGTGGCGGGGCTGGTGCTCAAGACTCGCGCCGGCCTGTGCATCGTGCCCTCGCAGGACGTAATGGAGACGCCGGCCGGCACGCTGGAGCTGCGCTCCTCCGGGGCATTGGTTCCGCTGAAGGATGAGGGCAACTACCTCTACCTGCAGCAGGATCTTGTTGACCGGCAGATCATCGATATTCACGGCCGCAAGGTGGTCCGCGTGAACGATGTGGACCTGGAGTGGCTGGGGCGCGGCGCGGCGCATCTGCTGCGCGTAGCCGAGGTCGAGGTGGGGCTGCGTGGAGCCTTTCGCCGGGTCTTCAAAGGGCTGCTGCCGCGCGCCACCCTGGAGACGATCTCGCGCAAGTTCGGGGCCAGCGGCATTCCCTGGCAGTTTGTCGACGTGATCGAGGTCGATCCGGCGCGGCGGGTGAAGCTGCGCATCGAGTACGCGCGGCTGGCCGAGATGCACCCTTCCGACCTGGCCGAGATTCTGGAAGACCTGGCCCCCGCCGAGCGCGAAGCCGTCTTTACCTCGCTCGACGAAGAGGTGGCCGCCGAGGCTCTCGAAGAGGTCGAACCCAAGATGCAAAAGGCCCTGCTGGAGAAGCTGGGCGAGGAGCGCATCGCCGATATCGTCGAGGAGATGGACCCCGGCGCGGCCGCCGACCTGCTGGGAGAGCTCTCCGAAGAGCAGTCCGACGCCATTCTCGAGGAGATGGAGCCGGAAGAGCGGCAGGAAGTGGAAGAGCTGCTCGAGTTCGACGAGAAGTCGGCCGCCGGCTGCATGACCACCGACTTCGTCTCTCTGGGCAAGGACTCGACGGTTGCTCAGGCGGTGCAGGCCCTGCGCGGCTTCGACGGCGACCCGGAGAGCGTGACCGCGGTCTACCTGCTGGACGAAAGGCGAGTTCTGCTCGGCGCCGTTTCCCTGGCGCGGCTGGTGATGGCGCTGCCGGAGACGCGGCTGGCCGTGCTGGCCGAGCCTCGCGTGCTCTCCTGCCCTGCCGACCTGCGCCAGGACGATCTGGCCGAACTCTTCGACAAGTACAACCTGCACGAGCTGCCGGTGGTCGACCTTCAGGGCCGCATGGTGGGCGTGGTTCAGGCCGACCACGTGATCAGCTTCCTGCGCGACAAGTTATAGGTCTGCTGCCGAAGGCCATGTTATTCTTTATGGCAATCGACAAAGACAAATACGCGCTGTGAACCCGATTCCATGGGAGCCTCCGGCGGCAAGCTCCATGGAGCAGGGCTCTGATTTGGAGGAAGAATGCAGTCGAGGTTTCCCGGAACCGTGCCCACTCCGCACGAGATACCTCCTGAGCTTCTGCCGGAAGAGAAGAAGGAGAAACTGCCCCTCCCAATCACTCTGTACGCCGTGTACCGCTTCGTATGGGCTGGGATTTCCTTCTTGCTTGCCCTGGTTCCCTGGGGGGATCCAGATCTTGGGTTGGCTTCTTACCTGTTATCACGTCCCGTTCTTGTTGTCTTCCTGCTTCCACCGTTTTTGCAGTTCCTGATAGGGCCGCCCGGCACGGTCCGCTTGTGGGTGCAGGATGCCTTTATCCAGGGCGCTCCGTTCTTGTTCTTCTTCGCCGCGATTCTCTATGCTGCCACAGGGTGGAATTTGCTGACTCGGTCCTCATGGTGGCGCGATTTTACAATGCTCGCTGCTGGATGTAACGTGGCCGTTATAACGCTTGGCTTATTGAAAAGACTTCCGTACCAGATCAAATTGGGCGAAGCACTCCCTCCCGTGCCTAGGACGAAGCAACTGGCTCTTCTTCTTGTTTGGTCTTGGAACCTGGTGGTCTATTGCTACCTGGCCTACGATCCCGGTGTTAGAAAGGCCTTCGAGGAGAAAACCTAGCAGCCGGTCTCCCTGCCCGGTTGGGGCGGCCTGGCAGAGTTCCGATTCTCGCCTGCCCTGAGAATCTACGCCAGGACGAGCCGAATGAGCTCTCGCGCAGCATTGAGCCCTGAGGCGACGAGCCGGACCAGGCGGCGAGAAATGGAGGGAAGCATTGAGTTCATCCACCGTCAAGTCCTTTACCGCCGTGCTGGAGCCGCTTCGGACGGGGCTCGGCTGGGTGGTTGCGCGGATTCCCTTTGATCCAGTCAAGGCGTGGCTGGTGCGGCGCGGCATGCGGGTGCGCGGAGAGATTGAAGGATTCGCTTTTCGCACCTCGCTGTTTGCCAGCGCGCCCGGCGGAGGGCACTTTCTGCTGGTCAACAAGAAGATGCAGGCGGCGGCGAGAATCAAGGTGGGATCTCTGGCGCGCATCCGGCTGGAACCGGACCTGGAAGAACGCGCAGCAACCGTCCCGCCGGAGTTGGCCAAGGCGCTCAAGGGCGACCGCCGGCTGCGCAAATGGTTCGACGGTCTGAGCTACTCCAATCGCAAGGAGATTGGCGCCTGGGTCAGCGAGCCGAAGAGCGCCGCCAGCCGCGAGCAGCGCGCCGAAAGGATGGCCGAGCGCATGCTGCTCACTCTGGAGGGAGAGACCGAGCTGCCGCCCATTCTTCATGCGGCCTTCCTGCGCCAGCCACAGGCGCGCAAGGGATGGGAAGCCATGACGCTGGCGCAGCGGCGCAATCATCTGCTGGGGATATTTGGCTACCAGAGCGTCGAGGCCCGCGAGCGCCGGGCAGCCAAAGCCGTTGAAGAGGCCTTGCGAGTGGCCGGGAAGGCCTCCGGCGCTGTCGATTGAGCAGGTTCGGACCGCTCCGGGCCGCCGCGGCTGGGACGGCGGCATTGCCCTCAATCCACTTTTCAGTAACTTCGCGGCCCGTTGCGGCGTCTAAATGAATGAGATGAATGCAGCCGCCTCCGTTCGCCCCTTTTTCAGTCAGGGTCTTTCCGCCGCCGTTCAGGATCAGGCGCGGCAGGAGAGCCTGGCCATTTCCGCCGGGCTCAAGCGCCAGGAAGCCGGACTGCTGGACGAGCTGATCGTCCGCTACCAGCACCGGCTGATGCGCTATCTGCTCTACCTGACCGGCAACCGCGATATGGCCGAAGACCTCTTCCAGGAGGTCTGGATGCGGGTGCTGGTGCGCGGTTCGCAGTTCAACGGCCAGGCGCGATTCGATACCTGGCTCTTCACCATTGCCCGCAACCTGGTGATCGACCTGCGGCGCAAGCGCACCATGTCCAGCCTGGACGAGCTTTTTGAGGGAGGCAGCGACGACGACCGGCCCATGAGCTTCGAGGTTGCCGACGGCGCGCCGACGCCCATGGACCGCTTTTCCAACCTCGAAGACCGGGAACGGATTGCGGCGGCGCTGCTCCAGTTGGATACGCTTCATCGCGAGGTGCTGGTGCTCCGCTTCCACGAGGAGTTGTCGCTCGAAGAGATAGCCAAAGTCACGCGCGCGCCCCTTTCCACCGTAAAATCAAGGCTTTACCGGGGCCTTGCCGCCATCAAGCCCAAGCTGGAACGCGCCTTTCAGCGCTTTCAGGGGGCGGTGTGAAGACCGCTGGGTTGGCCGAGGGCCAGGCGGGCTCGGGCGCCGACCCGAATCTGCTGTCGGCTCTTGCCGGAAGCCAGGCCGACCGGGAATGCGCCGTTGCCTGTCGCACCCGCCGCGTAGTCAGCGCGTCGCTGGGCGTGATGCGGGATCAGCAGGCGGGGCGCAAGCGCATCCGCTCCGTGGCGCTGGCGGCCATCCTGGTGCTCCTGCTGGTCCTCGCTCCGGTGGTCTGGTGGATCGCCGATACCTTGATCGAAGAGGAGCATCTGGTCAGCCCCATGAGCCAGTTCAGTGTGCTGATCGCCTTCTTCAGCGCGGCGTTGCTGGCCTCGGCGCTGCTGGCCGGATGGCTGCGCCGCAAGCCCTGACCGAAGTCTCTTGCCAAATATCGGCCGCGCCGCCCGTGCGCGCAACTTCCGGATTCACTCCTCCGTCCATCTAAGAGCGATCAAGCCGTGCTTGATCCCCTGAGAGGCTCTCCGAGGGAGGGATTGCCCCATGCGCGACCCAGAATCCATCTCCGCCGATGAGGACTCACGCCTGATTCCGGTGTGGTCCATCGTGGCTGCCGCCGTGGCCTTTGTGCTCGTCGAGTACTATTTCTGGATGGTTTGGCCGGAGCAGCAGCACCATCTGCCGCCGCTCGGGTTTCGTTCCTACCTGAATATCTCCTGGGGACTGCTGGCCGCGCTCTACTTCCTCATGGTCGGCTACGTCAGCAAGGACGCGCCGCGCCGCGCCATGAGCGCGCGCTTCTGGATGCTGATCTGCTTCGTGATGCCGGGCGGCATCGGTGCCGTGCTTTACTTTCTGCTGCGCCAGCCGGAGGTCTCTCGCTGCCCAAGCTGCTCCACGCACGTGCAGAGCGACTTCCACTTCTGCCCGCAGTGCGATTACCGGCTCGCCGCCAATTGCGGCCACTGCTTCAGCACAGTGCGCACCACAGACCTGTTCTGCACCCGCTGCGGCCATGAGCTGGCCAGCGACCACCTGCCGGCCCGCCTGCGCGCGCTGCCGGAATAAAGCATTTCCCCGGTTCCCGCAAGATGGGTGCCCCATCCTTCTGTCATCCTGAGCGAGGTCGCCGCTGCGACCGAGTCGAAGGACCTGCGTCTTCCATTTCTGGCGAAGGATGGGATGCCGGCCTGAATCCTCGCCAGCCCGCAATTGACCCGGCCCGGTTCCCTTCCTACAATCGAAGTTCCGGCCCTCATGCCCCTCTCCGCGCTCATCATCGACGACGAACAACTGGCCCGCGACGAGCTCCAGTACTTGCTCGACCAGGTGGGCGGCGTGGAGGTGCTGGCGCAGGGAACCAACGGCATCGAGGCCGTGGACCTGATCGAGGAACACCGTCCGGATCTCGTCTTCCTGGATGTGCAGATGCCCGGCCTGGACGGATTTGCCGTGATCAAGCGGCTCATGGACCGCAACGGCTCCAGAACCATCGCCGGCAAAGAGGCCCAGCCCCTGCCGCAGATTGTCTTTGCCACGGCCTATGACCAGTACGCCGTGCGCGCCTTTGACGTGAACGCCGTCGATTACCTGCTCAAGCCCTTTGACCGCACCCGCGTCCAGCAGGCCGTGGAGCGGGTCCGCGGCCGCATGGCCGACAGCGCTTCAATTGCCGCCGGGGTGAGCCAGCAGCCTGACTCCCCGATCGAGTCCCAGCTCGAAGCGCTGCTGCGGCTGCTCAACCGTCCCCAGGGCGCCTCGCGCGTTCCCCAGCCGGCTCGGCTCACCAACAAGCTGATCGTCCAGGCCCAGAGCCGGCTGCTCCTGGTCGACCAGGCCGATATCTGCTATGCGGCCATCGATGAGGGCGTGATACGCATCGTCACCCAAACCTTCGAAGGCCACTCCAAGTGCCGCACCCTCGAAGAGTTGCTGGAATTGATGGACCCGGTGCTCTTCTGGCGCGCCCATCGCGGCTTTGTGGTCAACATCAACCACATCCGCGAGGTGGTTCCGTGGTTCAAGTCCAGCTACCAGTTGCGCATGAACGACAAGCGCCAGACCGAAATCCCCGTCAGCCGCGCTCAAACCAAGCGCCTGCGGGAGCTCTTTAATCTCTAGCGGCTCGCGTTACACGGGAAGCAGATCAGGAGTTCAAGCGTAAACGTACCGCCCCGATTGGCAGCCAACCGGGGCGGTCGCATTTTGGGCGTTCGATTGAGTCCAAGAACAGCGCTGGCAATCCGGTCGCCGGCCTTGGCCTTAGCTAGCAACCTGCCGGAAGAGCCAAAAGAGCAAACCGGAGAGCAGCGCGGCGGCCGGGAGCGTGAAGACCCAAGCAGCCGCAATGTTGCGAATGGTGGACCACTGCAGCCCGCTTCCGTTGGCGGCCATGGTGCCCGCCACGCCGGAACTCAGCACGTGAGTCGTGCTGACCGGCAGGCCAAAGTTGTCGGCGGCCGAGATGGTACACATAGCCACCAACTCGGCGCAGGCGCCCTGCGCGTAGGTGAGGTGCTCCTTGCCGATCTTTTCGCCAACCGTGACCACGATGCGCTTCCAGCCCACCATGGTTCCCATGCCCAGCGCCAGGGCCACGGCTACCTTGACCCAGGTGGGGATGAACTTGGTCGCCTTATCCACTGTGCTCTTGTAGGTGGCCAGGCCCTTGGTCTCGGCGGCGGTGAAGGCCGGAGTGTGGTTCTTCTGCATCAGGCGGATGGCCTCGCTGGCCACATACATATCGTTGCGGACGTTGGCTTGCTTATTGGCCGGAACCGATTTGTACTCCTTGTAGACGACCACGTCCCCTTCCAGATCCTTGACCAGCTCTCGCAGAGCCAGCACCGTGTCCGGCTTGATCTCCTTGGTGCGGATGTAGTCTGTAACTTCGGCGCGCGCATCTTCGCCGAGGACGCCGCTCTTGTCTACATGCTGGTCCAGAATTTGCCCGGCCTGCTCGGAGGCGGCGATGAACTCCTGCACATCGCGAGCGGAGACGGCGTGGTTGAGCGCGTAGGCGGTGGGCACGGTGCCAATGAGGATCAGCATGATGAGGCCCATGCCCTTCTGCCCGTCATTGGAGCCGTGCGCAAAGCTGACGCCCGAGCATGTGAAGACCAGCAGGGCGCGAATCGGCCACGGCGGAGGCGTGTTGCCTTTGGGCGCCGTGAAAAGCACGTCGGCATTCAAGATAACCAGCCTGGCGCACAACGCCAGAACGTACAGTCCGGCGATTCCCACCAGGAGCATGACCAGGATCAACCCAAACGGGGATTGCCAGCTCTCGGCAACTGCGACGGGGCGCCAGACGGGAGGCCCCAGAGGGCCGAAGAGTCCCAGAACCAGAGGGGCGACCAGATTCATCAGGTACGTCCCGCCGATCCCGGTAATTGCTATGGAGGGAATCGCCCACAGGGCCTTTTTATGATTCTCGTTGTAGAGAACAGCCACGCCCCTGGCCCATTTCGCGAGGATAAACGCTTTGGAAAGCAGCAGCAGCAGAAACGCGGCGCCGAAGCCGATCAGGGGCGAGATCAGCAGCACCTTGAAGACCTTGGTGGCCTGTTCCCAGTCCACGCCGGAAGTGCCGGTGTGAACGCTCATCAACTGGTTGGCGATGCCCACGCCGATGATGGAGCCGACCATGGTGTGGGAACTGGAGGCAGGCAGGCCGAACCACCAGGTGCTGAGGTTCCAGATAATGGCGGCGATGAGCAGGGCGAAGACCATGGCGAAGCCGGCGCCGGAGCTGACCTGGAGAATCAGCTCCACCGGGAGCAGCGTAATGATCGAGAAGGCCACCGCCCCGGAAGAGAGCAGAACCCCGGTCAGGTTGCACAGCCCGGACCACACTACGGCGATGTTGGGGTCCAGCGAGTGCGTATAGATGACCGTGGCCACGGCGTTGGCCGTGTCGTGGAAGCCGTTCACGAACTCGAAGCCCAGAGCGATGACCAGCGCCGTGCCCAGCAGCAGATAAGGCCAGATGCTGCCGATGGTTACGCCGTTGAAATCCTCAAGGATATGCAAGGCGATGAAGCCGATGCCGATAATCAGCGCCGCTAGAACCACGCCTCCGCTGATCATGGCGTGGGATTTCTTCATCTTCTTGTCAAGCAACGCCGCAGCCGGGGGACGGCCTTCGATGGTGGTCGCCAGATCGGACATTCAGGGGGGCTCCAGGTTTTGAGATGGGAGTTCGTCCGGCCGAACCGGCCGGGAACAGCATCCAGACTCAACCTTGGATATATGAGGCAGATGAAAGGGATATGAATATCAGGTTACAGAACTGTCTTTTATGGTCCTAAACTCCCGCCCTCATCCGCTCCCGCAGCGGCTCGTTATCCGCGTACACACGCCACTCCGCCACCTTGCCGTCCTTGATCACCGCCTGCACCGCTACCGGCGTCTCCCACCGGTTCTCCGCCTTCAGCCACGCTTTCGGAGCATACGTCCCCTTCGCCACCCCCATCATCACCACCACCGGCCCATCGCAGAGCGTCTCGTGCACGGCAATCGAGTAATCGGGAACCATGTGGAAGTACCCAACCCAGCACGTCCGCACCGCCTCCCGTCCCTTTACTTCCTGCCCCATCGAATCGATAAACCGGTGCCCAGACGTCATCAACTCCGCCATCTGTTCTACGTCTTGCCGGTTGATCGCCTGCACAAACGCGAGCGCCGCACGTTCAGCCGATTTCATCATGCCGCCATTGTACTCGCCTCGCGCGCACCCCGGCAGACTCTTCCGGCTCAAAACGTTGCCATTCTGAGTCCCCCCGCAACGCCGTCATCCTGAGCACCCCAATACCGATATCATCCTGAGCGGAGGTCGCCGCGGCGACCGCAGTCGAAAGCCTGCCCTGTACACGCCCAGTCCGACCCATAGAGCCACCCTCGCAGCGCCTCCAACCTTCGTCGGACCAATTCAGAATACGTAGACCATTCTTCTCCCAGCGGGGGCAGCATCCTTCAAACCGCTGCATCCAGAGCGCCCTGCCTGAGAACTGGCGACCTCCGGCCAATGAACGGTGGGGCTTCAGATAAAGCGCTGAGTCTTTTACCGGAAGCAACCAGAATAAGTAAGTTATTGATTTAGTTGGTTGCGGGGGCTGGATTTGAACCAGCGACCTTTGGGTTATGAGTGGAGTAACTTACGTATTATCAACGAGTTAGGCAGCGCGGTTGGGAGTTTCAAAGAGTGCTAAGTAGTTGAAAATACGTTTGCGGTATTTTTATTTGGGGTTGAAATGGGGTTGAAAAAAAGCAGCGAGAGCGGCTTTTTGAGCTGAATTCGTGCCGGATATAGGTTTTTCGTTTCTCGTAAGTGTGCGTTATAGACGCGCAATTATCAAAATACATGAACTAAATATAGGTTTATGTGTTGTATGATATATGCATCATGAGCGCACAGAGGTTTTCACTGCTAAACCGGTTCCTGCTTGCCCTGCCAGAAGGATTCCTGGCAGACAGCGCCTGGCTTCAGGCGCAGGGCCTCTCGCGTTCGTCGATACGGGACTACGTGGACCGGGGGTGGCTCGAAAAGATAGCCTCCAGGGTTTATCGGCGTCCCAGGCAAGTGGCCAACGACCCGCTCCGTTGGGATGTCGTTGTCCTTTCACTTCAGCAGGTGATGCACAAAGCCCTTCATGTGGGTGGTCGAACGGCAGTCGAACTCGCAGGCTACGCCCATTATCTGGAAGCTGGCGAAACCTCCACGGTATATCTGTATGGTCAGGGGGCGCCGTCCTGGCTGACGGCGCTTCGATCTTCGGCTCGATTTGAACTCCGTCCGGACCGTCTCTTTGCAAGCTCTGGAACAGGGGTTGAGATGAGGCGCTTCGATCTGCGTTCCGGCGAGGCGTCCGCCCCCACCAGGGACGCCGAACGAAAAAGCCCCTGGGAGTGGTCGTTGACGATGTCCGTTCCAGAGCGAGCGATCCTGGAGATGATGGATGAACTTCCTCAGCAGGAGAGCTTTCACCAGGTCGATGCCGTCATGGAAGGCATGGCCAATCTTCGTCCGCAACTGCTGGGAAGACTCCTGCAGGAATGCAAGAGCGTGAAAGTGAAGCGGCTCTTTCTCTGGTACGCAGACAGGCACAGGCACTCCTGGTTGAAGCATCTGGATCGGTCCGCGATCGATCTCGGTCGTGGAAAGCGTCAACTGGTTCCCGCGGGCCGCTTTGACGCCCGCTACCAGATCACGCTGCCAGCAGAGTTGTTTGCAAAAGGAGACGATCACAATGCCCAGTGAGGTTTTTGAAGCACAAGCCGCGCTGCTGGTGCGTGCGCTGCCCAACGTGGCGACGGAGACCTGCTTTGCCTTGAAGGGTGGCACGGCAATCAATCTCTTTGTCCGAAACCTCCCCCGGCTCTCGGTGGATATTGATCTGGTTTATCTGCCCATCGAGGATCGCGAAACCTCGCTTCTTGGAATCCGATCCGCGCTTGTGCGCATTGCCCAAAGCGTGCGCAAAGCGATGCCTGGCAGCGTTGTCACTGAAAATGCCGCCGCTGACGGAACCAGGCTCGTGGTGCGTCAGCGGTCGGCACAAATCAAAATTGAAGTTACCCCGGTCCTTCGAGGAACGGTTCATCCAGTGGATTTGAGGACTGTGCATCCAGCCGCCGAAGAGCGATTTGGGTTTGTCGAAATTCAGGTTGTTTCGTTTGCCGATCTCTACGCCGGCAAGATGGTTGCGGCGCTTGATCGTCAACATCCGCGGGACTTGTTTGATGTGCAATACCTGTTCGCAAATGAAGGTATCAACAACTCTCTCTTTCAGACTTTTCTCGCCTACATCCTCAGCCACAATCGCCCGGCGCACGAAGTCCTGCAGCCGCGATTGAAGGATATTAGGCAAGCATTCGAGCAAGAATTCATTGGCATGACGACCGAGGAGACCTCTCTCGACGACCTTGTGGAGGCGCGAAGTCAGCTCATTTCGGAGATCCGCTCCCGCCTGGATGAACGCTCTACGCGCTTCCTGCTCTCGTTTCATGAGTTGAAACCTGACTGGGAGTTGCTCGGATTGCCGGACGTAGGCAATCTTCCGGCAATCCGCTGGAAGCTGATGAATCTTGCATTGCTACAAGCCAAACAACCGGAGAAATACCGGGCGTTGATTCGTGATCTTGATGCGATGTTGAGGGGGAGGCCCAGGACATCGCTGTGATTACCCAGGATAAGCCCCAAAAATATTTCTCCGCGCTTGTCGCTAAAACCGCCTCGATTTCGACACTAGTTCTATGGAAGCAATTGGTGCCTCATCAGACGCCACACGTTATGGTGGATTTTCGATTTCACAAGAGCCGGTGGCAAACAAATGGAGAAGCCGTTCACTGCGGTCTCAAACACGACTCTTCCTCTGCGCGCAGCGCAATACGTGCGCATGTCCACCGAGCACCAGCAGTACTCCCCTGAGAACCAACTGGAGGTAATCCGCAAATATGCCGCCGCTCACCAAATGGAGATTGTTCGTGAGTACGCGGATTTCGGGCGAAGCGGGCTGAATATCGCCGGTCGCGAAGGTCTGAACCAGTTGATGGCCGACGTTGAAAACAAGAGCGCCGATTTTTCCGCGCTGCTTGTCTACGATGTCAGTCGCTGGGGACGTTTCCAGGATGTGGACGAAAGCGCCTATTACGAATACGTGCTCAAGCCTTGGCGATCACCTAAAAGCGGCCATACGTTATCACTTCAAAACCGGCCATAGAGAAACGGCCTGAGACATTCTGTCCGGCGGGGACAATTAGCCTCTGTTGGCATGGGTAATGTCTTGGA
>Ga0187887_10002127_pt1 | contig 16182 bp, 8 predicted proteins | sample June2016WEW_7_10_FD_132977 | JGI IMG/M metagenome (GOLD analysis project Ga0187887, IMG submission 132977) | Peatland microbial communities from SPRUCE experiment site at the Marcell Experimental Forest, Minnesota, USA - June2016WEW_7_10 | ecosystem: Environmental > Terrestrial > Soil > Wetlands...
CTTCAGCCGCGCCGACCATACCAGGTCGTCGCAGCTCGCGGGAAGGAATCCCGTCAGGTTCATTCCTCCATCGCGATATCGAAAGTCCAGCGGCAGGCTCCCCTTCGCTATCGCATCAAGAAACGCCTGCTGCCTCTCCGCATAACTCTTCCTGCATCGCCGAATATGCGAGTAAAACGCACCGCTATCCAGAAACGCCGCCAGCGTCGCCTGGTCAATCATTGGCCCATGGTCTTCCGCAATCGTCTTCAGCTCCGTAAACGGGTCCACCAGCGACTTCGGCAGCACCGCATATCCCAGTCGCAGCGACGGAAACAGCAGCTTGCTGAACGTCCCCACATAGATCACGCGATTGCCCGAGTCCAGGCTCTGCATGCTCGGCAGCGGAGGAGCAATATACCGAAACTCCGAATCGTAATCATCCTCCACAATCCACGTCTTGGTATTCACCGCGCCATTCACCAGCGCCAACCTCCGCGCTAACGATAAGGACGCGCCCGTAGGGAACTGTCTAGACGGCGTCACATACACCAGCGACGCCGACGCCTCTTCCAGCGGTGGAAACACCATCCCCTGGGCATCAATCGGCAGGTGCTCCATCGTTGCTCCCGCAGACTTCCACGCGCGCACTGCGCCGCTATATCCCGGGTTCTCCATATACACGCGGTCGCCCTGTTTCAGCAGCAGATTCGCCAGCAGGTACAGCGCCTGTTGCGACCCCGTCGTAATCGCAATTTGCCACCATTCGCACACCACTCCGCGACTATCCCTCAGGTACGCCGCCAGGTTCTCCCGCAGCGGTCGAAACCCCAGCACCGCCTCCGAGTGATAGTGCAGCAAGCTCCGATTCGTCGACCGCAACGCCCTCCCGCGCAACCGGTTCCACAGCGCAAGAGGGAAGAGCTGCACGTCGGGTTGGCACGGTCGAAACGGCTTTGGCCCATTCGAGGAACTCTCCCCCAACGCATGCGCCGCCACATGCACCGCCGGCGCCATCTGCTGCGCCTTGCTTCTCTGTGCCGCCCTCTGCGCAGCCGACCGCAGCTCCCGCGCCGTGTCCGACACATACACCTTCGACCGGCTGCGGCTATTCAGATACCCCTCGCTGATCAATCGCTCATAGGCATACACCACCGTATTGCGCGATACCTTCAGCTCCGCCGCCAACTCGCGGCTCGACGGCAATGGATCGCCCGCCCCCAGCTGCCCACTCTGGATCAGGTCCTTCAACTGCACCGCCAGCTGCACCTGCAGCGACACATCGCTCTTCCGCGTAAGGAACAGAATCTGTCGCCGCTTCACCTGCCGCACGTCTGGACTCAATGAATCTCCTGAATCTGGCTCTTTACCAGAACCACGCTGCTGCCTATGTTTGTACTAACACGGAACAAATTAAGCAAAATTTCATCTGCATGCGGCGCCTATCCCATTCGGAGAAAACACTCCGAAGCTCATGGCAAACCAATATCCGACTAAACTAGTCCGATATTGTGGTACAGTCCAAAAAGTACATGTTCCCCATCGATGCCTCCCGCGTTCTTTGCCGGGGCACCGCTATCTTCCTTCCACAGTCCCCAGAGCTCTTCGGGACCTCGCACCACCACATCTGCATCACGCTGAACACTCTGCACGACGCAAGGGAGATCCTCATGGTCAACCGCCTCCGCCTCTTCAAGAAGGCCGCTTGTTCGCTTACATTTCTTCTTCTCTCGCTGGCCTGTCTTCCCGCCGCCGCCCAGAGCGCCTCCATCAACGGCCTGGTCACAGACTCCACCAACGCCGTCCTCCCCAAGGTCACCGTTGAGCTCCTCGACACCGCCACCCACACCAAGCAAACGGCCGTCACCAACAGCTCCGGTTTCTACACCATCCCCAACGTCATGCCCGGCGAGTACACCGTCAACGTCACTGCCACCGGCTTCGAGACCGAATCCCGCACCAACGTGACGGTCACGATCGGCGCCAAAGTCACGCTCAACTTCGCCCTCAAGGTTGGCTCGCAAACCGAGCAGGTCACCGTGGACGGCAGCCAGGAAGAGTTGAACACCACCGACGCCAGTGTCAGCACAGTCGTCAACCGCAACTTCGTCGAAAATCTTCCGCTCAACGGCCGCAGCTTCCAGTCGCTCATCACGCTCTCGCCCGGAGTCATCGTCGTTCCCTCCGCCGGCGTCGGCTCCAGCGGTGAGATCAGCGTCAACGGCCAGCGTACCGAGGCCAACTACTACACCATCGACGGCATCAGCGCCAACACCGGAGCCTCCGTCTCCAGCGCCGGCTATCCCGGAGGCGGCTTCTCCGGCGCCACACCCCAGGAGAGCGCCCTCGGCACCACCCAAAGCATCGTCTCCATCGACGCCCTCGAGGAGTTCCGCGAGTCCACCTCCTCCTACTCCGCGGAGTACGGCCGCACCCCCGGAGGTCAGTTCAGCTTCAGCACCCGCTCCGGCACCAACACCTACCACGGCACCCTATTCGACTACCTCCGCAACGACGCCCTCGACGCCCAGAACTTCTTCGACCTCACCAAGCTTCCCGAGCGCCAGAACGACTTCGGTGGCACCTTCGGCGGAGCCATCCGCATCCCGCATCTCTACGATGGCCGCGACAAATCCTTTTTCTTCTTCTCCTACGAAGGCCTTCGCCTCGTGCAGCCGCAGGCCGCGCAACTCTACGAGGTGCCGAGCAATACCCTCCGCCAGACCGCCCCTGCCGCCCTGCAGCCCTTCCTCGACGCCTTTCCCACCACCAGCAGCCCCGATGTCGGTAACGGCCTCGCCTACCTGACCGTCGGTTACACCGCTCCCAGCCGCCTCGATACCACCAGCATTCGCATCGACCACAGCTTCAGCGACCGCTTCAAGATCTTCGGCCGCTACAGCTACGTGCCCTCGCAGAGCGAGTCGCGCCAGCCCACCGACCTCGCCCAGGTCAACAACACGGTGCGCAACATCCAGACCTTCGTCTTCGGTGCCAGCTCTATCATCACCCCGAACATCGCCGATGAGTTCCGCTTTGGCTTCACCACCAACGGCTACAACTCCAATCGCTATCTCGACAACTTCGGTGGCGCCACCCCCTTCGACATCGGCTCCGTCCCCGGCCTCAACAACGGCAGCTGGCTTACCTTCTTCATCTTCTACGACCTCTATCCCTACTACCTCATCGAGCCGCAATCCAACACCCAGCATCAGTTCAACGTCGTCGACTCGCTCACCTGGAACGTCGGCCGCCACAGCTTCAAGTACGGTGTCGACTACCGCCTCCTCATCACCCAGGAAGCGCTTCCTCCCCTCTGGGAAGTAGGCTTCTTCACCAGCGAAGCCGCCATCCTCGCCAACAATCCCGCCGGCCTCTACGTCTACACCCAGGCCATCAACATGGATGCGCATAGCAGCAACTTCTCGCTCTACGCGCAGGATGAATGGAAGGCGACCCCGCGCCTCAGCGTCTCCTACGGCGTTCGCTGGGACATCAACCCGCCTCCCTTCGACGGCGCCGGCAACACCCCCTACACCCTCAACCAGATCACCGATCTCTCCACCGCCGTCATCGCGCCCAAGAACACGCCGCTCTGGCAGACCACCTACGGCAACTTCGCTCCGCGCCTCGGCATCGCCTATCAACTCAACTCCAAGGCCGGCATGGAGACCGTTCTGCGCGCCGGTGGTGGTCTCTTCTACGACACCGGCACCACCCTCAGCGCCGAGGGCTATTACGGCGTCGGTACCACCGGCTTCGGCAACTACACCCCAGTACAGCTCGGCTCCCCGGGCTACGTGCCGGGCGCAGATCCGTTCCCCGCAACCGCTGCGCAGGTCCAGGGAGCACCCTTACCCAACGCCCTCTCTCCCTACAACGCCGCCGTCTTCGCCTTCGACCCCCACCTCAAGCTGCCCTACACCGGCGAGTGGAACGTCGCCGTCGAGCAGGCACTTGGCACCCAGCAGTCGCTCACCTTCAACTACGTTGCGTCCGCCGGCCGCCGCCTGCTCGCCCAGTTCCTGTACTATCCGGAGAATCTCCCCACGCCCAACGAGAACTTCAGCGGCGGCTCCGGCCTCTACGTCACCACCAACGCCGCCAGTTCCGACTACAACTCTCTGCAGGTCAAGTTCGAGCGTAAACTCTCGCACGGCCTCCAGTTCCTCGCCAGCTACACCTGGTCGCACGCCATCGACAACGCCACCACCAACTTCACCATCTTCCAGCTCGAGCGAGCCAGCTCCGACTACGACATTCGCAACAACTTCCAGACCGCGCTCAGCTACAACGTAGGCGGCCACTACTCCAGCCGCATCGTCGACTACGCCCTCACCCACTGGGCCTTCGATGCTCGCATCTCCGCCCGCTCCGCTCTCCCCGTCGACATCCTCGACGGCCCCAGCATCGTCAGCGCCAGCTCCGGCGCATCCACCAACTACCACCCCGACCGTGTCCCCAACACACCGCTCTATCTCTACGGCCCGCAGTACAGCAGCGTCGGCGGCCGCGTCATCAACTTCAACGCGTTCACTCCCGGTCCCACGGGTGGCGACGTAGACGGCAACGCCGGCCGCAACATCGCTCGCGGCTTCGATGCTGTCCAGACCGACCTCACCCTCCGCCGCGATTTCCCCATCACCCAGCGCGTCGGCCTGCAGTTCCGCGTCGAAGCCTACAACATCTTCAACCACCCCATCTTCGGCGACATCTACAACCAGCTCGCCAGCGGAGCCAGCCTCTTCGGTCAGGCCTATGATACCGAGAGCACCCAACTCGGCGGCCTCTCCAGCCTCTATCAGGTCGGAGGTCCGCGCTCGCTGCAGCTCGCGCTCAAGCTGCACTTCTAGGAGCTTGTTGAAATCCTCCGCTTTGTCGAAGGGGCACGGCTTGAGCCGTGCCGTAAGTGCCGTCTTTGCGTTGCGGCTTCAGCCGCTGAGGTACGCTTTTCGAACTCGGCTCCCATCTTTCAACAAGTTCCTAATGCAGCATGAACGCCATACCCCAAGGCCGTCCATGAAGATCCTCACCAAGGCCCTCACCCTCCTCGCCGCCTCCCTCCTGCTGCACCCGCAGCAGGGAAGCGCCCAGCAGGAATCGCCGCAAGCCCGGCAGCAGCGAAGCGTGCATGAAGACGGCGACGTCCTCCCTCTCACCCCCGCCCGCCATCTCCGCTTCGACGAGCACGAAGCCACCTGGGCATCCCTCGACGTCTCTCCGGACGGCCAAACAATAATCTTCGAACTCCTCGGCGATCTCTACCAATTGCCGATTCACGGTGGCGAAGCCCGCTGCATCGTCTGCGGCCTGCCCTTCGACTCCCAGCCCACCTACTCGCCCAACGGCAAGATGATCGCCTTCATCAGCGACCGCTCCGGCAACGACAACCTCTGGATCGCGCAAGCCGACGGCTCCCATCCGCGCCCCCTCTCCACCCTCACCGACAACAGCGTCTTCATCTCGCCCGCCTGGTCCTCCGACGGCAAGTCCGTCTACGTCTCCCGCTTCAATCCCGACATCAACGCCTTCCAACTCTTCCGCTTCGCGCTCGACAACACTCCCGCCCAGCAACTCACCTTCGCCAAGGCCACGCCCACCACCCCCAAGCCCTACCGCACCAGCGCTCTCGGCGCCGCGCCCTCGCCCGACGGCCGCTATCTCTACTACGAAGCCAAGACCGGCCTCGGCTTCGACGACGACAACGCCTTCCCCCTCTGGCACATCGTTCGCCGCGACCTCCGCACCAACCAGGAAGACACCGTCGTCACCAACGTCGGCAGCGCCTTCCGCCCAGCGCTCTCGCCCGACGGCAAACTGCTCGTCTACGCGACCCGCTTCCACGGCCAGACTGGCCTCCGCGTACGCACCCTCGCTACCGACGAAGATCACTGGCTCCTCTATCCCATCCAGCGCGACGACCAGGAAGCCAGCGCCTCTCGCGACCTCCTTCCGCGCTACGCCTTCACCCCCGACAGCCGCGCCCTCATCCTCAACTACGGCGGCGCACTCCACCATCTCGACATCGCCACCCGCGCCGTCACCCCCATCCCGTTCACCGCCCACGTCGATCTCCCCATGGGCCCCTATCTCCGTCAGGACATCCGCGAAGACACCGGCCCCGTCCGCGCCCGCATCCTTCAAACCCCCTCCGAAAGCCCCGACGGCAAGCACCTCGTCTTCTCCGCATTCACGCACCTCTACATCACGCAGCTACCCGACGGCACCCCGCACCGCCTCACCACTTCCACGCAACCCGAGTTCGATCCCGCGTGGTCGCCCGACGGCCGATCCATCGTCTACATCACCTGGACCGCGATCGACGGCGGCAACATCTGGCGCATCAACTCCGACGGCACCGGCGAGCCCACGCGCCTCACCGACCACCCCGACTTCTACCGCAACCCCGTCTTCTCTCCCGACGGCAAAACCGTCATCGCCCTCCGTTCCAGCAACTACGATCACAACCACCGCTACATGGAGTTCAGCCCCTTCCAATCGGACGCCATCGCCTTACCAGCGACCGGAGGCCCAGCAAAAGTCTTCGCCACCGGCGTCCTCGGCAACACTCCCCAATTCACGCATGAGCAGGGAAGCGTTTATCTCAACTACGCCGACGGCCTCTACAACGTCCCCCTCGACGGCAGCCCCCAGCACCGCATCCTCGCCGTCACCGGCCCCACCTGGTACTTCGTCGACGGCACCGCCAACGCCGACGCCCTCAAGATCAGTCCCGACGGCCACTGGGCCCTCGCCCAGATCACCCAACAGCTCTACCTCCTCCAAATCCCCGGCGACAACAAAGAATTTGCGATCGAGCTAGCCAGGCCCTCCCCCAACCAAACCCGCCTCACCTCCATCGGCGCCGACTTCTTCAACTGGGCAGACGACGGCAAGACCATCACCTGGGCCATCGGCTCCACCTACTTCCGCCAACCTCTCGCCTCCGTCGCAACCGGCCACGTCGAACCCCCACCCGACCTCGACACCCATCGCGCCAACGTCCAATCCATCCCCATCAACGTCGAGCTTCCCCGCGACACCCCACACGGCACGCTCCTCCTCCGCGGAGCCACCGCCATCACCATGCGCGGCGACGAAGTCATCCCCAACGCCGACATCCTCATCACCGACAACCTCATCACCGCCATCGGCCCGCGCGCCTCCTTCGCCATCCCCGCCAACGCAACCATCCGCGACGTCACCGGCAAGTACCTCCTCCCCGGCTTCACCGACGTCCACCTCCACTGGGCCGACGTCCGCCGCGCGGAGCTCACCCTGCTCGACCCCGGCTTCCTCTCTGCCCTCGCGTTTGGTGTGACCTCCGCCCTCGATCCCTCGCCCCTCTCCATCGACATGCTCGCTTACCAGGACCTCAACGACGCCGGCCTCATGACCGGCACCCGCGTCTTCTCCACCGGCCCCGCAGTCTTCTCCTTCAACAACCTGCAATCCGAGCAGCAGGCCCTCAACCTTGTCAGTCGCTATCGCAACTTCTATCGCATCCAAAATCTAAAGGAGTACCGCACCGGCAACCGCACCCAGCGCGAGTGGCTCCTCGAAGCCACCGAAGCCCTGCACATGCAAGCCACCACCGAAGGCGCGCTCGACATGAAGCTCGACATGACCCAGATCCAGGATGGCTTCCCCGGCAACGAGCACGCCTACTCCGCCGCTCCTCTCGCCGACGACATCGTCCAGCTCTTCGTCCGCTCCGGCGTCAGCTACACCCCCACCCTCCAGATCAGCAACGGAGGCCTCGCCGCCCAGGAGTTCTTCTACACCACGCAATCCCCGCCCACCGCCATCCACGACAACCCCCGCCTCCGCCACTTCATGCCCGGCTTCTTCATCGACCACAAGACCGAGCGCGTCCCCTGGGCCCTCCCGCAGGAGTACGCCTTCCCCCTCATCGCCCAGGGAGCCGCCAGGATCCAGCGCGCCGGAGGCCTCGTCGCCGTCGGCAGCCACGGCGAAATCCCCGGCCTCGGCTATCATCTCGAGATGCAAGCCCTCGCCGCCGGCGGCATGACCCCCATGGAAGTCCTCCACGCCGCCACCATCGGCTCCAGCAAAACCATCGGCCGCGACCACCAGTTCGGCAGCCTCGAGCCCGGCAAGTTCGCCGACCTCCTCCTCCTCGACCAGAACCCCCTCACCGACATTCGCAACACCCTCTCCATCTCCACCGTCATGAAGAACGGCCGCCTCTACGACGCCAACACCCTCGACGAACTCTGGCCCACCGCCAAGCCCCTCCCACCCCTCTGGTTCCAAACCGACAACGCCGACCTCACCCCTACGCAGCCCTAAGCCCATGCCCACGACCTCCACCTTCAACCCGCGCCCCGCCACCACCCCCACCTGGCGGCACGCCCCGCAGCGCGTCTTCCTCCGCCGCGCCCTCTTCCAACTCCATCTCTGGATCGGAATCATCCTCGCCGCTTATGCCATCGTGATCGGCCTCACCGGCAGCGCGCTCATCTTCAAATCCGAACTCCTCGAGCACATCCAACCCGAGCTCTACACCCTCCACCCCGTCGCCCGCCAAACCACCCTCGACGCCGCCGTCCACTCCATCGTCGCCGCTCACCCCGGCTGGCAAGCCTTCGCTCTGCAAAATTTCGAAAAGCCCACCCAGGCCACCGACCTCCTCCTCCGCCGCGTCACCGGCCCACCCACCCCCAACTACCGCGTCGTCTCCTTCAACCCCTACACCGGCCAGGTGCTCCTCGACCGCCTTCGCTATGCCGGCCCCCTCGGCTTCCTCAGCAACCTGCACGTCTATCTGCTCTCCGGCGAAACCGGCCTCCTCGTCAGTGGCTGGATGGCCCTCGGCCTTCTCATCCTCGCGCTCTCCGGCCTCATCCTCTGGTGGCCCGGAGTGCAGCGCTGGGTCTCCGCTCTTCTTCTTCATCGCCGCGCAAGCTGGCGTCGCACGAACTTCGATCTCCACACCGTCCTCGGCTTCTGGACGAGCGCCGCCTTCCTGCTCGTCATCCTCACCGGTCTCGACTTCGCCTTCCCCGGCCCCTCCGGCAGACTCCTCGAACTCGCCACCCTCCACGGCTATCGCGACACCGGCGTCGTCCTCCACCCCAAGGTCCCCACCTCTACGCCTCTCGCCTCTCTGACCATCGACCAAACCATCGCCGCCGCCTACCGCGCCCTCCCACCCAACGCTCCCCCGGGCTACCTGCAACTGCCCTCCACTCCCACCTCTCCCATCCGCGTCACCGGCTACTACCAGCACGCCGCACCGTTCTCCCAACTCGTCCGCATCGTCCTCGACCCCCACACCGGCGCTCTCCTCGCCAGCTCCGACACCCGCACCGAGGACCTCGCCTCCCGCGTCGAGCAGTATTCCGTAGCTCTCCACTTCGGCCTCTTCGGAGGCCCCGGCCTGCTGGGCCTCATCGTAAAAATCCTCTGGGTCCTGCTAGGCATCCTTCCCGCCCTGCTAGCGGTCACAGGAATCCTCATGTACTGGAACCGTAAACTCCGCCCTCTCTGGCACCGCCTCCGCACTGCGCAGCCTAAGCGCCAACCCATTGCGCGCTAAACGCGAATGCTCAACTTTTGCATGCGAGCCAACAGCGTCGTCCGACACATTCCGAGCAGGGCCGCCGCTCCGTCCGGGCCGCCAACCTTCCCTATGGTTTTTTCGAGAGCGAAGATGATTTCCTGCCGTTCCGTGTTCTCGAGGGCCGTCCGCAAATTCCCATTGCTGCGATTACTGACGGGCGGCGCATCGGAACGACGGTGCAGTTCGTTCATCGACAGGTTAAGAACCGCCCCGTCAGAGAGGATGACAGCCCGCTCGATGATGTTTTGCAACTCGCGTACGTTGCCAGGCCAGGAATACTCAACCAACGCGGCCATCGCCTCCGAAGGGATGTGGGTGATGCCTTTGTTCATGCGCCGATTGAATTGTTGCAGGAAATGACAGACCAGCTGTGGAATGTCCTCGGGTCGCTCGCGCAACGGCGAAATACAAATAGGGAAAACGTTCAGGCGATAGTAGAGATCCGAGCGGAACCTCTGCTCTTTGACCAAAGCCCCCAGGTCTTGATTCGTGGCGGCGATCAGACGGGCATCACACTTCCGGGTGCGTGAATCGCCGAGGCGCTCGAACTCCCGTTCCTGCAGCACGCGCAGCAACTTCGGCTGCAATTCCAGCGGTATCTCGCCAATCTCATCCAGGAATATGGTTCCGCAACTAGCCAACTCGAAGCGTCCGATGCGCCGCGCGATGGCGCCCGTGAACGCGCCGCGCTCGTGGCCGAATAGTTCACTCTCCAGCAAACCTGAAGGAATTGCGGCACAGTTCACCTTCACAAACGGACCTTTCGCTCTATCGCTGCATTTGTGAATAGCTTCTGCGATCAGTTCCTTCCCGGTCCCTGTTTCCCCGCTGATCAACACCGTAGCGTCAGTCGGAGCCACGACCCGGACCAGGTCGAGTGTCCGCCGAAGAGCGGCGCTGGTGCCCATAATCTTGGGAAAAACGAGGCCCGGACGTTCTTTGGCAAGTTCGACTCCCGAAGCGCGCGCGCCCGAGACTTCGAAGAATCGAGGTTGACTGACTTCTCGTACTTCGCTTGCCCAACTTGATTGCGCCGTCATTCTTTGCTCCCTTTCATCAACCGGTAGGTCTTTGACACTCACATCCCCGAACTCGAACGACCCGGGATGCGCTACTGCGGGAACTTCCATTGCCCAGAATGATGTTGCGGCCATACGTTACCTCAATTCATTTCTGCAAATTCACTTGCTCCTTGCGTACCAGGTCCTGGGTTAAGTGCTACCTTCCGCTTCGTCCTTTTTTGATCGCCTCGCAGAAGCATCCATGTGGAATCTTGGTGCAGCGGTCTGTTGTGGTTGCATCCAGATCCGTTGATTCTTGTCTGGAATTATGGACCTGCTCCGCCCTGGGCGATACCCCAAATGGAGCCGTGCGCCGACCCGATTGGGTTTCTTTCCCTCTCTCGTTCGCCGGCGAGCGCACCCTCGAAAGGTGGGCCAAAATTACCTCTCTCGAGTTGGAATGTCGATGCGCTTCCATCCGAACAGCCCGGCATCGACTGACCACGCGCCAGGTCCGATCATGGCAAGCGCCGCGCCGAGTGTTCCCAAAAGAATGTGAGTCCACGGATCGACCGGCTGCGACAGTGCTTTCCATAGCTCCAGGGACGCCACCATGGCTCCTGCGATAGGCGTCCATAATCCGGTGAGCAAAAGCAACCCGGCACCGGTCGCGAGCAAATCCAGCAGGAATGCCTCACTTTGAGGCCCGCCCCAAAGGATCGTGATTCCCTGCGACATCAAGGCCGTCCCGGCAATCAGCCGCATCAGCAGAAGCCCGGCGCCAGGCCAACCGCGCGCGAATGTGGAGAATAGTCGTCGCAAGAGGCAAGGGTAAGAAATTCCCGATGCGGTGGGTAGCCTCGATAGGGTGGCGTTATCACTCTTTCGAGTCGCCTAGAATTCGATGATTCCGCGCCGCAGCCCAATCATCGCCGCGTGAGTCCGGTCATTGGCATCGAGTTTGGACAGGATATTCTTCACTCGGCCCTTGACGGTTTCTTCTGTGATCGACAACCGATCGGCAATCTGCTTGTTGGCGTTCCCTTCGGCGATCAGGCGAAGGACGCTGATTTCGGCAGGGGTAAGGGCATCATCCGTGGCGTGCTCGGCAATCTGGCAGGAAATCTCAGGCGAAACCGCCTTCCTGCCGGTATGGACCGAGCGGATCGTATCCAGCAGTTCTTTGTGGAGGAGATTCTTCAACAGGTAAGCCTGGGCACCGGCCTTGAGGGCGCGCAGAACCTGGACGTCGCCGGTGTAGGTGGTCAACACGATGATGCGTGCTTCAGGAAACTCGCAGCGAATCGCGCTGATCGCATCGATGCCATTCATCTCCGGCATCTGCAAATCCATCAAGGTGATATCCGGGAGGTGAATGCGAAACTCGCGGATGGCCTCAAGTCCATTGGACGCTTCGGCGACCAATTTCATGTCCGGTTGATCGGCCACAAGTCCAACCACCCCACTCCGTAAGAGGGGATGATCGTCAACCGCGAGAATGCGAATCAAACGGGAGCCGTCAGTCATGACTACGTCTCATTCCTCCGACGGCCCGACCGTTGGGCCAGAAGAGGGTCTGTAGGCAATGGCGGCAGGAATGTTGAGCTCGACCTCCGTGCCAGAATTCAGCTTGCTCCACACGTCCAGGTGCCCGCCTACTATTTTGGCCCGTTCGCGCATGCCGTGCAAACCATAGTGTCCGGCACGCCCGTCGTGGGTCAGGACCTTGGGGTCAATACCCCTTCCGTCATCGCGAACCAGCATCCGAAAATGCCGGTCGTCATATCTGATGACGACGTCGATGCGCTGGGCCTCTGCATGGCAGAACGCGTTGCGCATCGCTTCGCTGGCGATTCGGTAAACCTCGTCGCGGAGGATTGGCTGGAGGTTTCGCGGAGTGCCCTCGACCTCTACGCCGAAGGCCACGGCCGTGTGGTTGGTTTCCCGGCCCGCGAGATCCGCTCCAAGCGTGCCGATGGCCTCGGCAAGGTCGTTGGCAACCACTGCGGACGAGCGCAATTCGTGCACCGCATCCCGGCCCTCGGTGATCGCCTGGGCAGTCTCATCAATGGCGCCGTCCAGCCTTTGTGCGGCTTCCTCTGGACGGCCCGGGAGCACGTTGCGAACGGTTTGAAGACGGAGCAACAATGCCTGAAAGCTCTGCAGCAGCGTATCGTGCAGCTCACGCGCGATGCGAGTCCGCTCATTGACCCGCGCTTCCAGCGTGAGGTTGAACTGTTGCGCCAGTTGGCGCAGGCGGAGTTGATACAGCGCCCAGAGCAATGCCAGAAAAACGGCCAGGGACGCGCCACGGAACCCCCAGGTCTGGTACCAGGCGGGGGCCACGCTGAAGGCCAGCGTCGCGCCCTCTTCGTTCCAGACGCCGTCGTTGTTGCACGCGATCACGCGAAACCGGTAGTTTCCCGGACGAAGTCCAGCGTAGAACGCCTGGCGTCGTGTTCCGGGATCTTGCCACTCCGAATCGTGATCCTCCAGCTTGTAGCGAAAGCGCACCTTTTGAGGAGCAACAAAGCTCAGGGCCGTATAGTCAATTTCCAGATCACGCGTCAGAGCAGGAAGTCGAAGACCCTCTTGCGGCGCGTAGTTTTTGTGGTCGGCAATCATCTCTTCGATGTGTACTGGCGGCCGTATGGGATTGCTGTCCAGGTGAGCTGGGTCGATCATCTGGACGACGTTTTGATTGGCGAACCACAACCGCCCGTCCGGAGACTGGGAAGCGTTAGGTTGAAACGGAGTAGACATGGGCCGGGCGCCGTCGAACACGTCAAAGAGTCTGGACTTCACCGTCGCGCCGGGCGATTCCCACCATCGCTGCAGCTCCGCATGGGGGATGGCAATAATTCCGCATGTCGCGTAAAGCCAAAGAGTAGCTTTCCTGTCGGAGATGAGGCTGTAAATAACATCGCACGGAAGGCCATTCTGCGAAGTTAGCGTCTGCTGCGTCCCGTTTCGCCACCCGACCAGTCCCGACGGCGTCGCTGCCAGAACCGAAGCGTCGGAGTTTGCGAGCAGACCGTAGACGGGGCCATACTGTGTGCCACTGAAAGGGAAGGATTCCATTCGGCCATTTCGGAATCGGGCCACGCCGCCGCTGGCAAGGCCTATCCAGACGCCGCCGTGGGGATCGGCAGCAAGCGTGTTTCCGGGTGGCAATTGGGGGGACGAAATCTCGTCAAGTACGTTGAAATCCCGAATGCGAAAGAGCCGATGATTGGTTTCGTTGCGGCCGGTGGTCGTGACCCAGATACTGCCATCGATATCTTCGGCCATTGCGCGAACGCCGCCTAAGAGACTGCCATCCCGCGTAGGAATCCTTCGAAAGTTTCCTCCCTCATACACGTACAGATCTTGATCGATGCCGACCCACAACCGACCGCCTCGGTCCTCCAGCAAGGATGTCATCCTCCGCCCCGGTAAGCGGTTCCGTGGCTCAATGGAGGTGATCTTGCCCGACCGGAGAACGTCCAACTTATAATTTCCAATCCACACCGTCCCGTCGCGCGAAGCAAGAATAGAATTGACCTGATCCGCGCTCAACCCCTGCCGCGTGGAAAAGCTGGCCACCCGAAGGTCATGGAGGCTATCGATCCCACTCGATGTCGCGATCCAGATATTCCCCTCGCGATCCTGAAACAGGCGGGTCACGTCATCGCCCGATAAGCCATCCGAACTGCCAAAGTGATCTACCTTGTTTCCTTGAATGCGGTAGATGCCCTGGCTTAGAGTTCCGACCCAGAGCGCGTTGTCCCGGTCTAATAACAACGCGGTGACCTGGAGCGTACTGCCATCGAACTCCGGAGTGACGAATGGTCTCCATGCCCCCTGCACGAGTTGTTGCAGCCCGCCTCCCTTTCCGGACTCCACCAGGCCGACCCAAAGAGATCCATCGGGTCCGCCCGCAAGCGCCAGCACGCCGTTGAATATTTCGGCCGGGTTCAGCCCGGGCGAGATGTAGGTGCCGGCAGAACCGGGTTGCCAACGGGAAACCATAGCGCCACCGGCCAGCCAGACATTACCTAGGCGATCGCTGGCCAGTGTCACCGCATAAGGAATGGCAACTCCATCGTCTCTTCCGTAACATCGGAGTCCCCTATCCGTGACCTTGCAAAGAGGACCCTTCGTGTCGGTGATATTCGCTCGCGCGATCCAGATTGTGCCGGCGCGATCTTCAAGGATCGCCATAATAGCTCTGGCCGGGTCCCGATAGGTGGTCAGTTCTCCATTCCGCCAGCGCGCCAGCCCCATCGCGGTTCCAATCCACAGGCTTCCATCCCGCGCCCCGAGCAGGGAATTGCTGCGGGGCGATGGCAGTTCCTTTCCCCCGGGTGGTCTCCATGAGACGAACCGAACGCCGTCAAACCGCGTCAATCCGGCTTGGGTACCAATCCAAAGATATCCATCGGTGGTCTGGGCAATGACGTTTGGCGTCCCGGCAAAAACGCCATCTTCTATCCGCCATGCCGTGTGCCCATACTGAGAGATCTGCCTACTCGTATCGAGTGCCCAGCCTGGACTTGTCGAGAAGAAAAAAAAGACGAAGCACAACAGAAGCACTCTCGGGGTGTTTCGCTTCGCACCATTGGAAGCGAGACTAGCGATCGGTCTTCCGCCGGGCACCATGTCGAATCCCTCAGGCGCTGTGGGTCAGATTATCGTTATGGGCGCTTTATCGGCAACTATAGTTCTCAGTTATTAAGACACGCAACCTTGGAACGCCGTGCGATACCTCGCACAGCGTTCCAGGGAGTGGCTCTAGTTTTTGGGGTGACTCTAGTTCGTGCTGGCAATTTGCTGAACGGCATAGTCTTGTTCAGAATCGATTCGACGAATGACGGTGATCTTACCCTTGCCAAGAAGGAAGATGGTTCCCGTCTCCGGGCGAGTTACCTGCTTTGTCACGTTAGCAATTGTGGTGACAAGGCGCGGGGACTGGTTCGTTTCGACCAGCTGGATATCTTGCAAATGCGCTGAGGCGGTTGGGGTGGCAGGCTGTCTCAAGGAGAGATATCCCGCGGTACCGAGCATTTCCGTCGGAACAGACGCAGCAATCGAGGTCAGGCGAGGGGACTTTATTTTGCGAAGGTCCAATATCGCGGTCCCGGATCCGTCGCGGAACGCGATCAACTCCGCGTTGCCTCCGACAGGGGAGATGAAGTCATAGCTTCCGCGTGCCTCGGTATGAACAGAGGTGGCGAGCTTCATGTGAGCGGGGTCCGTTACATCAAAGATGCTCAGGACGGATCCTTGCTCTTGCTCCACATAAAGGTAGGTGGCACCGTTGACAGCGTTGTGGAGCAGCAGATCTTGACTCGTATTCTGCGCGAACTCGGGGCTTGTCGGCAGCGTCTGCACGATGAAATCGGATTTAGGCGATGCCTGGGCGGAGATTGTGCCAAACGTAACAGCCATTGCCACAAGGATGGTTTTGATAGTTTGTTTCATGATGTCCTCTTTTTCCTGTTGCGAGTGAACGGTGGAGATTGTCTCGATGTGTTTCATATCCGTCCTCCCTGTCACTTACAAGTCTCACGCCGGAAAGGGGCACGCGTCCAAGTACAAATTTTTATAGGGTATTAGTTCTCTGAGGGGTCCCGA
>Ga0187887_10002135_pt1 | contig 16121 bp, 13 predicted proteins | sample June2016WEW_7_10_FD_132977 | JGI IMG/M metagenome (GOLD analysis project Ga0187887, IMG submission 132977) | Peatland microbial communities from SPRUCE experiment site at the Marcell Experimental Forest, Minnesota, USA - June2016WEW_7_10 | ecosystem: Environmental > Terrestrial > Soil >...
CGCAGGCGCTGGAACGGTTCCAGACCAGGCGCCTTCGCGCAGGGGCCGGCCTTCAGCGGATGCGCGCCGTCCTCTTCCACAACATCGGTTGGGACGCTGGTGATTCCCGGGATCACCGATTCAAGGGCGATCAGCTCGTCCGCCCTATAGCAGGCCTCGGGATCGTCCCATGCAGGATGCCGGTTGTACCCGAACACCAGTTCCGCGCAGATGCGGCCCACTTCGCCGGCAGCTCGCGCGGTCTGCGCGTGGCATAGGTCACGATAGAAGTTCAGCGTTCCTTCCAGACCCTCGGCCACCACGGGATTCTCCAGGCCGTGCGCTTCCAGTTCCATCACGGCGCGAATCAGTGAGTGCGCCGACAACAGCCAGCCAAGCGCATCGGCCAGCGGGAAGGTCACGCCTTGCCGGGTGCTGTGATACAGCGCGGAGTTATCGGCATCCTTCGCCACCTGCAGATGGCCCAGCGACCACAGCCACATCTGCATCGCCGTGGCCAGTGCGCAGGCGCCCGTGCCCGGACGACGTGAGGCGATGCCGCGCAACTCCGCCACCATTCCGCGCATCTGCGCGAGGAACAGCGGATTGATCATGGTCATGGAAAGCTGCCGCCGCTGCACGGCTTCGGGGCCTTCGTAAGTGGCCTCCAGTTGCGCGTCCATCCATTTGTGGCCGAGGAAGCCGGGGCAGTCTTCGGTGATGCCATAGCCTCCCATCAGGCTCACGGCTTCGCGCATCACGTTTGCGCCGTGTCCGGTGTTCCAGAGCTTTGTCGCGGGGCAATAGACGCCGGCGAGCGAATCGAGCAGAGCATAACGGACCAGCGGATCGGTATTCAGATCCTCCCAGTGCGCCGGGTCACGGAGGGATTCGGGTTGCCGCTCAAGATCCAGGTACTCCAGCCCCCGCTTCTCCACCGCTCGCATCGCCTTGAACGCCGCCATACCGCCATTAATGCCGCGGGACGCGAGAATGGCGTCCTTCTCCTTTTCGAGGGGATCGAGATTGTCGAACATCCTCGCGGTGTAGAAGCCCAGCGCGGCGGCCGCTTCACCGGTGGCCCACACGTCCACCAGACGATGGAGCGCGTCCTGTTTCTGTTGCAGGCCGAGTTCGTAGCGGGGCGTGCCCGGGCTCACTGCATCGCTGCCGCGGAAGCGGTCGCGCTGATAGCGGATCAGCGGCTCAACAGCCGACAGCAGCTTGGCAGCGGTCATCAGGCCAACCGTCACGCGTGTGCGCTTGAATACCGCTTCGATGATCTCGCCGTGGTTGTAACGAGGAATGATCACGCCGTCCCTTACTGTGTAGCCGCCCACAATGCGGCTGGCGGGAATGCGCAGGCGGAAGATCGGATCGTTGGTGGAGGAGAGCTGGTGGACCAGTTTTCGCGCGGGCACACCACGGTCGAAAGTGCCGGGATCGTTCTCTTCGAGGATGACGAAGCAACTGCCCTTAATGCGCGGGTCGCTGGAATCCACCGCCGCGGTGACGAAGTTCGCGAACCCCATGTTGGTGATGAAGCGGCCGCGCTTCTCCACATTGATGACGGGTTCCTTGCCCTCTTCCCATTCGGCGATGCTGATACGGCCTGAGAGCATGCCGGTCTCAACGCCCGCAAACGGCAGAGGCTCGGTTAGCGCGAAAGCGCCCCGCCACTGCTGCCGGTTTTCACCAGGTCCGGGCGGCACGCAGCGCGCCATGTATTCCGCGTATTGCTCCGGTGTCCCGCGCTCGTGAATCGGACCCAGCGCCAGGCCGGTTGCCAGGCTGCCCGTCGCAGCGCCGCCATCCACCCACGCCAGTTCGAAGGCGATCAATGCAAGGGCGAGATTCTTCGGACCTTCGATGTAGCCACCGTGCTCAGGGTCCATGAACGCCGCGGTGATGCCGGCGGCGTCGAACTCCTTCAGCATGGCGTTCTTCTCCTCGGTCCACTCATGGGTGTTACGCGCGCCGCCAGCCACAAGCCGAGCCACCGTGCCGCGTGCTACAGTGCGCGCCGACTGCACTACCATCTGCAGGTCGAGGCGTTCGGCGAATCCCCACATGATCTGGCGAATATCGTCAGTAGGGAGTGTATGCAGGAATTCAGCTTGCTTGCCGCCAGCCACTGTAGCCATGGCAAACTCCTTTGACCGTGGAAATGCACCACATAAAACGCGGCCGCGTCGACAGTGTGGTGTCTGGGGAGAGTGCAATCATTCTGCCAGCCGCAAACCCCGGAGAAAGAGAGAGTTGCAGCGCCGGTTGGGGGATTTGCACCAGCCTGCTGAGATGCAGGCTGTCAGGCTGTGGGTGAAATCGCCCCAGCCGGCTCAGATTGTGCGGCGATTTGAGCGGCGAGGCGAAGCAGGTCGTTGATGTCGATAGGCTTCGCGAGGTAGCCGTCCATCCCCGCCTCACGGCACTCCTGTTCATCCTGTTGCATCGCTCTCGCGGTGAGCGCAAAGATGGGCACGCGAGGAAGGTTCGGCTGCTCGCGGATGGCGCGAGTGGCGGCGAGCCCGTCCATGCCGGGCATCTCGACATCCATCAGGATGAGATCGAATGGCGGCGTGCCACGGGCTGCCTCGACGGCACGCTGGCCATCGTCGACGAGTACGACGTTGTGACCGTGACGCGCTAGCACGCGCTCCACCAGACGCTGATTGACGCGATTGTCTTCGGCCACCAGGACACGCAGGGGCCGCGACGCGGGAATCTCGTCGACCGGTGAAGCGGGACCGGTAACGCCAGGACGGTCCGCTATTCCGAAACGGGCATTGAACCAGAAAGTGCTGCCAATACCCATAGCGCTTTCGGCGTGGATGGCTCCGCCCATCAGCTCGACCAGGCGCCGGGAGATAGTGAGGCCCAGGCCGGTGCCGCCTGATTTTCGCGTGGTGGACTGGTCCACTTGTTCAAACGGCGAAAAGACGGCTTCGATCTTGTTCGCAGGAATGCCGATGCCGGTGTCGCGGACGGTGACCCGCAGGTCGACGTCGGAATCGCCTCGATCCTGCACGGTGACGGAAATCGACACCTCGCCCTCCCCGGTAAACTTCACCGCGTTTCCGCCGAGGTTCAGCAGGACCTGGCACAATCTTCCCGAGTCGCCCAGCAGATACACGGGTACGTCGGCGGCAACGGTGTGACTCAGTCTGACACCCTTTTCGCTGGCTATGCAATCGAGCGTAGCTATCACCTGCCGGACGATTCGCCGGATTTCGAAGGGCGCTGTTTCGAGACGCAGCCGGCCGGCTTCCACGCGCGCCAGATCCAGAATGTCGTCGATAATGCGCAGCAGAGATCGTGCCGATTCGCCCACGGTTTCCAGGTATTCACGCTGCTCCTCATCGAGAGATGTGCCCAGCGCCAGCGCGGTCATGCCGCAGATACCGTTCATGGGCGTGCGAATCTCGTGACTCATGTTCGCCAGGAATTCGCTCTTGGAGCGGCTGGCGGCCTCGGCCGCTTCTTTGAGCGCGGCCTGCTCGTTCAACTGGGTGCGGATCACCGCGGTCTGCCGATGCACCTGGCGGCGCAACTGGAACAGCCAGGTCGCGGCTGCAAGAACCAGCGTGCACATGATGCCAAGAAGGACCAGGCTGCGCTGCATGGTCCACCACGGAGCGGCCTTGAGAACAACCACGTCGGAGGGCGTGCGAAGTACGATGCGTACTGTATCCGGGCGTGGCGCGTCAGGCGTCGATTCCTGCAAACACACGCCGGTCAGCGCCAGCAAACTGCCCGGCCTGAGCTCCGCCACTGCAGGACTGTTGGGCACGCGCTGCAGATAGGCCTCGAAGACATTCCGGCCGGTGCGCATGATCAACACCTGCTCGCCAGGCGTGACCCTCTGTTCAACCAGCCATCCTTCAATGCGCACCAAACGCAGTCGCAGCCCTCCGCCGATCGCATCCTCGATCCGGATGGAAAGCGGATTCGACGAGGATGAGTGGCCGGTCTTTCGAACCTGAGCGTCTTCGAGTGTCTCGTATGAGCGCCCACGCGCCACATATCCGGCAACTTCCACACGGTCGCCGACGGCCACGTTAGATTGTTTCGCCGGCTCTACCGCTACTCCACCGGTTTCGTCTTCCACGAAGACCGTCCGGCTGCGGCCTCGCGCAGTGATCACCCCACGGACCGTGAGGCGGGTCTGCGGAATTCCCCCGGGCGAATATTGCAGCAAGCTGCGGATGGAGCGGACCTGAGCCGTCGACGGACCAGCCGGCGCAGGGTTGAGCATCTTCATGCACGACGCCGCGGGCAAGCGCAGTTCGATTCCGGTGAATTGGCGGTCCTCGTTGAATTCAGAACTGATTACGCCACGCACCTCAACATTCGAATCCAGAGTGGATGGCGGCGGAGAACCTCGCATGACCACGCGCATCCGGCCGTTCGGTGTTTCGAGCGCCAGAGAGCTGCGCTCGCCGTGGGTGTTCACCCAGCGTACGATCCCTTGTGTTACGGCCCATGTGGAATCGTATTTGCCCGAAGAAAAACTGGCCATGTCGAGGCGGGCCGGCGACGGCATTCGGCCGTTTTCGAGAACTCGCACCGATTGGGCCCGCAACGTTGGAGCGAATCCGCCCGGCGCGCTGAAACCCAGAATTTCCACTTCCTTGTTCTGGTATGACTTGTCCATCTGATCGGAGGGGAACACGAAAATCCCGCCGGTCTGGTCCTGGAGATAAAGCTGGTGAAGTTCGATGTCATGAAAAGTGACCACCCCGCGAATACGGACCAGATGCAGCGCCACGTTGTCCGGAGGAAGCATCTTCACCTGCTGTACCGTGACCAGAGGCGCGGAAGCGTCCCCTGGCGGAGAAGTTCCGGGCGGCACAGCTTCCACTAACGCGCCAAATGTCTGGGCCATGTAGAGACGCGTATCGAGGCGCCGTCCCGATAAATCCAAGCGGCTTACCACCACGCCGCGAACGCCGACTTGTTTGCCCTTTAATTGGGCCGGATCAATATCCTGGCGATATCCGGTAAGTGCATGTACGGTTGCGGGACCGGAAGCGATTTCCAGATCCAGAAGTTGTCCGGCCGTTTGAATGCTTTTCAACACGCCATGAACTTCCACCCACTGGTGCTCCTGTCTGCCCGACAGGATATCTTCCGCTGTGACTGGGCGGGCACGCGGCGGCATCAGCCGCATCACCCAGCGAATCCGCGCGTCACGCACCACGGGCGCATCCGTATCCCAGCCGGTTCGGCCCTCGATATCGATGACATCGCCCGGCGTGACGTCGTCACCCGTCCAGCCCGGATCGATGGCGATGCCACCAGCCTGATCCTGCGCGATGTACAGGTCATCTCCATCGCGGTAAACGACAGAGGCGCGCATGCGCACCGGATGCCCGAGCTGCAATTGATCTCTTTGCAGAGGCAGGATTTGCCGCAGCTCAGTGAGGGGCTTGCCGGGTCGCGATGGGTTTACCCGGCAGGCGGTTCCTGAGAACGAGCACACCACCAGCGCAAGAGCAATACCTCTGAATTGTGGGTATGCCACCACCCAAATATCGGCAAAGGCTATAAGTACCTATAGGGCCTCGCCGGCCCTGGCCCGCTTCCCATTAAACCTGGCCTGAAAGGCGTGAAGCACGAGGGGCAGAAGCGACACAAACACGACGGCAAGGACGAATTTCTCGAAATTCCTGCGGACCATGGGAATGCCACCCAGAAAATACCCCAGGAGTGTCATGGAAATTACCCATCCGCTTCCGCCGACGATATCGAAGGGAAGAAAACGGCGATAGGGCATCTTTCCGACGCCGGCGACAAACGGTGCGAACGTTCGAATGATGGGAACGAACTTGGCGTAGATGATGGTCTTTCCGCCGTGCTTCTGGTAAAAGGCGTGCGTGCGCTGCAGGTACTCCTGTTTGAAGAAGCGCGAATCGGGCCGGCGGAAGATGATCGGGCCGGTACGGCGGCCCAGCAGATAGCCGGACCAGTCTCCGATCATGCAGGAGCAGATCAGCAGCACGATCATAACGGTCATGTCGAGGCGTCCGGCCCCGCAAACAACTCCTATGGTGAACAGAAGCGAGTCGCCGGGCAGAACGAACCCAACCAGAAGGCCCGTTTCGGCAAAGACGATGGCGGCCAGCAATGCGTAGCTGTACCATCCGGTCACCACGGTTGAAAGAAAATGAATCAGCTTATCCGGATCGGTAAGCGTGCGCAGGAATTCGATGAAGGAATGGATCATGCGGCGATCGTCACGCAGTCTGCGGCGGCGCTCAGCCCCGCTGCCGCTCCAGAATGCGATCCATCACTTCCTTGTGGTACTTGAGTTTGCCCTCGTTGATGAGCTTCGTCATCACGCTGTCTTCAAAAAGCTGGTTGTCCCGTTGTGCGTGCTGTTCACGGAGTTCCTGGACGATCTTCTCGCGCTGCGCGGCAAACTGAACGGGATCGGCGGGGGTCTTTCCGGTCACCTTTACAATCGCTTGACCGTCGAGCATCGGCAGGGGACCGATGACCGTACCGATGGGACTCGAAAATGCTTCATGCAGGTATTCCGCCGGCCCCAGACCTTCGGCTGCACCGGTGCGGGTAAAAGGATCAGAGTTTTTCGCGGTTGCGCCGGTGGCTTTCGCCGCCGCATCGAGGTCGCCCGTCTTCTTTGCGATGTCAGCGGCCTTTTGTGAATTGGCGCGCGTCAACTCGCCGGCACGGACATTGATGTAGTTCTCCCGCAGTGAACCCTGCACATCGGCGTATTGGGCCGGACCGCTCGGAATTGTCCTGCGCACCGTTACGACCACCATTCGCGTCTGCCCAACCGGCAACACCTGGCTGACCTCGCCGGCTTTCAGTTCGTTGATAGCCGCCGTGACGTCTTTATCCGTACCTATGCCTGGAATCGGCGCTCCCTTGACGACCCCGTCGAAGCTGGAGCAGGCGATACCCAACTGGACAGCAATCTTCTGGCAATCTGCCGGAGCTTTGGCCAGTGCGGCGCGCGCCTGGTCGGCCAGCGACTGCACGCGGTCCGCGGTCACGCCGTTCTTCAATTCAGTGCCGATTTCATCCTTCACTTCTTCGAACGGCCGCAAATGCGCCTGCTCATGCGCCAGAACCTGAATGATGTGGAAGCCGTATTCGGTGGTGATGAGGTTGCTGATTTCGTTCGGTTTAAGCGAAAACGCCGCCGACTCGAAATTGGGCACGGTCTGGCCGCGAACGATCCACCCCAGATCGCCGCCCTTGGGCCCCGATCCCGGATCCTCGGAGTTCTTCGTAGCGAGTGCCGCGAAATCGCCGCCGGCGCGAACCTGCTTCAGGAGATCCTCGGCCTTCACCTTGATCTTAGCCACTTCGTCCGGCGATTTGCCTCGTGTCATGAGCAGAATGTGGCGCACGTGTACGCGCTCGGGAACGCGGAATTCGTCCAGGTGTGAGTTGTAGACGGTGTGGAGCTGTTCGTCGGAAATGTTAATGCTTGCGGCAATCTTCGCCTGATCGATAATCAGCGCATCGTAATCGCGCTTCTCGGGAGTCCTGTAGAAGCCACGGTTGCGGTTAAAGTAATCGAGCAGATCGGCGGGAGTGGGATTAATTGTCGATTTCAGGTCCGTGGGAGAAAACTTGATGTATTGCAGCGTGATCTTCTCGTTCTGATCGTCGTAATACTTGCGCGCCTCTTCGGGCGTAACGACGATGGCCGCGGTCGCCATATTCCCAAGGCGGGAGGCCATCTCCTGCTCGCGAACCAGCGCCTCAAATTGAGGGATGGTCATGCCCTGCTGCTGGACAAACCGTTCGTAGGTGGCGCGGTCGCTAAAGCGCCCGCCGCCGATAGCCTGAACGATGTTGGCGAGATCGGCGTCGCTCACCTGCAAACCGAGCCTTTGCGCTTCCCAGGCCATGGCCTTTTGGCGAACCATATTCTCGACGATTCGAGGAACGTAAACGTACAGCAGGTTGTCCGGGATGTGCTGACTCCGCAACTGAGTCTCGATCTGCGAGTTGATCTGCTGTACGGTGATCGGATCGCCACCCACTTCCGCCGCCACCTGATCGTTGTTGTCACGGGTGCCAGCCGAGGGACCGCCGGGAACCAGATACAGCAACATGGACGCGGCGACGATGAGCAGCAGTCCGCCAAGGACAATGCGGACGAACTTATCCCGGCTGCGGAACAGATCAAACATGCGTTGAAACTCCTGAAAGAGAAGGGAATTCTAAGCCACCATTATAACAACGGGTGAGCAGACTCGCCGTGTTTGTCAGGTTGTGTCAAAGCGTGAGCGCTGCCTGTATCCGCGTGGTTTGGCGCCGCGTCTACAGGGCAGTGAGGTGGGCCCAAACGCCGCTTGAGACCTCGATCTTACGCCCTTCCGCTGATCCTCCTGGCCTCCGCCACGGGTGCGCGCGCGAATGTCGCGTTGCTGCTTGAGGAGCCATTTGCGAAGTTCGGGACGTTCAATCCAACAGGACACGCCGCGGTCTATCTTTCCGGGGTCTGCGCGGCATCTCCGGTCTCTTTGAGACTTTGCAATCCGGGCGAGACGGGCGTAGTGATCAGCCGTTACTATCACGTTGACGGCTATGACTGGCTGGCCATTCCGCTCCTGCCGTATCTATACGCGGTAGACGATCCCACCGACGTTCCCTTCGAGATGGACGCGAAAACCGAGGCGGCGCTTCGCAATCGATACCGGCGTGAACACCTGCTCGACATCGTGCCCGATGGCGTGGACGGAACGACGCCCGGCGGCGACTGGACTCAGCTTGTCGGCGCCGCGTATGACCGAACCATCTATGTCCTCGAGATGGACTCGGATGAAGACCAGGACGATCGTTTTATTGCCGCCTTCAATGCGGGGCTGAACCGGAGCCACTTCAACCTGCTCTTTCACAACTGTGCGGGCTTTTCCGCGCGCGTGATCAACTCTTTCTATCCGCATGCGGTACGTCGCAGTTGGATTGGCGATGCCGGCCTCGAAACTCCGAAGGAAGCCGCGAAGTCGCTTATGCGATACGGCAGGAGCCACGCCGATCTCCGCTACCGCGCTTTTATCGTCCCGCAGGTTCCCGGCAGTCTTGGAAGAAGCCGGGAGGTTCGCGGCGTTCTCGAGTCCCTCATTACCGGGCCCGAGTACACTCTCCCACCGCTGGCTTTCGTGAACCCGCTTGTCGCCGGCGGGATGGCCCTCGCCTATGTGGCCAGGTTCGTCTTTCATCCTGGCCACGGTTTTCCGGGCAATATCGGCGTCACGCTGAGCCCCGGCGATATCGCCTCAAATCTTGCCTTCGACGGCCGCTTCACTCAGACTGATTACAGTCACACAGGTTACCGGCGCCAATAACCCCCGTAATAGCGGTGTCCGTAATAGCGGGGAGCAACCCAGTATGCGTGCGCGTAAGGTCGCGCCCCCCAATAGCCGGCATGCCAGCGCCACGCTGCTCCCACCGGATAGTAGTTTCCACCGACCCAGGCGAACCCGGGACCGGGTGCGGGCGGCGGAGCATAGTATGCGGGCGGGGGTGGAGGCGGCCCGTAAACATATGCGCCACCCACGCCAACCCCGACCGCCACGTGGACACCGGCAAACAGCGAGCTTCCGGCCAGCAACAGAATCGCAAGCAATTTGGTTTTCATGATCTCGATCCTCCTGCGCTGAGGAATGCAAGAGCCGTGCCATCTCTAGTCATTTGAAAACACGAGGGCAACGACGGATTGACTCTGGCCGCGGTGCACCGCCCTGGTGGATTTTTGCCAGCGGAACGTTAAGAGGCGTTCACGAGTTCAATCGATGGGTAGCCGTCGAAATAACGGATGAGGTTCAAGGCGGCGTAGCGTTGGGCGACGCGGAAGATGTTTGCGTCGGGGATACCGAGAGCGTCGGCCAGGATAATTCTGATGACGCCTCCGTGAGCGATAATGCCGACGGTTTGATCGTGCCGGCGGGCGAGGAGTCTGCGATACGCATCGAGCACGCGAACACGCATTTGCGCGAAGTTCTCGCCGTTGGGGAACCGGACCTCGGCGGGAGTTTCCATCCATTGCCTGTAGAGCTTGGAATGAGTGGCGGCGATGTCGTCGTAGGTGCGTCCCTCGAAGTCGCCGAAGTGGAGTTCGCGAAAATCCGGCGCGGTGATGACGTCAAGAGAATGGCGTGCGGCGATTGCTTCGGCCGTTTGGATGGCGCGGAGGCGGGGGCTTGAATAGATGGCGGCGAATGGTTCAGCCGCGAGGCGTAGAGCGAGAGAGGCGGCTTGTTCCCGGCCAGCTTGCGAAAGGCTGGCGTCGAGCAGTCCGTAGCAGCGCCCGTGAACGGCCGCGTCGGGTTCGGCATGCCGAATGAGCCAGACGGCTGTCATCGGCTGAGCACAACTCCGGTGAGCAGTACGGCCGTCTCGCATATCTGCGACGTGGCGCCCAGCGTGTCGCCGGTGACCCCGCCAATACGCCTGCGATACAGCGCGCCTAAAGCCACGGAGATGACAAGTGTGACTCCGGCGGCGACCAGCGCCTGCCAGCGAATCAGAAAACCAGTGAGACAAACAGTGAGCGTGGCGACGATCAGCTCTCGCACGCCAACGTGCGAAGACACGGCGTCACTCGGTCGGGCATAAGGAAGGGCGCGGCTCAATAGTACGATGGCCCAGCGTCCGAACGCTCCACCCGCGGCGAGCCAGCACGCCACCAACAGCGGCGTCTTCAGCGCGACAAGGCAGGACGCCGTCACCAGCAGCATCAGGATGAGCGCCGTGGCTCCATACGTCCCGATCGCATGGTCGCGCATGATACGCAATACGTCGTCACGAGTGCGTCCACCGCCGAAACCGTCGAACATGTCCGCCAAGCCGTCGAAATGCAGCGCGCCGGTGAAAAGGGCCTCGCAGATTAGAACGAGAACTGCCGCTACGTATACCGGAACAACCCGCGTTGCGCCGAGCCAGACCGCTCCGCAGACCAAGCCAAGTAGCCCACCGATGAGCGGGAACCATGCGGCCGACCGCGCCACCTGTTCAGTGGAGAACGCACGGCTGATCGGAATGCGCGTGAGAAACGCCACCGCGGCGAGGAAGCTCATGGAGTCTTGTTCGATACGCCGGCGGAGGAAAACGTCGCCATGCCGGTGAATGCGGCGACGGCACTTTGTATGAGTTTCATCGCAAGGGCGGCACCGGCCCCTTCGCCGAGGCGCATGCCGAGATCGAGCAATGGAGCCTCACCGATGATGTCAAGGAGTGCCGCGTGGCCCGGTTCGGTGGAGCGATGTGCAGCAAACATGTATTCGCGGGCGTGGGGCGCCATGCGGACAGCTAGCGCGGCGGCTGCGGTCGCGATGAAACCATCGACAACCACGGGTCGGCGCAATGTCGCAGCGCCAAGGAAAAAGCCGCACATTTCGGCGATCTCGAAACCGCCCAGACGCTGCAGAATATCCAGCGGCGTGGCCAGGTGCGGGCCGTGTAGCTCAAGCGCGCGATCGATGGCGGAAATCTTTCGCGCGAAGCAGTCATCGCCAACGCCAGTGCCGCGCCCGGTCACTTCCGTGGCGGACCGGCCGGTGAGCGCTGCCGCAATCGCCGCCGCGGATGTGGTGTTGGCAATTCCCATTTCGCCGCAGCCCAGCAGATTGTATCCATCGGCCACGGTAGCTTCAGCTTCGGCGAATCCAGCTTCCAGTGCTTCGTTCGCCTGAGCCTCAGTCATCGCTGGTTCGCGAGTGAAGTTGCGCGTTCCATGGCCGACGTGATGGCGGATGAGGCCAGGCACGTCAGGCAAAGGGGTGGCGACGCCCGCATCGACGATTACGAGATCGATGCCGCCCGCCTGCGCGAGCGCATTGATCGCCGCGCCACCATTGAGGAAGTTGAGAACCATCTGTGCAGTGACCTCGCGCGGGTACGCACTGACGCCCTCGTCGGCCACGCCATGATCGGCGGCAAAGATGACAATACGCGCGGCGTCCACCGGCGGAGTCAACGATCCAAAGATCGCAGCGCAGCGGTTTGCGATGGTTTCCAGGCGTCCCAGCGAACCGGTCGGCTTGGTGAGGTCGTTCTGATGCCGCTCGGCGGCGGCCAACCAATGAGGATCCACGGGAGAAATACGAAGGTTCATAAGCGTCACATGGCCGCGTTGCGTTGCCGTCGGGTCAGCAGCCACAGGAAAATCGGTCCGCCGAGCAGGGCGGTCACCGCTCCCACCGGCAACTCGGTGGAACTGACGGCCACGCGGGCCAGCGTATCGGCAAAGATGAGAAACGCCGCGCCCAGCAACACCGATGCCGGCATCAGCAGGCGCAGGTCCTGGCCGAAGACGAGACGCACCGCATGCGGCACTATCAATCCGACGAAGCCGATGGTGCCGCCCACCGCCACCGTGACGCCGACCAGCAGCGAGCTGAGAAAATAGACGGCGCCCTCGGTTCGGCGCACGTTGACGCCGAGCGACGCGGCGGTGTCCTCGTCGACAGCCAGAAGCTGCAGGTCTCGAGAAAAGGCGAGCAGAGCGACGGTCGCGGGAAGCAGTACGACGGCCATGCGCCAGATCATATCGAAGCCGACGATGTCGAGGCTGCCCACCGTCCAGCGCAAAATCTGAAGGGAACGAGTGGGATCGGTGAGATATTCGAGAATCAGGACGCCTGACGCCGCGATCAGATTCACTATTACACCCGACAGTAGCAGCGCGCCCGGGAGCACCACCACGCCGGTGCGGGCGATGCGGTACACCACCAACACGGCCACCATCGCGCCGCCGAACGACATAACGAAAACCAGCGGCACTCCCCATGCGCGCGCTCCCCAACCGAACGCGATGGCCACGCTGGCGCCCAGCGCTCCACCGCCTGAGACGCCGAGGGTGAACGGTTCGGCCAGCGGATTTCTAAACAGCGCCTGAAGAGCTGCCCCCACTATCGAAAGCGCGGCTCCGGTGAGCGCGGCCAGTGCGACTCGTGGCATGCGCACACGGAAGAAAAGCGCACGGGCCATGGGATCTGTGCGCAACGATTGCACGGTCACGTGCTCGTATCCGGACCACAGCCCGAACAGAATTGCGATCGCCAGCACAGCGGCGGAGATCAGCAGAGCTCGCAGCACACGTGGCGACGTCATTCTGACCAGACCACCGTCCTGTCTCCAATGCGCGCGGTGCGCACTTGCGGGTCGTCGAAGATTGCCGCAAGCGACGCCGATGTCAGCACTTCGACGGGTGGACCGCTGGCAATCACGCGGCCGCAGGTCATGGCGAAGACGCGGTCGAATGCAGGGTCGATGAGTTGCAGGTCATGCGTGACCACCAACGCGGTGAGGCCGGCGCGGTCGCGCAATCCGGCCAGCGTCCGTACCAGCGCCGACCGATGTTTCAAATCCAGCGCCGCGGAAGGTTCGTCGAGCAGCAGGCACTCCGGCTTCTGTGCCAGCGCGCGGGCGAGCGTTACCATCTGGCGCTCGCCGCCGGACAATTCCGTGATGGGGCGGTTCGTCAGATGTCCCGCGCCCACCGTTTCCAGCGCCTCCTGAGCGATGGTCCGGTCCGCTTCGTTTTCGAAATGAAAGCGCGGGCTCCACGGGCTGCGGCCGGTGAGAACAACTTCCAAGGCCGTGAACGGAAACGCCGCCGGAGTGGACTGCGGCACCCAGGCGATCCGCCGCGCCCGTTCGCGGGCGGGGATGCTGTGCAGGCTGGTTCCATCGAAAAGGGCCTGTCCGCTGTTCGGGGACAGCACGCCCGAGAGCAAGCGCAGCAGCGTGGATTTCCCACTGCCGTTCGGGCCGATCAGTGCGCCAAGACGCCCACGTTCGAGCGTGAACGTCGCGCCGCGAATCACCTCGTGACCGGGCTGCCAGGAGAACCAGAGGTCGCGTGCTTCTAACATTGGCTTATTGGGAATGGGCGTCACGGCTTCTCCCAATCGGCTGCGGGAATCTCGGGATGAAAAATGCGCGCGAACAGCGCCGCGGTTTTTACCACCATTTGTGAGGCATGCAGGACGTAATCCACGTGAACGGGCACGATGCGGTGGTTGCGCACAGCGGCGAGCTCGGGAAAGTCACGCCATACGGCCTGCGGATCTTCGCCCAAACGCCCCGGCGGTCCCTGCATCATGTCGATGATGATATCGGGATTGTAGGCCAGCAGCGCCTCCTTGCCCACACGCGAGTAACCCTCGTTGGAACGCGGCACCACCGAACGCGCGCCGGCAACGGCAATCAGTTCGGCGATGAAGCTGCCATCGCCCGCGGCGTAGACATCGCGCAGTGTACCGGGCGTTCGATCCACCACACACAGCACGCTGGGGTGAGCCAGCAGGCGAGTCCGTTCACGCACTCGTTCGATACCGGCGCGGGTGGAAGCTTCCATTTGCGCCGCTTCGGCTTCGCGCCCGGTGGCGTGCCCGGCAATGCGAATGGCCGAATATGCGTCATCGAGCGTGTGCGTGGGAAGCGCCACAACGCTCAAGCCAAGTTGGCGAAGTTGCGGGCCGATCAGTTGCATTTGGGCGTCGCTGAGAAGGACCAGATCGGGCCGGAACGCGAGGACCCGTTCCAGGCTCGGCGTGCTCCAGCCGCCGATGCGCGGGAGCTTCTTCACTTCGGGCGGCCAGACGTCGTAATCGGAGACGGCCACCACTCGGTCAATCACGCCGAGGCCGTCGAGGATCTCGGTCGCGTTCGGTGACATTGAGATGATGCGCTGAGGCGGGGCAGGCATGAGGCGGCCTGCCGTTGCCAGCAGGAGCGCAAGTCCCCATCGGCAAGTCATCATTTGATGCGCACCGGAATGCCCGCCACTGTCTGCCAAACCTCGTCCGCCGCGCGCGCCACCGCCTGATTGACAAATCCCTGCAAATCGCGAAACGCCCGCGCCACGGGATTCTCGGGCACGATGGAGCAACCAACTTCATTCGAGACGACAATCAGGTGCGCGTTGCCGCCAGCCTGGCCGAGATCCTTCACCTCAGCCAGAACGCCGCGTTCGAGCTTCTCCGTGTCGTAATCGCGATGTTCCCAGCAGAAATTGCTGAGCCAAAGAGTGAGGCAATCGAGAACGATGAAATCGAATTCGGGTGCGGCACGGCGCACGGCGGCGGCAATGGCCAGCGGTTCCTCGATGGTGCACCACGCGGCGGGACGAGAGCTTCGGTGACGGCGAATGCGCTGCCGCATTTCGTCGTCCTCGGCCTGCAGCGTGGCCAGATACGCGACGCGCGAGTCCGGCTGGCACAGCGACTGCGCAACGGCGGTTTTTCCGCTGCGTGCGCCCCCGATGATGAAAGTAAGCATGAGGTCCGCGCCTCGACATTTCGCACGCGGCGCACGGCTGGAGGGATTGCGTGGCGGGAAGAAAGCTCCCACGCCATCGCGCTCCCACGGAGCGTGGCGCAGCAGACATCCGGGGCAGGTCTCCTGACTCGCAGATCATCGCAGCACCGGCTGCCTTCCCGTCCGCGCGGGACAGTGGCTCAACGCGCCGGCCGCTAACTGCTCACAGTGGCGGGACCGTGCGGGAATTTCACCCGCTTCCCTTTTCACTCACCGCAGTGGCAAGCACCCCGGAAAAGGTAACTTCATGGATATCACGCGAAGGGCGGAGGGGTCAACACGGGAGAGCGTCCCAGCGAGGGGTTTCTCTTCCATCGACCTCGCCCGTTTGGCTAGCGGAACGAATTGCTCGCGTGCGGAACGCCGACGGCCGCCGGGTCCGCGAAGGCTCTGACCGTGCCCGGGTCTTCCGCGGGCAATGCCTCGAAGGTCAGGCGCAGGTACGATTTCGGCTGGAACTCGAAACGTAGTGGCAGCAAGTTTGGAGACGTACGGTCGAACCACACGCGAAATGTGGTCTCGGTACCGGTTGTCGCGTTGCTTATGAGCCCGGCGAGCTCCACCGCGTCAGCAGGCGACGCAATTAGGCGGTCGTCCACAAACTGAGCGCCCATTTTTCCATCAACGCGTTTCACCGCGTGCAGACGGAACAGTTTTCCGTTGTGCACGAAGGTGGCATCGTTAGTACGGGCCGGTGAGCGCTCCATGCTAAGCACGGTGTAGAGGAAGGTACCGAGACGTTCGCCGTGATTCGGTTCGGCCGGTCCGGCTCCGGCGCCGGGTCCGTTGCTATCCTCTTTCACCACGTCCAGAAATTGTCGAGCGTTGGTCTA
>Ga0187887_10002138_pt1 | contig 16114 bp, 11 predicted proteins | sample June2016WEW_7_10_FD_132977 | JGI IMG/M metagenome (GOLD analysis project Ga0187887, IMG submission 132977) | Peatland microbial communities from SPRUCE experiment site at the Marcell Experimental Forest, Minnesota, USA - June2016WEW_7_10 | ecosystem: Environmental > Terrestrial > Soil >...
CAGAACGGCCCAAACCGCTCGAAGATCAGTTCCGCGTGCCCGCGATGCGTCGCCGCTCCCAGCCGCACCGTCATCTCCTGGACCACCAGCGCCATCCCGAACGTCAGCACCACGAACGGAAGGAAGAATCCAACCCCAAACTTCGCGCCCGTCGCTGCGTACGAAAGCATGCTGGGCCCGTCGTTCTCGCCCAGCATCACCAGAATGCCTGGACCGATCAGCAGCCACAGCAGCCACGTCCGCGCCCGCAAACCGCGCCCGCTCCGCGCCGCCGATACCCGCGCTCGATCGTGCGCGCGATCGATGTCCTCGTGCGTGACGACAACGTCGTCCTCTGCCGCCATCACGCGCAGGTTTCGTCCGGGTTGTGCGTCTGCACTCATCCCCGCTCTTTCTCGTGCTCTCTTCTTGTCCGATGGTCGCCGGTCTGGGAATCCCGCACGTCAGGATGCGCGCCGGAACACCGCCGCCAATCTCCCGAGTGTACTTCGCCCAGGCGCAGCTTGTAAACCATAGTTAACACGGAAGTGTTAAGAAATGTTCACAATTTCTTCGCCTCTGCAACCTGCCACCCCAAATCTCTGGCGCCCTCAATGCGAAAAGTTCTAAAATATTCAGCGGTGACGATGAGTTCTCTCATCTCGTTTCCCCCGCCTCTCCGGCGCTTCCGCCGTGGCCGCCCCGATAGAGGACGACGCATTTCCGCCTGATTGGCCGCCCCTGATCCGCTCCGCCGCCCGACTCTGAGAGCCGCGTGAGCGGAAGCCCCTGCGCCTCTCACCACGAAAGGAAACGGCATGAACACCTTCGGCAGCCAGTCCGAGCTGAAAGCCGGCGGCAAGACCTACGAAATCTTCCGCCTCAGCGCCCTCGAGAAAAAGGGCATCTCCCTCCATCGCCTCCCCTTCAGCCTCCGCATCCTTCTCGAGAACCTCCTCCGCTACGAAGACGGCAAATCCGTCACCGCCGCCGACATCGAGTTCCTCGCCAGCTGGGATCCCAAAGCCGAACCCTCCCGCGAAATCTCCTGGATGCCCGCTCGTGTCCTCATGCAGGACTTCACCGGCGTCCCCGCCGTCGTCGACCTCGCCGCCATGCGCGACGCCATGAAGCTCCTCGGTGGCGATCCGCAAAAGATCAATCCCCTCCAGCCCGCCGAGCTCGTCATCGATCACTCCGTCCAGGTCGATGAGTACGGCACCGGCAACGCGTACTCGGTCAACGCCGCCCTCGAATTCCAGCGCAACCGCGAGCGCTACGCCTTCCTCAAGTGGGGACAAACCGCCTTCCGCAACTTCTCCGCCGTCCCGCCAGGCATGGGCATCTGCCACCAGGTCAACCTTGAATATCTCGCGCGCGTCGTCTTCACCACCAGCGGCGCAAAGCCCCAGGCTTACCCTGACACCTTGGTCGGTACCGACTCCCATACCACCATGATCAACGGCCTCGGCGTCCTCGGCTGGGGCGTCGGCGGCATCGAGGCCGAAGCCGCCATGCTCGGGCAGCCCGTCTCCATGCTTGTCCCCCAGGTCGTCGGCTTCAAACTCACCGGCAAGCTCCGCGAAGGCGCAACCGCCACCGACCTCGTCCTCACCGTCACCGAAATGCTCCGCAAGCTCGGCGTCGTCGGCAAATTCGTCGAGTTCTACGGCCCCGGCATCGCCGAGCTGCCTCTCGCCGATCGCGCCACCATCGGCAACATGGCCCCCGAATACGGCGCAACCTGCGGCCTCTTCCCCGTCGATGCGGAAACCCTCCGCTACCTCCGCCTCACCGGCCGCCCCGCCGACCAGATCGCCCTCGTCGAGGCCTATTTCAAGGAACAGTCACTGTTCCATACTCCTGACTCGCCCGAAGCCGAGTACTCCGAGACCATCGCCCTCGACCTCACCCAGGTTGAGCCCTCCGTCGCCGGTCCCAAACGCCCGCAGGATCGCGTCCTTCTCCGCGAAGCCGGCGCCAGCTTCAAAAAACAGCTCCCCTCTCTCCTCGGCCCCAACGCCGATAAAGTCGGCCAGCGCCAGGCCATCCGCTGGGAAGGCGAAGGCGGCCACGCGTCTTCGGATGGGAACGTCCAGTCCACCCACGCCACGCCCGAGCCCGTCAGCAACGGCAACGGCCACATCGCCCACACCGTCAAAGAACGCTTCGGCATCGACCCCGAGCCCTACCTCGACCACGGCTCCATCGTCATCGCCGCCATCACCAGCTGCACCAACACCTCCAACCCCTCCGTCATGGTCGCCGCCGGCCTCCTCGCCAGGAAAGCCGTCGAGAAAGGCCTCAGCGTTCCGCCCTGGGTCAAGACCTCCCTCGCGCCCGGCTCCCGCGTCGTCACCGACTACTACGACAAATCCGGCCTCACCCAATGGCTCGACAAACTCCGCTTCAATACCGTCGGCTACGGCTGCACCACGTGCATCGGCAACTCCGGCCCGCTCCCCGACGACATCTCGAAGGCCATTGAAGCTCACTCGCTCGTCGCCGTCTCCGTCCTCAGCGGCAATCGCAACTTCGAAGGCCGCATCAATTCCGAGGTCCGCGCCAACTACCTCATGTCCCCGCCACTCGTCGTCGCTTACGCCCTCGCCGGCCGCATCGACCACGACTTCGACCATGACCCCATCGGCAAAGACAAATCTGGCCAGCCCGTCTTCCTCCGCGACATCTGGCCCTCCCAGCAGGAAGTCTCCAGCGTGATCGCTTCCGCCATTTCCTCCGACAGCTATACGAAGGAATACGCGACCGTCACCCAGGGCGACGCGAACTGGCAGAAGCTCAACTTCCCCACCGGCGACGTCTATCAGTGGGAACCCGAGTCCACCTACATCCGCAAAGCGCCGTACTTCGACGGCATGCCCGCGCAGCCCGCGCCCGTCCGGGAAATCTCCGGCGCCCGCGTTCTCGCCGTCCTCGGCGACTCCGTCACCACCGATCACATCTCGCCCGCCGGCTCCATCAAGCTCAACGGCCCGGCCGGAAAATACCTAACCGACCACGGAGTCAAACCCGCCGACTTCAACTCCTACGGCTCGCGCCGCGGCAACCACGAAGTCATGGTCCGCGGCACTTTCGCCAACGTACGCCTGCGCAACAAGCTCGCCCCCGGCACCGAAGGCGGCGTCACCCGCCTCCTCCCCGAAGGCGAACCGATGTCCATCTACGACGCATCGGTCAAGTACGCCGAGCGCGGCACGCCTCTCATCATCCTCGCCGGCAAAGAATACGGCTCCGGCTCCAGCCGCGACTGGGCCGCTAAAGGCCCGCGCCTCCTCGGCGTCCGCGCCGTCATCGCCGAATCCTTCGAGCGCATCCATCGCTCGAACCTGGTCGGCATGGGCATCCTGCCGCTCCAGTTTGAAGCCGGCAAAACCGTCGAGTCCCTCGGCCTCACCGGCGAAGAAACCTACGACGTCGTCGGACTCCAGCCGCGCCTCGATTCAAAATTCGCACACGGCCACACGGTAGCCGTCCGCGCCACGGACCCAAGCGGCAAGACCAAAACCTTCGAAGCAAAAATTCGCATCGATACCCCCCAGGAGATCCTCTACTTCGAGCACGGCGGTATCCTCCAATACGTCCTCCGCCAGCTCGCCACACAGAAGTGAACGCTTTGAAGGGGCACGGCCTTCAGCCGTGCCATGAATGCAGGAGGATGAATCCGGCTTTAGCCACTGAGGGAAGGTTTTCGTCCTGCAAAAAGATAGCGGCCACCCATTGGGTGGCCGCTGTCACTTCTGATTCCCAAAGCTCTACGCCGCCATCTTGTGCGCCCGCTGCTCCGCCACTTTCCTCACCAGCACCGGCACGCCAAAAGCCACCACCGTAATCACCGTCGTCGACAGCAGATCATTCCGGTAGAACGGCAGCGCCGCAACATAGCATGCGCCCAGCCCCGCCGCCGTGTGCGGATACATGATGCTGCCCGCCCACACCGCGTAATTGCTGACCGCGAAGAACGACGTCGAAGCCAGCACCGGCCCGCCGATCACCCGCGGTACCGTGACCTGCTTGCTCAACAAAATCCGCCCCAGCACCACCACCGCCGCATACCACGCCCAGGTAATCAGATACGCGCTCGTGTGGAACGGGTAACGGTACGCAAATACCGTCAGGTAATAATCCGTCCCCATCAGCGCCAGCACCGGCAGCGCCATCTCGCGCAGCGGCCGCCGCGCCCCAAAATACAGGAGCCCCGCGCCCACCGCCGTAAAATTCATCCCCGGAAACGGCACCACCCGGCTCAAAACCGCCAGCACCAGCAGCAGATATGCAGCCATCATTCCCTCATCGATCCAAAGTCAAAGTCTGTTCCCATTCTGCGGACCCCAGCCCAAGCGGTCAAGCCAATCTTCCAGTCCCATCAACCAACCGCTTCACCCTGCCAACAAACCGGGCCCTCCCAGCACAAGCGCGCCTCCAGCACTAGCTACCCGCTACCTGGCTCCAGGCTACCGGCTACAAGCTCCCTCACTTCTGCTCATGCCCCTGCATATACATCCCCTCAATCTCACCGCCCGGCCCCACATACACCCAGCCGCTCAGCGTCGGATCCCCCGTCGTCCCCATCGGCCGATACCCAAACCGCAAATCCTGGAACTCCACCGTGTGCCATGCAGGCTGCGGCAGAATATCCGCCCCCGGCGCCGGTACCGCTCCCAGATCCTCCACCACCGCCCACTTCCCCCAGTCCAGATACACCCGCCCCAAGTACGAATGCTTCGCCGCCGCCACCGCCGGCGTCACCGGCGTCTTGTAAATCACATCGGCGTAATCGTCGGTCTCCACCCGGTCGCCAATCGTCCGCACTTCCGCCGTCTGAAAATAATCCTCCGTCTCCAGAATCACGTGCCACCGAAACGGATCCATCATGTGCGGCTCCGCCGCCGCGCGGATCAGCGGCTCCCGCGTGTAATTCCCCGTCCTCACCAGCTCCAGCGCATGCCCGTGCTCCGCGTTGCGCAGCCCCCAATACAGCACCATGAACGTCAGCCCCGCGATCGCCCACGCGCGCCCCCGAAACGGCTTCTTCCGCGCTCCAATCTCCCGATCTGCCAACCCCAGGATCCCCGGCACCGCCACCGCCAGAAACAGCACCAGCAAAATCCACGGGTCGACGATGAAGACAATGCTCCACGCGTGCCACTTCGGATCGAACGGGAAAAACGGCCGCACCCCGTAATTCACCGTGTAGTCCAGCAGAATATGGCTGAGCGCCGCGATCAGGGCGAAGAACCACAGCAGAAGCCATCGTGGCGCGACCCCCGGGGTCCCCGGCAAGCCGCTCTTGCTTGCTGGGGTGGCAACCGGGCTCCTCGGCAAGCCGCTTTTGCTCGCTGGGGTGGTCAGCCGATGAATGATCCACACCAACGCCACCGTCGCCAGCGCCACCACCGGCGCGCCCGCCAGCGTGTGCGTCCAGCCCCTGTGATGCTCGATCTCCGCGACCGGCCCGCGAAAACCCCATAGCACGTCCAGATCCGCCGCTTCCGCAGCCAGCGTCATCGCCAGCGTCGCGTACGCCGTCTTGCGATTGAATCCGGAACGGCCGAGGCAAGCCCCGGTCAACAAATGCGTCACAGGTTCCATGTGTTCTTTCTGGAACTCAACCTCTATCAACCACCGGCTACTGGCTACACGCTACCGGCTGCGTCACTGGCCCTTACAGACAGCAAGCGCCGCGCAACCCGCGGCGCTTCCATCGACTCACACGAAGCTACACCAGTTTCGCGTCCAGGGTGATCTGCGTGTTGCCCTTGAACAGTTTCGAGATCGGGCAGCCGTTCTTCGCGTTGTTCGCCGCCGTCTCAAAGCTCTCAGGCGTCGCCCCCGGTACCTTCGCCCGCGTCGTCAGATGAATCGCCGTGATCGCGAATCCACCCTCTGTCTTCTCGAACTTCACATCCGCCGTCGTCTCCAGCGAATCCGGCCTCAGATTCGCCTCCCCCAGCTGCGCGCTCAGCGCCATCGTGAAGCATCCCGCGTGCGCCGCCGCGATCAGTTCCTCGGGATTGGTCCCGATCCCGCTCTCAAACCTCGCCGAAAATGAATACTGCGTGTCCTTCAACACGCCGCTCTGGCTGGAAATGGTGCCCTTGCCGTCCTTCAAACCCCCGCGCCAGACGGCGCTCGCCGTACGTTGCATATTTCTCTCCTTCGTCTGTGGCTGTGAGTGTTGGCCGAATCCCGGATTGGTTTTTAGTTCGGTCCTTTATTGGATGCCGCGAAGCGGATCGCACCACCCTGGGCACCGCCCGCACCATGATATGCGATTCCCTGCGCTCCCTGGGTTTTCCGCGCAGAATCCCGCTCTCGCCAAGCCTCCCACTCGCTTTTACTCGTCCCTGGCTCGCTTCTGGCTCGTTTTTTGCTCGCAGTTCGCTCGCCTTTTGCCGGCCTTTTGCTGATCTTTTCTCCGCGCATTTCCCGCCCCTGCCCTCGCGTATCATTGTGAGTTACCGCTTACAATGAAATCTTTCTCCATCGGCGTGGACCTCGGAGGCACCAACCTTCGCGTCGCCGCCGTCACCCCTGCAGGCGAACTGCTCGACCACGTTAGTCTCCCCACTCGCCTCAGCGCAGGTCCGCACGCCGTCCTCGATGACATGGCCGCCGCCATTCGCCAGCTCATCGACAAGCAGCGCGGCGATGTCCTCGGCATCGGTGTCGGCAGCCCCGGCCCCATCGAGTTGCCCCTCGGCGTCCTCCACCATCCGCCCAACCTCACCGGCTTCGACGGCCTCAACCTCCGCAGCGAACTCGAGCGCCGTCTCGGTCGCCCCGTCCACGTTGGCCACGATGCCAGTCTCGCCGCTTATGGCGAGTGCCACCTCGGCGCTGGCCGCACTCACGCTGTCGACTCTCTCGTGATGTACACGCTCGGCACCGGTGTCGGCTGCGGCGTCATTCTCGACGGCCGCATCTGGCAGGGCATGCGCGGCGCCGCCGGAGAATCCGGCCACGGCCCCATTATTCCCGACGGAACTCCCTGCCCCTGCGGCGCGCGCGGGTGCCTCGAGATGTATGCCTCCGCGACCTCCATCGTCCGCCGCGCCCGTGAACTCGGCCTCGATTCCGCCGACGATGGCGACGGTTCCGCGCCCCTCACCGCCTCCACCGTCGCCCAACTCGCCACCGCCGGCGATGAACGCGCCCTCCGCGTCTTCGACGAAGCTGGCCTCGCCCTCGGCCTCTCGCTCGCCCACCTCGTCAACGCCCTTGACCTGCCTCTCTACATCATCGGTGGAGGCGCAGCCGCCGCGTGGCCGCTCTTCGCACCCCGCATGTTCGCCATTCTCCGCGAAGGCAGCTACGTCTACCGCCAGTCGATGCCCCGCGATCCCGGCGTGTTCGAACCCGGCAAGACCCACGTTGCGCCCGCCCAGCTCGGCGGCGACGCCGGCATTCTCGGCGCGGCCCTCCTGCCCCTCGCCACCCGCGCCACGGCCTCCGCGTAGCTCTTCCACCGCGACGCTCGCCCCGCCATAATAAGAACCAACCATGATCCTTCACCAAGCCCGGAACCGCCCCGTTCCCTGGACCGAGCGACGCGCCCACACCCGCCATCGCTGGCTCCTCCCTCTCGTCGCCATCGACTGGGTCTGGGAGTGGATCGCTTACCTCCTCAGCAACTGGAGCTTCCTCGAAGTCCTTGAGTACCTCGGCAGCTTTTCCGTCCTCATCGGCGTCATCTTCTGGTTCAGCGAATCCGGCGACCGCACGCAGCAGCGCCACTACCAGGCATGGCAGGTCATCAACACCGCCCAGGGCAAGGGCGGCAGCGGCGGCCGCATCGAAGCTCTCCGGGAACTCAACGCCGACCACATCTCCCTCACCGGCGTCGACGTCTCCTCCGCCTTTCTTCAGGGACTCCACGTCCCCCACGCGAACTTCATGCGCGCCGACCTCAGCGCCGCCGACCTCCGCGACAGCGATCTCCACTTCGCCGACCTCACCTGGGCCGACCTGCGTTACGCCAATCTGCGCAACTCCAACCTCGAGCACACCCTCTTCAACCACGCCGACCTGCGCGACTGCGATCTCAACGGCGCCGACCTCGCCGCAGCCAGCTTCGATGGCGCCGACCTGACCAATGCCGATCTCCGCTCTGCCGACCTGCACGGCACCGCCTGGCAACACATCGCCACAATCGTCAACGCCAATATCGCCGGCGTCAAAAACCCGCCCGACGGCTTTGTCGCCTGGGCCCTCCACAACGGAGCCGTCCAGAACCCCGCCAGTCCGTAGCGCGCTGGCCAGCCAACCGCAGCGCCACCCGCCCAACCAACTCCTGGTCCCCTGCCAACCACCCCCGTTTCCGATGGTCACCCCACAGCCCCTCGTGCTATAACGCTGCTCACCGCCGCAATCGCGCTACAAGGAAAACTCGCCATGAAATTTCGCCTCGCTGCATTGGCTCTCCCGCTGCTCCTGTCGTTCGCCGCCCTCGCCCAAACCCCGCCCCTTACTCCGCCGCCCATCAAAATGGGCCTTTGGCAGTCCTCCGTCATCGTCAACATGTCCGGGATGCCGAGCAACCCGAACATGCCCGCTGGCGCCGGCGGTTCCATCACTCACGTGAACCAGTCCTGTATGACCGCCGACAGCTGGAAGAACGCCTTCCGCTCCATGCAGGCCCGGCAGCAGGCGTCGACGGCTGCTTGCAGCACCGCCAATGTCGACCAGGACGCCCACCAGGTCACCTTCGATATGGACTGCTCCGGCCAGCAGGGCTTCAACACCAGCATCCACGTCAAAATGTTCCTCGACAGCGACGAGGGCATGCACGGCACCGTCAACGTCAAAATGACCGGCGCCAACTTCCCCCAGGGCATGTCCGTGACCTCCACCATCACCTCCAAATTCCTGAGTTCCGACTGCGGCGACATCAAGCCAGGCGAAAGCAAACCCGTCCATCCCTGAAGAAAGCTGCCCGCCTGAGCCCGGTCCAACCTGGAGCAAAGCTCTCATCGCCAATGTGCACTGGCTGGCCCGGGTCTCGACCTTGAGACCCGGGATCACGCGCGAAGCGCGTCCGCCTTTCGTGCCATTCTCAGATCTCAACCGGACAGCCAGCCACAGAGCGCAACCCCGTGCTCGGCACCCTGCAACCTGTAACCTCTACCCTGTGCCCCCCACCCTCGAGACCGAACGCCTGCTCCTGCGTCCGCTCGAGCTCGCTGACGCCACGCAGGTGCAGATCCTCTTTCCTCACTGGGAAGTGGTCAAGTACCTCAACGCTATCGTCCCGTGGCCCTATCCGCCCGACGGCGCGCTCACCTACTACCGCGACCGCGCTTTGCCCGCCATGGCGCGTGGCGACGAGTGGCACTGGACCCTGCGACTCAAAGAAAATCCCGGCCAGATCATCGGCGCCATCGGCCTCATCCGCGGCGCAACCGATAATCGCGGATTCTGGCTCGCGCCTGCCTGGCACGGCCAGGGCCTCATGACCGAAGCCGTCATCGCCGTCAACGATTATTGGTTCAATGTGCTCGGCTTCCCCGTTCTCCGCGCCCCCAAAGCCATCGCCAACGTAGCCTCGCGCCGCATCTCCGAGAAAACCGGCATGCGCCTGGTCGGCACAGAAGAGAGAACCCTCGTCTCCGGCCGTCTTTTAAGTGAAATGTGGGAAATTACCGCTGAAGAATGGCGCGCCTTCAGGAGCTCTCGGTCCCGCACGCTCTGATCCCCGCCCGCTACTGGCTACCGGCTACAGGCTACCGGCTGCTTTACTCATCATCCCCCACAGCGAAGTACCCCTTCCGCGCCTGCACCTTCAAGTCGCCGTCCGTATCCTTGCAGAAGATGTCCACTTTGCGGAATTTCCCGTCCATCGTCTTGTTCGCCGGAACATACTGCGCCACATACTGCGTCCGCAGCTCCTGCTCAATCTGGTCGAAAGCGTCTTCGAGCTTCTTCCCGTTATTCCCCACGTTGATGACGCGACCGCCCGTCGCTTCCGTCAGCGCCCGCATCTGCATGTCGCCCGAATAGCCCATGGAAAAGCCGCCGTAGAACCCGCGATCTGCGATCAGAATTACGTAGATGATCGCGTTGGCATTCTGCGCGGCTTCAATCGCGTACTTGGGCTTGGTCACGCTGCCTTCGTCCTCGCCGTCCGTCAGCAGGATCAGCGCCTTGCGCCCCGTCTCCGACCGTATCTTGTGGTCCGAAACCTCAAACACCGCGTCGTACAGCAGCGTTCCTTTCGGCGCTCCCACCGTGGGCACCGGACCCTGCCCGATTCCCGGCACGCCGCCCGAGCCGCCGCCCGCCGCTGTGTTGATCTGCACCTTGGCGATCGCCCGATCCAGCTCGCGCACGTTATTCGTGTAGTCCTGCTCCAGGTTCACGCCCACGTCGAAGCTCACCAGAAACGCTTCGTCCTTCTCGCGCAGGATCCGCTTCAGAAACGCCGATGCCGACTGCTGCTCCAGCGGCAGTACGTTGTACTGGCTCCCGCTCGTGTCGATCAGGATCCCCAGCGTCAGCGGCTGGTTCGCCTCCGCCACAAAGCTCGTCAGCTTCTGCGGCTCCTTATCCTCGAAAACATTGCAGTCATTCTTCGTCAGAAAAGGGATCAGCGCCATGTGCTTGTCCCGCACCGTGAAGTACTCGCTCACCAGGTTCGACGTCACCTTCAGCGTCTCTTTGGGAGTCTCCTCCGTCGCCGAATTATCCGCCGGCACCGTGCTCACCGGCGGAGCATCGGGTGACGGAGCCGACTGCCCCCACGTCAGAGGGATAGCAGCGGCACACAGGACCGGAATGCTCAGAACATGCAGCCAGCGCAAGACCATGTCTCCTTAGACGGATCGGTTCACCAATGGGTTATTCAGAAACAGAGCGCCTCTCGCTCTGTTAATCTTGAGCATACGCCTGAGAAGTCCACCGCTTCGATGGCGCATCATAACTCGGTGGAAGGCTCGCGTATCGTTCCCGGACACGCGGCTCACCCGGCAACTTCGGAACAGCCGCGAAAGGGAGATGTCTTGCAAGTTTCAGGTTGCAGAGTTCAGGGGGGTTCAGCGTGATGCGGGCAGTTCGGCTCTGCGCTCTTTCGTTGCTCTTGCCAGCGGTCGTTGCCTGTTCGGCCTTTAGCCAACAGCAGCAGAATGTTCCCGATGCCCCCGCGCCCCAGGCCGCACCCCAGAGTCAGTCCGCTCCTCCCAGTGCTCCCGCCCCGCAACCCTCATCCCTCCCTGATTTAAAAGACCAGGTCGCCCCCGGCAAAGGCGCATCGCCCGACCAGCAGGGTGCCCCGCCTCCCGGCGAGCCCGCGCCTCAGACCAGTTCCGGCACCGTCGGCGCCCCGGCTCCGCAACAGGCTCCTCCGCCCGATGCCATTCAACAAGCCCCGCCTGAAACCGGCCCAGCCAGCCAGGAACCGGTCCCCACCATCATTCAGAACGTCACCGTCGTCGAAGTCCCTGTTACCGTTCGTGACAAACACGGCAGTCTCGTCCCCGGCCTTCCCTGGTGGCGCTTCAAAGTCTACGAGGATGGCGTCCAGCAGCGCATCTGGTGGTTCAGCACCGATGCCTACCCCCTCTCCATCGCCTTCGTCATCGATGCCACACTGCCCTCCGACATTATGGATAAGGTCAATCAGAGTCTTTCCGTCGTCTCCAGCGGATTGACCCCCTCCGATACCGTCGCCGTCGTCAGCTATGCCGGCACCGGTCCCCAGCTCGTCACCGATTTCACCGGCGCCCAGGGTCCGCGCCTGACCGCCGCGCTCCAGATGGCGAAGAAGCCTGGAGAACAGCCTGGCGTTCCCATCGTGGATGGCCCCTTCGGCAACGGTCCCACCGTCAACGGCCTGCAGGCCGATCCCACCCTTGCCCCCCAGCGCGGCAATGCCGGCGGATTCCTCGTCCTGCCCAAGGAAGTCCACCCCCTCAATGACGCCATCCTCTTCGCTGCCGAACAGCTTTCCAGCCAGCCACGCGGCCGCCGCCGCGTCATTTACGTCATCAGCGACGGCAAGAACTCCCGCAGCAAAGCCAGGTACAGCGAAGTCGTCCAGTATCTGCTCGCCAACAACATCTCCGTCTTTGGGACCAACGTCGGCGATTCCGCTCTGTGGGGCATCGGCTACTTCGACCGCATGAAGCTGCCCCTGCTCCAGCCCGAAGATGTTCTCCCCCGCTACGCCATCGCCACCGGTGGCGACGTCGATCATGAGCTCTCTGAGAACGGCATCCAGAACGCCTTCGTCAAGATTTCCGATTCCGTCCGCACCGCCTACACCCTCGTCTATTACAGTCACCAGCCCACCATTAGCGGCAAGTACCACGTGATCGACGTGCATCTCGCAGGCCTGCCCGGCTACCAGATCGACGCCAAGCAGGGCTACTATCCAACTGCCTCCGCACAATAGCCCGCCCAGGAATCGCGCCGTGCGACTGCCCGTGGCAGGGCACGCACTGTGTCGGGGCACGAAACATGACGAGGCACGAAACGTGAAGGGGCACGAGTTTACTCGTGCCATAAAGCCGCCAAATCGCGCGGGCTTCAGCCCCTGAGCACCGTCGCCCCATACTCTCGCCTCATTCGCTGTTATCCTGTGCTTTGCCCTGATAACCAATCCACACCGATCCAACCTGCGCCGCACGAGCCTGCCCTGAACCAGGCCCCGGATGCGGCAAAGTCGAATGGGCGCCAACGCCCGGACGTTGAGAAACCATGGCTGACGCAAAACTACAAATCATTCCCTTAGGCGGCCTCGGCGAGTTCGGCATGAACTGCCTCGCCATTCGCTACAAAGATGACATCATCGTCGTCGACGCTGGCCTCATGTTCCCTGAGTCCGAGCTCCTCGGCGTCGATATCGTCGTCCCCGACATCTCCTGGCTCGTCGAGAACAAGCAGCACGTCCGCGCCATTATCCTCACCCATGGCCACGAAGACCACATCGGCGGACTGCCATGGATCCTCTCCGAGCTCAACGTCCCCGTCTACGGCACCGAGTTCACCCTCGCCTACGTCGACGGCAAGCTCGAAGAGCACGCCCTCGAAGATTCCGAACTCATCGAGATCACTCCCGGCTCCAAATTCACCCTCGGCGCATTCACCATCGAGCCCATCCGCGTCACCCACTCCCTCGTCGATTGCGTCGCCCTCGCCATCGAAACCCCCGTCGGCGTCATCGTCCACAGCGGTGACTTCAAAATTGACTTATCGCCGCCCGACGGCAAAGCCTTCGATCTCCATCGCTTCGCCGAATACGGCAAGCGCGGAGTCCTCGCCCTTCTGCAGGACTCCACCAACGTCGATCGTCCCGGCTACACCCCCAGCGAATGGGCAGTAAAACCGCGCCTCGACGAAATCTTCTCCCGCACCAAAAAGAAGCTTTTCTTCAGCTGCTTCTCTTCATCGATCTACCGCATCCGCATCGCTACCGAGCTCGCACGCCAGCACGGTCGCAAAGTCGCCATCGTCGGCCGCTCCATGCTCGAATCGTCTGAGATCGCCCAGGACCTCGGCTACCTCGACCTGCCCGCCTCGCTCATCATCCATCCCGGCCAGATCAACGACTATTCGCCCGAGCAGGTCATGATCCTCATCAGCGGCACCCAGGGAGAGCCCATGAGTGCCCTCAGCCGCGCTGCCGTCGACAACCACAAGCACGCCCGCATCGCCGCCGGCGACACCGTCATCCTCAGTTCCCGCGTCATCCCCGGCAACGAGAAAAGTATCTTCCGCGTCATCGACCACCTCTGCCGCCGCGATGCCGACGTTATCTACGACGACGGCGCCTCAGGCCTCATCCACGTCAGCGGTCATGCCAGCCAGGAAGAGCAGCGCCTCATGATCAACCTGCTCCGGCCGAAATTCTTCATCCCCATCCACGGCGACTACCGCCATCTCAAGAAGCACGCCGAAATCGCCCAGAGCCTCGGCGTTATCGACCTCGCCCTCATCATCGAAAATGGCGACATCCTCGAGCTCGACCGCGACAACGCCCGCAAAACCGGCAAAGTCACCGCCGGCCGCGTCTGCATCGACTCCGGCTCCGCTACCGACGTCGTCGAAGACCTCGTCATCCGCGATCGCCGCCATCTCTCGGAAGACGGCTTCGTCCTCCCCATCCTCACCATTAATAAGCTGAGCGGAAAAGTCGAGCGCCAGCCCGAGCTCGTCAGCCGCGGCTTCGTCGGCGCAGAGCCAGGCCTCATGGAAGGCGCCCGCGCAGTCGTCACCCAGACTCTCGACTCATCCAGCGCAGAAGAAAAAGCCGACTACGGCGTCATCAAGGAAAAAATCCGCATCGACCTCAAACGCTACATCCAGAAAAACACCTCCCGCCGCCCCCTCATCATGCCCGTCATCCTCGAAATCTGAAGCAAACAGCGGACACCGCGGCCGCGGCTCATCGAGCACGCCCTCCAACCCCGCCTCCCCCCCCGCAAATTTCGATTCCATCCCCATGCCCGCTAGACTCTAATCCCTAAACTCTAAACTCTGCGTCCACCAGCCACATGCCACCCGGCTCCCGGCTCCCGGCTAAGTTTGACTTGCCCCGACCCCACCCCTTACCTTCGAGAAAGCGCGAAGGGCGCATCCAGTCCGCGGAAAGGGCCGTGCCCACCTTCAGTAGTCACAATTCAGCGAATCTTCTTTCAGCCTCACCACATGCGGACTCCCGAGGCGCCCCCGCTTTTTGCGGACAGTGAAAGGAGCTTCGTATGCCTGACCGGGAAATCCCCGACCGCCCCGACCTCGAACAATATAAGAAGCAAGCCAAAGAACTAACCCGCGCCGCGCGCGAGCGCCTGCCCGCGGCCCTCGACCGCATCCGCCGCCACCACCCTCGTCTCCGCAATCAGCAGGAACTCCCCACTATCACCCTCGCCGACGCGCATCTCGTGCTCGCCCGCGAGCACGGTTTCCCCTCCTGGCCCCGGTTTGCCGCGCACCTTGAAACCCTCCGCATCATCCGTTCCGTCGAAGATCTCCCCGACCCCGTCAACACCTTCATCGAAGTCGCCGTCGTCCCCCGCCACGGCTGGCACGCCTCCGGCACCCTCGAACACGCGGAGCTCATCCTCGCCCGCTATCCCCACGTCGCCACCGCCAACATCTATACCGCCGCGGTCCTCGCCGACGAAGCCACCGTCCGCAAATTCCTGACCCAGGACTCAACCCTTGCCACTGCCGACGGCGGCCCACACGGCTGGAACGCCCTCACCTACCTCGCCTTCTCCCGCTATCTCCGCCTCGACAAATCCCGTTCCGAAGCCTTCGTTCCCACCGCGCGCGCTCTCCTCGACGCCGGAGCCGGCGCCAACACCGGCTGGACCGAGTTCATCGACGACCCTCCCCACCCCATCCAGGAAACCGTCATCTACGCCGCCGCCGGCCTCGCGCAGCATCCTGGCCTCACCCGCCTTCTCCTCGAATACGGCGCCGACCCCAACGACGACGAGACTCCCTACCACGTCCCGGAAACCTACGACAACACCGTCATGCAGATCATCCTCGACTCCGGCCGCTTCAACGAGCGCTCGCTCTCCTGGCTCGCCGCGCGCAAAGCCGACTGGCACGATGAAAAAGGCCTCCTGCTCGCCCTCAACGGCGGCGCCAACCCCAACTACATGACCCAGTGGAGCCATACGCCCTTCCAGCACTCCATCCGCCGCGACAACGGCCTCATCATGATCGAAATGTTTCTCGACCACGGCGCGAACCCGCACCTCCGCAACACCGGCAACGGCCGCAACGCCTTCCAGATGGCCGCGTATCACGGACGAGGCGACATCCTCTCCGCCCTGGAAACCCGCGGCTTCCAAATCCAGTTCGACGGCCCCACCGCCGATCTCGATCAACTCGTAGCCGCCTGCGCGCAAGCCAATATGCCCAGCGTCCAGACCCTCATCGCCCAGGATCCTCAACTGCTACCGCGACTGTTACAAATCGGTGGTTCCCTCCTCGCCCGCTTCGCCGGAGCCAATAACCTCGAAGGCCTCCGCATCCTCCTCGATCTCGGCGTTCCCGCCAATGCCCCCTGGCCCGAAGGCGATCCCTACTTCGACACGCCGAAAAACTCCACCGCTCTCCACTACGCCGCATGGCGCGCCTGGCACCCCATCGTCCGCGAGCTCATCGC
>Ga0187887_10002149_pt1 | contig 16063 bp, 14 predicted proteins | sample June2016WEW_7_10_FD_132977 | JGI IMG/M metagenome (GOLD analysis project Ga0187887, IMG submission 132977) | Peatland microbial communities from SPRUCE experiment site at the Marcell Experimental Forest, Minnesota, USA - June2016WEW_7_10 | ecosystem: Environmental > Terrestrial > Soil >...
AACCCGTCACGGCCGCGCCTGTCATGTTGTGCGCGTACTGCAGCAGCCCCCACGGGTTTAGCAGAAGCTGCCAGAAACTGAGCACCTCAAAGTGGCCGTCAGACATCCGCTCGTAGGCGACCGGGTGCTGCATCCACGCGTCGGTCACAATGATGAAGAAGCCCGAGATCCACGACCCCAGCCAGACCATCACCGCCGAGAACCAATGGGTCCATCGCGAGACTCGCTTTTCGCCGTAAAGGAACAGGCCGAGAAACGCCGACTCGAGGAAGAAGCTGAACACGCCTTCCATCGCCAGCGGCTGCCCGATCACGCCGCCTGAAAGCCGCGAGAAACGTGCCCAGTTGGTGCCGAATTCGAACTCCATGGGAATGCCGGTGACGACGCCGAAGACGAAGTTGATGGCGAAGATCCGGCCCCAGAAGCGCGCCGCGCGGTCCCAGGTGGCGTCGCCGGTACGCAGTGCCACGGTCTTCAGCACCACGATCAGCAAACCCAGTCCCATCGTGAGCTGCGGAAAAAGGTAGTGGAAGGTAACAGTGAAGGCGAAATGCAGCCGGTGAATGATCTCGGCGCTCATCGAAGGTCTCCTGCCGCGGGTTGCGCCCCTTGAACCGGCGGGCGATCAGACGTGGAGGGCAGCCTCGGTGCAAGGTTCGAGCCCAGAGAATCAAGGCTTCCCGTGCCGCTTCCGATTCTAGCTCTTCCGGTGATATTGAACACTTGCTACGGCAGCCAGCGCTTGGATCTGATTTCGATGCCGATGCTACCGCGGGGCAAGCGGGCGCTGTCGGCAAGCAAATCGGCACCCTTTTGAAAGGCGGCTCTTTCCCCCTCCAAGACAATTCTTTGCAAGTTGCTGTAAACATAAAGTGAGGTCGAGAATGCGGATTGCGATCATCGGCGGCGGCGTTGCGGGGTTGGCCGCCGCCTACGAACTGGAAAAGACGCGCAAGGCGGGCGCAGCGGTCGAGTACACGCTTTTTGAGGAGCGTCTGCGATTGGGCGGGTCGCTGGCCTCGGAGACCGTAAACGGCGCCGTGCTCGAGCGCGGACCTGACTCGTTCCTGACGGAGAAGCCGGCGGCGGCCGAGCTGTGCCGTGAGCTAGGCCTGGGTGGCGAGCTGATCCCATCGAACGACGCGGCCCGCAAGACCTATATCGTCGTGCGCAACCGGCTGGTGGCGTTGCCCGACGGCTTGATGTTTCTGGTGCCGACCAAGCTGGTTCCCACTGTGCTCACGCCGCTGTTCGGCGTTCCCACCAAAGCGCGCATGGCCGTCGAGCTGCTGCACCCTCCGCGGCCAGCCAGGCAGGATGAGTCCGTCGCCGCATTGGTCGAGCGGCACTTCGGCCGGGAGGCCGTGGACCTGCTTGCCGACCCGCTCTTGAGCGGCATCTACGGCGGCGACGCAACGCAGTTGAGCGCGCAGACCGTGCTGCCGCGGCTGGTAGAGATGGAGCGCCAATATGGCTCGCTGACGCGCGGCATGTTGGCTGCACACCGCAAGATGAGAGCTTCCGCCAGGACCTCCTCCAAGACCCAAAACCGCGGAGCGGCGATCTTTACAGCAATGCGAGGCGGCATGCAACAGCTGGTTGACGCGATCGTAGCGCGGCTCGACCCGGCCAGCTTGAGAACCGGGACACAGGTGCGCGCGATCGCAAAGACGGGGAACGTTTGGAGCGTCGAGGCCGGCGGCGGACAGCAGGAATACGATGCTCTCATCCTGGCTGCGCAGGCGTGGGCTGCAGGATCGCTGCTGGAGCCGGTGGATGCGGAGCTTGGCCGCGACCTGAGCGGCATTCCTTATTCGTCTTCGATCACCATCAACTTGGTATACGACGAGGCGAAGATTGGCACGCTGCCCGAGGGCTTCGGATTTCTTGTCCCGGCAGTCGAGGGCCGCGCGATGCTGGCCTGCACGTTTGCCCACCGCAAGTTTCTGGGCCGCACGCCACCGGGCAAGGCTGTCTTTCGCACCTTCCTAGGTGGCATGCGTGGCGAAGCGCTGCTGGCCGAGAGCGACGATGTTCTGCTGGCTACGGTGCGACGAGAGATGAGCGAGATTCTCGGCGCCAAAACGTTCAATGCGGCCGTTGAGCCCGAGCACACTCAGGTCTCACGCTGGCGGCGGGCCATGGCGCAGTATGCCGTCGGCCACAAAGATCGCATGCAGCGCGTTAGAGATCGAGTTGCGGCCCTTCCAGGCCTGCGCCTTGCCGGCAACGCGTACGATGGCATCGGCGTTTCCGATTGCATCCGGCTGGGGCGGCAGGCGGCGCGTGAGCTGGCTGCTTCAGCCGCGGCTGCGCCGGTACCAACGGTCTAAATCAGCTTCCGCGGCAACCGCGCAGCGGGATTGTCGAACCGTATACTCGACTTGAGAAGATGCCCACGCGTAGCGACACATTTCTTTCCACCATCCTGGCCTCGACGCGAGCCACGGTGGACGCGGCCAAGAACGCCGTGCCCGTCGCGGAGTTGGAGCGTCGTGCCGCACAGCACCGGCCGCGAGGCTGGGCCGCCGGGCTGCGCCGTAAAGCCGCCTCCGGCCCAGCCGTCATCGCGGAGATCAAAAAGGCCTCGCCCTCGAAAGGCCTGATCCGGGCCGACTTCGATCCCGAGTGGCTGGCGCGGCGCTATCGTGCAGGCGGAGCGGCTGCGCTGTCGGTGCTTACCGATGAGCCGTACTTTCAGGGTAGCCTGCGCAACCTGGAGCTGGCCTCAGCGGCCACTCCGCTGCCGTGCCTGCGCAAGGACTTCATGATCGACGAGTACCAGATCCTCGAAGCCCGGGCCCATCGCGCTGACGCGATTCTCTTGATTGCCGCCGCGCTCACCGGTGCGGAATTGCAACGCTTCGCCCAGGCTGCGCATGCCTTCGCGCTCGACGTGCTGGTGGAGGTGCATAGCGCGGAGGAACTTGCGCTGGTTCTCGATGCACTGGGCGAGACCGGCGCCGACGCTATCGGTGTGAACAACCGCGACCTGCGAACCTTTGAGGTGAGTCCGGAAACATCGCTTGCGCTCGCTGATCGCATGCCATCCAGTGTGGTACGCATAACGGAGAGCGGCATCTCCTCGCGTGAAGACATCGCCCGCCTTCGCAAGGCGGGATTCGACGCTTTTCTCATTGGGGAAAGCCTGATGCGACAGCCAGATCCCGGCGCTGCCCTGGCCGGGTTATTGACTTCCACGGGTCTTTCCTTGAAATGATTGCAATGACTGCATGTCGGCGCTAGGATGCGCGCGCGAAACCGATCAACTGAAGAATGAGTATCTGGATCAAAATCTGCGGGAACACCTCGCTGGCCGATGCGCAACTGGCCGCCGAGGCCGGGGCCGATGCCGTGGGATTCGTCTTCGCGCCCAGCCCGCGCCGCATGTCCCCGGAACAGATTGCGACCATTGTGCCGCATTTGCCGTCGACGCTCGAAAAGATCGGCGTGTTCGTCGATGCCGATCTCAACGAGATTACGTCGATCGTCGAGCAATGCGGGCTGACCGGCGTGCAACTCCACTGGGACGCTCCCCGCGATCTGCCATTGAAGCTTCGCTTCCGGCTCGGGCCGCGCTTCCGCATCCTGCGCGTTGTCTATTCCGATGGCGGCGGCGTGACCGCCGCGTTTGCGCCGGAGTCCGCGTCGAGCGTCGACGCGATTCTCGTCGATTCGCACACCACCTACGCCGCCGGCGGCACAGGCGTCACATTCGACTGGTCTGCGGTCAGCAAGACCCTCTTCCAGAACCCGGAGGTGCGTCAGCACCTGATTGCGGCCGGCGGACTTACGCCCAACAATGTGGCCTCGGCCATCAAGACCTTGCACCCCTGGGGGGTGGACGTAGTGAGCGGCGTGGAATCCGCCGCTGGCCGCAAAGATCCCGACAAGGTACGCGCCTTCGTCACCAACGCGCGCGCGGCCGCAGGCACCTGACGCCGCCGGCGTGTAACCTTTCCGGCCCTCAGCGCGTAAGAATGGACGGGCCTTGTCACGTCTCGCCCTTGCCGATCGTCATTAGTTCAGGCAAGCGGAATCGAGCCAGACTGCAGCATTCCGCCGCTGAAAGCATCGTTCACCCTAATCCCCAGGGAGGTCTCAATCATGGGCACTTATCTTCCCCCCATCGAAAATCCGCACGGCGTGATGATGAAACTGGTCTACGCCATGTCGCGGCGCCAGTTCGGCAAGGTCATGACGCCGCTCAAGGTCTTTGCGGCGCGCATGCCGCTCGCCTTCGGCATGTTCGTCGGCAAGATCAGCAAACTCGATAAGAAGCTCGAACTGCCGCCTGAGACGCAAATGCTCGTCCGCGAGCGCGTGGCCCGGCTCAACGTCTGCCTCTTCTGCATCGACATCGGCCGCGCCTTCGCGATTCAGTCGGGCATGAACGAAGCGAAATTCGATGCCATGGAAGATTACGCGACGAGCCCGCTCTATAGCGATGCGGAGCGCGCCCTGCTCGACTACGTGACCGAGCTGACTCGCGACAAGAAAGTCGAGCCCGAGACCTTCACGCGGCTCAGGAAGCATTATTCCGAGCGCGCCATCTGCGAAATTGTCTGGCTCGTGGCCAGCGAACACTTCTACAACATGACCAATATCGGCCTCAACATTCACTCCGATATGCTGTGCGATATCGCGCGGAAAAGGAAGTAGTGGTGCCAGCCTGCGGTAATGCCGGCAGGCTCAACCAGATCGTTCCCCTGAGAATCTCGTGGACGGTCGCTGATGACGCCTTGTAAAGTTCCTGTACACAAGCTGCGCGCCGACGCCCGGGGAGACGCGAGAACCACTTCACCTGCGGCCCGCCAAGCCACTTCAGTGAGGTCAGTAATGGAAGGGCAGTCAAACCTTCATTGGCGCATTTCGCCAGTGGCGATCGATCCGCAAGAGTTTCGCTCGCTAGGCCACGCGCTCATCGACCGCATCGCAGGTCTGCTGGAGTCGCTTCCCGATCGTCCCGTTACTCCGGCCGCATCGCCCACAAGCATTCGGCAGGCCCTGCAGGCTGAGCGTCCTCTGCCGGAACTCGGCTCAGAGCCCGAAGAGCTGCTGAACCATGCCGCCGATCTCCTTTTCAAGCACTCGCTATTCAACGGTCATCCGCGCTTCTGGGGATATATCACCTCGTCCGCCGCTCCCATTGGTGTGCTGGGCGATCTTCTCGCCGCTGCCGTGAATCCCAACGTGGGTGCGTGGCCGCTTTCGCCGATGGCCAGCGAAATTGAGGCACAGACCATCCGCTGGATCGCTGGCATGCTCGGTTACCCGGCCGACTGCGGAGGCCTCTTCGTCAGCGGCGGAAATATGGCCAACATTGTCGGATTTCTCGCCGCCAGGCAGGCGAAAGCGGGACACGATGTGCGTACCGCCGGGTTGAGCGGCGCACGGCTGCGGGCCTATTGCTCGAAGGAAACGCACACCTGGATCCAGAAAGCCGCGGATATCTCCGGCATCGGCACGGATTCCATTCGCTGGATCGCCACAAACGATCGCATGCAGATCGACGTTTCCGCCCTTCGGCAGCAGATCCGAGCCGACCTTGCGTCCGGCGATCGGCCATTCCTCGTTGTTGGCGCTGCGGGAACGGTCAGCACGGGCGCCATCGACCCGCTCCACGAGCTCGCCGAAGTTTGCCGCGAATTCGATCTCTGGTTTCACGTAGATGGCGCCTATGGAGCGATGGCGGCAATTCTGCCTGATGCTCCCGACGAATTCTCCGGCATGGCTCAAGCGGACTCGATCGCCATCGATCCGCACAAGTGGCTCTACGCTCCGCTTGAGGCTGGATGCGCGCTGGTGCGCGACCGCGAGAAGCTCCGCGACGCTTTCGCGTATCATCCGCCCTACTACCATTTCGAAACCGAGGCCATCAACTACTACGATCTCGGGCCGCAGAATTCCCGCGGCTTTCGCGCCCTCAAGGTCTGGCTCGCCTTGCAACAGGCCGGCCGCGAAGGCTACGTGCGCATGATCTCCGACGATATCCGTCTCGCAGCAGAACTCTTCCGGCTCATCCCGCAATATCCTGAACTCCAGCCGCTCACCCTGGGCCTCAGCATTACAACCTTCCGCTTCGTGCCTCCCGATCTCCCTTCCGGAAGCCACGCGGCCGAGGACTATCTCAATGCATTGAACAACGAGTTGCTGACGCGCGTGCAAAATAGCGGCGAAGCCTACCTTTCAAATGCTGTTGTGAACGGCAGGTTCGCATTGCGCGTATGCATCGTCAACTTCCGCACAACGCAGGCGGATATTGAAGCCCTGCCGCCGCTCATTGTCCGTCTGGGCAAGCAAGCCGATGCAGAACTACGGCCAGAAAATCTGCGCCACCGAGGATAGGCCGTTCAAGGCTGAACTCACCAGGAGCTCGCCTCAGCCTCTGCAAAGCCGCGCCCTAGTACACTAGAACTGGTCGCATAAATCCGGTTTTGAGGGGCACGACTTGCGCCGTGAAAGCCTCAAAAACATTGGGCTTTTGACCCCTGAGGGAAGTTTCTTCATCGCTTCAGACCATTTATGCAACCAGCTCTAGAGTTCCGCACCCCGCGGCGAATCCATCAGGAGCTTCCATGGCATCGGTCATTCTTCCGGCCAATCCCTCCGAGTCGCGGCCCGGACGCTTCGGCGTTTACGGCGGCCGCTATGTGCCGGAGACGCTGGTCGCGGCCCTCACGGAACTCGAGCGCGAATACGAAATCGCCAAGGCCGACGCCGCATTCCAGGCCGAGCTCAACTCGCTGCTGGCTGACTACGCTGGCCGGCCCACGCCGCTCTACCTTGCCGGGCGCCTCACCGAATCCCTCGGCGGCGCGAAGATTTACCTCAAGCGCGAAGACCTGCTCCACACCGGCGCGCACAAGATCAACAACGCGCTGGGCCAGGGATTGCTCGCCAGGCGCATGGGCAAACAGCGCGTGATCGCCGAAACCGGCGCGGGCCAGCACGGCGTGGCAACGGCCAGCGCGTGCGCGCTGCTGGGTCTGGATTGCGTGATCTACATGGGCGAAGTGGACATGGAGCGCCAGGATCTGAACGTGAAGCGCATGCGGCTGCTCGGCGCCGAGGTGCGCGGCGTCTCCTCAGGCTCGAAGACGCTCAAGGATGCCATCAGCGAGGCCATGCGCGACTGGGTGACGAACGTTCGTACCACCTACTATCTGCTGGGCAGCGCGCTCGGCGCGCATCCCTATCCCACGATGGTACGCGACTTCCAGCGCGTGATCGGCAAGGAGATCCGAGCCCAAATCCTGGAAAAGGAAGGAAGGCTACCTGATGCGGTAGTGGCGTGCGTGGGCGGCGGCTCGAATGCCATCGGCGCGTTCTACGAGTTCATTCCCGAGCGGCAGGTGCGGTTGATTGGTGTGGAGGCCGGAGGATGCGGCACCGCGTTGGGCCAGCACGCGGCACGCTTCCAGGGCGGCGCGCCGGGTGTGCTGCAGGGGACGTACTCTTACGTTTTGCAGGATGAAGACGGCCAGATCGCGCTCACGCATTCGGTCTCGGCTGGCCTCGACTATGCATCCATCGGCCCCGAACACGCCATGCTCCACGACTCCGGCCGCGCCGAGTATGTTTCGCAGGACGATGCCGCGGCTCTCAATGCCGTCGAGAAGCTGGCCCGCACCGAAGGCATTTTGCCCGCGCTCGAAAGCGCGCACGCCGTAGCGGAAGCGATGCGCATTGCTCCCAGCATGTCGCCCCGTGAAATACTGGTGGTGAATCTCTCAGGACGCGGCGATAAGGACATGGGCATCCTGGCTCGGGAACTGAAGCTGTAACCCTGGTGTGAGGGCCGCTCCCAGGTCCCCAAATGCGGGACCTGGGGCACCCGCGCCGCGTCCACCTTGGTTCGAATTTGTCATCCTGAGGCGTAGCCGAAGGATCTGCGGTTGCTCTTGAATGCCGATTCGCTTCGAACACAAGCCGGGCCTGGTGATTTACCTGACCGCCGGGGATCCCTCGCTGGCAGCCACGCGTGAGATTGCCATCGCGGCAATCGATGCGGGCGCCGATGTGATCGAGCTGGGAGTGCCATTCAGCGACCCGCTCGCCGACGGGCCCATCATCCAACGCGCCAGCGAGCGCTCGCTCGCGCGTGGTACGCGGCTCAAGGATGTTCTCACCCTTGCGCACGAGCTTCGCGCGGCGCGCCCTGCCGCGGGGCTCATTCTATTCCCATATCTCACCCCAATCCTGCGCTACGGACTGCGCACATTTGCCGCTGAGGTCAAGACTGCCGGCGCCGATGGCGTTCTGGTCACCGACATGATCGTCGAAGAGGCCGCTGAGTATCTTGTCGAAATGGACCGCGTGGCACTCGCGCCGGTTTTCCTCGCGGCGCCCACCAGCCCCGACGAGCGGCTTGAGGCGATCGCGAAGCACTCGAAGGGTTTTGTGTACGCCATCTCGCGCGTGGGGGTCACCGGCAAGCAGCAAGACGTCGCCGGCGATGCCGCCGCACTGGTGGCGCGCATCCGCCGTTTCTCGGGTCCTCCTGGACACGGCCTGCCGGTGGCCGTAGGGTTCGGCATCAGCAACGCCGAGCACGTTGCGCAGGTGGCGGAGTTCGCGGATGCCGCGGTAATCGGCAGCGCGATCGTCGAGCTGGTGGAACGGGCAACCCGGGAGAATGGACCGGACACAGCTCCCGACTCAGTCGCTCGATTTATCAAGGGTCTGCGCTTGCCCAGTGCGGCGCTGGCCCGGTGAAAAAAGCAGCCGTCAGCTATCAGCTTTCAGTTCGTCCGTTGCCGGACTGACCGAGAAGGCTTATCTCAGCGGGTTGAGCTGAAAGCTGAGGGCTGATAGCTGAAAGCTGAAAGCTGGTTTTAGGGGCTTCAATGACCATCGAAGAATTGCGAATCCGCATCGACGAACTCGACCGCCAGTTGGTCGAGTTGCTCAGTGAGCGGGCGCGCGCCGTGGAGATGATCGGAAAGCTGAAGGCCGCCACTTCGCTTCCCGTATACGAACCCGAACGCGAAAAAACCATCTATGCCAACGTGCACGCGGCCAACAAGGGTCCGCTGCCCGACATCGAGTTGACGCATATCTACGAGCGCATCATCGACGTAATGCGAGCGTTGCAGCGCAATGAGCTTGCTAGCCAGAGAATCGCCCAGGCAACCCGATCCGAGGGCAGCATGCGAGGCAGTGCTACGGGCGGATCGCTGACCAAGCAAGCGCAAACCGTTGCCGGGGACTCGAAACCGGCGCCAGAGACAGGAAGAGAAAAATGATTGTCGCCATGCAAGAGAAAGCCACCGAAGAACAGATCGATGCCGTGATCAATGCGATGGAAGAGGCCGGCGTCGACGTGCATCGCACCACGGGCGCGTTCCAGACCATCCTGGCCGCCGTCGGACCCACAGCCAGTCTCGACCTCACCAAGTTTGAAATGTTGCCCGGCGTGTTGCACGTGCACCGCATTAGCTCGCCTTACAAGCTTGCAGGCCGCGCGTGGAGGCCGGAGGGCACAGTCATAGAATTTCCCAATGACGCCAAAATTGGTGGCCAGCAGGTTGCCATCATCGCCGGCCCTTGTGCGGTAGAGAGCCGCGAGCAGATCTTTGCGACCGCAGAGTCCGTCAAGAGAGTCGGCGGAAAATTTCTGCGCGGCGGCGCATTCAAGCCGCGCAGCTCACCCTACTCGTTTCAGGGCCTGGGCATCCCCGGCCTGGAATTGATGCGCGAAGCCGCCGACGCCAACGGCTTGGCCGTGGTAAGCGAAGTCATGGAGATCGCGCAGATCGAGCCCATGCTGCCGCTGGTCGATTGCTTCCAGGTGGGCGCGCGCAACATGCAGAACTTCAACCTGCTACGCGAGCTGGGCCAGGTGCGCAAGCCCATCCTGCTCAAGCGCGGCATCGCCGCCACCATCGAAGAGCTTCTGCTTTCGAGCGAGTACATCCTCTCCGGCGGCAACTACGACGTGATTCTCTGCGAGCGCGGCATCCGTACCTATGAAACCTCGACGCGCAACACCATGGATATCGCAGCCATCCCGGTAATCAAGAAGCTCTCGCATCTGCCTGTGGCCGCTGACCCCTCGCACGGCACCGGCCGGCGCGACATGGTGCCGGCCATGGCTAGAGCCGCGGTGGCTGCCGGCGCTGATGCGCTCATTGTGGAGATCCACCCCAACGCCGACAAGGCCGTCTCCGACGCCGCGCAGACACTGTTCCTCGACCAGTTCGAAAAGCTGGTCGGCGAGCTCCGCGTGTTGGCGGAAGCGGTGGGAAGATCGCTCTGAAAGGCAGCGGCGCTGGCGGTGTTAGCGTAGGTTAACGGGGTTGAAGTTCTGGCTCTGCTGACTCGCTGACCTGCTAACTATGATCGATCGCATCGCCATCCTCGGCACCGGCCTTCTGGGCACATCGATCGGCCTCGCATTGCGCGAGGGTGGATTCAAGGGCGCGATCGCCGGCTGGAACCGAAGCCCCGAGCAGGCACAGCTTGCGCTCGCGATGGGCGCAATCGATTCCGTCGCGCCTGACCCGATCGAAGCAGCGCACGCCAACGAAGTCACGGTCCTCGCCGTTCCCATCTTCGCCACCATCGACTTCATGGAGAAGCTGGCGGGTGTCCTTGGCCCCGATCAGCTGGTGACCGATGTGGGCAGCACCAAGCGCGTGATTTCCGAAACCGCCGCGCGCCTCTACAACACGCCCGATCGTGCAGCGTTTCTCCCCGGCCATCCTATGGCGGGCAAGGAGCGCGGCGGGGCAGCGTTGGCTGACGCAACGCTCTTTCGCGGCGCGATGTGGCTGTTCACTTTGAAGGGTACGGGCTTTAGCCCGTCCGAAAACTCGCAAGAAGTAAATGGGGCTTTAGCCCCTGCGGGAGTCTCCGAGACCGCAGCGGCATTGATGCGCGAGTGGCGAGAGTGGGTGACGAAAATGGGCGCCAAAACCCTCGATCTCGATCCCGCCCGCCATGACGAACTGGTTGCCTGGGTGAGCCATCTGCCACAGTTCACGGCCACGGCGCTCAGCGCTTTGCTCGAAGAGGAAGTAGGCGACGCGCCCGAGCTTAAAGACGTGGGCGGCCGCGCGCTCCGCGAGATGACGCGGCTCGGCGCAAGCCCTTACTCCATGTGGCGCGACATCGCCCACACCAACACCGGGGCCGTCGAGCGCGCACTGCTGGCCCTCGAACAGCGCCTCGCACATCTGCGCGAGAACCTCCGCACACCCGTCCTGCGCGACGAATTCGATCAGGCCAACAAGTTCCGAAAGGAATAGGCGCAGTCTCCCCTCCCGGGTTGAGCAAGGTCATGCGGCAAACCGAAGATCCGGCAGACCAGTGGCTTCCTCGGTCGGCCCGCGCAAAAACCGGTACTGGCGCAGTTTGAACTGATTTGAAAGGGCACGACTTCAGTCGTGCCGTAACGGCAGCAAAATGACTCGGGGCTTTAGCCCCTGAGGGATGATCTTGCCAAACTGACTCACCGCCAGAAAAACCCCAGCGCCCCTGCCGTCTGCTATCTTCAAGGTTGCGGAGCTGACCCCCGGAGATTAAGGCTCCGCCGTCCTTCGGGGAGTGTCGCTTTCATGTCCGATCCTGCACGCCTTTCAGCCGCGTCCGCGACAGCAGCTTCCGATTCGTTGGGATTCTTTCATCCGTCCGGACGCCCCTACCGCTTCACTATTCTGCTGTTCATCAGCCTGCTGGTCCTCGGCACCTATTTCGCCTATGACAGCATCGGCGCCCTCGCGCCCACGCTCATCGAGGCGCTCCATCTGGACCGCAGCACCATCGGCAATCTCTATACGGCGTACTCCGTTGCCGCCGTTTTCATCGTTTTCTTCGGGGGCATGCTCTACGACAAGCTGGGTCCGCGGCGCTCCAGCCTGCTGTTCAGTACCCTCATCTTTGTGGGCGCTCTGGTCGTGGCGCTCGCGCATTCCACGTGGCAGCTCTTCGCCGGCCGGTTGATCTTCGGCGCCGGCTCGGAGACGCTGATCGCGGTGCAGAGCGCCATTATCAGCCGCTGGTTCAAAGGCAAGGAGATGGCGCTCGCCTTCGGAATCGCTCTCACTGTCAGCCGAGTGGGGACCCTCTTCAGCTTCAACACCGAAGAACTCATCTCCGAGTATTTTGGCAGCTACCGCATTGCGCTCTGGGCGGCGGCAGGTTTCTGTCTGTTCTCTTTGCTCTGCAATCTGATCTACAACGCCATGGACCTCCACGGTGAGAAGGCGCTCGCGCTCCCTAAGCCCGAGGGCAGCGACAAGATCGTCTTCTCCGATATCCGGAAGTTCACATCCTCGTACTGGTACGTTGTTCTGCTCTGCGTCACTTTCTATAGCGCCATCTTCCCCTTCACCGCCCTCGCCACCGACATGTTCCACGACAAATGGGGCTTCCCGCTCGTTAGCGACACAGCAGGCGGGTTCCTGACCCAGGTCTTTGGCAACTTCCTCCACATGTTCTCCACGGCGCCGGGAATCACCAGCATCATCATCTTCGCGTCCATGGTATTCGCGCCCTTCGCCGGCAACCTGATTGACCGTATCGGCAAGCGAGCAACGCTCATGATCGTCGGCTCTCTCGTGCTGATTCCCGCTCACCTCGTCATGGGCATCACGCACTGGAATCCAGTCCCCAGCATGATCGTGCTCGGCGCAGCCTTCGTACTAGTTCCTGCAGCAATGTGGCCGTCGGTTCCGCTGGTAGTGGAGGAGAAGCGCGTGGGCACAGCCTTTGGCCTGATGACGGCCATCCAGAACCTGGGCCTCGGGCTTTTCCCGCTCCTGAATGGCAAGCTTCGCGACGTGACCGGAACCTACACCGCGACCCAGATCATGTTCGCCTGCCTCGGCGTGGCCGGCCTCATCTTCGCCTTTCTCCTGCTACGGTCAGATCGGCGCCACGGCGGCAAGCTGGAACAGGGAAAGAACACGGAGACGGAATTGCCCCGGATCGAAGAAGCTTCGGAACATCATTAAGTTTCTGAGTCCGCTCTCTCGGAGTCTCCCGGCAACAAGCTACCAGCTGCCGGCTGTTTCTTACTCCGCTCGCACCCAATACGCGGTCCGGCCAAAGATCGGAATCCCGATGTAGCCGTGCAGCCGCAGTCTCCTGCCGTCGTCCTCAAGCGCCAGCCAGGCACGATAGATTTTTCCGGTTTCCGGGTCGAGAATTTGTCCGCCCGACCATTGACCGCTGTCCGAATGAAATCCCCAAAGCACCTGCAGCCCCACCAGAGGTTGGTCCTTTCTTGCGCCGCTGCACAGATAGCAGGTGGGATGTGGCACAGGCGGATCGAAGAGAGTCTCAATGGTCCCGTAAAGCCTGCCGTTCTCTTCATGGATCCGAACAATCGATTTCGCTTTTCCGGTCGTGTCATCGATGGTCTTCCATCGGCCGGCCGGTGAAGCCTGCGATGCACTCGTCGTGCTCACAAGCTGTGCTCGCGCCAACCGGGGCGCCGGCAACAGAGCAAGGGCGAAAATCGAGGCAATGATCAACCGGAATGGAGGGAACAGCATCTCGGGTCGCTTGAGCGTACCAAAGAATTAGACTCGCGCCGCCGGCCGCTGTTTCGCAATTCCTCTATCAAAGCCCTCGGCTTCAATCAGACGCCCTCATGATTGTGCCGCCATGACGGGCGAGACAAGAGCGCGCTGAGCTACAGCGGCCCCGTAAGCTGCTGTGTCCCGAAGCCAAGGCCGCCAAGTGGATTTTTCCCTTGAGAGAATTCCACCTTGCACCGAAGTTGGAAATGGCTGCAATAACTGCGGAGCCGCTCTAACCCGCTCCCTTGGCCAACTGCGGCTCTACGTCATGTTCCGATTCCGGCAACGCGGCCGGGTCAATCGTCCCGAACCCCTGCGACCTGGCCGCTTCAAGCAGCGAGGCAGAGGCGGTGACGAAGTTGATTTCCGTGCCGGGGAACATATCGCGCGCGGTGAGTGCGGAGCCCAGTTGCAACGTTTCGGGCCAGCGCAGCGTGGTGTGGTCAAGCAACTGACGTGCAGCTTCAAGAACCGCCGGGTTGAGCGGCTGCTGCACCATGCGCGCCGATTCGCCACGGATCATCTCCAGAGCTGAGGCTGCGGCTTCCGGCGCCATCTGCCCCGATCGTTCGCTTCGCCGGATGGCAGCGTAAACCTCGAGTGGCGTTGCGGCCGAAATCAGCTTGCGGTTATCTTCAATCGGCTCCAGCAGGCGAATCAGCGCATCGCTGCCGGCCTCGCGTACGAACAGCCGGGCGAACGCCGTGGTCTCGAGAAAGTAGAAACTCACGCACTCCCCCGATCCTCGTCGATAGCCGCGCCCACTGGTTCGCCCTGCGCCTCGACGGGATGAAAACGCTGCGCTTCTTCGGGAATGCCTGCTTCAGCACGATTCAGCCGGATCGTCGTGGTGGGATAAGCAGGGGTTTTGGGATTGGCGATCTTGCTGGTGACTACGGTGCCGCGCTGAATTGCTTCGGCCAGCACTGCCTGACGCGTCTCGGGCAGCTGGTTCCAGCGGAACGATTTGCGCGGCAGGAACGAATCGCGGAACCATTTCAGCGCTATAAATGCGTGGCCGCCGCGCTCGGCTTCAGCCAAAGCGCCGCAAAGTTCTTTCACTCGCGTATCCATGTCGGCAGGGATCAGGGCTTCCGGCTCCTCGTAGTCAAACTCCATGGGGCGGCTCGCCACGGTGCGCGGCGCGCGACTCGACCTCGCAGCAGACTCCTCGCCATCGATCCTCTCAAAATAGATGCGCACCTCATCGTCATCGGGCGACCAGGTATCGGCCGAGGAGCTACGGCGCTTGCTGCGTCCATTCTCACTGCACAGCTCGACGATAACCTGGTAACCAGCGGGCGCCAGGAACCGGAGCGCCCGCGCCAGGCCTGGATCCTGGGAATATGCCAGTTCGCTCAGCGCCTCTTCAATAATCTCCTCGGCCTCAGGAATGGTCAGATTGCCATTCTCCAACCCGTTCTGCAACCCTCTTGTTCCTTTCATGGTTTCCCCCGATTGCCCCCGGCAGCCGCCCTGAAGGCTGCCACACCAGCCATGGCTACCTGCCCAGATACTGTCCGGAACGCCTCCCCCCGAGCAGACCACGTTCGAGAGTCCCTCAAAAGCTCTTTGTAATGAGGAAGACAGGTCCCATCTGTCCGTACCGCGCCCTAAAGGAATTCTCCTTCTGATGCATACCGAAGCCACGATTCATAGCGCTTCTGCATAAAAGCGCCACCCTGTACTACCTTCGATCCGGCTACATCTGAGGGAGAAATGCCGTAAGAGTGCGATATGAGCATCGACCGGCCGGCCCTATACACAAACATCTATCCAACCGGAAAACCAGCTGCCTAAGGCAGCTTTCAAAGCTACGATAAGGAATTGGTGATTTGATTCCGGGTCGTTTCGGTAATCGTTCCTGACCAGGAAGTTTCGTGACAGAATTCTAGCGCACACTAAATGATTTGGCGCGGAACTGCAACCATTAATTCCGCGAAGGCTGAGGAATTCTCGGCAGAAATCACCTGCGCGCCCTCGATCAAGCGCCCTAGGCGCGAAATTCGTAAAATAGAAGATATGCGGCATTGTCTGCGAGTGTTTCTTTTTGCCTTCATGGCGTCTTCATGCCTGCACGCTGTTGACGCGCCGCCCTTCGACCTCGCTGGACCTAAAGTGGATGTCCACGTCAAGCGCGGCAATTTGACGCTTCCCGTTTCTCAGGTTCCCAACCTGCTGCCCGGCGACCGGCTTTGGATTCATCCCGACCTTCCAGAGAGCCAGGCTGCAAACTTCGTTCTTGTGGTTGCGTTCCTTAGGGGATCGACGAATCCTCCTCCGCCGGAATGGTTCACTCGGGTCGAAACCTGGACCCGCTCGGTGCGGGACGAGGGCGTGTTTGTCACGGTTCCCGATGAAGCCCAGCAGGCGTTGCTGTTTCTTGCGCCGCAGACCGGAGGCGACTTCAATACCTTACGCAGCGCCGTGCGTGACCGGCCCGGATCGTTTGTACGCGCTGCTCAGGACCTGCAGGCCGCCAGCTGGGAGCGCATGCGTCTTGAGGCTTATCTGTCCGGCGTCAGAGTCACTTC
>Ga0187887_10002154_pt1 | contig 16040 bp, 15 predicted proteins | sample June2016WEW_7_10_FD_132977 | JGI IMG/M metagenome (GOLD analysis project Ga0187887, IMG submission 132977) | Peatland microbial communities from SPRUCE experiment site at the Marcell Experimental Forest, Minnesota, USA - June2016WEW_7_10 | ecosystem: Environmental > Terrestrial > Soil >...
GAAGACGCAGCCGGGGCAGGTGTGGATCAAGCGCACGATTCTGGAGATGGGCGGCAAGGACTCGATCATCGTGAGCGCGGACGCGGATTTCGACGCGGCGGTGGCGGGGGTGGTGGCGTCGGCGTTCGGATTCAGCGGGCAGAAGTGCTCAGCGTGCTCGCGGGCGAGTGTGGAGGAGCCGATTTACGAGGCGTTTGTGGAGCGACTGCGGGAGAGCGTGGAAAAGCTGACGGTGGGCGATCCGGCGAAGAACCCGAACATGGGGCCGGTGGTGAACGAAGCGGCGATGAAGAGCATCTTGTACTACGCGGAGATCGGGAAGACGGAAGGGCGGCTGGTGGCGGGCGGCAAGGCGGTGGAAACGCCGGAGAAGGGCTACTATGTTGCCCCGACGGTGATCGCGGATGTGGCGCCGACGGCGCGGATTGCGCAGGAGGAGATTTTCGGGCCGGTGCTGGCGGTGATCCGGGCGCGGGATTTCGATCACGCGCTGGAGATCGCCAACAACACGGAGTTCGGGCTGACGGGCGCGGTGTATTCGACCGACCGGGTGAAGCTGGACAAGGCGCGGCGGGAGTTCCACGTGGGGAATCTGTATTTCAACCGGAAGTGCACGGGAGCGATGGTGGGCGCGCACCCCTTTGGCGGGTTCAATATGTCGGGGACGGATTCGAAAGCGGGCGGGCCGGATTATCTCTATTTGTTTTCGCAGGCGAAGTCGGTGGCGGAGAAGATCTGAAGCAGCCGGTAGCCTGTAGCCTGTAGCGAGGCGCGGTGGGACACCGCGCTGTGCTAATCCGCTCGACGCACGCTGATCTTCGGGGATTTCTTGCGTGACAGAGATGGTCCGCAAGCTACCGGCCACGGGCTGCCGGCGACCGGCTGTGCGCCGATCTCGCGGCGAAGTGAGATCGGGAGGCGCGGGCAGCCCACACGAGGAGCGGCGGCGCCTCCAAAGGAAGCGAATCAGCGAAGAAGCAGTTTTTTTATAGACCCTGCATGATCTGGTCGCCGACTGCCTGAGCGGCCTCGGCCAGAATGCGGTGGTGAATGGTGAACAGAGCCAGTTCCAGACGATCGGAGACCCCGGTCTTGTCGTAGATGCTGCGCAGGTAATTCTTGATCACCTGCTCCGTGGTGCTGAGCCGGACGGCGATCTCCTTATTCTTGCAGCCCTGAACGATGAGCGCGACGATCTTCAGCTCCTTGGGAGTGAGACGGTCGCGAACGCGGGAACCGACGGAGTCCTCGTCGAGGCCGGGAGCTTCCATGCCTGCGGCGCGGACGTTGCGTTCCCCCTGACCGACGTGGCGGACGCACTCGATGAGCGCGGGGCCGGTGACGTTGCGGTGAGCAGCGCCGTTGACGCCGGTGGTGAACCACGGCTGAACCGGCTCGCCGTTCTCGGCGATGACGATACTGCGGCTGCCGGCGGCGAGCACGCGCGGGATGAGCGCCTGCACGTCGAGTTTTAATGCCGACGCAAATACCAGGATTGCGCCACGGAAGGTGTCAAGGGCTGGATAGAGGCGGTCGGCCTCAGCGCACTGCGCAATGATGCGGAAGTCATCTTCCATGGCCAGGATTTTTGCGGTTCCGGCCCTGTAGATGGCCTGATTGTCAGCGAGAATCAGCTTGTTCATTTTTCGCTTCCTTAAAATCGTGCGTCGCCGGGAGGTCCCGAGGACAAATTAGCAAAAGGCGCGTTCTGCCCATCACGCGCCACCTTGGCCATCGGGACCGGCAAAAAATCCACTCGCGTGTTCCTGGCTGTACACGTCCGCATGGCGCCGGGTGAATGATGGTGTTTCCGGATGTGGGATCCGGAAAGCTGTCGTTGATGACCTGTGGGTACCTACCATCATTCAGGACAAAAGTAACCCGCAAATGCGCAAAGGTCCTGTGACGGTCGTCACTCCTCTTGGAACTACCGTGGAAACAAAAGGAAGGGTCCGGTGCAGGGGGGAGGATCATTTGGGGCTGTGGATCATGTCGGGACAAAGGGGCGGGATTCGCAGGAAGCCGGGAGGGCCTGTAATTTAGTAACAGGACCCAGGAAGAAGGAGCAGCGGGTATGGCCAGGCCGATCATCCTTGCCGTGGACGACGATGCCAGCGTGCTGGAAGCCGTGGTGCAGGATCTGCGCCGGAAATACGGGCAGAATTACCGGATCTTGCGCGCCGGGTCGGGGCCGGCGGCGCTGGATACGTGCGCGCAGCTGAAGGAGCGCGGGGATGTCGTGGCGCTGATCGTCAGCGACCAGCGGATGCCGGGAATGACGGGTGTGGAGCTGCTGGAAAAGGTGCAGGAGAGCTACCCCCAGGCGCGCAGAGTGCTGCTGACGGCGTATGCGGACACGGAGGCTGCGATCCGGGCGATCAACACGGCGCGCATTCACTACTACCTGACCAAGCCGTGGGATCCGCCGGAGACGCGGCTGTATCCGGTGCTCGACGATCTGCTGGAGGACTGGAACCAGGGGTACAAGGCGCCGTTCGAGGGGATCCGGGTGGTGGGGCCGCGATATGGGCTGCAGGATTACAGGGTGCGGAATTTCCTGTCGCGGAACCAGGTGCCTTACGTGTGGCTGGATCCGGAGCGGGACGATCAGGCAGTGGAGCTGCTGAGCAAGTTTGGCGTGGACGACAGCAAGCTGCCGGTGGTGTTGTTTCCCGACGGGACGTCGCTGGTGCAGCCGGGGGACGAGGAGCTGGCGCAGCGGGTGGGGCTGCGCACCCAGGCGAAGGCGGACTTCTACGATCTGGTGGTGGTGGGCGCGGGCATGGCGGGGCTGGCGGCCGCGGTCTATGGCGCTTCAGAGGGATTGAAGACACTGGTGCTGGAGCCTGAAGCTCCAGGAGGGCAGGCGGGGAGCAGCTCGAAGATCGAGAACTACCTGGGGTTTCCGCGGGGAGTGAGCGGCGAGCGGCTGGCGCGGGATGCCTACGATCAGGCGCGGAAGTTCGGGGCGGAGTTCATCACGCAGCGGGCGTCCAGCATCGACGGCGAGGGGCAGTACCGGAAGGTGCGGATGGCGAATGGCGCGGATATTTCCTGCAGAGTGAGCCTGATCGCAGTGGGGGTGTGTTACCGGCGGATTGAAGCGCCGGGGATCGAGCGGCTGACGGGTTCTGGGGTGTACTACGGGGCGTCGCTGGCCGAGGCGCAGTCGTGCCAGGACGAGGTGGTGTTCGTTGTGGGCGGGGCGAATTCCGCGGGGCAGGCGGCGATGCACTTTTCCCGGGTGGCCAAAAAGGTGACTATCCTGGTGCGCGGGGACGGGCTCGAAAAGAGCATGTCGAAATATCTCATCGATCAGATCGCTGGAACATCGAATATAACGGTGGAGACGCGGAGCGAGATCGTGGAAGCGATGGGCGAGACACACCTGGAGAGCGTGAAGATCCGGAACTCGAAGGGGGAAGAGGTGAGGCCGGCTTCGTCGGTTTTCCTGTTCATCGGGGGGGCTCCCCAGACCGACTGGCTACCGGAGAAAGTGATGCGCGACCCGAACGGATTTGTGCTGTCGGGACGGGACCTGCGAGTGGATGGGCAGCTGCCGCGGGGATGGAAAGAGGATCGGGAGCCGTATCTGCTGGAGACGTCGATGCCGGGAGTTTTTGTGGCGGGCGATGTGCGGCACGGGTCAGTGAAGCGGGCGGCTACGGCTGTCGGCGAAGGATCGATGGCGGTGCAGCTGATGCACCAATATTTGGCGCAGTTCTAAAGGGTCAGGAGCAGATGGAAGGCACGACGGCGGAAGCCCGGGTCACGACAGTCACGCAGCAGGAGCTGTCACAGCTCATCCGGCGAGTACCCGTTCTCAGCAAACTGAAAGAAGAAGACCTGGGATGCCTGGGCACCGTGGAGCTGCTGGAGGCTCCGGCGGGAACGGTGCTGTTCGAGCAGGGGAAGAGCACGCCCAGTTTCTGCATGATCCTCGAGGGTGAAATCCGCACCACCCGCATGGAACCGAATGGCATTGAAACGCCGATCGCGATTTTTCACGATGGCGACACGTTTGGCGAGGCGCCGCTGCTGATCGGCGCGAAGATGAGCGGCGTTCAGTGCATCGCATCGACTCCAGTCCGGATGCTGCGCGTGGATGTGGAGGGTTTCTGGCGGCTGATGGCGACGTGCCCGGTTGTGCGGCAGGGCATTATGGCGAACGCGGCGCAGAGGATCCATGCATTCCAGGCGACGACCCTGCACCGGGAGAAGCTGATCTCGCTGGGAACGCTGGCGGCGGGGCTGATGCACGAGCTGAACAATCCGGGCTCGGCGGCGAAGCGGTCGGCGGCGCAGCTCAGGGAGAATCTGACACGGCTGCAGGAGATCAGCATGCGCTTCTGCGTTTCTCCGCTGACCCAGGAGCAGCGGACCTGCCTGCGCGACATGCAGGAGGAGGTGCTGGGGCAGGGCAAGCCGAGAACGGCGACCAGCAGCCTGGAAGAAGCGGACGCCGAAGAGGAACTGGGCACGTGGCTGGAGAGCATCGGCGTGAACAGCGCGTGGAAGCTGGCGCCGACGCTGGTGGCGGCGGGATGGCGACGCCACGACATTGAATGCGCGCAGGAGGCGTTCCCGTCCGAGACGCTGCAGGATGCATTGAACTGGCTGGAGGCGCTGATCTCGGCGATGCAGCAGCTGACGGCGATCGAGGAGAGCATCAGCCGGGTGACCGATCTGGTGATCGCGGTGAAGAAGTACGCTTACGAAGACAAAAACGGCGAGCACGTGATCGACGTGCACGAGAGCATCCAGAGCACGCTGCTGATTCTGGGGCACAAGTTCCGCTACAAGCAGCTCACGGTGGAGAAGGATTTTGCGGCCGATCTGCCGAAGGTGAAGACGCGGGGCACGGGGCTGAGCCAGGTTTGGACGAACCTGCTGGATAACGCGACCGATGCGGCTCCGGAGGGATCGAAGGTGCGGATTCGGACGTGGGCGGAGAACGGCCAGGTGTGCGTGGGCATCGCGGATCAGGGCGGGGGCATTGCGCCGGAGATCCGGGAGCAGGTTTTTCAGCCGTTCTACACGACGAAACCACCGGGCGTGGGAACGGGGCTGGGGCTGGACATCGCGAAGCGGATCGTGACCGCGCAGTATGGCGGGACGATCGGATTCAGCTCGGAACCGGGAAACACGGAGTTTGTGGTGAAGCTGCCGGTGGAGTCGTCTGCAGCTTAGGGCAGGGTAGACTCCGGCGCGTCGTTTTTGGTCGGCGACAAGTCGATGCTTCATCACGACAAGGAGGTGCGCATGAAGAATGTGCTGCTGGTGGGAGCACTGGCGTTGTCGCTGTCTTCAGGTGGACTCGCTCAGGCAGTCGCGAGGATCAGCGTAACCTTCGCGACTCAGGACGACGATAAAGGCTGGAATACGCAGGTCCAGGATCATCTGGTCTGCGACAACCACGATGTAGCGACCCTGATTTGTTGTAATGCCGATCACGACAGCGATCACTGGAACGTCCACACGACGACTTCGCGCGACATGAACATCGTCGAGCACTTCGTGAAGGGCCGGCTGGCGGGGTGTCATTTCGTATTCGGCATGAAGCCGGCCGGGAATGACAGGTGGACGGTGATTCCGTCTCTCACTATCTACTATGACCGGAGCAGGGAAGACTGGCACTTCCCCTCCACCGTGCTCAAATCGGATAGCGCTCCAACAAGCAGAACTTTCGACTTACCCCACCAATGAGTTGCGGGTTCTGACGCAGTCCGGCTATTCGATGCCCCCGATTCTCTTTGAGGCTATGAGGTCTACGCGGATGGAAAGCTGATTCGGACCCTCGATCGGAAGGAAACAAAAGTGCTGTGCACCCTACCCCCCTCCCCCCTGGGGCGGGACTGTGGCAAGTGGCTGCATTCGCAGGGGTTGCTGGAGGGCTCTTTTGGACTGTGGCAAGCTGCTGAAACGGGGCGACTTTGCCTGGGGGTTTTGGCAGGTTACCCGGGGAGTTACCCGGGGTTAGGTGGGTTCGCGGCATGGGCTCTCTCTCCTTTCTGAAAACAGAAAAGCCTCGCTGAGCGAGGCTTTTTCTTTTTCTATCCTATAAGTTCAGAATATCAGACTGAGAGAGTAAACCGGCCAAAACTCTTTGAGGGTATAAGGGTGTAAGTGGCGTGAAATGTTGGGTAATTACTTTGGAGTTTTGCACGGGGGGTTGACAGATCTGTGGATATCTCGCGGGTTTGGGGAAAGGCGAGGTTGGGGTGGAAAGCAGGGAGTTTTCCGTTGGAAAATGGTGCCGGGTACGGGCCCCACTCAAGCCAAAGCCGGGCTTGAATGGTCTACCTGCCTTTGTTTTAATCGGTTAGGCCTTTTCGGGAGGAGAATTGAAAGAGCTGATTATTGGTCTCGATGGGGTGACGTTCCAACCTGTCGGCGAGTTGTTGCTCGAGTCTCATTCAGAGACTTATGGATCTCCGAGACTTGCCACCATTTCCGAAACTACGGGACAAAGTCAGGAAGGCCTTTGGTGAACTGCAAGAAGGCAAACACCGTTCAGCAGCCAAACTATGCAAAGAAATAGAAGCTTTATCGAATTCCGCGGAGAACTCCGGCGCTGAACCGACGAGTTTGACCTTTGGCATCCGCTGGGAACCGGGTGGGATCACTGCAGATGTGAAAATGCCGATAGATCTCTTGAAGAAATGGCTCAAGCCTGATCGTTATTGCTTAAGAGAGTTTACGGCCATTCCTGAGAAGTCAGAGCAACGTGACATCAAGCGAATTTTCAAAGAACTTGCCTGACGGTCCTTCTGCGGTTCCTTCAGGCCGGTGCACTCAAGCCAAAGGAGGCCTTGCATGGGCCGCCCGTCCGGAGGCGGAACTGATCGTTGCATCGGGGCAGTAGTTGGCGAGCCGGCTCCGGCACGAAGCGCCTCCGCCGGCGGGCCTGCGGCAGCAAGGAAGGCGCTACGCGCCGCCTCTTTTTCGGCACGACTGAAGTCGTGCCCTGACACAGTACCGTTGCGAAGCTGAGTTTGGTGGTGGTTCCAGGTTTTGTAACGGGAAGCGGGAGTCGAACAGCTGTCCATTTAAAGCCGCGGGGCTGAAGCCCGCTTCCTTTTGGGACTCTTATGGCACCCATTCGACTCGGCGTCTTGACGACGCCTCGCTCAGGGCAGGCTGAGTGAACTCGTGCCCTGATACGAAGCTCCGGGCCTGAAGGCCGCTGCGGGAAGGCGCTCTTTTCGCCGGGTTAAAACCCGGCGCTTCTACCGCCATCCTGCTGCGCAGGATCAGGATGTTCGTAGTCGCAGACCGCGGGTTGCTGCAATGATGAGCCGGTTGAGCGGGTATACTTCCTCACAATCCCATCGTGAAGCGCCACGTGCTCATCTTCGGTGTCGTTGGCGGCCTCCTGATCGCCGCCCTCCAATACACCGAATACCGCTTCGTCATTATCGAGCACTCGGTCGAGCTCTACGGCGCGCTGGTCGCCATCCTGTTCGCGGCCTTCGGAATCTGGCTCGGCCTGCGGATCACGCGCAGCCGCGAAACAGTCCGGGAAACGATCCGGGAAACGGTGGTGGTGAGGGAAGTGCTCGTCCCCGCGGAGCCGCGCGCCCTCTCGCCCTTCGCTCCCAATACCGCTCGCCAGCAGACGCTCGGCATCACGGCGCGCGAGCTCGAAATCCTCGCCCTGGTCGCCCGCGGCCTGAGCAATCGCGAGATCGCCACGCAACTATTCGTTTCCGAAAACACCGTGAAGACGCACTGTGCCCGGGCCTTCGACAAGCTGGGAGCGGCGCGGCGCACCCAGGCCGTGCAACGCGGCAAAGAACTGGGCCTGCTGCCGTGAGGACTGGGCCCCATTCGACGCGCACCTCACTTCGTTCGGAGCTTGCTCAGGGCAGGCTCCGGCCCTTCGGGCAACCGCGTCACCCAAAGGCATGATTTCAGCTCCGTTCCTCAAAAAATCATTCGAAAGGGTGACGACATCCGGCCCGGTTCCGCCGCATCGTGACTCCATCGACCCTCGCACCTGACTCGCACTGGGAGCCTGCCATGAAGAAAACCGTTCTCACCTTCGGCCTGATCGCCGGCGTCATGATCTCCGTCCTGATGGGCGGCAACCTTCTCGTCGCCAACAAGATCGGCTCCGGCCACAGCCTGGTTCTCGGCTACACCACGATGGTGGCGTCGTTCCTGCTGGTCTACTTCGGCATCCGCAGCTACCGCGACAACACGCTCGCCGGGCAAATTTCGTTCGGGCGCGCCTTCGCCTGCGGCATCCTGATCACCCTGATCACCTGCGTCTGCTACGTCGCGATGTGGGAGGTGGTCTACTTCAACTTCATGCCCCACTTCATGGACAGCTACTTCGCCGCGCAGATTCACAAGGTCCAGTCCTCGGGGCTTGACCCGGCCACCAGCGCCGCGCGGGTGGCTGCCATCGAGCGCTCGCAGCAGCTCTACCAGAACCCCCTGGTCAACATGGCCTACACGTTCATGGAGCCGCTGCCCGTCGGGCTTATCATCACTCTGATCTCCGCTGCCGTTCTGCGCCGCAAAGCCCCGGTCGAACCCAGGGCCGCTGGCGCAGTCCTGAGCACATAGATCAAAAGGCCGGGGCGTTGGCCTCGATCTTCCGTCTTCTAAACTGTTCTCACAGGAGGTTGCATGGCTTCGATTACTGGCTTCGGCGGCATATTTTTGCGGACGGACGATCCAAAGGCTCTGTATCAATGGTACGAGCGGCATCTCGGTCTGGTGAAGGGCGAGGGAAGTTACGCGTTTCCTGCCCCGACGCAACGCCCTCAGGTCATCTTCGCGCTTTTCAAACAGGACAATGCATACTTCCCTCCGGCGCAGAAAGCCATGATGAATCTCCAGGTGGACGACCTGGATGGTGTGCTGGACCGTTTGATCGAGGAAGGTGTGACCGTCGATCCAAAACGCGAAAGCTATGACTTCGGAAAGTTTGGGTGGATCACGGATCCGGAAGGAAATCGTGTGGAGCTTTGGCAGCCTGTCGGCGACTGAACGATGCGGTTCTGGCCGTATAGCGAAAGCCGCTGAGGTTCAGGCGGCGCGGGTGAGCCAGCTCTTCATGGTGTTTGCGTCGACCAGGCCGGCCTGCTGGAATTGAAGATTGCCGTGCGAGAAGACGGCGAAGTTCGGGATGCCCTGGACGTTGTAGCGGGCGGCGAGTTGCGGGTGCTGCTCGGTATCGACCTTGAGGACAACGGCCTGGCCGGCGAGGTCGCGCGCGGTTTGGGCAACGTGGGGCGCCGCCATCCGGCAGGGACCGCACCAGGCGGCCCAGAAATCGACCAGCACAGGAACTTTGCTGTCGCGGATAACTTCGTCGAACTCGGCGGGGCCGACCGCGATGGGTTCGGCGATGGGCGGCAGCGAGGCTTTGCAGGCGCCGCATCGTCCCGTGTCGGCGAGGTGGCTGGCCGGGATGCGATTTGGTTTGCCGCAGGATGGGCAGTTGCGGATGATGGCCATAAGAGCAGGGAACAGGTACCAGGGTACAGGCAACAGGGTACTGGGGTTGGATGCGCGCGGCGGGCGTGGGATTCGTTCGGGGGCGCCTTCCTCCTGGACCGCACGTCGCGAGTGACAGGATAAAGGCGCCAGGGTTTGGATGTTTTTGGAGAAATGGCCGGTGAAGGACTACGGCGTGGAGAGTGGGTCGGCCTTGCCGGTGGCGAGGTCTACGGGAAAGGAGTTGTGTTCCTGGACGATGAGCCACTTGCCGTTTTGCTTGCGCCACACATCGGTGGAGCGAACCACCATATGCGACTTGGTGCCGTCGGCCGCGGTCATGGTGCCGTCATCGATGTAGTGCGCATACGCCACCGGACCCACGACCGTGATATTGAGGTCGGAGACGGTGTTGGTGGCAGGGCCGGCGAAGGAGCTGAAGACGCTCTGCCAGTCTTTCTTGTAGGCTTCCCAACCGGAATATTCGCGGGGCGGGATGACGTCGAAGACGAAGACGTCGGGGGCGTAGACGGACATAATGCCGTCGACGTCTTTTTTGTTGAAGGCGTCGTTGAATTTGTTGTAGAGGGCTTTGATGGCGGCCTCGTCGGCGGAGGACTTTGCCTGGGCGGTCGCGGGACGGACGCCGGCGGTGAGGCCGAGCAGGAGCAGGAGGGCAGCGGCGACGGAAAGGGGCTTGCGCATGAGGATTTCTCCTTCGGAGAGGAATGTTGTTGGGGGATTGGTGCGGCGAGACTACGGTCGATGGAGCCGGATTGTCAAGGCAGGAGGAAAGAGCGCGCAATCCCTGAGGCGGGGATCGGGAGGAGGGGGACTCGCAGGGGCGGGGGGCGGTGAAGGCGTCTAAAAGATACATCTTTAGAGTTGACATACGATATATCTTGCGATATATTGACTGCAGGAGAAGTGAACATGTTTGATCAAGTAATTGAAAGAAAAGAAGATCGGGGTGGCCGCAGACGCCACTTTGCAGGACATCATTGTGAACACCGGGGCTCGCGCAGCTGGTTTGAGGCTGGATTTTGCGGCAGCCGGGAGAGCGAGTTCGAGGGGCGAGGAAGGCATTCGGGCTTCGGCGGAGGCCGGCGCGGACGGTTCGAGCGTGGATTCGGTGGCCGGGAGCGGCTGTTCGATGCGGGCGACCTGAAGCTGGTGATCCTGAAGCTGCTCTCGGAGGAGCCGAGCTACGGGTACCAGCTGATGAAGAAGATGGAGCAGCGGCTTTCAGGCGGATACTCGCCGAGCCCGGGGGTGATTTACCCAACGCTGACGCTGCTTGAAGAAGAGGGGCTCGCTTCCGTATGGACCTCGGCGGACAACAAGAAGGTCTACACGGTGACGCCGGCGGGGCTCGAGTATCTGAAGGCCAACCAGGAGCGCGTCGAGGAGTTGTTCGCGCGGCTGGATGAGGCGGGGAAGGGCTTCGAGCGGGGACGGTCGCCGGAAATCGTCCGGGCGTTCATGAATCTGCGCGGGGCGGTGATGGCGCGGCTGTCACGGGAGGCGACGCTGGAGCAGATCACGAAAATCACGGAGGCGATCAATGCAGCGGCGAAGGCGGTCGACGAGTTGTAAGGGCGGGCGGGGGCGGTGTCAGGCCAGGTGACGCTGCCCCGCAGCGGGTTCCGAGCGGGCGGGAGGGATCGAGGCGCAGGGCGCGGCGCGTGGGGAGGGCCAGTGGTTCGTTTGCAGGTGGCCAATCGGGGCGAGGCTGCGCGAGGTGTCAGGGAAAGAGGCATGAGCGAAGATCTCGAGGCCGCGGAGATCGGAGACGAAGAGAGCCGAGCCGCGCTGCTCGACGAGTTTCCGGTTCCGGAAGCCGTGCAGGGTGCGGGTAACGGTTTCGCGGGATACCCCGATGTGCTCGCCAATCTCTTCGTGGGTGAGGGGGCAGAGAAAGCGGATGCCGCGGTCGGTTTGCCGGCCCTCGCCGCACCACTCCAGCAGGAGGCGGGAGAGCTTGGCGGCGGCAGTCCAGGCAAGGCCGACGGTGCGCAGCTGATCGCAGTTGCGTCTGTTTTCGAGGCTCAGCTGGCGGGCCGCATTCCGGCTGGCAACCGGATGGCTGAGCAGGAAGTCGAGAAAGCTCTGCAGATGGATCGACGCGATCACGCAGGGGCCATGGGTTTCCGCGGTGATACCGTGGGGGCTGCCGGAAACCGCGGAACCCAGGCCCAGAACCACTCCCGGCCCGACGATGCCGAGGATGAGCCGCCGGCCTTCGATGGAGTTCATGCAAAGTTTGACCTTCCCCTCCAGCAGGAGGAAGACGGCGCGGGGCGGTTGCTCTTCCGCGAACAGAACGGTATTGCCCAGGCAGCTGAACCATGCGGCCAGCGATGCAAGCTCATTCATGGCGCGATCGGGCAGGCCCCGGAAGAATTCTCCGGATCGGGAAGGTAGCCAGCGCGGGTCGTCCCACTCCACGCGCGGCAAGGGCGTGACGGGGGGCTGGAAAGCGGGCAGCGCGCTGCCATGCGCGGTTCGTTCTTCGAGGTGGGCGTACAGGAGGGTCTTCATCGCCAGCCTTCCTGCCGGTTCGCCACCAGTGCGGCCATGCCTGCGAGCATCCCATCCACAGGGTGGTGCCTGAGGGTGGCATCCGCGAAGGGGTCGCAATCGTCGGCGGATCGGGCGATGAGAGCCACGGGCACGTGAGAACCGAGAGCCCGGATGAGGAAGGTGAATTCGTGCCTCGCATCGGCGGGAATCGAAGGACCGAGGAGCACCAGATCGAAATCACCGTCTCTGAAGCATTCGATTGCCTCCCGGATGGTGCCAGCGGGTTTGACGATGTAACCGGCGGAAGTCCAGGCTGCATTCTGGGTTCTCAGCAGGGTGGAATCGAGGCCAACGGCGAGAACGACGATGATGGGCATACCTACCTCCGGAATGAAGAGAAACCAGGGTCATAGCCTGGAAACACAGGCTGCTGTGGTGCGCTCAATTCAGATGACACCGTGTTTTAGCCGGGGCCGGTCGTCTTTATCGCGTGCCGCTCGTTGCAACCTCACCACTCCTGCAATGGACCAAAGCGGAAGCGTGCTCCTGGGGGCGACGAGGCTTCCAGGACGTCAGCTGCCGTAGGAAGGGAAAGAAGCAGAGCCCCGTAGGAAGGAAATGAAGCAGAGCCCATGCCCCGATTTCCTGAAGAGCGCGTGGATCAGCTCGCGAGCGCGACGTGCTCCGCTGGGCCAGAGGACCTTGCACGGAGCTTCAGGGCATTGAATGAGTAATAGTCACCGCAGGTTAGACGGGCCGTCTATCGCCTATCGAACCTAAGAGGAAAAAATCTGAAGAGCGACTCTATTTCGCTGGCTTGATTAAGTTAATAACATAACAGACAGTCTGCCGGACATGAGGGTGGGTGGTGCATGCGTTTCCGCCCCGGCTCGGATGCGCGGACAGAGGAATCAAAGGTGAGGACTCGACCTTCCAATAAATAGTGCAGGGGCTTGCCACATCCTGAGTTCGCGCAGTGGGTTCATCATCGGAATCTCCCTTCAGCGGTTACTAACATTGGGGCCCGGAACCGCACGCCGCTTTCGGGGCAGAAAATGGGAAGAGGGGAGGTGTGCGGTCAGCCAGAGAGATCCGCGTCCTTAACCTTATTCTCAACTGATCCTTCAGCGTGTTTCCAACAAGTTAATCAGCGCCGCCCAGGGCGGCGTGCGGTTCCAGGTCCAGGTGCACGGGTAAAGGTGAAGACAATTTGCGGAGGCGACCGATCTTTCAGGCCTCGATGTTCGGAGTATGGGCGGCTGTCGAGGTGGTGTCAAGGGCTTAAATGCCACACTACGACACATGTCGAAGTTTGGTGCCTATAAGTAATGGGTAGAGAGCCGGTTACTTATCTGATGTTACAAAGAAAATAAATTGTCAGCCGTTAACCCAGTGGATAACATGATACGGAGCTGCTTCATTGCGTGCCGCAGAACCTGGCCGGTGTCAGCGCGATTCGGCTGCCTTTGGCAGTCTCCATGAGCGCCCGAACGCCGGTATTCGCGTGTTTCCACAATCGACAAGCACGCGGAGACGCAGGGTATTGAGCGGCGACGGTCCGCGCCATGGCGGAAGACTCATTGCAGGCCGCCGCGCGTGTTCCCTGACAGTGCTGACTGAAGCTGGACGCTCCATCTCGACACTGAACCGATGCTCCGGCCGTCATAGATGGCGCGTATTCAGGCGAGGGAGCGCGCCCGCAATCGCTGGTAGTGTAGTCGTGCTTGCGTGACGGTTCGCCTGAATGCGACTCTGGCGGGTCCAGGTGTGTTGCCTCTTAAGTTCGACAGGCGACAGACGCCTCTTAAGTTCGACAGGCGACGGTCGCCTCTTAAGTTCGACAGGCGACAGACAGTCCTACTCACATCCGGTGACGATCAGACATTATTTTACTTTGACGCCTTAAGCGGGCGCCGCTGGTTCAGCGCAGCGCGTCGCGCGCGCAAGTTAACATCGTGCCTTTCATGAATCGAGCAAGGCTTTTGGTTCACTTGTGCCCGGCTACATTACTTTGGAGTACTTCCCTTAATGACATTGCCTCTAGTGTTACGGGAAGGAGCGTATGATCTCGCTGCATCTCCAATACGCAGTTCCGGTGCCCTGATGTCAGGGTGCTGGCGCCGATCCCTTGGCGCATCAGGTGTGGTTCACAGTGACCCGGATGTACCGAAGGAGGTCGTGTGTGGCTACAACTTTTGCCCGGAGGTCTTATAGAAATCGAGTGCTGGCCTCGTTGCCGGCGGATTTGATCGAGCAACTGGCTCCGCATCTGACGCCTGTCGACTTACCCGTGAATCGAGCCCTCAACGATGCCGGGGGACGAGTGGATACCGTGTACTTTCTGGAGGACGGTATTTGCTCGATGGTGGTGACCATGGCCAGCGGAGCCACGGTGGAGGCAGGAAGAATCGGCCGCGACGGATTTGTGGGCATCGCCGCGTTGTTGGGCGCGACTCACACGCCGAACCGATGCTTCATGGCGATCGGGGGGCACGGTTACCGCATCAAAGCCAAAATTCTGCAGGAGCATTTTGAGTCGTCGTCGCAGCTGCGCCTCTGCCTTTTGCGCAGCGTGCATTCGCTGCTGGTACAGACCGCCCAAACCGCCGCGTGCAATCGAGTGCACGAGCTGCCGGAGCGTCTGGCTCGCTGGATCCTGATGTGCGATGACAGGCTGGGGGCAGGCCACGCTCCGGTGACCCAGGACATGCTGGCGATGATGCTGGGTACGCGGCGCAGCTCGATCAGTGTGGCGGCCGGGGTGCTGAAGAAGGCGGGATACATCGAATACAAGCGCGGCCGGGTGACGATTCAGGATCACGCGGGACTGGTGAAGGCCGCCTGCGAGTGTTACCGGGTGGTCAACGACGAGTATCTGCGGCTGGGGCTTCTTTAAGGGCGAGATCCTGCGATGTTTCTCAGGGCGGGCAAAGGGCAGCCGGACCGTCATTGCCGGGGCAGGCTGGCTTCATCGATGTTCACAGAATCTCAATTTGTACACATGCATGCTAAACTTGGAACCGGAGGAGTTCCATGGCCAGCGTAAAGAGCCGGGTTACGCACAAACACTTCCGGCTGGATGCGGTAAAGATCAGCCGGGTGCGTAAGGTGCTGCGCGCCTCCACCGAGACCGAGGCCATCGATCGCGCGCTCGATCTTGCCCTGGCCGAGCACGAGCGCAATCGGCTTGCGGCCGAAGCTCACGATCGGTTCATTGAGAGCGGCATCGTAATCCGCGACGTGTATGGCAGAACGGGGAAGGCGGGCTGACGCGCCCCGTCGAACTCGATGCCGCCGGTTCTCTTTGACGCTTCGGTCTATATCAGTGCATTCCGCCGCGGCGGCGACGCCTCTCTGCTGTTTCGGAGATGGACCGGGGCGTCCCCGCTCTGGCTCAGCTCCGTGGTGCTGGAGGAGCTGTACGCCGGCGCGCTTGCCAAAGATCATGCCGTTCTTGAAAAGCTGGAGCGGGATTTCGACAGGGCGAGACGCATCCTGGTTCCGAATCTGAGCGACTGGACACAGGCGGGCAAAGTCCTGGCGCGGCTCGGGCAAAAGTACGGCTATGAAAGGATCGGCAAGGCGCGGCTGACCAACGACGCACTCGTTGCCATGAGCGCGGCGCGCACCGGCATCACCGTGATCACGGCCAACCCGCGGGATTTCGCTCGCCTGGGCGAATTCCGGACGTTTGCGTGGCAATCGGCAGACCTCGGTCGAGGTTAGCCGGCTTTGAGGGTGTCCAAAGGGTCGACTTTGGTGGCGCGGCGGGCGGGAAGATAACTGGCCAGCCAGGCGATCAACAGGAAAACCAGGGGCGCAAGGGAGAAGGTGCGGAGGTCGTGCGCGCTGGTTTTGTAGAGGACGCTGGACATGAGGCGCGTGAGCAGGAATCCGGCGGCGAGGCCGAGGGCGATACCGCCGAGGGCTAGAGCGAGTCCGTGGCGGACGACGAGCCAGAGGATGTCGCTGTGCTCGGCGCCGAGGGCGAGGCGGATGGCCATTTCCTGGCGGCGCTGGACGACGGTCCACGCGAGCATGGCGGCGAGGCCGATGGCGGCGAGGGC
>Ga0187887_10002156_pt1 | contig 16023 bp, 8 predicted proteins | sample June2016WEW_7_10_FD_132977 | JGI IMG/M metagenome (GOLD analysis project Ga0187887, IMG submission 132977) | Peatland microbial communities from SPRUCE experiment site at the Marcell Experimental Forest, Minnesota, USA - June2016WEW_7_10 | ecosystem: Environmental > Terrestrial > Soil > Wetlands...
CAGATTCCGCGGCTGACTCGCGACGCCACCCTCCTGCCCCTCATCGAGGCCGCTGGGTTAGCGGATCTCGAATCGCGATGGCTCCGCGAGTCGATGGCTGCGGAAGCTCTGCAAGTCGATCAACGCTTCGTCACGCTCCAATCGCAACGCGGGCTCTATGGTGAGTTGGGGCCGCAATTGGAAGACTACGCCGCGCAAAATGCCGGCCGGCCCGCTGCAGGGAATGCCTTGGCCCAGGCCGCACAAGCATTCATCGCGGAAGGGGACATCGATAGCCAGATGCGCGTGATGCGGAAGGCGCTGGCGCGCAACGCGCTCTCGGGCGATCTGCTCGACCGCTACCTGGCGCTGCTGGCCCGACGCCAACCCGACGAACTGCTGGCCATCGTGCGCGGCCACGGTTCTGATGCGATTCGCAACCGGGCCATTCAATTTGCGATCGGCGGCGACCATCCGGAACTGGCGTACTCGGCGATTCGATCTCGCGGGATGGCGCTCCCTCCGGTCTGGGCCAGCGCTTATACCGCGCTTGCCGGCGAGTACTTCGATGACCGCGTACCCGCTATCGACGCCGCGTTCCAGACGGCGCTCGATACGCGGACCATCGGCGAACGGTTGCAAACGGTGCTCAAACCGGATTCCGTCATCGTGGGATCGGTCTGGTTCTACTATGGCGCGCGTTATGGCGATTATCTGGCCTTGGGCAAGAACGCGGCCGCCGAGCGATGGCTGCCGGCATCGCTGGAAGCCGCGCCTGGAAATCCCGACGCGTACATGGCGCTGGGCGATTCATACGCCGAGCGCGGGCAGGGCGCGAAAGCGACTGCGGAATTCGAACACGCGCTGGAACTCGATCCGGACCGCGGCGATGCTCACGACCACATAGCCCGCGTGCTGTGGTCGGAGGGCCGCCGGACGGAAGCGATTGCCCAATGGAAGGCCGCGCTCGCAAATTTTCTGCGGATTCAAAGTCGCGGCGTGCGCGTCCCCGAACCTTTCTGGGACCGCGTGGCGGAGACCTTCACCGATATCGGCCAGCGCCATGCGGTCGGCGAATTGCGCGGCGATATCGTCCATCTACTCGGCGATTACTACCAGCGCAATCGCGAATACCGCATCGATGAACTCGTCGCGCCGGTAGTGCGCGCGTCCATGGAATCCGGTGAAGGTACCGGCTGGCTGGTGGAGTTGGCGCGCTCCATGGAGAGCCCCGAGACGATTTTCTATAGCCTTATGCAGGCCCCGGGCATCACCGAAGCGCAACAAGTCACGTTGCAACGCGACATGGTAGCGATCTGGACGAAGCGGGTCGAATCGACCTTTGGCGCTGCCCGGGAAATGGCCCAGAACATGTTGACGCAGGCGCGCTGGCAGTTGACCTCTTTGCTGCTGGATGCAGGCGACGTGAAAGGCGCCTCCATGGAGTGGAGCCAGGTCGCCAGCGCAGATGCCGAAAAGTACGATAGCAGCGTCGAGATCCGGCTGGCTTCCCGTACGGGAACGCTCGCTGCCCTGCTGGAGCGGTACCGTTCCGATCCGGACAAAGCTCCGTCCGCCGAGATTCTGCAGCGCGCGGCGGTTACCCTCCGGAAGGACGGCGACGAGGCCGCCGCCCGCGCGGTGCTCGCGTTCCTCTATGACCGCGAAATCCGGAACGGACATCTGGAGGCAGCCAACTTCCTCGGTCTGGCGGAAGTGGTTCTGCAGCGCGGCGATGCTGCCGCGGTGGTCGCGCTGTCGAACCGCATGGCGCTGGTCGTAGATAACGCATCCGGAGACGGATTCGAAACTCTGTTGCCCGCGGCGGAACTGCTGGGCAAGTATGGGAAGATAGCGGAATCCGCCGACTTCATCCAGCGCCGGATAAAAGCCGCGCCGTGGGACTCGGAAGCCAAAGTGCAGCTCGCCCGTGCGCTTCCCAAGGATTCCACCGAGCGCGAGCGACTGCTCGCCGCCGCGGTGACCGATCGAGAGGCGGCGTACCGGCTGCGCGCTGAAGCCGCCCGATTGGCTGCCCCGCACCGGTTGGCGGGCGTCTGCGGGACTGAGCTCGCGCTGTTGGCTTCTGCCGCCATCGCTCCCGATGCCGCCGAAAGACCATATCAGGTCGAGGCGCGCATCCAAGCGGCGGGCGCAGCCGTAAGCCCCGAGGTGAAGCTCCGCTTGTGGCGCGAGGCGCTGGCACTCGCTCCCACAGACGGGCGCGTTCGTCTCGGTGCGTTGCGCGCCGCGATTGCCGTGCGCCGCGATAGCCTCGCCCTGGCGCTGGAACGGGCAGGCGGTCAGCCGGACATGGGATTCAACGAAGAGCCGCATTTCTACCGGCGCCACGGCCGCTTCATGTCGTACCGCCAGCCCGGGCCCGCCTCCGTCTTTCCGCAGATGCCCCTCACCGCCGACGAGCGCGCGGCGATCGCCGAATCGCTGGCCGCTGCTGCCGAGCGCCTCGACGATCTGAATACGGCGCGGAGTTATCTGCGCACTGCCATTGACCTGCGCCCGCCGGCAGTGCGCGATGCGCTCCAGCGCCGGTTAAACGCGCTCGCGGCCGAGCAGGATCGCCGCACGAAGAACGCCGCGCGGCAGCCCGTGATCAAGAACGTAATCGAGCAGGACCAAGTGGTGCGTCCGCGTATTCTCGGGAGTGCGCAATGAAAAGAGTCGTGTTGTGTACCGCGCTGCTGCTGTCCGCCGCTGGATTCGTGTTCCTTCAAACGACCTCGCCGGCGCCAAACCTGGCTACGCTGATGCCCAGCGGCGCGCTGCTCTATCTGGAGACTCCGGATTTCGGCCGGCTACTGCGCGATTGGGATACATCGAAGGTCAAGGCCGATTGGCTGCAGAGCGGGAATTACGCCGTGTTCTCCCGTTCCAACCTGTTCACCAAGCTGCAGGAGGTATACGGACAATACGGCGAGGCCGCGGGATTCCGGCCCGGCCTCCAGAGTGCCGTCGAGATCGCCGGAACGGATTCCGCCTTGGCGCTCTATCAGATTCGCGATGTCGAGTTCCTGTACATCAGCCGGATCGCCGAGGCCGACCTGGTGAAGACTGAGTTGTGGACCGTCCGCGACAAGTTCGAACGGCGCCAGGCGGGCGGTGTATCGTTTTACTTGCGCACGGATCCGGCATCCAAACGAACGGTGGCGTTCGCCTTTACTAAAGGCTACCTTCTGCTCGCCACCAGAGACGATCTCGTGGCACAGGTGCTCCAATTGCTCGCGGGCGCCTCCAGCCCCAGCATCGCTTCCGACCGGTGGTACCGCGATGCGGTAAGCGCGGCGCCGCATCCCGCGGAACTGCGGCTGGTCATGAACCTGGAATCGCTCGTCCGGAGCGTATATTTCCGCTCCTACTGGATTCAGCGGAATGCGTCCATGGTCCGCCGGTATTGGGCCGAAGTTGCCGACGTGAAACGAACCGCCGATACCGTCACGGAAAACAGAGTGCTCCTGCGCGTCCCGGATGCGGCGGAGCCGGCGCCCGCGCCCGCGGCGGCCGCTGATGCTGTTCCGGGCTTGCTGGCACTGGTTCCGCCCGAGGCCGGCCTGTACCGAGCTTCGCGCGCCGGTGAGCCGTCCGAAGTGGCCGCGCTGATCGTACAGAAGCTGATCGCTCCGCAGCCGCAGCATTCGGGCGACTGGCGCGACGCTCCTGCGGCGATCTCACCCGATAGCCCGGCAGGCAGTGAAGGCGACCTGGAAACCCGCATCGACGAACAACCGCTACCGCCCGACGCCGGCATTTCCGATTCGATCGCTGCGATTCGCGCTATGGTCGAGAAGACCGGTAGCCGCGCGTTGCTGCTGGTTCAGTCGAGTGCGCAACTATCCGGACCGTTTGTCCGGATGCCTTCCGTGATTGTCCTCGATGGCGCCCAGGACTGGAATCGGGACACCGTCAGGGCCTCTCTCGGCGCTGCCGCGGGAAAATTGTGGACCACCTCCCAGCTTGGCGCGGGATGGGCCGGTGGAACCGCGGGGCGGCATCCGGTCGAGCGCCTGGATGGGCTTGGAACGCTGATGTTTGCGCAGGCCGGGCGGCTTCTGTTTCTCGGCAACGACTCCCGCCTGCTCTCGTCCGTGCTGGATCGGGCCGGCGCAAGACCGTCATCCGGCGCGCTCAATTATGCCGCTGGCTTTCGGCATTTGCGCGAGCGGTCCAACTACGAGCGCATGATGACGGCCCTCGATTTCAGCTCGTCCCCTGGAAATGTCCACGATCTCGACCACGCACCAGCATTCTTTTCAGGAAATGTCGGCAGCCTGAGCCGCGTGCTTTCGCAGGTTACGGAGGTTCGCACCACGGAGGAGGAAAGAGGTAGCATCACCTTGCAGACCGTCGTGTATCGGATGCTGGAGGGCGGCCATTCTTGGCCGCAGCCGCCTTTTTAGGCGGCCAGAGCCGGTTGAAAGCCGTCCCCTTGCAAACTGACCCACTACATTCCGCCGCGAAGCGTGATCCGCTGCTCCTAAATAGTGGGAGGCTGATACAGGCTGGTCATCCGCCAGGCGCGGTAGGACTCCGGACCCTCCAGGTTGAAAACCTGTGTGCCGGTGTCCGTACCGGGAGTGGGTTGAATTTCGATCGAGTATCCGACCACGGCCGTTGGTGGGATCGTTACGATTGCCGCCAGGAACAAGTAGTTATTGTTGGACAGCACTTCGGCACTTCCCATCGCCACGGAATAAACCCCCAAGTCTACGCTCAGGTCCGGCGTAGCCTGCAAATCAGTGCACGTAGGCGGCGTCCCCGAACAAGTCTGATTCACGGTCAGTGCCATGCCGCGGCTGTCACCGCTGCCCACCCCGGTCGGAGGCGGGGAAACTCGCGTATTCCCATTGTCCAAGACCGTCAGGTACCCCAGGCCGTTGCCTTGGATAGCGGCGTCGTGCTGGTGGGAGAACCACGGCCACGGATCGTTATAGACGTTATTCATGGTAAAGTCGCCGTCCGGTCCCATGCGCCACAAAATGTTTCTCGTAGCCGCCAGCGCTCCGTTTTCATAATCGATCTTCATGACCCAGTCCTGATGCCGCGAGGACCAGATGATCGAGCCGTCCTGTGGGTCGTAATAAAGACTGTTGGCGTGCAGCCAATCGTTCGCCACAGGCCCGATGCCCGGGCCTAACAGAAATATCGGCGGGCACCCCGGTTGATTGTTTACACAAGTTTCCCCCAATACGGCCGGCCGATTGATGTCCAACTGGGGGGCGCCGCTGTCGTGTTGAAAGGTGTCGAAGTACCAGGCAACCTGCCAGTTGGAATTCAGCACGACGATCATATCTCCAACGATGTCGACCGGAAGGCCGCTAGTGTCTCCCTGGGTTCCAGCCGGGAAGATTTTTTCAACGTCGGCGATCACCGCGGTTTGGCCATTGGGGAGAGTCTGGATGGCCTCATGGTGAAAAGCGCCGAGACACGCCGCGCCGATCGGCGCCGGGCTCGCGAACGAGTTGCACGCCGCCCCGTCAGTGGCTCCCAAGGCGAGCAGTTGCTGCTGGATCACGCCCGTGTTGGTCTCGTGTATGATATTGCCCGCGAAGTCGACCTCGCGCAAAACTTGCCCGTTCACTGAAGCCGGATTCCAGGCCGTGTCGTTCTGAATGGTGAGAAACATGCCGCCCGGCAGCGGCCGCGAAAGAAGGGTAAAGTGGTCCGCAGTGTTCGGATAATAGTACCAGATAACCTTGCCCGATAAATCGGTCGCCAAAGAAGGCTGGTTGGTTTTGTTGCTGCCCAACTGGTCGGCGCTCAACAGCAGAACGGATTCGGCGGTATCGCTCGCCGCGGTGGGCGCAAGGATAGTCTTGAAACCGGGAATGGGAACGCCGGCCGGAATCGCGCCGGTAGTGAAGCTCAGCGTGGGACCGTTCACTGCTACACCCCCGGTAATCGTCTGGGAGTACATGTTGTACGCGGTCTTGGGGTACATGCCGGCTAGCTCAAAATTCATAGTATTAGGCGGATGACAGCTCACCGGGGTTGTCACAACCGCTGGCTTGGCCTTCGACTGCATTTGAAAAACGATCCGCATGGTACTTCCCGCCGCGCATGCAGGCGCGCCGAATAGGGCCACTAGAGGATTCGCGGTCGGTGCGACCACGGGCGTGCTGCCGCTCGCCAGCGGCGTCACCTGGAAACTCGCCGTAAGCGAGGCTATCTGGCCGGATTTGAAGTCCTTGGCCACCACCTGGATCTGGTATGTGCCTTCGATAGTGGTCGGACTCCACGCGAATGGACTGGGGCTCCAGACACCCGAGTTGAGCGTACCGGCGTTGTAGTCTCGAGCCAAGGTAACGGTCCCGCCCGGCGGTGTTACGTTGAAACGAAAAGTCAGAGGACCGGTACTGCTGTCCGTGGCCGTAGCCGTCCAGACGACCGCGGTGCCAATGACTTGCGGCGGGTTAACCGACGGAGTCAGGGACAGAATCTTGACTGCGGCATGCGTCGGGGCGCACACCGCCGCCAGCAGTACTGCGAGATGCCATAATGTGGTTTTCCGCGTTCTCATGAAAGCTCCTGGCCGCGCCGCCGCCGCCCAATCTGCCGCGAACCGGCGCCGCGGTCTTGAGTATTACGCAAGCATTGGATCAATTCGGCTGGACTGTGACCGTCGCCGTTGCCGAAGTCATCGACTCGGGATTCCACACCGTCACAGTGAGTTGGTCCCCGGCCACCAGCGGACACACTCCGTTTTGATTTACGTTCGCCACCAGTTCGATCAGGTTAGCGGCCCAACTGGTTATCGACACGCTACAAGCATTCCCGCTGTAACCCGCGCTCCAGTTCTCGGTGGAGTCCGTGATTTGCAAGAAACCCGAAGTGCCCGTGAAAGGAAGGCCGTCCGGGAAATCCCCAAAGCCGCCGCCTATGATGCTCATGGGCGGCTGGGGCTGCGCGAAAACCTGGTTGCAGCCCGACGCCTGCACGGCGCATTGCGTGCTCACCGAGGTAATGGAAATCGGTTTAGGCGTCGCCACCCCGCAAGACGGCGGGAGGCCCGCCTCGCCATCCGGAAACACGGCGCAGGGTCCCGTCGCCGGCGGCGGGCCCGCGACCTGCGTCAGCTTCGCGGCCGGCGGGTAGTCCACGAACGGCGCATACTCACCCATCAGTCCCCCGCCGGGAGTGTATTCCCCGGTGTCCCAGGGCACCACCTCACCGGAACAGTTGAACGTGCTTGCCGGCTCGAGGTTCCTTAAATTCAACCCGCTCAGTTGCTGATACCCGGAAATGGCCGTCAGATCCAGAAACGTATAGCCATTAGCCGGGGTGATCCACGAAGGAATGGTCGCGCCGGTACCCACGATCAACGTGACCTCGCCATTCGGGCCCTGGGTGAAAGCGCTGTCCGCCAAACTGGCCAGAGTATTTCCGGATGGGGTTTCAAACGACAGGCTCATGTATCGCAGTTGCTCGTTCCCGCTTCGGGAACATCCGCTTGGGCAGGGCGTTGGCGGCGTTGTCGGTAATTGGAAGCGGACCCGCATCACGTTCCCGGCCGCGGCAAGCGACGCAGGCAAACCGGACTTCACCGGCGCGGATATGTAACTGCCATCCGGTATCGCACCAGGCACATACTCGGTTCCGCGCGTAAAGACAAGCATATTCTTCGGGTTGTAGGCGAAGCAAAGTTGGGCAAGGTAATCGTTCTCATAAACGCGGTGCAGGTCGGCCTGCGTGCTGTCCAGCCACCCACCGCCCGCGGTTGAGTTGCTGGCTATGATCTGAAGGGTGTTCACCGCGTAAGCGGCGGGATACGCGCAGCCCGAGGCCACGTCGCGCACAATCACGTACGGGGCGGGCTGGGAGCCGGACGGTGTAATGTCCATGTAGTTCCGGAGCATCACTACGCCCGCGGTGTTTGGATTCGTGTGCGCTGGTGTATCGACTACGTGAAGCCCGAAGGAGGGATTCACCATCCAGACGTACGGATTCGTATTCCAGTCCATCCCCGGATGCCGGTATGTGGCATCCAGCGCATTCACCTCGACGTTGAACCCGGTCATCATGCAGCCCGTCTCGAGCGTACCGGGAGTGCCCTCAAAATCGATGGGCACCGCAAACTTCTGTCCGGCCACCCAGGAGGCTCCCGGCTCGTACGGGTTGATATAGCTGGAGGTCAAGGGCACGATGTTCTCATCCAGAATAAATTGCGCCGGAGCCGAATGGGCATCATAATTTGTGATTGAAAAGTACCGCGCATCCGGGAAGTCGCCCACAATAATGAGCTGGTATTTGGGGTTGACTTTGTACCAGATCTTAGCGTAAATGCTGTTTAAATCGCCCCCTTGGGAGGCTCCGCCGCCCGTAGCGAAAGGGATGAGATAGCAGGAATTGTCGAAATTGCTGAAAAAGTTGCCTTTAGGGAACTCGTTCCCGGTGAACGTCGTCGGCAGGCCCGAACAATTGACAGCGCGTGCCAAGCCGGGGAACAAACAGACACTCACAAAGAGCGCGTACACGCTCCACCTGGATTTCATACCTTCTCCTTCGTGACAAACCGTACTCTTAGCGAGCCTCTCAACGTACCTGATGTGAATCAGTATACACCACACACCCACTTTCCCGAAGGCGTTCCTCCCGGTACTGGTACTAAAACCAACGTGGGGCATGCTCTCAGCCCGCCTCTTTTGGTTGCAGCTATCCGGTATGGTCCAACTGGGGCGGATGCGCCGCCTCGCGCCACAGCTTAGAATCTAAGTTGGACTGGCTATGGCAGTAACACGCAGCAGGGCCGCGGAAAGAGCGCAGCCGTCCAGCCGCGGACGCGGCGCGATCCTCTGGAAGGGCGTCGTCTGGCGCCGCCAGGAAGCCATGTGGATGCTGGCGGGCTCGCTCGCGCTGCTCTTCGCCTTCTTCCTGGTCTACCGCGCCAAGACGCGCGCGTTCGCCGAAATCGAGAGCGGCCTCGCCGGCAAGCAACTGCTGAACCTCAACGATCTCGCTGCGCGCGAGGACCTGCTGCCCTACTTGGCCCTCTTCGCCGAACCGGCCGAACGGCAATTCGTGGCGCGCCGGATCTACGACGCCTCCGGCAGCCTGCCCAACGTGGGCGCCATCGCCCGCCTGCGTGTCTCGGAAGCGGAAGTTGAGGCGGCGCGCGGCCTGAAAGCGTTCCGCGGTCGCCACGCCCTCTTGGCCGGCGAACAGTTCCGGCAGTTGAAGCCCTCCTTCGTGGTGCGGCGCCCGGCGCAGTTCCGCCGCGCATTCTTCATTTGGATCGCAGTGTTTTTCGCGGCATTCTGGGCCGTGCACTTATATTGGAGCGTGCGCGCGTTCCCCGGCGACAGCATGCTGTTGCCCGCCATCTTGTTGCTCACCGGCCTCGGTCTCAACTTGATGGTCAGCCTGCGCGATCCCGTCCGCGACAGCCTGCTCTTCGTCGATTTCGCGCAAGGCGTAGGCGCCGGATGCGTCCTGCTGGCCATCGCCAGCGCGCTCGACTACGAGCGTCTGCTGGGCAAGCTCAGCTTCGTGCCCCTGCTCGCCAGCTTCGCGCTTTCGGCCCTGCTGATCGTGTTCGGATACGGCCCCGGCACCAGCGACGCCAAAGTCAACCTGTTCGGATTCCAGCCTGTCGAGCTCATCCGCATTCTGCTGATTCTGTTTCTTGCCGGCTACTTCGCGCAACGCTGGGACATCCTGCGGCACGCCCGAGAGCAGCGCCCGCGCCTGGCGATCTTCAACCGGCTGGGCGGCATTCCCCCGCTCGAATACACCATTCCCGCATTCGCCAGCGTGGCGCTTTCTCTTCTGTTTTTCTTCTTGCAGAAAGATATGGGACCGGCCATGGTGTTCACCTGCCTGTTCCTGGCGCTCTACTCCATCGCGCGCAAAGATACGCTCATCGCCGCCGCCGGCCTTCTGTTTCTGCTCGCCGGATTCGTGGGCGGCTATCTCGTCCGCGTCCCTCACACTGTTTACGAACGCGTATCCATGTGGGCGTCGCCGTGGAACAACGTCATCCACGGCGGCGATCAATTGGCGCAATCGCTCTGGGCCTATGCCACGGGCGGCTTCTTGGGCACGGGACCGGGCTTGGGCGATCCGGCGCTGGTCCCGGCCGCCCACACCGACTTGATCCTCTCGGCGCTGGGCGAGGAGTGGGGCTTCCTCGGCGTGGCTGCCGTGTTCGCGCTCTATGCATTCATCCTGTCCCGCGCGGCGCGCATCGCCCTGCGCGCGCGCAGCGACTACGAATTCTTTCTGGCCGCGGGCCTGGGCGTGGCCATGGCCCTGCAAATCCTGTTGATCGCCGGCGGATCGCTGGGTGTGCTGCCGCTTTCCGGAGTCGTGACGCCCTTCCTGAGCTACGGCCGGTCGTCCATGCTGGCCAATTTCCTGATGTTCGCCATGCTGCTTTCGATCTCCAGCCGGCCCGCCGCCGATCCCCAGCGCAACGCGCCGTTCCGCGCGCCCGTCGAAGCCGCGGGCTTGGCGCTGGGGGCCTTGGCCCTCATCATCGTCGGCAAAGCCGCTTATGTACAGGTAGTGCGCAGCAGCGCCATCATGGGCGAAGGTACCCTGGTGGTGCAGGCCGATGGCGCGCGCCGCTACCAATACAATCCGCGCTTCCAGGAAATCATGCGCGATATTCCCAAGGGCAGCATCTACGACCGCAACGGCCTGCCGCTGGCCACCAGCAATTGGGACGAACTGGAGAAACACCGCGCCCAATACCAGCAGCTCGGCATCGATATCGATCGGGCTTGCTCGCGCACCGAGAGCCGGCACTATCCCTTCGCCGGCCTGACGTTCCACCTGCTCGGCGATCTGCGCACGCGCGTCCGCTGGGGCGCCGGTAACACTTCGTATGTGGAGCGCGACTCGGCCACGCGTCTGCGAGGCTACGACGACCGCCCCACGCTGGTGGACGTCGCGAATCCCAAAACGGGCAAGATGGAGCGCGTCGTGCACTACGACTTGCGAGAGCTCGTTCCGCTGCTCCGCCATCGTTACGATCCCAACAATCCGGCCGTCCGCCGCGTGCTGGACCGCAAGCGCGACGTCCGCATGTCTCTCGATGCCCGCCTGCAGGTCCGCGCCGGCGAAATTCTGAAAGCCGCGCTGCAGAAAGCCGGCCAGGACAAGGGATCGATCGTCGCCCTCGATCCGGCAACCGGAGATCTGCTGGCCGCCGTGAGCTATCCGCTGCCGCCCATCGGCCCGGGCGACGCCGTGCCCGTGGAACCCAGCCCCGACACCCAGGACGCCGCCGCCAATCCCTATCTGGATCGCGCGCGCTACGGCCTCTATCCGCCCGGCTCTACGTTCAAGGTAGTCACTGCCATGGCGGCCCTGCGCAACGATCCGCAGTTAGCCAAGCAGACTTACTCCTGCATTCGCCTGCCCGATGGCCGCGTGGGCAATTACCTGCGTGGATCGAACCGCCCCATCCGCGACGACATAGAGGATAAGTCGCCCCACGGAACCATCGATATGGAGCGCGCCGTGATTGTCTCCTGTAATGCGTACTTCGCGCAGCTAGGCACTTATAACGTTGGCGCGCAGCACTTATTCGATACCGGCACTCTGCTGGGCATCTCCATGGCCGCGCCCGCCACCGCACAGCAATTGCGTAAGTCGCTGCCGCAGTCCTCGTATGGTCAGGGTCAAGTCGTCGCCTCGCCCTTCCAGATGGCGCGTGTGGCGGCGGCCATCGCCAACGGCGGCCAACTGCCGCAAGGCCGCTGGATCGCCGACGAAAGCAACGATCGCACCCAGGCGCCGCAGCCCGTGATCGGCCCGGATGTCGCCGCCACCATATCCCGCTTCATGCGCGAAGTGGTCACCGAAGGCACCGGCCGCAGCGCCGCCGGAGCGCCGGTTCAAATTGCGGGCAAGACCGGCACCGCGGAGCTCGCCGATGCGCCTTCCCACGCCTGGTTCATCGGGTTCGCGCCCTATCCGGCAGGCAGGCGCATTGCCTTCGCGGTGTTGATCGAGAACGGCCAGTATGGCGGTACATACGCGGCGCCGGCAGCCGCCGCGCTGGTCGCGGCGGCCCAAAACCTGGGCCTCATCGGAGCGGGAAAACAGCCATGAGTTTCTTCTCGGAAGTGGAAAAAACCATCGAGCGCGCCTTCCGCAAATGGACCGAGCGCGCCTTCGGACCTGCCCAGTCGGACGAGTTGCTGCTGGTGCGTCGCGCCATACTCGAAGAAATCGAAGCGAAGATCCAGGTCATACAGCGCGGCCAGCGCCTGTTCCCTTACAACCATCTGCGCGTGCGGCTGGTGTCCCCGGACACGGACCGGCGCGCGTTGTTTCAAGCGGCCTTCGCCCAGGATCGCCGTTTGGAAAACGACGTCCGCGAGTCCCTGCAGGGCGCCGGATGCGCGCTGCCCGCGGGCTTCGCGGTGGATGTGGAGACGGCCGAGGAAGGCCCCAAGGGCTTCGAGATCGCCTACGCCATCCGCGAGACCCCCTCCATTCCTGCGCCCGCATCGGCGCCGGCCCCCGCGCTGGAACCAGAACCGGCCCCGGCGCCTGCCGTGGCGCGCCTGGTGATCGTGCGCGGCAAGGCCGCCCGGGATTCTTACACCATCGACAAGACGCGCACCAACATCGGACGGATGCAGGAACTCACCGACAGCCAGCATCGCATCGTGCGCCGCAACGACATAGTCTTCGAAGAAGGCGGCGACGACGCCAACGCCACTGTCTCCCGCGCCCACGCCCACATCCGCTTCGACCGCCCGTCGGGCCAATATCGCATCTGCGACGACGAGAGCGAATTCGGCACTCGCATCTTCCGCGAAGGCCGCTCCGTCGAAGTCCCCGCCGGCAACCGCCGCGGCGAGCGCTTGTGCTCAGCCGATGAAATCTATGTCGGCAGAGCCTGCCTGCGCTTCGAGCAGTAGGTGTATTACCATGCTGCTCTGTGGGGCAGGATGGTATCCTGCGGCCGATTGCCAATCGGCCCTCGTCGCCGAAGAGCAGAGCGCCGGCCGCCGCCGAGCTTGCGTCCTCACGGCGGCCTACTCCATGACTCTACAACAGCAGGAAAGCTACGAGGAAGGTTGAATCTATGAGCCACCAACCCAAGTGCGTCGGCTGAGCCAAACCAACTTGCCCGGCGCCTCTCAAACCGTCACCATCCGCATTCCCCCGGAGGAACTGACGCGCGCGCACGCTGGCTGCCAAGCGCGGCCTCCGCTATCGGACGTACCTCAAGATGCTCTTGCACGAGGCCCTGGACGCCGAAGAGAAAAAGCTCGCCAGTTGATTCACGATTCACGGTGACACGCTACACCAAATAGTTTTCCCAGCCAAACCAATAACTTGCCGGAATTGCCCCCCGGTTCTCGCCCGCCCCCGCCCTCTCATTCGGTCAGGAGGATAGAAATGCGCGCAGCCGCGTCAAATTGGCTTTGCACGTTCAAAATCGCTATGGCTACTGAAAAACAAATCGAGGCTAACCGCCTCAACGCTCAGAAATCTACGGGGCCAAAAACACATGAGGGGAAGGCCCGTGTCTTCAGATGGCCCCGTCAGTAGGTCCGAGCCGCGACCGTTCCGAGCCGCGACCGTAAGGGAGCGGTTGCGCCTACAAGCCCATCATGATTCCCCACAACGCCACCTTTGCGCGGCAGGGCCGTTGCCTCCTCTTCGCCGAATGCTCGCCGTCCTTGCAGGATTGCCGCGGCTGCCGCACCATCGCCTGGTGCCGCTACTACGACCGCGCCGGTCTGCGCGAACCCGAGCGGCTGGCCCTCGCCCGCTGGGAAGACGACGGAGGCCCCCCCACTTGAAACATATCCGCCCCTTCTGTCACTATTCAATGATGCGGGGGGATTATGCCGTTTAACGACAGCCGGATCGAGCACTTCATCGTCCTGATGCTGGAGAATCGTTCGTTCGATCACATGCTTGGGTTTTCCGGTATTCCCGGCATCGACGGACTTACCGGCGCGGAAACCAATCCCGACACCACCGGCGCGCCGGTTAAGGTTTCCAACAACGCGCAATACATCGGCGACTACGAGCCTGATCCGGGGCACGAGCTGTTCGACGTCAACGTCCAGATCTTTTCCAATCAGCAAGCCACCCCGGGTACCGCGCCCCCCATGCAGGGATTCATCCAAAACTATTTTAAGGTCTGCGGCGATCCCAATCGCGCCAAGGACGTGATGAAATGCTTCTCTCCGCAAACGCTCCCCAACCTCACCTACCTGGCGAAGAACTATGCGGTCTGCGATCGCTGGTTTTCGTCAGTGCCGGGACCCACCTTGCCCAACCGGTCTTTCGCCCATGCGGCCACCTCGATGGGCTCCGCTGTGGGACCGCCTTTCCTCGGCAATCTGCACACTATCTATTCAGTGTTGAACCAGCAGCAGGTCTCCGCCAAAATCTACTACCAGGACTACACCATGGCGCTGACCTTCAAAGAATTGCTGGGCAATCAGACCGAATACTTCGGCCTGTACGACGATTTCCTGAACGACTGCAAGAATCCACAAGCCCTGCCGAACTACTGTTTCATCGAGCCGCGCTACAATGCGGACGACACCGGCGGCGCGCATGAGCCGGCCGACCAGCACCCCGACCACGACGTGCGCGACGGAGAAGCGCTCATTCACGATGTCTATACGGCTTTGACCGGCAGCCCGGAAGTCTGGCAGAAGACCCTGTTGCTGATCGTCTACGACGAGCACGGCGGCCTCTTCGATCACGTCGCGCCGCCTGCCTGCCTGAACCCCGACAACCAGAATTCGGCCGATCCGCCGTTCGATTTCACGCGCCTCGGAGTGCGTGTGCCCGCCGTGATGGTTTCGCCCTACATCAAGGCCGGCACAGTCATCGGAACCGCCGATAACACCTTCTACGATCACTCTTCCATCATCGCCACCGCGCGCAAATTATTCCTGCCGGATTGGCAGAACACGTCCCTCACCAATCGGGACAAAAATGCGGCGACGTTCGACCAGGTCCTGAATCTGGCCACGCCGGATAACAATCCGATGGCGGCGCGGGCCGTCGCCCTCGGGGCGCATACGGCCATGGTCGCCGCGCGCGTCGCCGCTGTGCCGCCGGGCCAGGCGCCGCCTTCGAGCAAAAACAAACCGCTTTCCAACTTGCAGCAGGACATGGTGGCGCACGCCAGCCAGGCCGAACAGCAGTACCTTCCGCCCGAGCGGCAAACTGGGCAATCTCCGGCCGACATTCAAACCGAGCAACAGGCATCCGCCTATTTGCAGGATGTCGGTCAGCGGCTCAGGGGCGCCCAATGAAACGCATCGTTTGGTTTGCCATGGCAGCTTCGCTGGCCCCCGCGGCACTCGGCGACGATCAGTTAACCAAGGAGATTCACACCATCGAGAATTACTGCGCGCCTGCCTTAAAAGCCAACCTGCTCGACCGCACCCAGGATGGCCAGTGCGCCCAACCCATCTTCAACGGCGACCCGCTCCACGTCAATGCCCAGATGTTCGCGCCCGGCAACGGCCTGGGATTGGGGTTGGGATACAAGCGCCTGTTTACCTTCGGACAGAACTGGCAGAACAACTGGGATCTGGGCGGAATGGGATCGGTCCAGGGATCCTGGGAAGGTCATTTCGTGGCGCAGTTCGATAAGGAGCGGCCGGCGCCTTCCATGACCGATACTACCCCGCCCCAGCACCGCATCGTGGAGAAGTTCGAAATCCAGCCCTATGTCACCGCCCAGCAATTGACCAAGCTGGATTACTACGGTGAAGGCCCTCAATCCAGCCGCAGCGCCGTCGCTCTATACACCGAACGGGACATCCGCGTGGGCGTCGGCGTGTCTATCCCCGTGGCTTGGTGGCTCAACGTGGGCGCGAAAGCCGAGGGTTTATGGCCGGCGCTGGGCCCCGCCTCCACCAGCACAATCCCTTCCGTTGCCGACGATTACAGTGGAGTCTCTTCGCTGGCGCCCGGTATCGCCTCGCAGCCCACCTTCACCCATTACCAGTTCTACGTCCGCCCGCACCTGCCCAATCAAGAACCGTTCGGTTTGATTTACAAGGTTGGCTACGAGTATTATCAGGATCACGG
>Ga0187887_10002158_pt1 | contig 16021 bp, 13 predicted proteins | sample June2016WEW_7_10_FD_132977 | JGI IMG/M metagenome (GOLD analysis project Ga0187887, IMG submission 132977) | Peatland microbial communities from SPRUCE experiment site at the Marcell Experimental Forest, Minnesota, USA - June2016WEW_7_10 | ecosystem: Environmental > Terrestrial > Soil >...
CGGGGGCGCTGCGGCTGCGCCAGCCGGGGCTGAGCGTGCTGCCGCTGCTCGGGGTGGTCCTCGCCGAAGCGATCCGGGCGCACCCGGAGGGCATCGTCCCGGTCGGCGGTGCCCTGCTCAGCGCGGTGCACGTGCTTCCCGCGGTGATGTGGGCGGGGATGCTGGTCTACACGCTGCGCGCGGCGCTCGCGTGGCGGCAGGATCCCGAGGCCATGCAGGGCCTGGTCCGGCTCTACGCCAACGCGGCGGTGTGGCTGTTTGCCGTGGTGGTGCTGACCGGCGTGGTCAGCGCGCTGGTGCTGGTCCCGCTGGGCTCGTTTCTCAGCACGGCCTACGGGATCATGGTCATCGTGAAGGCGGTCCTCGTCGCGGTCGTGGCCGGCGCGGCGATTGCGGGCCGCGCCTGGCTAAGCCGGGCTCCGGCACCGGGAGCAGGACCGGCCCGGGCGACCCGGCTGGAGTGCTACGGGCTGGCCGCGGTGCTGGCCGCTACCGCCGTGCTCACCGTGCTGACCCCGCCCGCGGCCCCGGCCCGGGCCGCGGCCGCTCCGGTACGGGCCGCGCACGCGGCGGCCGGAATCGCGCGGCGCTCGTCCCCCCGGTAGCAGCGGCCAGGGGGGAGCGTCAGGCGACAGCCGAGGGCACCCGGACGGCCCGGGCCCAGTCCGGCCCGTCCGGCGCCTCGTCGCCGAGCAGGGCCACCACCACCCGGATGCCGCGCGGCGGCCGGTCCGGCCACGGGGTGAACCCGTCGGTGAGCACCACGGTCACGGCGGGCCGCGGCCGCAGCGCCGCCGCGGCCACGATCCCGGCGCCCATATCGGTCCCGCCCCCGCCGACAAGTTCCACCTGGCGGGCCGCGGTGACCCGGCGGGCCGTCCCCACCGCGGTGTCGCAGGCCAGCACCCGGACCTGCCGGGCCATGCCCAGCGACCGCAGCAGCCCCTCCACCTCGGCCAGCGCCGCAGCGAGCAGGTCCTCGGTCATGCTGCCGGAAGTGTCACAGACCACCGCCACCTCGGGCACGGGCCGGCGCAGTGCGGGGAGCACGACCGGGCCGGCCACCGAGGCGCGGCGTGAGGGCCGCCGGTAGGAGTAGTCCACCGCACCGGCCGTGTCCGCCACGGCCCGGCGCAGTTCCGCGGCCAGCATCCGCCGCCAGTCCACCGCGGGCTGCAAGGTCTGCTCCGCCCAGCGCAGCAGCCCGGCAGGCACGTTCCCGGCTTCCCGCGCGTGCCGGACGCAGTCCTGGGCCACCTGGCGGCACAGCAGCTGCGCCTGCCAGGCCGACAGCGAGGGCGGCCCGGATGCGTCCCAGCCCCGCGCCCAGCCGTCGGCGCCGCTGCCGCAGTCCAGGTCCCAATCCTCAGCCGCCGAGTCCCCGCCCCCGGACGCGCCGCCGGGCCTGCCGCCTGGCCCGCCCCCGGGCCCGCCGCCACCCGGGCCGGCCTCCGTGTCGCCGCCGGCGCGGCCCGTCACGAAGTACTGCTCGGCGAGCAGGCCCTCGGCGGCGCCCAGGTGCCTGGGCAGCACCGGCCGGCCAGGCAGCTCCAGGCCGGCCGGGACCAGGTCATCGTTGATCTCCGCGTCGGCGCCGTGGACCCACGCGCGGGAGTCGTCCGGGGTGATCCCCGCGGCCAGGGCCCGCTCCCCGTGCGCCCGCAGCAGGTGGGACACGTGGTGCACGAGCACGCTGCCCAGCTGGGCCGGGGTCCAGGCCGTGGTCAGCTCCGGGTCCGCGTGCAGCCGCCACCCCTCGTCCACCGCTACCGTGGCGATCCCCGGCTTGGCGAGCACCTGCGCGCCGAACAGGCCGGTGGCCAGGTAGGGGAAGTGTGACGCGGCCCAGAGCCGCCCGGCGGCCAGGCCCGGCACCTCACCCCCGCTGTGGCTGGTCATCCGCGCAGCAGCCCCGCGTCCCGTAGCACGGGCGCGAACAGCTGGAGCTCCGCGGGCGGTGCGGCCCCGTCGGGACGGCACCGGGCCAGCGTGCGGGCGGCCACCGCCGCGACATCGGGTGCGGTCTCCGCGGCCCGGCCCAGCACCTGCCACCCGGCGGCCCAGCGTTGCGGGGTGGGGTTGGCGGCCACCACGGCGGCGACCGCCGTCACCGCCGCGTAGGCCCGGTCGCCGCGGGCAGGCAGCAAGAACCCGGCCGGGTCCGCGAGGACCGCCTCGGGGTCGGGCAGGTCCATCTCGGCCACCCAGGCCAGGAACTCCACCCCGGCGCCCTCGCCCACCGCGCCGCTGACCAGGGCAGCCCGTGATTCCTCGGTGGACCCGGCGGCGCCGCTCGCGGCCCAGAGCCGGGCGGCCATCTCCCACGTCCGCGGGCTCGGCCAGCCCCGCCCGGCCGCGTTGGCGTCGGACGGCGGGGCGCAGGCCAGGGCCGGCCGGACGTGCAGGAAAGCGGCCACCAGCGCCAGTGCCAGGCCGAGCTCGGCGCCCCAGTCGTCCGGCAGCTGCGGGACCTGGGGTGGCACCCAGCCGCCGGCCAGGCCGTCTGCCACCGCCCGGGGGTCGACGTCCCACGACAGGTGGCAGAGCCGGTTGGCCAGCGGAGCGGACAGGTCCCAGCCGTCGGCCGCCTGCTCGGGCGGGTTTGCCGCCGCGACCACGGCCACCTCGGGCGGTAGTTCGAGGTCGCCGACCACGCGCTCCAGCACCACCCGGAGCAGGGCCGCCTGCACGGCGGGCGGTGCGGTGGACAGCTCGTCCAGGAACAGCAGGCCGCGCCCGGCCTCCGCCAGGCGGCGGGCCCAGGCCGGGGGCGCGAACCGGACCCCGTCCCCGACCACGACGGGCAGCCCGGCGAAGTCCGAGGGCTCGCGGATCGAGGCGATCACGGTCTCGCACGGCCATCCCAGGGCGCCGGCCATGGCCCGGATGACCGACGTCTTGCCGGTCCCCGGGGCACCCCAGAGCAGCACCGGGACCCGCGCGGCAACGGCGACGCCCAGGGCTTCGACCGCGGCTGCCTGGCGCTCGCTGCCCATCCCGGCGAACCGCCGGCCATCGTTAGCCATCTGCCGCTCCCAGCTGTCGGTTCAGCCTGCTCCGCGTGCCCGTGACCAGTGTTCCCCGTCGGGCTGGATGCTCAGGACGGCGGCCTCCGTCCCCGGTTCGGCCAGCCCGAGCACCCGCACCCGCGGCCAGCTCACCTCCAGGACGTCCACGATCAGGTGACCATCGACGACGGGGAAACCCGGCGCCCAGACCCGGGCCAGCCAGCTGAGCGGGAGCGCGGCCCGGAGCCCGGATCCGTCCCGCTCGACGCTGCCCCAGCCGGGACCCTCGTGCAGGGTGGCCTGGACCGCGTCCGGGTCGAGGCCGAGCCACGGCCCGGCCGCCGGGGCCAGCCGCCCGGCCAGCGCGGCGGCCAGCGACGGCCGCGCGCGGCCCAGCTCGCGGGGAAGTCCGGCGGGCGATTCGGCGGACCAGGCCGATGCGACCTGGCCGGCCAGCCGCTCCTGGAAGTCCCGGCCCAGGGCGAACAGGGACAGCAGTTCCGTGCGCCGGGCGCGGGCCCGCTCCTGCTCGGGAGACAGCCGTCGTGCCGGCATGCCCCGGATCGGCCGCGCTCTTGGCCGCGGGCCACCCCGCAGCGACCCGAATGCCGGGGCCGCGTAGGCCGTCGGCCCTGGCCCCGGTCCTGGCCCCGGCCCCCGTCCTGGCCCCGGCGAGGCGGTGGTCGGCGAACCTGCGCCGGTGCCGCGCCCGCCAGCTGCCGGGCCGGGCGCCGGGCCCGGCCTCATCGGCACGGACCGGGGGGACGGGCCGAACGAGGCGCGCAGCTGGTCGACCAGCTCCCAGGTCACCACCAGCTCGTCCGCGGGGGAGCGGGGGCCGAGTGCCAGCACATCCAGGTCGTCGGCGTGCGCTCCCCAGGCCTCGAGCATCGCCACGCACTCGGCCTTGTCGCCGCCCAGCGCGGCCAGCACGAGCTCACCCTCGGTGTCGTCATGGGCGGTGCTGCTCAGCCGGCCGTCGGCCCAGCGCAGCAGGTGCTCTTCGGCTCCGCACCGGATCCGGGCCTCGGCCGGCCGGAACGCCGCCCACCACGGGGAGCTCACTGGCCCGGCCTCGTCGCCGGCGGGATCGGCGGGATCGGCGGGGCGGGGCGCGGGGCGTCCGCGGCCCAGCCGAGCGGCACGGTCGCGCAGATCTGGCGGTCGGGCCCGGTGACGATCACGTCAAGGGCGGTGGCTGCCGGGTGTAGCGGGGGAGTCAGGTACATCTTGATCATCCCTATGGTCTGGGCCGTTGAGCCCCAGACCATGCCGGTGACCAGGTGCCAGCGCCCGGTGGAGTCGCGAGCCCGCCAGGATAGTGAGAGGTCCGCCGGCCTGCCGGCCGGCCCGGTGCCGCGCACCAGCCATCGGTGGTCCGCAGGATCCCAGCCGCTCGCCATCACGTGCAGTGTCGCCCCGCCGGCCGCCGACCGCAATCCGGCCAGGGCGAAGCGGGCCCCGCCAATCGCGGGCAGGTCGGCCGCGAACGGCGCGACCGCCTCCGGCCCGTCGTGCGCGTGCCCGTCGGCGAGCAGGCTGATCCAGGCGGGCGGGAGCGCGCGGGCCGGGACCGGGCCGCCGGAACCCAGGTCGAGGCCGAGCCGCCAGCCCAGCCCCGACAGCCGCAGCACGGCGGGGTCGTCGGCCCGCAGCGTGCCCGATCCGATCAGGTCCGCGATGACCTGCCGGATCCGGCCTTCCAGCTGGGCGCTGGTCCCGGCCCCGGCGGATTCGAGGCCGAGCAGGTCGTCGCCGGCCTGATCGAGCAGCCGGGTGGTCGCGCTGGCCGGCGGGACCGGCTCGGTCACCACCCGCACCGTCCCAGGCGGTGCGGCCAGGTCGATCCGCACGCGCTGACCCTGGGCGCCCGGCCCGACCTCCAGCCACTGGGTACCCGGCGGGGGCGCCGGGTCCAGGCTCAGGTGGCAGTCCCACCAGTCGCGCCCGTCCTCGACGCCCATGTCCCACAGGGCGGCCTGGTAGCTGACCCCACGGTCGTCGACGGCGCCCACCTGGTAGAAGGGAGCATGCTGCGGGCGGGCGCCCGCCGCGCGCCGCGTCTGCCCGGCCCACCGGGCGGCCACCGCCAGCGCCGCCTGCGAGTCGGTGCGGGCCAGGCTGAGCAGGCAGAACTCGCCGTACCAGCCTTCCCGCTCGGCGGGCAGCGGCAGCGTGGCGCCGACCGGGACCGCCGTGGGCTGGGCGGCGCGCTGCCGGCCTGCTCCCGTTTCGGCCCGGTACGGCCGGCGCACGCTGCCGAGGACCGGCCCGAGGTTCCCGCTGCGCAGGCCGGCCGCGCTTTCGAACTCGCTCACGACCTGCCAGGCCACGTCCGGGCTCACCGCGCCCACCGCGGCCAGCGCGGCCGCGGCCAGCCACACCCGGTGCGGGTGCGGCCCGGGGCCGGACAGGAGCGGCCGCTGGCGCAGCTCGGACTCGGCCTTCAGCCGCAGGTAGGTCTCGGCGGCGGCCGGGCCGCCGGTACCCGCACCCGGCCCGGTCCCGCCTGGCTCGTGGCTGCCTGGCTCGCCGTCCGCTCCTGCGGCCTGCGCGCTGCTCACCGTAACGCCAGCCAGCGCAGCGCCAGGGTCACCGCGGCCTGGCTCGCCGGGCCGCGCACGATGACCTCCAGCGCCCGGGTGCCCGGAGCCAGCGCCGGGGCGAACTCAACGAACAGGTCCACCTGACCGCCTCCGAAGCGCGCGCCGTCTCCCCGGGCGAGGTGCCAGCGGCCCCGGTCATCGCGCGCCCACCAGGAGAAGCGGTTACTGAGGCCGGTCAGCGGGCTGGGCTGCCAGCCCCACGCCACCACCCGGAGAGTAGCCGAATCGGCTGTCGAGTCCAGGCCGGCGAGGGCGAACCGCGCGCCGTCCACCTCCGGCAGCACCGCCGCCCCCGCGGCGACGCCGTCCGGTCCGTCCGTGGCCCCGCGGTGCTGGAGCACGTTCAGCCACGCGTCCGGGAGCGCGGCCGGCGCAGCGAGGGGGCGCAGGGACGGCGGGAACCCGATACCGAGCCGGTCGGCCAGGGCGGCCAGCCGTCCCAGCGCCGCGGAGCCGGCCTCCAGGCCGGCCGCGGCCTGAAGCGCTCCGACCATCTCAGTCAGGTCGGCCAGCGGCGCGTCATGGGTCCCATATCCGTGTGTCACCTCGGCCAGCAGGCGCTCCGCGAGGGTGTCCAGCGGCCAGCCGGCCGGGCTGGCCCGGGTCGGCAGGCTGGCCCAGCGGCCCCGGCCCGGCTGAGCGGGATCCGGTTCGGCCGGATCGGATCCGGGTGAGTCACCCGGACCCGCGGCGCGGGTCACGTCCACCCGGATCGGGTCATGGACAGCGTCCGCAGTGATGTCCAGCCACCGCGTTCCGGGGGGTGGGACCGGGGTCAGGTCGAAGCCCAGGGACCACCGGCCGTTGACCGGCCGGTGGTCGGCGCCGGCCTGGTACCGTGCGCCGTGGTTGTCCACGGCGGTCAGCTGGCCGGACGACAGCGGCGGCGCGGGTCTCCGTCCCGGGCGGCCGGGATATGGCCCGGGCCGGGACGAGTGCCAGGCGGCCGTGAGCACGGCCCGGTCCGGCGCCAGGACCAGGGCGAGCAGGCCGGCCTCGCCGAGATCCCCTTCCCCCAGGGGGAGTGCCGTCCCGACCGGCATCGCCTGCACCGGGGCCGCCGGCAGCAGCGGCGGCGGTTCCCCTGGCCGCCAGGGGGAGCCCGGCCCCCACCACCGCGGGCTCGGAGGCTGATGCAGCCGCCGCACGGCGAGCTTGCCGCGGACGGCCAGCGCGTCGGTCAGGCTCTCGATCACCGTCTGGGCCGCGGGTTCGCTGATCGCGTCCGCCGCCACCAGCGCGCTGGCGACCCGGCGCACCCGGTTCAGGCCCGCCTCGGCCGGCGGAGAGTCTGCGAAGCGGCCGCGGCCGGGCCGCAGCGGCGGCACGGCGCGCCGGACCCGCAGCGTCCGCCACAGGACCGGCTCGGCGGCCCGGACGGCCGGCGTCCGCCGGGCGGCCCAGACCGCGGTACGCGCGGTCGGCCAGAGGGACGCGAGCAGCGGGCCCGACACCCGGGCCGCGGACCGCAGCGGCGGGAGGAGCGGGGCGAGCACCGGGCGGGAGAGATGGACCGCCGAGCGAACGGCCGGGGGCAGCCCGGACGGCTCCGGCGGCTCGTACCGTGGGTAGGCCAGCGCGCGGCGCAGCTCGGCCTCGGCCATCAACCGCAGGTAGGTCTCGGCCCGCTCGGGTGCTGCGGTCATGCCCACCTCCGCGGGCGCATTATGAGCAGGTCAATACGATATGTCTTGATCTTGGGGTTCGGCCATACGCCCCGCCCAGGGAAGCGGCAGCGTAGCGGTGACCCGGCCGGACCGGCCGGTGAGGATGATGTCCAGCGATCTCGCCGCAGGGTGCAGCGGCGGGGTCAGCTCCAGCAGGAATGTTCCCGCTGGCGCGCCATCGGCCGTCGCCCGGCCCACGTGCCAGCGGCCCGCGTCGTCCCGGGCCCACCACGAAAAAGGCTGCTGCGGGCGGAAGTCGCGCGGATGCGGCTCCCAGCCCCAGGCGAACACGAGCAGGGTGGCCTGGCGTTCCCACGACGACAGGCCGGCCAGGACGAACCGGGCCCCGTCGATCTCCGGGAAGACGACCGCGACCGGGGCCGCGCCTCGCGGGCCGTCCTGGCTGCGGCTGCGGCTGAGCACGCTGGCCCACGGCCCGGGAAGCTCAGTGGCCGCGGCCCGGGCGGCCCAGGGTCCGCGGACCTCAATGGCCCGTCGCTGGCAGAGCACGGCCAGGTGGGTGACGGTCAGGCTGTCCGGGGCCAGCGCGCCGACGGCGATCAGGGCGTCGGCCACTTCGGCCAGGCCGGTGGCCAGGAGCCTGGCGTTCATCCCGACAAGCTGACCGCCCCCGAGCAGCGTGTCGGCGACCTCGCCGAGCAGCAGCTCACCAGGCAGCTGAGGGGAGCGGGCCTCGCCGCGGACCGGGATGGCCGGTGAGCCGGTCAGGTCGATATGGATGCTCCGCCCCGTGCTGACCGGCATGTCCAGCCACCGGGTGCCGGGGGGCGGGAGCTCGGACAGGCCGAGGACGCCGCTCTCGTACCAGCCGCCCTCCCCGGCCTCCAGGGTCAGCCGGTAGGACCGGCCCTGGTCGTCGGTCAGCCCGGAGCCGCCGAACGGCGGGAAGCTGGGCTGCGGCGCCGGGAAATCCCCGGCTGTGCCGGCGGGGTCCCGCCATGTGCTGGCGAAGCTGGTCACGACGGCGGCGCGGTCGGGCGCGAGCACCAGAGCCTGCACGTGCACCTCGCCCTGGTGGCCTTCGCGCTCCGCCGGGATCACCACGCCGACCGGCATGGCCTCATACCGGCCGCTGGGCGCTGCGGCGCCTGGCCGGGCGGGCTCGTCCGGCACAGTGGCGGGAAGCGTGATGAGCGGCGTCCCGGGTTCATGCAGACCGCGGGCGGCCAGCGCGTCGGTCAGCTCCGCGGCCAGCTGAGCTGCCGTGGCCTGGCCGAGCGCGCCGACCTGGCGCAGGGCGCTCAGCACCGCCCGGACCCGGAGCAGGCCGGCTTCCGGCGGCGGCCTGCCGCCCTCTTGGAAGTCCTCGTCCAGCCACCAGTGGCGGGGTGACGCCACCGCGTGGCGCAGCTCCCTCTCGGCCAGCAGCCGGACGTGAGTCTCGACGGCCGTGCTATCCATCCGGGCCCTCCGTGCGATGGCCGTCCGGGCTAGTCACTCGGGCGGCCGCCGCCGCTGGCCCAGGGGTCATAGTCAACTTCCAGCTCCTCCTGGGGCGGCCGCTCCGCTTCGGGCACGTGGCGCAGGTTCAGCCGGATCCGGGTCCAGGTTGAGCTGCGCCCGCGCATCGAGTCCACGAGCACGTCGGCCGGCTCCAGGCAGGGCCACACCGCGGCATGCCGTTCCCGCCACCGGTCCAGCCCGGCCATGGCCTCGTCCTTGGTGGCGGCGCGGGCCACCTCGATGAGCGGCATGGTGGACCGGCGGCGGCCGGTGGGCTGGATATCCGCGGCCGGCTTACGGGCAGGCTGCTGGTTCCCGGTGGCCGGCTTACGGGCAGGCTGCTGGTTCCCGGCGGGCGTCCCGCGCCGCGCCGCCGGCCCCCCGGCTCCGGCTGGCCCCCCGGCTCCGGCTGGCCCCCCGGCTCCGGCTGGCCCCCCGGCTCCGGCCGGCGCCGCTGCCCGGCGCTTTGACGGCTGGACCCGCGGCGGCTCGCCCGCCTGCTTGTCGTAGTGCGGCGGCCACGGAGCATCCGGCAGGCCGGCCGCCTCGTCCTGCCCGGCCAGGCTGAGCAGCGGCTCCAGCGAGCCGGCCGCCTCGTCCATGCCCTCCCACGGGTCACCCAGCCGGGCGTAACGCTCCGGCACGGTGTCGATGGTAAAGGCCTCCGGCCGGCAGTCGGGGACCTCGTCCCAGTTCAGCGGGGTCGATACCCGGGCGTCCGGAGTGGGGCGCACAGAGTACGCCGAGGCCACGGTCCGGTCCTTGGCGTTCTGGTTGTAGTCCACGAACACGCCGTGCCGTTCTTCCTTCCACCACTTGGCGGTGGCCAGGTCCGGAGCCCGGCGCTCTACCTCGCGGGCCAGGGCCACGGCCGCCCGCCGGACCTGGCCGAAATCCCAGCGGCGCTCGATCCTCGCGTAAACGTGGAAGCCGCGCGACCCGGATGTCTTGGGCCAGCCGGCCAGCCCGAAGTCGGCCAGCACCGCCCGGGCGACCAGCGCCACCCGGAGGATCTGCGGCCATTCCACGCCCGGCACCGGGTCCAGGTCGACCCGGAGCTCGTCGGGATGCTCCAGGTCGTCAGCCCTGACCGGGTGCGGGTTGAGGTCGATGCAGCCCAGGTTGACAGCCCAGACCAGGGTGGCGGCGTCCCGGGGGACGACCTCCACCGCGCTCCGCCCGGACGGGAAGCGCAGCTCGACGGTGTCGATCCAGGGTGGGCGGGACTCCGGCGCACGCTTCTGGAAGAACGCCTCACCCTCCGCGCCGTTCACGAAGCGCTTGAGCACCATGGGCCGCCCCGCGACGCCGCGCAGGGCCCCGTCCGCGACGCCGAGGTAGTACCGCACCAGATCGAGCTTGGTGTGCCCGGTCCGCGGGAAAAAGACCTTGCCCGGGTTGGAGATGGCCACCTCGTGACCCGCCACCTCGAGGATCTCCTTGCGATCGGCCATGGCGCCACCATAACCGCCTGCCGGGGCCGGGTCGCGGTGCGCGCCGCCGGCCCGGTGCAGGTCAGCTGCGGATGTCCTCGATCACCAGCGATGAGGTCGCGCATGGTGCTGCGCACCAGCCGGATCCGGCACAGCGCCGCCAGCGGGCGGCGCGAGGCGGGATCCGCCTGCGGCACCGGGGGAGAGCCGGACCCGGCAGGATGGGCCCGTGAAGGTGATCGTGATGTCCGACACGCACGCACCGCGCCGCTGGCGGCGCTGCCCCCCGGCGGTCGCGGCGCAGCTGCACGGTGCGGACCTCATTCTGCACGCGGGCGACGTGTGTACCGCGGGCGTCCTGGACGAGCTGGCCGGCTACGCCCCCGTCCGGGCCGTCCGGGGCAACAACGACGGCCCCGACGTCGCCGCCTGGGGCGCCCCGGACACGCAGGAGCTGGACCTGGACGGCCTCCGCGTGGCCATGATCCACGACTCCGGCCCCGCCCCGGGGCGCCCGGCCCGGATGCGCCGCCGGTTCCCCGGCGCGGAGCTGGTCGTGTTCGGCCACTCGCACATCCCGCTCGACCACGCGGAAAGCGGTCAGCGGATCTTCAACCCGGGCTCGCCTACCGACCGCCGCCGGCAGCCCCAGGGCACCCTCGGTGTCCTGGACGTCCGGGACGGCCAGCTCGTCTCCGCCCAGATCGTCCCCGTCACCCCGGCACCGTGACGGGCCGTTCAGCGCGGTCAGTGCCCCGGCGGCTCGGCGGGCGGCATGCCGTTCGTGAGGATGCCCCCCCGGCCGCTGCTGGTGGCAAGCCTGGCCGTGCCCGCCGGGGTCAGGCGCCGGCGCGGTCCAGGGGACGCAGCAGGGGGAAGATCTGGCACTCCCGGACGCTCTTGTCCATGAAGAACGCGAACACCCGCTCGCTCAGCCCGAATCCGCAGGCCGGCGGCATGCCGTACTCGAGCGCCTCGACGAACTCGGGATCGGGCATCTGCGCTTCCGCGTCGCCTGCCTCACGCATCCGCTGCTGCTCCTCGAACCGCCGGGCCTGCTCCAGCGGGTCGTTCAGCTCGCTGTAGCCGTTGCCCAGCTCGCTCCCGGCCACGATGACGTGGAACCGCTCCACGATGCCGGGCCGGCCGGGCCGGCCCTTGGCCAGCGGCGAGACCTCCAGCGGCTCGTTGATCAGGAAACCCGGCCCGGACAGGCTGCGGCGGCAGTGCTTCCACAGCGTGTCCATGGCCCGGGCCCGGTTCAGGCCGTCGAGGTTCACCACGAGGCCCAGGTCGTCGATGGTGGCGACCAGCTTGTCCGTGGTCGCGGACTGGACGTCGAAGCCGAGGATCTGGCTGATGGTCTCGTAGTAGTCGTAGCGCGCCCAGTCCCCGCCCAGGTCGACCCGGTACTCCCGGCCGTTGCGGTGCAGGGTGAAGGACAGGGTGCCGAAGGTTTCGGTGATCACGTGCCGGAACAGCTCCTCGACCAGGCGCATCCCGGTCTCGTAGTTGGCGTACGCCCAGTAGAACTCCATCTGGTCGTAGTCGTTGAGGTGCTCGCGGCTCTGGTTTTCGTTGCGGAACTGGCGGCCGATCTCGAACGTGCGCTCCAGCCCGCCGACCAGCAGCCGCTTCTGCCACAGCTCGCCCATGGAAATGCGCAGGCAGACGTCGGTGTCCAGGTAGTTGTGACGCGCCACGAAGGGGCGCGCGTCCGCGCCTCCGGTGGTCAGCTCCAGAGCCGGGGTCTGTACCTCGGTGAAGCCGTGATCCTCCAGGAACCGGCGCATGGACCGCCAGAACCGGGCCTTGGCGTAGATCATGTCCTGGACCTCGCGGTGCAGCAGGATGTCCAGGTACCGCCTGCGGAGCAGGACCTCCTCATTGGTCAGCCCCGAGTGCTTGTCGGGCAGCGGCCGCAGTGACTTGGTCAGGATCGTCACCTTGCGCGCGCCGACCGACAGCTCGCCGGTCTTGGTCTGCAGCCGGTAGCCCTCGATCGCCACGAAGTCGCCGATGTCGAGCAGCTTCGTCAGCCCCTTGTAGCCCGGGGCGTGCTCCTCGGGCAGGTCCCGGCGGGAGATCATGAACTGCATCTCGCCGGTCTCGTCGTGCAGCTGGCCGAAGGTGAGGTTGCCCATCGGGCGCAGCAGCATGATCCGCCCGGCGATCGTGGCGGGCTCACCGTCGGCGATCTCACGGGCACGGGCGATGCTGACCCGGTCCACCGCGTCGGGCGGGTACGGGTCGATGCCCTGCTCACGGAGCTGGTGAACCTTGTCGATCCGCTGCCGCCGGATCTCGCCCAGCACGTCGGCCCGGCTGGCCGGGGCGCCCGGTTCCGCAAACTCAGCGCCCGCCGCCGGAGTGCTGGCCGCGCTGCTCGTGCTGTCCTCGCCTGACACTGCGTGCTGGCCCCTCAAACGTCGTGGATCGCCGATTGCCCCCTGGCGGGCGTGACGCCCGACGGACCAGTATCCCGTACCGGGGCAGCCCGCTGGCGCCCGGCCGCCCGGGGCAGCCTGCCCGGCACCCGGCCGTGCCAGGCAGGATGGGGATATGAGGCTGGACGCAGCGGACGCCCGGCGGAGGTTCGCCAGTGTGCCGGTGGCCCGGCTGGCCACGGCAGGCCCGGATGGCCGCCCGCACGTCGTGCCCTTCACGTTCGCCGTCGGCGCCGCTGGCGATGGGGAACCCGGCTGGGGGGACCGCATCTACAGCGCGGTGGACGCCAAGCCCAAGAGCAGCAGGGATCTGCGGCGGTTGCGGAACATCAGGGCCAATCCCCAGGTCGCCGTCCTGGCTGATCACTACGAGGACGACTGGGACAGCCTGTGGTGGGTCCGGGCCGATGGCCAGGCCATCCTCCTGGACGAGCCGGCCGCGATGGCCCCGGCCCTTGCGTTGCTGGCGGAGCGCTACCCGCAGTACCGGGAGCAGCCTCCCGCCGGGCCGGTGATCAGCATCGACGTCAGTCGCTGGACCGGCTGGGCCGCGGGGCCTGCCTGATCGCCTGCTCAGGTCAGCGCCTGCGTGACCCGGTCCGGATAGCTCTGGCTGAACTTGAGCATGTACACGATGATCACGACCGGAACGGCGGCGCCCAGCACCAGCTGGGGAAGCTTGCTGCTGGTGTGCTGCCGCATGCTGATCAGCCGGCCGGGGGAAGGTTCCGGCTCGCCCAGACCAGCCGCCGGAGCACGGTGAGCGAGGCTCCGTCGAGCTGGTGGGCATCGTCCACGCCCAGCACCACCGGACCGGAGGAACTGAGCTCGTCCACGAAGTCGAATGCCGCGTCACCGGGGTCCTGCCCCCCAGGCACAGTGCCGAGGATCTGCTCGACTAGAACGAACGGATCGTTGCGGCGGACTTCCTCCCCCGCGGCCCGCAGCACCTGCGCGCGGTGCGGAGCGATGGAATCGAGGATCTGCCCGGCCAGGAAGGTCTTGCCGATCCCGGCGCGCCCTCGACGACGACGCTCACCCCGGCCGGGGTGCGCCGCTCGACCACACCGAGCACCAGATCACGGATGGTCCGGGCCACGGTGGCACGATCAGGCGGTGGTGGCCGGCTGCTGGCCACGTTGGTCATCGGTCGAGCATAGGCAATGTCAGGCTCGCGGGACGGTATCCCCATGTCCGTGACCTGGGACATGCTCCGCAAGCCAGCCGAGCAGGGGCGGGCCATCAGGCGGCCGCGGCAGCGGGGCGCTTGCGGGCCCGCAGCCAGTGGACGCCCCGCACCACAAAGGGCATCACGACCCATAGCACCCAGGCGTAGCCCGTGGCGAAGAAGACGGGGACCGACAGCCCGAAGCCGAGCGCCAGGGCGTAGGAGCGCCAGGCCATGGGGGTGGACCCTGGCGCCGGTCCATCGGGGGCCAGCCGGCGGGAGGCCATGTGCCGCAGGATGAGGATCATGATCGCGGATGTCAGCGACTGCACCAGGGCGTAAAACGCGAAGCGCACGGCGTGGACGCCGGGGCCCTCGTGCCCGCCCACGGTCAGCAGTTTGGTCGCGAACGGGGTGACCACGATCATCAGCAGCCAGGCCATGTTGAGGGACCGCAGCCGCGGGTCCATCCGCCTGGTGTAGCGGAAGGCGTCGTGGTGATCGCTCCACGCCGCGGCGATCGCCCAGAAGCTGACCAGGAAGGCCAGGTAGCGGTCGGCGTTGTCCTGGACCGACGACCAGAACGCGGACAGGGTGCTCCCGTGCGGCACCGGCAGGTCGATGGCGAGCAACGTGATCGCGATGGCGACCACGGCATCGGAGAAGAAGATGAGCCGGTCGACCGCGCGTGAGTCGATTTCCTCGGCGCGCTCGGCCACGAGCCCTTCATCTCCCGCCGGGGGGCCGGTCGCCCGTGATTCCCCAGACCCGCGCATCCCTCTCCCCCGCCAGATTACCGGCCTTTGATCATCTCGTGACTGCTGGCCGACGTTACTAGACCCAGCTGCTCCGGGCCACGCCGCACTTTGCCGAAGGCCTGATCCGCCCCGCCCGGGTAATCGGGTGGCTGGGGCAGGTCAATTTCTGGTCGAAAGTCGGCCGCAGGACCACCCGGGCGGAACTCCCACCCGCCACCTCGGCGTTCGGGGGAACGGAGGAGGCGGTAGCCGTCCCGATCCATCTGGTGAGGCTGGCCTGAGGGCGGAGGACCAGGCCGGCGGCTGCGCCAGGGCTGGCCATCTCGCCCGACCGGGAGGTCTGAGTGCTGGAACCGCAGAGCAGTGTCCTCTTCCTCATCCTGATGGTGATCTTCATCGGGTTCACCTGGTGGATGGTGGCCACGAAGTGGCTGGTCTTCCGCCTGCTGGCCGGCTGCCTGGCCTTCCTCCCGGCGGTGGCCTTCGGGGTGCTGGCCGTCAACAAGTATTACGACTACTACCCGACCTGGAGCGCGGCGGTCGCCGACTTCACCAATCAGGGAATCACCGCGCCGTCCCAGGTGCCGCTGACGAAACTGGCTCCCGGCCGGGGCCCCGCCACGCTGGACGGGAGCAGCGCCTACCTCCAGGAAGCGCAGCAGATCGGCTACACCCTCCGGCTCAAGGTGACCGGCCCGCGCAGTCACATCACCCGGATGGTGTACGTGTACCTGCCGCCGCAGTACTTCCAGCCGGCCTTCAGCAGCTACCGCTTCCCGGTGATCGAGCTCATCCACGGCCAGCCCGGCGAGCCGCAGGACTGGATCAACGTGGTGGGCGTGACCAACACGCTCGACGAGCTGATGGCCAGGAAACTGGCGCAGCCGGCCGTGCTGGTGATGCCCGGCGCCAACGGCGGCGAGCGGTTCTCGCTGCAATGCCTCAACCAGGTGCACGGCCCGCAGGACCTGACGTACCTCGGCGTGGACCTGCCGCGCGCGATCACGCACATGCTGCGGGTGCAGCCGCCCGGGCCGGCCTGGGGGATCGCCGGGTACTCCGAGGGCGGCTACTGTGCCGCGAACATGGCCCTGCGCCTCCGCTCCCGGTACGGGTTCGCCGGGGTGCTCAGCGGCTACTTCACGCCGTATAACAACCAGTGGGGGCACCCGGTCCGCCAGGTCAACCCGTTCGGCGGCAGCGTCAGGCTCCGGGAGGACAACTCCCCGCTGGCCGCACTGCACATGCTCCCCGCGGGTGCGGTCCTCCCGCAGTTCTGGCTGGGCGCGGGCGCGGACAATCCCGAGGACGTCATCAACGCCGAGCGATTCTGGCACGAGATCGTGGTCCGGCAGCCGCACGTGCCGATTACGCTCACCCCGGGCGGAGGGCACGACATGATCACCTGGCGGGCGGAGGTCCCGCTGATGCTCCGGTGGATGACGCCGCGGCTGGCCCACGCCGCCCGGC
>Ga0187887_10002164_pt1 | contig 15969 bp, 11 predicted proteins | sample June2016WEW_7_10_FD_132977 | JGI IMG/M metagenome (GOLD analysis project Ga0187887, IMG submission 132977) | Peatland microbial communities from SPRUCE experiment site at the Marcell Experimental Forest, Minnesota, USA - June2016WEW_7_10 | ecosystem: Environmental > Terrestrial > Soil >...
CCCTTACCGCGCTAGCGGCTTACTGCAAATCGCCGTATCCGCACTGCTCCGCTCCCACAGCGTCGGAGCAAGAAACGTCCTCGCCGCGGAGCACTGCCGATACGGCACTAGAGATTTAGCACTCATCGAGATCACAACTGACGGGAACGGCGTTTATCGGGACTGATCGTGGTCTGCTTCGGCCGGTTTTGGACCCGCGATGTTCGTTCGCGAATGCGAGGCACCTGGGTACCTAGGCCCCGCCGCCAAAGTTAGAATCCTCCGCTTCAAAAAGCTTCCGCCATTCCGGCATGGCCGCTGCCTTCAAAACCACGTTTGAGGTATTCCCCGGGGTTGGCGCCGACAACTCGCTTGAACGCCTTACTGAACGCAGCGTCGGACTCGTAACCGACCAACCGGACAACGTCGATGAGCTTCCTCTCCCGCTGCTGTAGTAACTGCATCGCCTTCTGCATCCGCCACTCGGTGCCATATTCCAGCGGCGTTTGTCCGAGTAGCTCTTTGAAACGCGGTGCGAATGCGGTGCGAGACATGCCCGCCGCTTCGGCCAGGGATTCGACCGTCCAGGGTGTATTCACTCTGTCGTGAATTGCACTCAGAGCAGTGCCCATCTGAGGATCAAAAACCGCACGAAGCCATCCCTTGTTACGTTCTGGTCCCGACGCGATATGCGCGCGAAGTACCTGGATAAACAGAACCTCGGCCAGTCGAGTCGCCACGACTTCCGATCCCGGCGCATGTTCTGCCATTTCCGAAGCCAGCGCCTGCACTGTGTTGTGAAGAGCAAGCGTGCGTGCCTCATCGGCCTTCATCAGAATGAAACTCGGCAATAACTGAGTGATCGGCTTCAAGCTCGCGCGGTCGAAACTGAGGGAACCACAGACGATTGTCGTCGGCGCGCCACCGCCACCACAAAGAGCGACACAGTTTTCCTACCGAAACAGGAGCGGCCACAGGGTCACCCCTCAGGGCCGTTTTCGCATGAGCGCGAATTAAAGTATGGAATGCTGTGAGCGCCGGATCGAAAGCAGTCCCCTCAGACCGTGATCGTCAAGCGCTCGATGCGGCCGGTCTTCGGGCAGAGTCTCACGCAGACAGTAAGGTTCTCGCGGCAGGCGCGCATCACCAGCTCGCCCACACCTCGCTCTCGGTTTTCCATGTGCCTCCGCTCGCAGCAGCCGTCGAGAACAAACCCCTCAAATCCCCCGTGGCAGTCGAACTGTATCTCGGCCACCTTGCCACACATTTCGCGGCCGCCCGCTTCGGGTGGCTTGCCACCCTCGCCCGGTAGGAGCGGGGTCCAGGTGAGCGAAGCCGGAACTTGAGAGGAATTACCGCCGATTCCGTCCAGCAAGGCGGAGCTGTATTGGATGTAGCGTTCCAGAACCTGGGTCCAGCGATTGCTGGGCGAGAGGTTCGCCAGCCGCCACTTCATGATGGCCAGGGTCATCTCCGCGGGGAAGCGCATTTTTTCGCCGGTGCTGACAGGGATGCGCACCACAAAACTGCCAACAACGTACCGCCATAGCAGTGGCCGCTCCACCACGACTTGGGTGATGACCTCCACCGGCGTCTTCTCCGCGTCCAGGTACCGCGTCGAGGGCGGAGTCTGCAGCTGCGGGGGTGGTGGTGGCGGCGGCGCAATTTTGCCGCGCTTGGTAGAAATTCGCCGCACCACTACCTCGAACAGTTGGCCGGTGCGGATGCCCTGAGGCATTTCGAGCGTGAACAGCCCGGCAAAGTTCTGGCCCGTGCCGGACGGGATCGGGATATAGCTGACGCCGCCGCCGATCGGGATGGAGAGCGTATGCGCATCGCTTGCCGAGACCGGCGCCGTGCTTCCCCATTGGCGCGCCAGCGCGATAACGTCGGCTGCCAGGACGGCCGGCCAGTACAGCGAAGCGACAGAGCCTTTCGGCACGTTTCCCCAGTCAATCATCAACTCGTCCGGCGGCAGGCCTGTGCCCCCTGGCTGACCGATTGGCCCGCTCGGCCGACAGTCAAAGGTCTGAGGTGCGCGGTGTGTTGCCGCTGCGCCGGGATTGTCTACAACGGTGAACTGCAGATTGCGCTGCGCCAACTGGTCCCACGAAAGCGGCGAGACGCCAGTCGGGATCGGGGCGTCATCAAAGGCAATCTGCGCTACAAGACAGTGATGGGTTCCAGGCAATAGGGCCTGGATTTGCTGGCCGCCAATCTGGTACGTGGGGTCGTAGAAGTTCAGGAAACAACCGAAATACCACCACAGTTTGTCTTGCCCTGTGGGGATTGTGAGTTTCTGGATGTTTGGGCCGCCGGCCTGGTAGTCGGTCTCGGTGCCGAGATTGGACGTGGCAAAAAATGGAATGGTGGTATCGCCAGTGCCGGGTAGCGGCGTTCCGGGTTTGCCGGCCGCATCGGGTTGCGAGGCATAGGTGCCGCTCGGGTCGAAATCCGTGTCGTTGCTTTGCGTTCCGAAGACGCGGAAGAATACGCGGACTTTATCCGCCACCTCGCCGGCTGCGCCTTGCAGCCGCACGCGAGCGATGGCGAAGTTGTAGTTGTTGGCAAGGGTCGGTATAAACCCACCCGAAAAGTTGAATGCGTAGGGGGCGACAGAGGAATCTGTTTGCCCCTCGCCTTGCTGGTTGGGGAGCAGCGAGAACGGGTCTGTGCCGCTCGGGTTCGTGAAGCTGCTGGTCCCGTTCAGGTATCCGAGAAGCGCTTTGATGTAGCCATAAGCGCCCGTGACGCTGTCTGGACCAAAGGTTGGGCCGCCCGGGAACGGGACGTTGTTGATCGCCGGCGCGGCAGTGAACACCCGCAAGTCCTGGCTTAGATAAGGCTGGTTATCCTGGCCGGTAGGAATGTTGGTGAAATACGGATCGGCTCCGGCCACCAGCTCGAATTCGGTGGTTGCCTGAGATCCTGTCACGGTTGCTCCACCGGAGGTGAGTGAGACGGTGAGCAGATAGGGCGTAGAAACTCCGCTGGAAGGAAACTCAGTCAGGATTGAATTTCCCGGCGCATCGCTAAGCGTAAGGTCGAACGGGATGCGGATCTGCTGCGGCGTGGTGCTGTTTACGCCGTTCTCGAATTGCGGGCCTGCGGGGTTTGGCGTGATACTCACTCCCGGCAGCGTCTTGAAGCTGCCGGTGAAGTTGCCGACCTGGATCCCCAGCGATATGAAGGATTGCTGGCTGAACCCGTTGATCACCACCCAGAACGCTGAGGAGACAAGCCCCCCTTGGGTATCGATAATATCCTTCGTCTCGTCCAGGCCAAACGTATTCTTCTGATCGTAAAACTGCACTTCGGCGATCGGAAACAGATCGTCAGGATTCGCGCTGGGAAGTGCGGCGGGTGTCCCGGACGGATAAACGCTGGCCACCAGGCCCAGAAAGTTCGGGAACGGATCTGAGCTGTCGCCGGTCAGCGCGTGATAGCAGCTGGCCGGGTTGTTGGAGTAGGTGCTGATCACCTGGTTGATGGAGAAGCCAAGCTGCACCGTAAGGTAATAGATAAAACACAAGGCGCAGCCGAAACTTACTTCGTCGCCGTCGCCGTGTATCTGGTCGCCAGCGCTCGTGGTGACGCCGGTAAATGTCTGATTGACCCAATCGGATCGCGCAGAATTAGGGGAAGATACAAACTTCTGGTTGTTTGATGACCACGCGCTGCCCCCGTTCAGCCAATCAGAGAGGAAGCTCTGGCCATAATAGGCGAGGTGCCCGGCAAGAAATAGCTGGTTGGCAGAGTATTGCGAAAGGCCTTCGCCGCTGCTGTCGCCAGCATGCCAAGCGCTCGTCAACGACATCAGCACTTCGGACCACTCAGCCATCCATAACATCGACACTTCCGGGCCGGCCGTGCCGACGACGTTGTTGTTGCTCTGCGTGTCGATGTGGATCGGATTGCCGTACCCGTTATTGAAGGCGCCGCTGTTATCGGGCTGGTCCAACAACAACTGTTGGCGGTTAGAGGTTCCGAATTTGCTCGTGTCCGTGCCGAACCAACCGGTCGTTGTGGTGAAGGCCGCCTCCACCTGGCCCAGCAGATAGTTGGCGTTGGCGGTAACGTTTGCCTGCTGAGTGGCCGACAGGCCAGACCAGAAGCTGTCCGGCGAGTCGACCTCGAAGTTGGTGGTGTTGCCGAAGTTATGTGCCATATACCTGACTCCTGGAAAATCACGTTCCCGCCTGGCGGAAGAGTTTCTCTAGTCTGTCGCTCGCATAATGCGGAGATACTTGTTGTACGCAGTGCTTCGAATGGCAAAGCGGGATAACGCTGCGTTCCATCATCAAGCGCGACGAAAGAAACGTGTGTTCAGGAGAGATGCTGCATCTCTGGCGTCCACTTGCTGAATCGGGGCGGTGCCCGAAAACTCGTAGCTCGTACCGCTTACAAGTCCGCGCACTCGAATCGGCGAGTTATCCAGATAGCGAACGTTGATTGAAGCGTTCGGCGTTGAGGTTGTCGCCGCGGCCTGAGGCTGGATTCTCTGACCCTGGATGTAGGCAGGCGGATGTGTCAAAGCCGTCGGCGGTGGCGGCGCAGAAGGCTGGGCGCGGACGGCCTGAGTCTGTCTATTGCCGGATAAGGTCTGGGGAACGCTTCTCGCCACGCTCTGCGGCTGACTATTCCTCAGTTCCGTGCGTTTCTGACCGCAACACATCGTCGATTTCTCCTTCCGCCGGCTGCGACATGGGTTGAATCACGACAGACTCCTGCCCGTTACGTTCAAGCAGGCAAGCGCCACCGGAAAGCGCCAGCCAACAGAACAACCATTCCAGCGGCTTTCGCGAAACAAAAAACGCAGACAAAGCCGCAACCCAAAGACTGAGGCAGTTGAAGCAGTCCATCAGCCTGCCGACGAGGCTCTGCCCTAACCACGCGCGAAAGCGAACGATGATATCAGCCGGGCCGTCCTCGCTCGCCAACAGGTGAGTCACCCGCCACGTTGCAAGGACGGCTAGAACGAACCGTATCCCGAAGGTTATCGAAGTCATCGTGATCGTTCATCGACGAAGATAGCGCACCCCTATTTAAGGTCGTTACAGATCTTGATAGGCCAATCAGCGTACGCCCAGTGCGGTCCGCCCGTGGTAATGGTCCGGTCATAGACCCACAGCTTGAAGTTATAAACGCAGCAAGTCCCCCTATCGATCGTGAAATCAATCGGTACTGCATACGGAAAGCTGGGAAGCTGGCTGCAGGTCGGATCTACCGCCCTGAGATCGAACTGAGTAAGTAATCCGAACGTAGCTGGGTTCATCGGATTGGGCGGATCCGGGCAAACGGGAGCAGGGGGAATACATCTCGTCCCTGGGTCGCCCACCGGCGTTACCCCGTAATAACAGGGATTGAACGGAGGGCCAGGAATCACACAAGGGATCGGATTATTGACGATCGGCAGGCTGATCTCGGGTCCCCCTTGCTTCTCCAGGTGAACGATGTAGTAATCGAAGTTGAGGTTGGGACGCGTGAACGGCAGGGTTAGGTCGATGGGTTCGTCGTAGGCGATTCCCATGACAGGTAAGCACCACGGATTGCTGCAATCTGGGGGGTTCGCAAATGAACTCACAAGAAGGTCGGCGCACTCCGGTACCGCCGGAATGCAGATTGCGGCGCAAGTCGGCTTGTTGTCGATCCAGATTCGCTGCGTGTCGTAGTAAAGGTTGGCGGCTGAGTCCACGACGGTGAGCCGCAGAGTGTAGAGCCCGCTTAGCCCGCAAGGCGGGCTAATGGTGGATGGCCAGTGAGTCGGATACAGTTTGCCTACCGGATCGATTGGGCAGAAGAAACAGGCCTGGTATGGCCCCCAACTAGCGATCAACTCCGAATCGTCCCGGCGCTGGTTCATGTTATTGGTTTCGTAAGAATCGGCAGGGTTGTAGACGACGTTCCAGAAATTGGTCCAGACTCCAGTGGTTGGGCTGGTCACGAACCCGAGCTGGTAATCCAGGCTGTAGCTCGCGATCTGTTTATCCAGACAACCGCCTACCCAGGCGCCCCCTTCCACGGATAGGGAGCCGCCGAAGGAGACTTCAGATACTGACGACGGCCGGGCACACAACGCGGGTACGGTTTCGATGAACTCAGCTGCAGGATCGTATGGGTTCGTGTTCAGGGCAAAGTAGTTGTCAACACCGTCGATCAGGACGTCCTGCTTGAAGAGGTAGAATTCGAAAGGTCCGCAGAGCGTGCTCGTCCCATCTGTGGCATACACCGTCATACGGATTGAGGTGAGTCCCTCGTTCATGCTTGACGTGTCGAGAAAGGCCAGCTCGCCCGCCACCACCGGTATGTTGCCCTGCGTACCCCCGCCCGGCGGGATTGGTGGATAGTCGAAGTTGGTGGCACTCCATGGGGAAAGCGGTTGCCACCACTCGAGTATGTAGTGGCTGAAGCCGAGACCGGCAGCGGTCCCGTCTATCGCGACTCCGATAGTGGACAAGGCCATGTTCGGTTCCTCACTCACGCATCCCTGCAGCGGAGTTAAATCGCAGGTCAGCGGCCGGAAGCAGTCGCGCAGGCAGAGGTAGTACTGGTACAGGCACCGCACCACCTGCTGAATGTTGCGGGCGCGCGCCAGGCAACAGCCGAAGCACAAGGCGCACAGGCACCAGCAGCGGCAGAACCAGAAAAACGCCTGCTCGCTTTGCTTCTTGAACGCAGCGGCCCCCAGCAGGGCCCGGGCGGCTTCTGTGGTCATCAGCCGCTCGAAGATCACGCAAGCGTCCTTGTTGTCGGTGAAGCTGTTGATCTCTCCTGAAATTACCTCTTCCGGAACCCGCCCCGGGTACTCCACACTGGCCAGCTGATCGGTCAGATAGGGCTTGAAGGCCTCGGCCAGAATCTTGACCAGCGTGTCAAAATCGCGGCGCTCTTCCTCGGTTGGGGGATTGCTGACGGGATTGCCGATGACCTGACGAACGCACTTCCAGAACTCGTACAGGTAGTACGCGTAGCCCCGGAAGGTGCGCGGCCAGCGGCATACCAGCCAGCCAAAAACCAGGCAACAAATGATGTGCTCATAACACCAGCGCCACTGTTCGACGGGACCAAGCAGTTCTCGCGCTTGCGCGGGCAACAGCCGCTGCGCCACATCCTCGGTGAAGAATTTCTCAAACAGAGCGTGCGCCTCGGCAAATTCCTGGGCAGCGGTTGGTTCGCCGGTTTGTACCTGCTTCTGGAGATCCACCGGATTTTTGACGAGGTTCAGCTGCTGTTCGAGGATAGGTTGATACGCTGCCAGCAGAGATTTCAAGGCAACCTGAAAGTCGGGGTTGTTGAGTTCAGGGGCGGCCGACGCGGCCGCGTCCACCGGCGGTGTCTTGGGATTCTCTTTGTCTGCCATTTCGATCTCCTTCATGCTCTTTGAGCAAATGCCGTACGAATGCGGAGCCTCAGCCCTGCAGGCGCCGGCCACTTCCGACCAGCGACCTCAATACAAGCATTTGCTCCACCCGCAACGAAGAGGGGTTGCAGCGACGTTCTGGTAAAGCAGATTAGCGACAGTGGTTGACGGCGTCGGTGCGATAACTCACATATAACGCGAGGAATTAACACACATAGAAAGTACGAAATTTGCGGGCATGCGATACGCGAGCGCATCGGACTGGGCGAGAAGTTCCAGTCCAAATGTTCTGTGTCACAAACCTAAATGAGGGTGCTGACGAGGCAGTCTTCTGCAACGCTTACACGATCGGGCAAAACAATTTTGATCAGCTAACAGCCCCGCTTAGCCGGCTTCTTCGAAAACTGTCCAAGCGGGTCTGAACGAGGGTTTCCCGTTTCCTGCCGAACAAACGGTCCACTTCGTCTTCAACCAGGCGGTAGCACTCGCACACGTTCGATTCGAGCCCATTGCGATTGAGAATGCTAATACGACCGCGGCAGTAGTGGATCAAACCTGCATCTTGCAGGTGCCCTGCGGCTACTGTCACGCTCTCACGGCGGCCACCGATCATATTCGCGATGAATTCCTGGGTCATGAGCAGATCGGAACGATTTTTCCGGTCGTGACACATGAGCAGCCAACGACAGAGCCGTTGTTCTACAGAATGCAGGCTGTTACACGCGGCGGTTTGCGAAACTTGCGTGAGGTGTGCCTGTGTGTATCGCAGAAGCAAATGTCGAAGCTGCCCATCGTGTGCGAACTCTTTCTGCAGCAGCTTTGCCGGCAACCTCAATGCATCCCCGGCTACAGCCACCTGAGCTCGGCTGCAAGTTGATTCTCCCCCCAGAAAGATGGCGATCCCTAGAACACCCTCATTTCCCACCAGCCCCATCTCCGCAGTTGAGCCGTTTTGCATGGTGTACAAGAGTGAAACAACAGAGCTCGTTGGAAAGTAACAATAATCGATGCGCTGGCCCGGCTCGAAAACTACCTCTCCTGGCAGGAAGGTCACCGGCTGCAGGTAGGGGAAAAGGCAGTCACGCTCCGCTGGTGGCAGTGAACACAAAAGAAGATTTGGAGCCGCATGGGATGGTTGTACAAGGCTGTGCATAGATGGCGCTCCCTTTGCCAGGGCCACATCATCCGAAAGGATACAAATCCTCATTCTCGGATTCTGGCCGTGACATGAAGTGGATGACCGTTCGCCTGGGAGTGCAACATGCCCTGCAACCAAAGGGCCGGAGATGAAGTTAACCGTCTAAGGGATCGAAGTACCAGAAAATAATAACTGAATAGTACATTCGTTCAGCTTAGAAAGAATGTCCCAACACGAGATAGAACCAGGGGTCGTGCGCGAAGGCGTGGCTGACAATTGCCGCCGCCGCGCGAATTTCTCCCATATCCGTGCTAATCGGAGATAGTGTGCCACTTGATGTAAGCAGGCGAAAAAGGACTCACAACCTGACCTGTCGCCGGCTGGCCTGGCGATGAGATCCACATTCTGATTTGGAATAACGTTTGCGGAAGTGATCAGGGGAGTTGTTGGCAGGCCGAAAACTGAGTCACGCTGCAACCGTGTCAAGTGTTGGTAAATCGCCGAGTCACGCATCGAGGAGCGGATCAGTCCTCATAAGCGTGCAACTGGCCTCGGCCGGACAGGGTGACAAGGAACGCGAGTTGAGAGATGATATCCAGTGTTGAGCTGGGCGGCAGTCACAGCCCGCGCCGACAGTGGTGCTTTTACAGCCCGACTTTGAGAGCATGGGTCTGGGGCCTGCGTACAGGTTATTGATGACGTCGGCAATGCCGACGATCTCGTTTACGAGTTTGCCACACACTGCAACGCCACCCCGGGCCGCCCAACTCAACACTTAGCGGAAGTGTGAATCGAGAGCTTTGATTCGTTCCTTACGAGTCGACTAGGCTCCGCCGATCTGTCTCCTCATGCTCTTCGATTGATGACTTCAGCACTTACCACTTATCCAAGGGCGACCAAACACCAGGTCAGTTTGCGAGTCGGCCATTTGGTACGCGACTGAAATGACGCGTTCAGAAGTTCCAGCCTGTCCTCAGAGTAGGGCCAACCGCCCACTTGTGGTAGGAATCTGTCGCGACTGTAGAGGTCTGATCAGTATAGGCGGTTTGAAAGTCCAATTCTGCCTTCCCCACGATTTTGGACACGCGACCAAACCACGCTGGTGGAACAGCCCAAGTGATTGTAAGTACCGGCGTAACTCCCCAGACACGCTCCGAGATGGCGTTGACCGCACTGTACCAACGCGGCGCCGCGAGCACCGAGACGGAGGCAGCCAAGTCCCCATAGTCGGGGGACCAAAAAGGGACTTCCTTATGATTCGTTGCTGTCCACTTGATTGATGGGCTGAAGCTGATGGAGTTGGAATCCGGAGGTGAATTTACAAATCGGTGTTGACCACTTACTTGTAATCCAATTTCCCACATCGGGACGTACGAGGCACCAGAGTGAAGAATCGGTCGAAACCTATTATTGAAGTCCCAGAGCTTGTTGAGCCCGACGGCAACATCTTGCGTGATCTTTCCGCCCGTACTGAAGAAGGGAGCGTAGACACGCTGGGGTGAGTAGGAAATATACGCGATCAGGCGGTCCCGAGCAGGAAAAGGTTTGCTCCCTACGAAGTCGATCCGTAATGAGCCGTCGAATCGATCGCTGTTTGAGGGAGCGCCGGAAAATCTGTCGGAAGACTCGTCTACAAAGCCACTAAACTGGAGGGGGAATCTCGCAGGGCGAGTGATGAAGCCAAACTTCACTTCGGGAGTCGCTTCGTACGCCGATTCGTCACTGCCGTTCGCATCCTGATTAAAGTAGTTGAACGGATTGAGATTACTGAGATTGAATGGCGGAGGCTGAGGGGCGCTTGGCTGTACGGGTGAAGTGGTTCCAAAACCAGACGTGACGGAGCCGAATGTTGGAGGATTGACGGGTGTCGGCGATGTCCCCAGCAGCGCATCACTGCGAATTGAGTTGAAATCCGACAGGTCGGGTGTAGTGCCTTGCGCACCCGCCGAATGTGCGCCGAAGCCCACTATCAAAGCGATGGCGAACTGTCCAAACGTCCGCGGCCGTGCGCTGAGATGCACTTTCTTGCAGGTTGGGAACATGGACATAGGATATACGTCACACAACAGGGGCAATGTCAATACTGTTAGTGCAGAGTCTACTCGCGGCGCCGTAATGCCTGTTCGGAATTTGGAGCTGTGTTAGCCTTCCTTCAAATTCTACCGGCGAAGACGGAGGACAACATCATGGGTTATTTCGGCAAGAAGCCTTTCAAGCAGCCAGTCATGGGGTCCGTCCCGGCTTTCAGCCGCGTTATTAGCGGGTTGGCGAAAGACGGAGCGTTGCCTGACTTACCGCAGAGCGTAAGTTGGAAACGATCTGTACCCGATAACGGTTGGGGCGGGTTGGGTAACTCACCCGACCAACAAGGGGATAAACCTATAGGCGACTGTACTATTGCGGCGGCGTGTCACATGATCATGTGTTGGTCCGACAACGCCCAAGGTGCACCTTGGACGTTTCTTGCTGCGGACGCGTTAAATGATTTCAAAAACTACAAGACTTCGCCAGATAGTGCAACCTTATTTAACATCCTGAACGATTGGCAAGCTTACGGCATCCATAGGAGAAGCGGCGCGTCTTTGGTTGCGGTGTACATCGACGACTTTGCACTCTTAGATTTAAACGATCCTGCGCAGCTTAAGTTGCAGGTACAGCAGTCCATACAACTACTGGGCGGATGTTATATAGGGATCGAGCTACCGAAATTCGCGGTTAAGAATACGGTCGATGACAAGCCCCCACTCGTTTGGAACAAGACGGCGACGGAGTTGGACGCGTTGGGGAAAGACGCAAACAAGGCTCCGAATGCAGGCCACTGTGTTCCGGCGATAGGATACGATGACCTCGGTATCGAGGTGATTACTTGGGGGAACAGGACCCAAATGAGCTGGGACTTCTTCGATCGCTATAGAGACGAAGCGTGGGCCGTTCTATGCAAGGCCGCGTGGATGAAAGCAGACGGTACAACTCCCTCGGGTCTGGCGGAGGACCAACTTGCTCAGGATTTCAACGCAATCGCGAACCGCAAGTGATTGTGCGAGAGTGTTTTGATTTTCGTGTAAACGTCAGTTCTTCGAGACTGAAACGCGGGCCGGATTTTGGCCCTTACTGGCGCTTTCGATGCTGCCTCGCGAAGCTGCAGATCTCAGTCAGGCGACTGTATCTGGATTCGATGCCTACGGATGCCCGGCGTCTGCGAGGTACCGGAGTGTCGGGTTGCATTTTCTCGTCACTAGCGATTCCAAATCTGCCTTGTCGCCAACAGGCGAAAGCGCTTTTCCAGCTTGCATCTTTGTAGGAACGCGCAGTGCCGATTAGGCGCGATCCAGAACCCCCCGCGACAGTGACTTGCATGGGACTATTTCGCGTGTTTGTGGCAGGTGATCCCCGTCGGGGCTCATTTTAGTCATGGGCGGGATTATTACCGTACAAGTCATGCGCCCCATCACTATTTCACTGTAGATACATAGGACAACAAGATGTTCAGATGCCTGCAGTTCTCCAGAGCTTTTCTGAAACTGATATGAGGCTGCTAATGTTCTCACGAGCTTCCTTCGAGTCTTGGCTGAATATCCATTGCATTTCTTCGGGAACGGTGAAACCTCGTTCATTGCACAATCGCGCCTCGCTGTTGAGGCCCGCCAAGGTGGCGTCTCGCGCCTATTTATTGGTTTCGCGCAGGATGCCGGAGAAGGTGAGTGCGGCGGTGGGGATGACGATCCAGCCGAGGAACAGCATCGCAATATGCCATCCGAAATAGGGTTTTGGCGCGTCGCGAAGAACCTCACAGCCATTGCCGCTGGTGACATGGATCAGCGGCAGCGTTTGATCGATGGCGAAGAGCCACGGCTTTCTGCATTCACGGTCGGGGGCGGGGTTCGTCGTGATCTGCCCGGCGGCACTTGTGATCTGTTTTGCCGGTGGCGGCGCGGGCGGCTCTCTGTGATGACGCTTGCTCTTCTTTGAGGCGCACGGAACTCCCAGCGGCGCTGAACTCGGCGATGGTGCAACCTGCTCCGGCAGAATAGGCGATGAGGGAACTGCGGACAGCGTGGCAGCATGCACTGTGCCGGGATCGGAAGAGAAGTCGAGGTGAAGCAGTGAGGGCCCACTGCTGGGATGGTCGGCTTCGATCAGCCAAGGCTGCGGCTTTCTATCCTCCGGAGATTTGTGCCGGGTTCCGACGTAGGCGAAGGCAAGATTGAATAAGAACAAGGCCAAACATGCAGCCGACGCGCGTGCGGAGCGGTAGCCGAAACCAAAGAAACGTCCGTAACACCACTGCAGGAATTTATCGAACGGCCTCATGGTGCCGTGTCTTACTAAATTGTCTCGGCGATCGAAGGAGATGTCATCGGCTTCGCGATTGAAGCCCTGGGCGCGGAAGACGCTCGCGAGTTGGATATAGGGAAGAGGGCTGTAGGTTTCCGCAGTGATCCTCCCATCCATGTATTGCTGCTGCAGCCATTTCGTACGTTGCACCAGGCGTTCTGTATTTCTGTGACCAGGTGTGACTACAGAGTCGTAGTCGTCGGTCATCAGGTGGGTATACGTGAAGCCAACCAGGCTAAGACACACGCCGGAAGGCGAACTCCCTGATTTAGGCAAATCGCCCCAGCCAAGAACTCCGTGGCCGTGGTCGTCATCGTGATCATCCAGCGTATAGGCCTTCGCGCCGAGGAGATCGATGAAGCCATGGCTTGTCGGATCGAGGCGCATGCTCAGCATGGTTCCGAGATCTGCGTTCTGGGCGCAGAGAATGGCGTCCTGCCGGCTGCGGTCCCAGCGATTGAGGGTCTTTTGGATCTGGTCCGCCAGATCCTTTCCCTCGCTCGTCGTGACATCCGGCGGCGTAATGCGAACGCGCTGCAGGGCAGTGAGGTCGACGATCTCGGCTCCGCTGAGGCGGATGTGCCCCTGAACGGAGACGATGTGGCCGTTGGGATTGCCACTCGACGTGCGAGAAGACTCGCCCAGAATGAACGAGCCGAGGATGGTGTATGCGAAACCTACGATTCCATGAATATCGAGGGTCGATTGGCTGCCCGCAGAAGTGAGGAGGACGCCCTTCGCAATCTCTGAATTGTAACCATCGATGGCGAAGCCGGTGCCTTGCGCGCTGGCGTCGAAGGTGCCTCCATAACACTTCAATCCTCCCTTGATCTCCGTGCCGTAGAGTCGTATCTCCCCGATAACCTTGCAGGCCTGCGATCCCGTTGCAGTTGAAGTTTGCTCGTCGGCCGCGAGATCGTCACCGAAAGTGACGTCGCCAGCGAAGTGGGCTCCGTTGGCCATCACCGCAACACCCTCGTGGGACTGGGAGGCCTCGATGGTGGCGCCCCGCACCTGAAAGCGGCTACCGACCTGAGCCTGGTTCATGCGGAGCGTGCCGACGATATGCGACTGCACAAACGTATTGGTATCCGGTATGCGGGCCGACTGAATAAAGATGCCGCCCTTGATGGAAGCGCCACTGGCGAGAAGCGCGGATTCCTGACCCTCGCTGCGAAGCGAGACACCCGCCATGCGCAACCGACCGCCGAGAGTAAGCCCCATGATCCGGATGGTGCCTTCGATCCGGCATTCCTGGCAGTGTGTGGCCGAGCGGCGCTCCGGATGTATGCCCGCGAGGAGAAAGTCGCTTTTGATGGTGGCGCCGATTGCGTCGATGGCTGCACCATTTGGAGCTGCAGTAATGCGCGTACCGATCACCTCGAAAACGCCATTGATGGTCGAGTCGTTGAGACGGACTCCTCCGAGGATGCAGGTCATGTATTTTGGGGACGGAACAAAGAAGAGTCCACCCTTGATGGTGATATCGCGCATCAAGATGACGGCTTCGTGTTCAGGGTTGGGCACGGCGGGAGCAGGATGCGCCGGCACGCTCGCTGCGACGGCTGGGCCCGCCGATTGTTGGAAGGTTGCCTTTGCGGGGGCTGGGCAGCCGCAGATCATCACGCGCGTTCCATGAAGACTGAATTGTCCGCCGATGGTCGCTCCATGTAAGCGGACTCTGCCACACAGAACGGAGATCTGCAGGGCGTCCACCCCCCATGGACGCACAGAAAAATCGCTGTCGATCGTGACGCCATCACCGGTGATTGCGGTGTCTGCATTAATGATGACGCTGCGCAGCATGAGTTGGCCCTTGATATGCGCGCCCAGGATGCGCAGGCTTCCACGCAGCCGGGTGCGCGTTCCCTTGAAAGGGTCGATGCCGAAATGGCCGCCGATGAGCGCACCCTCGCAATTGAGAGCGTTCTTCTCGGCGCAACAAAAGGCGCCGATCCCGGTGATGCTTAGATGGCCGCCAATCTGCGCGAAGGCAAAATTAATTCCACCACGCATTACTGACCGTTGTGAGGCAGCACTAGTGATGCTGACATCACCTTTGACATCGACTCGTTCTGCGTCAATCGCAAGCTTCGCATCGTCCCCATGATCTTCGGCTTTGTCGCAACGGCCGTCAGCCCGGCAGCGATGGTTGCAGGTGGAAATGCGGAGCCCTTCGATGGTCAGATCGCCATTGATGTGGGCGGCTTTGAGTGAGAGAAAAGCGAAGTCTCCCACTTGGTCAATAGCGCGCGAAGATGCGGCAGCCGACCACGTATCAGACACCAACTGCTGGAGACTGTGCACCTGGGCCAACGTCCGATCGACGACGATGGCGGGATGCGATCGAACACTGAGCTTTGCGACTAGATCCTCGAGCTCGTCCCGAAGGATCTTCGTGCCTTCCTCTGGCGCGCGCGTGGAGAGGCCGGAAAGAGCGCATCCGCATCCGACGTTCGCCTGAGAAAAGTCCAGCGCAGCGCGATCCGCAAACTGCAACTGTTCGAGTTGAACAGCATCGCTCGAGCGGAGTCCGGAGGCATCGAACCCACCCTTCAGAATGGAACAACCGCTGAGTTGAACGCACCCAGTCGTGGCATTTCTGAGAGCCATGCCCTCGGTGATGACAGAATTTTCAAACTTGATATGTGGAAGTTCTTTGCACTTGCTGAGATCGAGGTGACCTACGATCAACGAGTTAATGAGATGGAGAGAAACAATGTTATCAATGCACCCAGTCTTATCTGGTGCCTCGGCCTGGCCGCAGAGCAGCGCGCGGAGAAACGCTGCGCGGATGATCTGTTGATCAAAGGTACGCGCGGAGTTCCATCCGTCGATACGTTGCGCGGCTCCGTACACCTCGTTGACCAGGTGTTCCTCTGCCTGTGTAATTGGCCGAGCATTGGGCGTCGAAGGCATAGTTCATTCCGGGATGAGAGCTATCGCAAGCGGCCTCCAGCATACATCGAGCCAACGCGGTTGTGGCAAAAACATTATCGGAATGAGGTGAAATGACAGGAAAGAAATCTCTGTCTAAGCCTTTGCTCTAATTGGTGTAGACAAAGGTACCAGGCATCAACATCAACTGCTGACAACAGGTCAACGCACGCAACTCATTGAGTTTGGGCTACGGACGAGGATTAGTCCTCATAAACGC